>Ga0075421_100005504_pt1 | contig 15331 bp, 6 predicted proteins | sample SoiMetdeltSBSDD5_FD_75292 | JGI IMG/M metagenome (GOLD analysis project Ga0075421, IMG submission 75292) | Bulk soil microbial communities from a Populus tree surrounding site in Tennessee, USA - Soil MetaG P. deltoides SBSDD5 | ecosystem: Environmental > Terrestrial > Soil > Tree plantation...
GGGGCAGGTTACAAGATGCTTCGGGAGAAGTTGGAGGGCGAAATCAAAGAGTCGATGCACAAGCAGGAGAATGAGATCAAGGAGTCAATGCGCAAGCAGGAGAATGAGATCAAAGAGTCAATGCGGAATCAAGAGTCAATACTACGCCACAGCACAGGAGGCCTCGCATTTGGACAACTCTGCATGGGCTTTTGGCGCCAGTATGAAGCTTCCAAAGGAGCGACAGCCGAGGAACAAAGACGAACCTTAGACACCTTACTTTTGTTATCAGAATACGCACTCGAATATGCAGACAACCTAGAACGGCTTGCAAACGAAGAGTATGAAGACCTTATAACGAACATCAGAGCGAACCATGCTTACTGGCTGGCCGCGCAGCCGGATCCCCAAGATCCAACAAAGCCAAATCCGAAAAATTCAGAGCGCGCCATAAAGCTGGCGAAGCAGGCTTTCGCCGTTGGGTCGAAATACATGAAAGCTGCAGGCATGAAGTACATCCATCGATGGCCTGATTGGATGGAATCCTATTGTTGGGTGATTACTCGCTTTGATGAAACGCAAAAAGCGAGCGCAAAAGAACTGATTGCCGCCATCTGCGCGGATGCGCGCGTTGACGAGGCTTGGAAAGGGCCGATTCGAGATGAGTACTTCGGCGGATCGCCGAAGACAAAACCCGCTAGCGAGGGACCGGCGGCGTGATTGGTTTAAGCACAGGTGGGATTATACGCGAAACCTAGGCGGCCTATCGCGGGCCGCGCTTCCGCCAGCGTTGCGCACGATCCTCAATCAGACCGCCGCTTATCAAGCGTCGGTTTTAAGTCCACGCCATCCGCGCCCATCACGCGCAGCCGGTGCTTGGTGAATCGCTCACGCTCGCGGAACATGGTGCTGCAGCCTCTGCACTCGTAGGCCTGGGTCAGCCGTGTGACTCCATCGCGACCCCTAACCTCCACTTGCCTACAGCCGTCCGAGCCGCAAACGGGGCATTCGAAAGGGAGTTGAAGCTTCGTCATGCTGCGGTGCTTGATTTACAAGACGGGGGGTAATATGTATATTTATACAGTATCAGAAACATGCCGCTGCAAGTTACCGATTCTGGCGAATGGCGTAGGGCACCGTAGTAGACTCGCCCGCATCTGAAGAGGGTTAGCGATGTCAGAGCACGCGTATCCGATTGAAGTTAAATCGGACTTCCTCGAAAAGATCACCCATGCGACGCCGACGCAAGCGCTCGCGGAGTTTGTTTGGAATGGTCTTGACGCCGATGCAACCGAGATAGGCATACGGGTCGAATTCAATGAGCTTGGTGCCATGTCGGTCATCGAAGTATCCGACAACGGAATCGGGATGCCTTTCTCCGACGCGCCGCAACTCTTTACCAGCTTGGGAGGGTCGTGGAAACGACGGGGCGCTGTGACGAAGAAAGAACGTCGCCAGCTTCACGGCCAAGATGGGCGCGGGCGCTTCAAGGCTTTTGCACTTGGGCGAGTTGCCGAATGGGACGTGACGTACGACACCGGCAAAGGGCTTTCGAGTTTCAAAGTAACCATGTTTGCGAACAGCATGCGCGAAGTTCGTATTGCTGATGAAGCTCCTGCGGCGGCCGGCACCAAGCCAGGTGTGGTAGTACGCATTTCTGAACTGCACAAGAACTTCCAGGCGCTCACCTCCGAATCCGGTGTCCAAGAGCTCACCGAACTGCTTGCGCTCTACTTGACAGACTACAGGGGCATCGCGGTGCGCATGGCTGGCGCTCCGTTGGATCCGGGCAAAGTCATCGCTTCACGCTGTGCAGTCAGTCTCTCTGACATCACCGAGGAATCAAAGAACTACGAAGCGCGGCTTGAAATCATCGAATGGCGACAAGCAACGCAGCGCGCGCTGTACCTCTGCACCGATAGGCGCGGGCCTTGGTCGTCGCTCGACGCGAGCACGCGGAAGCCGTCATACTTCATTTCGAAGATCCAGCCCGGGCGTGAGAACGGCCGCCCAGTCAGCTTGGGCTGCGCGAGATCTCGATGGGTGATGACAACCGGCGGCTGCGCTTGGCGCTGTGCGGCCATGCGCGGGATTCTAGGTCGACCAAGCGTTGACGGAGTAGCCGCGACGTTATAGATCGAGGTCTGGAACGCCTACTTCGTTACTGCTAGGCCTGAAACTCCCAATAGGGGATCGAGTTTCGCGTCCGAGGGATCAGGCCAGCGCGGCAGCTTGGCGGAAGAGCCTGCTGAAGCACATAGTAAATGTCATCCAACACTGGGCGCTTATCGGCGAAGTAGGAGTGTCCAAGCCCCAGCAGGTCCTCGCCGACGACACTTGCGTCGATGGTATCAATGCCCTGCGCGAGGAAGATACTCGCTCCCCCATCACCCGCGCAAGACGTCGGCGTCTATAAGCACGGTTACCCATGCTGTGAGCAATGATGTGCACCTCTTGAGCTCCCAATCGCATTAGGCGCTTGACGAAATGAAGTAAGTTAGGAGCTGTAAGTTGTACGTTATCTTCGTCGGCAAGGTAACCGCAATCCCTTCGTCGACGAACAAAGCAGACGCGTTGCAGTGCTCGCATTAGGTCGCGCCGTAGCTGACACCCCCAAACGAGTGATGCGAGTGGCGTGGTAGACGGCAAGGCATACACTACTTCTTGGGGGAAGTAAGAATCGAGGGGGATACATGGGAAGCGACCAAGTCTCGAAGGCCAAAGAGGCTGCAGCCGGCGTTCGCGGACAGAACGAGGATCCTGAATCGGCTGGGCCGACGGAGGCCGAGCGGATCGTTCAAAGTCTTCGAGAGCAACACAAAGAACTGGTCACGCGCGCGAACTCCATCGAGTTCAGTTGGCAGGAGTTCATGACCGCTGTTCTCGTCGGGGCGGGCCTTCTTGGGGGGTTCTTCGTATGGGTCGGCTACTCGGAAGGGGTCGTTTGGGGCCTAGTCGCAATGGCCGCGGCAATGGGGGGACTCATGGGTGGGTTTGGTTACCAGACGAACCTCGCGGAAAACCGCAAAGCCATCCAACGTGAAGCGCTCGAAATCGAGCGCAAGTTGGGCGTCGAACAACTGCGGACAGCCGACGAAAAGGATTTCTTTACGGAACTGGTTAATATCAATTTCAAGAACATCAATGCTTACTATCAGCAGACAAAGGAGCAGGCGGACAAGAGTTTCAGCTTAAGTTGCTGGGTCGCGGCGGTCGGTTTTGTTGCAGTCCTCGCAGGCGTAGGTCTTATGTATCGCGAGCACATACAACCTGGCTACGTTACAGCGGCAAGCGGAGTGATCACGGAGTTCATAGCCGCCATTTTCTTCTATCTGTACAACCGGACCGTTCTAAAGATGAGTGAGTACCACAGGAAACTCGTGTTGACGCAGAACGTCACTCTGGCGATAAAGATCTCGGAGAGTTTGGAGCCAGCTGACAAGGCCAAGGCGCTGATGCAATTGGTTGATCGCCTGTCGCACGACGTGAACACTCTCCTGGTGGCGAAAGATTCGTGAACCTCCACGAACTCGCCATCACCTAGTCGACGTTTCGGGAAGTCGCAATGCGTTGTGCAAATCACAACGTTAAGGGCGAGCAGAAATTCGATTGTACACACGCCCGCTTGATCTATGCGCTGGCCTGCCCATAGCGTTCGTTCGCCAATGTTGGCAAGCGAGGGGAGATAACAATGCCTAAGACCAAGCGCCGGTCAAAAGATGAAAACTTCAACGTGCTGCTGACGGATGCCGTTGCGTTCACGTATCGCGTGCCGGGCTTGAAGCCGCTGCCTGTACTTACAGTTAGCCAACTGCGCGCGAAGATGGACGCGGCCGGGTTGCTCGAGGACTGCGTGGACGGTTGAACGCCGATCGACGGCGTCCCAAGGGCGCCTTATCTCAATTTAGGGGCGCCCAGCTAACGCAGTAATAGTAATGCGCGAAACCTGCTGTTCGTCGTCGAGCGAATCGCGTCGTTGATACTGACGATTCGGTCCACATATCGGCTGATTTGCTCACGGTCTTTTCGGCTCGGCTTTGCTTTGTCGGCCACGGCGATATAACGATCCATGTGCGAAAGTGCTAACACGATCCGATCAATCGACCGTGCTCGCGCATATTTCAACAGGTAAAGATTCCGCTCACGTTCACATTCAAACCTCTGGATTGAAGTCGGCTCTAAAAGAGCGAGGTCGCACGTTGCCCAAAACTTTACGAAGGACTCTAGTTCCGCCAACTGCATGGCCTGAACGTCGGCAACAGCGGAGGCAAGCAACTTGGGATCCTGGAGGTCCTCGTAGAGGCTTCCAGACCGCGCAATCATGGGCCACGCAATGATCGCGCATAGCGATAGTCTTAAGAGGCAGCGCATATCTCTAAAGTGTGCCATGTCTAACGCTGTTGCCTGCGCGTTGCCAGATTGTCGCTCCGACGCATCCACGCCCTGGCAAACGAGCGCACGCCGGCAGGCGTTCTTAGGGGAATCAGCGACTTGCGAAACGGGTAGCCCCTACAGAGGGACTTGACACGTTCTGATTCATAATCCTAGCCTGCCGCGCGCGCCCTGACGACAGCGCGGCTTCACGATGAGCGCGCCCGAAACCCAGTTCGATCCCGATTCCGCGCGCTTCGGCGCTTCGCGCTCGCAAAAGCGCGTCGAAGACGACCGGCTGCTCGCCGGCAAAGGGCTCTATAGCGACGACCGCGTTTTTCCGAACCAGGCCTGCCTCGTATTGCTGCGCTCGCCGCATGCGCACGCGACGATCGTATCGCTCGATCTGGCGGCCGTGCGCGCAGCGCCGGGCGTGCTCGCCGCGTGGACCGTCGAGGACCTGAAGCAGGACGGCGTCCGCCACCTGCCGTTTCCGCCGATCTTCAAGCGCGCCGATGGCGCCCCGATGGCAGCACCGCTGCGCACGCTGCTCGCGGAGGGCAAGGTGTTCTACGTCGGCCAGCCGGTCGCTGCGATCGTCGCAGAGACGCGCGAGCAGGCACAGGATGCTGCCGAGCTCGCACTCGTCGAATACGAGGACCTGCCGTGCGTGACGGACGCTCGGGAGGCGGCGCGCAAGGAAGCGCCGCAGATCTGGCCGCAGGCGCCGGGCAACGTGTCCGCGCATGCGCGGATCGGCGACGTGCAGGCGGTCGAAGCAGCGTTCTCCGGTGCTGCGCATGTCACGCGGCTTTCGCTTCACAACCAGCGATTGATCGCGATGGCGCTCGAGCCGCGCTGCTCGATCGCGGTGCACGAGAACGAGCGCATCACGCTCTATACGCAGAACCAGACGCCGACGGGTGCGCGCGACGGCCTCGCTGCTGCGCTCGGCGGCAAGCCGACGGACTACCGCCTGATCGTCGGGGACATCGGCGGCGGGTTCGGCATGAAGACCGGGGTCGCGAACGAGGACGCGCTCGTCTGTCATGCGGCGCGCAAGCTCGGGCGGCCGGTGAAGTGGCGCGCCGACCGCAGCGAAGATTTTCTGGCCGCCCACATGGGGCGCGACCAGCATTACGACGCCGAGCTCGCGCTCGATCGCGACGGCCGCATGCTTGCGCTGCGGCTCACGATGTACGCGAATTTCGGCGCGACGCCGGTCGGCTCGACCGCGATCATCCCGCTGGTGCTCGCACCGAAGGTGCAGACGACCGTGTACCACGTGCCCGCGGTGGACTATTGCGTATACGGGATGCTGACGAACACGATGGCGACGGGCGCCTACCGCGGCGCCGGGCGCCCCGAGGCGAACTACCTGATGGAGCGGCTGATCGAGCAGGCGGCGCGCGAGATGAAGCTCGACAGCGCCGAGATCCGGCGCCGCAATTTCATCCGGCCGGAGCAGTTTCCCTATCACACGCACGTCGACGACTGGTACGACGTGGGCGAGTTCTCGAGTGTGCTGGACCAGGCGCTCGCCGCGGCAGACTGGAACGGGTTCGCGAGCCGTCGCGAGGAAGCAAAGCGGCGGGGCCGGCTGCGCGGGCGCGGCCTTGCCTGCTACCTGGAATGGACCGGCGCGCCGATCCGCACCGAGACCGTGGATATCCAGGTCGACGCCGATGGCACGGTAAGCGTTTATACAGGTACGCAGGCGATGGGGCAGGGGTTGGAGACGACGTACATACAACTCATTACCGAGGTGCTGCAGATTCCGGCGCAATCGGTGCGGGTGATCCAGGGCGATACCGACGCCGCTACCGGCGTAGGCAGCGTTGGCTCGCGCTCGGCGTTCGTCGGCGGCTCGGCCGCAGTCGCAGCCGGCCGGCGCGCAATCCTGCGCGGCAAGGAGCTGGCCGCGGATGCGCTCGAGAGCTCCGCAGCCGACATCGAGTACCGCGACGGGCGATTTGCGATCGCCGGTACCGATCGCTCGCTGACGCTCGCCGAGATTGCAGCGCACGCGCCGGAGCAGCGGATCCGCGTGTCGGCTACCGAGACACCATCGACTCCGTCGTGGCCGAACGGTGCGCAGGTCTGCGAGGTCGAGGTCGATCCGCAGACCGGCGAGATCGAGGTCGCGTCGCTGACGAGCGTCGATGACATCGGGCGCATCATCAATCACATGATCGTCGAGGGGCAGGTGCACGGCGGGATCGCGCAGGGCCTCGGCCAGGCGCTTTTCGAGCAGGTGGTGTACGACCCGGCGAGCGGCCAGCTGCTCACAGGATCGCTGATGGACTACTGCGTGCCCCGCGCCGATCAGATGCCGCCGATGAACAGCGGTTTCGACGAGAGCGTGCCGTGCAAGACCAACCTTCTCGGTGTCAAAGGGTGCGGCGAGATCGGAACCATCGGCGCAGTACCCGCAGCGGTGCACGCCGTCCTCGACGCGCTCGCAGGGCATGAAGTTTCACACCTTGAAATGCCGCTCACGCCAGAGCGAATCTGGCGGGCGTTGCAAGGCGGCAAGGCGTAACAAGGACGCGATAGTCCCGATGCTGGCGCTCGCGGCTCATCCTTTCGAGCGCGGCAACCGTGCAATCGCGATTGCCGTCGTCCTCTCGCTTGCGCTGCACGCGGCGCTGCTTTTGATCCTGCCGGCGCTGCGTGAAGCGCAACAGCGCCGCAGCGATTCAAGTGACCCGATCCTCGCGCGACTGACGCAACCGACGCCGGCGCCGGTTGCAAGCCCGGCTGCGGAGGCGGCGCTTCCCGTCTTGCCTCCCATAACGCCGAGGCCAATCGCGGCGCCGTCGGCGAAGCATCCGCCACAGCTGCGTCCGACCTTGGAGGATGCGCCGATTGCGCTACCGGACGCGCGCGCCGAGTCCGAGGCCACGGCCAAAGACGCGATTGCGCCCAACGCCGATGCCCCGATCGGCCCGGCCGCTTTGCCGCAGGTCGCGACACGCCCGCCGCCGCCCGCGGCTGATGCGCCGGACGCGGGCACGCTTGCCCAATATCGGCTCGCGCTGATCAGCGCCGCGAAACGCTTCAAGCGTTATCCGCGTGTCGCGCTCGACAACGACTGGCAAGGCAAGGTCGAAGTACGCATCGTGATCGATACAACGGGCGCGATTTCTGCTTTGAGCGTTCGTAGCAGCGCGGGGCATCCGCTGCTCGATCGGCAAGCGCTGGAAATGATCGAGCGCGCGAAGGAAATGGCTCTCATTCCGCCGGCACTGCGCGGCAGGGAATTCAGCGTGGATATTCCGGTGGTGTTCAGCTTGAGGGAACCGGATGCCTGAGCGGTTTTGCCGACGCAGTTTGGCGGCACGACCGGACGATTTGCTGTAGTGTGCGCACCCTGACCGGGACCTTTGTACGATTGACAACCCGGTCGGCGTCTGGCCTGCTTCGTATTGGGCATGATGCGGGTCGAAACTGCGCCCGGGCCGCAGTCAACGGGGGATTTAATGGTTGCATCGTCGTTCCGTCGCGCGCCGCGCGTGAAGCTGTTGTGTGCGTTGGTCGCGTCGTGCTTTGCGGCAGAAGGTCTCGCCAATCCGACCGGACCCGCGGTGGTCTCAGGCTCCGCTTCGTTCAACGCCGTCGGCAAGAACCTGACGGTCACCAACAGTCCGAACGCGATCATCAATTGGCAGGGTTTTTCGATTGGAGCGGGCGAAGCCACGCGCTTTCAGCAGCAGAGCGCGGCCAGCGCTGTCCTGAATAGGGTGGTTGGGCAGGACCCTTCGGCGATTCTGGGCACACTTTCCTCCAACGGCCGGGTGTTCCTGGTGAACCCGAACGGCATCCTGTTCGGGCAGGGGTCGAGGGTAGACGTCGGGGGGCTGGTCGCGTCCACGCTGAATATCACCGATTCGGACTTCCTCGCGGGTCGGCTGAACTTCCAGGCGGGCGCCCTCGCAGGCTCCATCGTCAACCAGGGCGAGATCGTCAGTTCCTCGGGCGGACGGATCTACTTGGTTGCACCGGACGTCCAGAACCACGGGCTGATTTCCAGCCCGGGCGGCGAAGTGCTGCTGGCGGCTGGCAAGACTGTCAGCCTGGTCGATGCCGATGTGCCGAACCTGCAGGTAGAAGTGCAAGCAGGCGGCGAGGCGCTCAACGTCGGGCAGATCATCACCCAAGGCGGCAAAGCTGGAATCTACGCAGGCCTGATTAACCAGCGCGGCATCGTGCGCGCCGACTCCGCCTCCAAAGACGCAACCGGCCGGATCGTGTTCAAGGCGAGCGACACCACCATACTGGATGCAGGCAGCGTAACGAGCGCAGCGGGTGCCAAGGGCGGCGAGATCCAGGCTCTCGGCAACAAGGTGGGCCTGGTCGGCAACGCGCAGGTCGACGCTTCGGGCGATGCGGGCGGCGGCACGGTGCTCATTGGGGGTGATTACCAGGGCAAGAACAGCGACGTTCAGAACGCCTGGCGGACGTACCTCGCGCCACAGTCTTCGATCACAGCGGACGCAATCACCAGTGGCGATGGCGGTAAGGTAATCGTGTGGTCGGACGATGCAACGCGCGCCTACGGCACGATCAGCGCGCGCGGCGGAGCGCAGAGCGGCAACGGCGGGTTCGTCGAGGTCTCGGGCAAGAACTGGCTGGATTTCAATGCGACCGTCGATACGAGTGCTTCCAAAGGATCCACTGGCGTGCTGCTGCTCGATCCGGCGGCGGTCAGCATCACGAACACGTCCGACTCCGGAGGAAGTTTCAATGCCGGGGATCCAAACATATTCAGCAGCGGCGGTGCTTCCACTACGCTGACCTGGACGACGATCCGGAATCACCTGACCGGCGCTGGCGGAGGCTCCAATACGAATGTCTACGTCACAACATCGGGATGCTCGACACCAGGAAGTTGCGGCATCGATATCCTCGCCGCTTCTGGCGATCTCGCGTCGTCGAACATGCTGCGACTTATTTCGCACGAGAGCATCAACGTCGGGGGCAGCGTTACGAATACCGGCAGCGGCGCGCTTGAACTCTACGCTGGTTGGGACGGCGTCAGTACCGCTTCACCAAACCTGAATAACCTCGCCGGATCGATTGCCGTCAACCAGCCGATCAGCTTTGCCGGAAACGTATTGTTGCGTGCGTTCCAGAACATCACCGATGCCGTAGGCGCGACGATTACTACGCCGAACCTTCTTGCAAGCTCAAGTAGTGGCTCGGTCAATCTCAGCAACGCGACGCACATGGTCGGCACGCTCGCCGGCACGTTCGGCGATCAGTTCCAGTTCAAGAACGGACAGGCGCTGACGATCGGCAGCGTCGATGGGACCAGCGGAATCAGCACGACAGCGTCGGCCGGCGGCGCCCCAAGCCTTCAGGTGACCGTGACAACCGGCAACCTGACTGTGAACAACCCGATCAGCGTTTCCGACGGCGGAGGAACGACGGCGGCCACCAGCGTAACGCTGCAAGCGCTGAACGGAAGCATCAGTGTCAACAACACGACCGTAACTGCGACTGCCGTCGAAGATGACTCAAACAATGGCCAGCCCGCGACTGTCACACTGAACGCCACCAATGGCGGCATCCTGATCAGCAACAGCACGGTAAGTGCTAACGGCGGGCAAGGCCCTGGCTCAGGCGATCCTGGCGGCGACGCTACGGTGTCTCTGAACGCGACCGGTGGCATCACGGTCGGTACCAGCACGGTCAGCGCCACTGGCGGCGCCCCCGGTTTCGACACGATCTCTGGCGCAAACGGTGGCGATGCCAGCGTTCAGCTGGTTGCCGGCGGCACGATCAACTCGGGCGCGAGCGCGCTGACGGCGACCGCAGGAACCCCGTTGTTGGGCAGTCTTGGGAGCCCTGGCGTCGGCACGGTGCTCGTCGCGGTCAATTCGACTTCCGGCAATCCAAGTCCAAGCGGCGACATCGTGGTTCACAACATCACCGCCGACAACGTCAATCTGCAGCAGCAGAGCGCAGGCTCGGCGAAGAGCATCCTGCGCGCGTCGGGCACGTCGCTCATCACGGCCGGCCAGCTTCTGATGGAGGTGGACGATCCGACCAACGTCGGCGGCGGATCGATCGGCACGAGCGCGGCACCGATGCGAGTGCAAGTAGCGAAGGTCGAGGCCCACACTCACGAGGCTTCAGCGGGGATCTTCATCGAGTCGCCGAATGCCGCCAATCTGCAGATCGGGGGGGTTTCGTTCAATGCCGGCTCCGTGAAGGGGGTCCAGGCGCTCGCCGGGGGGGATATCCAGATTGCGGTCAACGGCACGCTGACGCTACAGACAGGAAGCCCGAATTCACCATGCGGCGTGGGCACGGGCGGACCGATCTGCACGACGAGCGGAAATGTGACATTGCGGGCGAACGACATGGTCATCGGCCATACGGTGGTCGGCACCGGCATTGTTTCGCTTGCTCCGTTCTCGCTCGCGGGAAACATCAACATCGAATCCAGTCCGACCGGCGGCCTGCTGAGCCTCACGCCTGGCGAGATCGGGAATGTCTCGGCCGGCACGCTCCAGATCGGCAGGAGCGACGGCACCGGCACGCTCAGCGTGAACGCCGCGCTCGAGATGGGCGCTTTTGGAGCGCTCAGCCTGTATGGTGGAAACATCAACGTCTCGAGCAACATCACGAAAAGCGCGGGTGCGGACGCGACGTTGAGCTTGATCGCCAAGAACTCCATTCAGACGCTAAACGGTGCCGACATCGCGTCGACCAGCAGCAAGCTCAACGTCGTGCTCAATTCGGATGCCGACGCGAGCGGCGCGGGAAGAATTGCCCTCGACTTGGCAAACGAGATCAGGAGCAACGGCGGTAACGTCACGCTCGGCGGTGGTGCGGACCCGACGACCGGATATGCGGTCGGCGACGGCGCGGGCGGAGGCGCTCAGCACGGCGTGCGGCTGAACGGTGCGTCGATTGTCGCGGGAGCGGGCAACGTCTCGATTCGCGGCCGGGGTGCGGCAGGGACCACGCTTGCCGAGGGCGTGCGGCTGCAAAACGCCGCTGTGGTGAGCACGACGACAGGCTCGATCACGCTTACAGGGATCGGCGGTGCCGGCGCTCTGGGCGGAAGCAACCGCGGAATTCATCTCATAGACGCCGGAACGACGATCAGTTCCCTCGACGGCACGATCTCGCTGACCGGTACGGGCGGCAGTTCCACCGGCTCGAGCGGGTTGGACACCGCCGGTCTCCCGACCGACGGAAACAATCGCGGGATCCTGATCAACGACGGCCCGGTCATCCAGACGACCGGCCTCGGCAACATCGTGATGACAGGCAGCGGGGGCACTTCTGTAGATCGAGGCCAAAACACCGGCGTCCTGATCAGCCAGGATACCGCCCTCGGTACGCGCGTCACTACCGTCAACGGCAACATCACGATCACAGGAACCGGCGGATCTACGACTGGAGCCGGCGCTACGATCGGTGCGAACCGCGGAGTAAGTATTGGGTCTGCTGAAATTCGCGCTACCGGAACCGGCGCGATCTCGATTACCGGGACCGGCGGCGCGTCGGTAAACGCCACGTCCACCTCGACGAATTCTGGTGTCTTGATTCAGGGTGATCCGGATGTGGCCGAGGTGTTCGTCACGACCGCTGGCGGTGCGCTATCGATCACCGGCACTGCAGGCTCGACGAGCGGAACCATCGTGGCTCACGAAGGCATCGCGATCGTCAACGATGCGACCGTGCAGGCCACCGGAGGTGCCCTGACATTGACCGGCACCGCGAGCGCCGGCAACCCGGCGATTCGGATCGAGGCGGTGGGCGGAAGCGTCAATCCTGCGCACGCTCGCGCAGAAGGCGCCACGCTTACCGTTACGGCGAACGGACTGCTCATACTCGCCGGCGCCACGGGTACCAACGAATTCGCGGAGCTCGTGAGTAGTGGCAACCAGTCGATCACTGCCACGGGGATCGTGTTAACCGGCGGAGCGAACGGCACCGGCAACTACGCCGAGATCGGGGCCGGCGGAACCCAGAGCGTGACCGCCGGCGCCTCCGGCATAAGCATCACGGGCGGCTCCGCAGGCAGCGACAACTTCGCGCAAATTGCCACCCTGGGCACGCAGACCATCAACTCAACGGACATCACGCTGACGGGCGGCGAGGGTACCCAAAATTTCGCGCGCCTTATCCAATTGGGTTCAAGCGGCCTGCAGACCATTTCGGCGACAGGCGCCATCACCATGATTGCGGGTGGTATTACGAGCTCTGGCTCGCGCAATTACGCACAGATCGAGCAGAGGGGCAATGCTTTGCAGCATGTCACTGCTGACTCAATCACGCTGGAAGCCGGAGGTGGCGCGAGCGGCGACCGCAACAGTGCAGTTATCTTCACCAGCACCGGCACTACGGCCTCGCAGCAGGTGGATATTGGATCTGGCGGCCTGATCATGCAGGGCGGCACCGGGTCCGCCGGCCAAAACAAGGCGGGAATCTGGGTGCTCGCCGATCAAGCGACCGATTCAGGGACGGTGGCCACGCAAGTGGTCAATGTATCGGGCGGTGGATCGATCATCATCATCGGCGGCAGCAACGCCCTCAACTCTCCGTCCGGAATCAATAACAATGCGGGCATCTATGCCGCGGCGACGGGTGCGGGAAGCTCGCAAACGGTGACCGTGGCAGGTACCGGCGGTATCAGCCTCATTGGCGGTGCAAGCGGGGTTTCAAACCACGCGAATATCTGGAGCCTCACGCCGACCCAGACGATCACGACGGGCAGCGGCGGAATTTCGCTCTTGGGCGATGGCGGAGCCACCGGAACGAATGACAAGGCGTTCATTTTTCAGGAACACGCTGCCGGCTCGCAGTCGATCACGGTGAACGGCGGTGGGTCGATCGTGGCAATGGGCGGGTCGGGCAGCGGCGGTCAGAATTTCGGCCAGATCCTGAACAATGGATCGGGACTGCAGTCGATCACCTTCACGGGCGCAGGAGGCGTGATTTCCCTGCATGGCGGGACGGGCGACATCCTGACCACGGCAAGCTCGGGGAACAACGCGTCCATCGAGGTGGCAGTGGGCAACCAGACGATTACCGGCAGCAACGCCGCGAATCGCCCGGGCATCCTGCTTACTGGCGGAGATAGCGGCGGCAACACTGGTGGCAGCGCCGCGCTCCTCGGAAACAACGTGTTCATCAGAGCTTCGCTCGGATCGCAATCGATTTCGGCGGGCGTAATTGATCTGAACGCGGGCGCCGGCGGGGTGGACAACTCGGCGACGATCCAGGCGCCATCGCAGGTCATCATCGCCTCGAGCGTGGCGGTGGACGGCGGCGGCAATTCGGGGTCCTTTAGCGGAGCAAGGATCGGCGGTATTGGCGGATTGACGCCCGGGGCGACGAACCTCTCGTTGACGTCGGCCGGCGATGTCACGCTAACGGGCGGCAGCGTCTCGGGCGCGTCGATCGGGTCAAACGCGGCAGGCGGGGTGAGCCACGCGATCACGATCACGAGCACGGGCGGCAGCGTGATTCTGAATCCGGGCGGGGTAGGGGCTCGCATCGGCTCGCCCGCCTCGAACATCGCGGGCGGAGACATTTCGATCACTGCCGCCAGTGCGATCGCGCTCAACAGCAGCGCAGGGGTCGGCACCGCAATTCGTACGCTCGGCAATGTGACACTGAACGCGCCCTCGATCACCCAGGGCGCCGATTCGGTGATCATTTCAGGCGGACTGACGACGCTCAGCGGCGGCACGGTTTCGCTCACCTCCGCGACGAATCAATTCAGCACGGTGCTGTTGAACACGACCGGGAACGTTGCGCTGACGGATCTGGACGCGATCAACTTCGGGACTTCGACTACGGGCTCCGGCAGTCTGACGGTGAACGCACCGGGCGGGATCACGCAGAGCGGGCCGATCACGACGGGCGCCGCGAGCTTCAACGCCGGTGCGAACGCGATCACGCTGACCAACGCGTCGAACGACTTTACGGGTGCGGTGAACCTCACGGGCTCTTCGGCTTCGATCACCGATGCCAATGCGCTAACGCTGAGCACGTCCTCGCTGGGAAGCGGGAGCCTTGTGGTGAACGCATCGGGTGCGATCACGCAAGGGGGGCCGATCACCGCCGGTGCTGCAAGCTTCAATGCGGGATCGAATCCGATCTCGCTGACGAACGCGTCCAACGACTTCACGGGCGCGGTGAGCCTCACGGGGACGACCGTCTCGATCAAGGATGCGAACGTACTTACGCTCGGCGCGGTGAGCGCGACCGATCTCAACGTGAGCGCTGCGACGATCAGCCAGGATTCGTCGGGCGTGGTGGCGGGCGGCACGAGCACTCTGACGGCCGGCGCGGTTTCGCTGAATGCGGCGGCGAACGACTTTGGTACGGTCGCGGTGACGAGCACAGGGAACGTAGCGCTCGCCGATGCGAACGCGATCACGATCGCGGCTTCGTCGGTTGGCGGGACGTTCGACATCGTCGCCGCTTCGACTTCGTTCCTGAACGGTTTCTCGGCGAACAATTACAGCTTCTCGGGCGGGAGCTACACGCTCGCGGCGGGCACTTACAACCTCGGCGGAACGACCACGGTTGCATCGTCGGCGACGGTGACCGCGTCGGGTGCGACGATCAACGCTGCCGGCGGCACGATCAACGTCTCCGGCACCTTCAGCGTGCTGGGCGGGAGCGTGACCGTGGGCACGCTCAATGTGCTCGCGGGCGGCGCGCTCACGGGCACGGGCACGATCACCGGGAACGTCAACAACTCGGCGGGGACGGTCCTGCCGGGCGCATCGCCCGGGATCCTTACGATCAACGGCAACTACGTTCAAGGGCCGAGCGGCGTCCTCGGCATCGATATTGGCGGCACCACCGCCGGTACCCAGTACGACCAGCTGATCGTGAGCGGCAACGCATCGCTTGGCGGCACGCTGAGCGCGTCGCTGATCGGTGGCTTCGTGCCGCCGCCGGGCAGCACTTATACGTTCATCCAGGCAGGCGGGGTGAGCGGCAC
>Ga0075421_100005510_pt1 | contig 15325 bp, 13 predicted proteins | sample SoiMetdeltSBSDD5_FD_75292 | JGI IMG/M metagenome (GOLD analysis project Ga0075421, IMG submission 75292) | Bulk soil microbial communities from a Populus tree surrounding site in Tennessee, USA - Soil MetaG P. deltoides SBSDD5 | ecosystem: Environmental > Terrestrial > Soil > Tree plantation...
TGGCATCGACGATCAGCGTGACAGGCTCGGCAGCCATCCTGGTCTACTGGCTGTCGCCTGTACTGATGTCGTCCTACGGCGTGGACTTTACGGCGGGAGCTAATGTGCTTTCTCTGGGAGCGGTGGTAGCCGTCGTCAGCGCGATCTATACGGTCGGGAGCAGCGCGCTTTGGGCGGTCGGAAAGCCAAGTCAGATGCTGGGGCTCGATTTTTTCAAGACGTCTCTGCTTCTCGGATTGTGCTGGATGGGATTCTCAAACAGCGCCTGGAATCTTATGTGGGCTCACCTGCTGACCTTCTCGGCGGGATGCGCTGTAGCGCTGCTGGTAATCAGAAAGCAGCTTGGACTGCAACGGGCTTGAGACATGACCGCGACTGTTCCCAGAGGTGTCAAATTTCCGGTTTCCAAGGCTGAATCGCGCATGGGATCGGTGAGCGCGGCAATTACCGCGCTAGTGGCGCTATCTCTGATCGCATCGTGGCTTTCGGCGTTGCTGCCGATCGAAAATTCGGTGACGGTCACTGACGCGGAAGGCAAGTTCGTACTCATCGAAGTCAAGACGCCCCTGTACTACATTGCTCACTCAATTGAAATTGGCGCGGCGATAGGAGCGGGAGTACTCGCGGCGCTGACCGGTCGATTTGCAAAGGTAAGCCCGGGCGCGCGTGTGGCGCTTGCCGTTCTGTTCATCACGGCGACCGCATGGGCTATCCAGGCTTACGGCGCCGACGAGATCCTCTCGTCGAATATTTTTGGCGTTACCGGCCCGTTTGTTTGGTTTGCCCTAGTACTCATCTTCGCGGGAGCCGACCGGCGGATCTGGTCGTATGTCGATCCCGTAATCAGGGCGCTTGCGTACGCATCCTCCATTCTCGCTGTGCGGGCTCTGCTCACATCGGACTACGGTTACTACAACGGTTTTTCGAAGTACATTCTCTACGCCATTCTCCTGATGTGGCTGGGCGGATGGACGCTGCTGACCGCGACGCGCCTGCGCGGATGGCGATTAGTGGTTCGCGTGATTCCGTTTCTCGCCTTGATTCTGATGGCGGTCTGTAGCCAGTCCCGATCCTGGCTCATCATGTCCTTTCTGCTTGGCGTAATCTTCATTTGGCTCAGAAGCCGGGAAACAGGCTCCGCGTTATCGGGTATGCGCACGGTTGTCGTAATAGGCGTTCTCGGCGCGGCAGCCGTCGCCGCTCTTTACACCACGATGCCGAAGGCGCTCGATGATAGCGTCAGCGGCATGGTGAACCGCATGAACGATGACACGCGCAGCGGGCAGTATCGTGCATTCTTCGCCGTGGTTCCCGTCGGCGACCTGCTTCTTGGCAGAGGGCCCAAGGGCACTTGGTACTGGCGCGGAAGAGGTGAGTATCAGTTCTTTGACAATGGCTACCTTTGGATGCTGTTCATTGGGGGCGTCCCAACCCTTGTCTGCTATTTCCTAGTCGTGGTGTGGCCGGCGATTCGCGCTATGACCTATCGACCCCGAGGAGTCGACGCCGCAGCTACGTTTCTTGTCCTGCTATTCGGGCTGGCTCTCACCGGCTTGAGCACGTTCACGATACCTTCGATCTCACTTAGCAGCTTCCTAACGCTGCTCTGGGCCGGACGCTGTCACCTGTTCTTGTCAGAACACGCGCGGCCGGAATACATGCGGGCCCAGCGGCTCGGCTACCAGGTACCCCGTCTCTGGGGACGCGTTTACCAGAGTCAAGAGGTTAGTTAATGATTGCTGAACAAATTCGCGCAGATGAGGAAGGTACCGTGGCCGCGAGCTCGGCCCAAGCGGCTCACGTAGTCTGCATCTGCGGTGGATATGGATATCCATTAGGCAATGCAAGCGCTGCGCGGATTACCACGGTCGGCAAAGCTCTTAAAAGAAGCGGCATGAACTTTTCTCTTCTTCACTGCGGACCGAGTCCGGATTCGGTGAACACCAAACGATCCGGCGTCTACCAAGGCATACCCTTCGAATACACCGCATCCGTCAAGCGGCCCAAAAACCTTCCGGCCCGCCTGCTGGTGTATACGAGGGCTCTTATCGGACTGACACTTCGGCTTGCGCGATTGCGTCCACTACGACACCGTACGCTGGTGTATCTCTACGTTGGCGACGGCATCCTGAATTTCTACACCGGGTTGCTGTGCCGATTGCTTGGATTTCGGCTCGTGCAGGAGCTCTGCGAATGGGCGCCCGGAGATTCAAACTGTTCTGCATTTACAAGGTGGCTTTACCGGAAGCCGATTTTCAAGCTGGCAACCGGCGCGCTGGTCATCTCCAAAGCAATCGAAGACCGGGTCAAGGAGCGCAGTGCGGAAGTTAACCCGGGTCTACTGATTCTCCGGCTGCCGTCCATCGTGGATGCGAAGCGATTCGCCACCTCCAGCGCAGACGACGGGGTTCAGACAGCGAACCACTTCGTATACTGCGGAACCTGGCTTAAGGACGTCTTTTTCATCGTGCGCGCGTTCGCCATGGTTAGGAGCCAGGGTTATGACTGCAAGCTGAGAATCGTCGGTGGCTGGACCGAATCCCGTAAGTCGGCCATTTTGAAGTATGCGGTTGAGAACAACCTATCTGCCGACGACATCGTGATGACCGGCTGCGTCGACGAACGCGGACTCGAAGCCTGTTATAGGACGGCTGCCGCGCTGCTGACGCCGCTTTGGGACGACGATCGGTCGAAGACGAGACTGCCGAACAAGCTTGGCGAGTACTTAGCCTCGGGCAGACCGGTGGTGGCAGGCAAGGTTGGAGATTTGACCGAGTTTCTGATCGATGATGTGAACGCTTGCCTCGCCGAGCCGGGCGATGAGCGTGACTTTGCGGACCGCATGGTGTCTGTGCTGCGCGATCCGACGCGTGCGCACCAGATTGGCGCCGCGGGGCAACAGGCATCGCTTACTCATCTCGACTACCGGGCTCACAGCAGTCGATTGTCAAAGTTTTTTGTTGAGTGTCTTGAACAAAGCAGATAAAGCGGCTTCCTATGCGTCTGCATTCGTTCCTGCGGAACTGGTTTTGCGGGTTACTGGCTGTGGGGTTATTCGCCACCGGGCGGGTGCGGCGAGCGAGGAAGAGGGTGCTGGGCAGCGAGGTAATTACCCCGCTTTACTTTCACAATCCTAACAAGCGGCTGTTTGCCCGCTGTATTCGATGGCTGGAGAGGCACGGGTACACATTCGTATCGTCCGATGATCTCATTGAAATTCTTTACAACGGTAAACCCATTCCGAAGGGAGCTGTCTGGCTGTCGTTCGATGACGGCTACAAGGAGTGGCTCGAGAATGTGGCGCCTGTCGTTCGCCAACGGAGAGTCCCGGTGACATTTTTCATCCCTTCAGGGATTGTCGAAAATGACGGACGGCTTCCGTGGATGCATCGCGGCAATGGCTCCGGCGCCGAGCTGAAAGGTGGTCGCGATACCATTACGCTCGCCGAATTAAGACGCGTCGCCCGCTATCCGGAGGTGACGATCGGCGCTCATACCGTGAACCATACGGTGACGGCCAATCTACCGGAAGAAGAAGCGCGATACGAGTTCGGCCACTGCCAGAGGACTCTCGAGTCCTGGACGGGACGAGAAGTAAAATGCTTTGCCTACCCCGAGGGGCGTTTCGATGGGGGTGAGAAACGTATGCTCTGCGAGTTCGGCTACAGGTTGGCTGCGGTCACCACAAGCGATTTCATCACTCGAGACACGGACCCTTACCTCGCGCCGAGGTTATGCATTGGCGACGATATCTCCTTTGCCGAAGCGGTCTGCAACATGGTTGGCGTCTGGCGGCCGGCGCTCGACTCGGTAAAGAAAATCTTCGCAACGCTGAAGCCCCGTTCCCGCGCTGGAGATGCTTCGGCTCCGATAAAGTCATTTCCCAAACCCACAGAGGAAGCTAAATGGAACTAGCTAAGCAGATCGGTAAATATGTCACGGAGAACCTGTTCTATGTTGACGACGGATTCGAGTATGACGACGACACGTCGTTCATCGGAGAGGGTCTGATCGATTCGATGGGTGTGATGGAACTTTTGGCGTGGGTGCAAGCCACCTTCGATATTAGCGTGGATCAGCAGGAAGTAACTCCGGATAACTTCGACTCGGTGAACAAGCTTGCCGACTTCATCCGCCGCAAGCAGTCGATATTGGTTCACTCAGGCGTTTAGGCGAACAGATATGCTTGCGCAGGACGGCCTACAAAATAACAGGTTGGCTCAGCCGGATAAGACCGCGCTCGTTTGCGGAGACCGGCGGCTCAGCTATGCCGAGGTCGACGCGATGGCGGACCGGTTGGCGAACGCGCTGATCGAGAATGGCGTCAAGCGCGGCGACCGCGTAGCGATCTTCCTGCCAAACAGCATCGAAGCGGTTATCGGCATTTTCGCGACACTTAAGGCCGGCGGCGCGTTTGTCGTCATCCATCATACGGTCAAGTTCGAAAAGCTATCTTACATCCTGGGCGATTGCCAGCCCGCCGCGCTCATCACGAGCGCGCAAGGCGTCGGATCCAAGCTGCGTACGGCTCAAGAGAGTCTGAAGCTGGTTGTTCTGACAGGCTCTAAGCTCTGCCGCGACGGCGGTGAACTCGGCTTCCATTGGATCCAGAAATCGTTTCCGGCCATCCGCCCTAGCGTGGCGACCATCGATCTGGATTTGGCTTGCCTGGTTTATACATCGGGAAGCAGCGGGGAGCCCAAGGCAGTGATGTGTGATCACAGCAATGTCACTTTCGTGACTAGTTCGGTGATCGGATACCTGGAAAATACGGCCGCTGACACCGTGCTGAGTGTGCTACCCCTTTCATCCGGATATGGCTTGTATCAAGCGCTGATGACTCTTACCTTCGGCGGCACGTTGGTTCTCGAAAGCTCGTTCGCATTCCCCGTGGCCACCTTGGAGAAGATCGGCAAAGAGCGCGTTACCGGCTTTCCCGGCGTGCCGACGGTCTTCGCAACGATGCTGCAAATGAACCTCAGCCGCTTCGATCTCTCCAGTCTGCGATACATCACCAACGCGGCAGCGGCGCTTCCGGTCAGTCACATTCAACAGCTTGCGACGATATTGCCGGCCGCAAAAATCTTTTCGATGTACGGGCTGACCGAGACGAAACGGGCTTTGTATCTGCCGCCTGATCAGGTAGGCGTCCGGCCGGGCTCGGTTGGAATCGCCATTCCGGGGACGGAAGTGTGGATTGAAGGACCGGACGGCGAACGGCTGGGTCCGAATGCGATCGGAGAATTGATGGTGCGAGGCCGGCACGTGATGCGCGGCTACTGGCGGTCGCCAGAGGCTACGTCCAAACGTTTTCGTCCTGGGCCCAATCCCGGCGAGCGGGTCTGCTGTAGCGGCGACCTGTTCCGCATGGATGAGGAAGGTTACATGTACTTCGTCGGACGGAAGGACGACATGGTCAATACCCGTGGTGAAAAAGTCGCGCCCAAGGAAATAGAAAATGTTTTGCACAGCCTTCCGGGTGTGATCGAAGCTGCTGTGGTGGGCGTACCTGATCCGATTATGGGCCAGGCGGTCAAAGCTTTCGTCGTGGCCGACGCCGCTCTGTTGAAGGAAGCGGACGTTTTTGCGTACTGTCGAAGCCACCTGCAGGATTTCATGGCGCCCAAATATATCGAGTTTCGCAGCGAGCTCCCAAAGACCAGTTCGGGAAAAGTGCTGAAGAGAGCCTTACTCTAATGTGCGGGATTGCGGGAATAGTCAGTTCCGAAGAGCATGATCCGGCGCCGGCGGGGCAGCAGGTTCGTCGCATGCTGGCGATGATTCGCCATCGCGGACCCGATCAGTCCGGAATTTTCCAGGACTCACAGGCTGCGCTCGGAAGCGCCCGGCTCAGCATCATCGATATACGGAATGGCCAGCAGCCCATCTGCAACGAAGACGGAACGTTGTGGATCGTCTTCAATGGCGAGATTTTCAATTACGTCGAGCTTCGTCCAGACCTTGAGCGGCGGGGACACCGATTCTCGACCAACACCGACACCGAAGTCCTGCTGCACATGTACGAAGAGTTCGGGGCTGCCTGTCTCGATCGGCTTAATGGACAATTTGCATTCGCGATATGGGACACCGGAAGGCGCCGGCTTTTTCTTGGACGGGACCGTCTCGGCATACGGCCTTTGTTCTACACACAGGCTAACGGCGCGCTTCTGTTCGCGTCGGAAGCCAAAGCGCTGCTGGCTTGCCCCGGAGTGAACGCGGAAATCGATCCAGTGACCCTGGACCAGATTTTTACTTACTGGAGTCCGCTCTCAGGGCGCAGTATCTTTCGCGGAATCCGGCAGATTCCGCCCGGACACTTTCTCACGTACTCACGCGCACAACTTAATCTCCAGCGTTACTGGAATCTCAACTTCGATACTCAGGCGTCGGCGTGTGAAGGGGAGCAACTCGAAGAGCTCAGGGCGCTGCTTACTGATGCGACGCGCATTCGCTTGCGGTCTGACGTGCCGGTCGGCGCCTATTTGAGCGGCGGATTGGACTCGTCAGTAGTCGCACGGCTCATCGCGACAAAGACAAGCTCTCCGCTGGCGACATTCTCTGTTACCTTCGACGACCCGAACTTCGATGAGAGCGCGTTTCAGCTGCGGATGTCGAACCTGCTTGGGGCGCGCCACGAAATTGTACATGCGACTCATGCCGACATCGGCCGCATCTTTCCCAGCGTAATCTGGCATACCGAAGCTCCTGTGATGCGGACTGCGCCCGCTCCCATGTTTCTGCTGTCCCAGTTGGCGCGTGATTCCGGATTCAAGGTTGTCATGACCGGCGAGGGAGCCGATGAAGTTTTAGGCGGCTATGACATTTTTAAGGAAGCCGCGATACGGCGCTTTTGGGCTCGGAATCCGCAGTCGAATATTCGCCCAGCGCTGTTGCGGCGGCTCTACGCCGACATTCCAGGATTATCCAGCGCCAACAGTTCCTTTTTGAAAGCCTTCTTCCGTTCGGGCCTCTCGGAGACAGATTCACCGTACTACTCGCACCTGGTGCGCTGGCGGAACAACGCCCGCACCAAGCGGTTTTTTTCAACTGATGTCGTCGATACGGTGGCCCGTGAGGCTCGCGGCGCCCCGGATCTTCCGGAGCAGTTTGAAAACTGGGGCCCGCTGGAACGCGCGCAGTATCTGGAAAGCACAATCCTGTTGTCGGAGTATTTACTCGCATCGCAGGGCGATCGGATGTCAATGGCGCACTCGGTGGAATCGCGGCTGCCGTTTCTGGATTACCGGGTCGTCGAGTTTTGCAACCGGCTGCCGTCCCGGCTGAAACTTCGCGGACTTACTGAGAAGTATCTCCTCAAGCAATTAGGACGAGAGATTCTGCCACCGGAGGTATGGACGAGACCGAAGCGTCCCTATCGCGCTCCCATTCATAAGAGTTTCTTTAACGACTCGACACCTGAATATGTTCGCGAGCTGCTCTCGGCCGAGACCATCAGATCGGTAGGTCTGTTTAAGCCGAACGCTGTGTCGCAGCTTGTCAGTAAAGCAACGTCGGGAGCGCATCTTGGTGAGACCGATGATATGGCGCTAGCCGGCATTCTGTCGACACAACTGGCGCATTTTCACTTTGTGTCGAACTTCCGCGCGCCGCAGCCTTTGGCCGAGCACGTCGGCGACATCAAGGTTTGTGGCGCCCACGTTGCTGCTGTTAGATAGGGACCTAATGTTCACACGCCAATCGCTTAACATAGATCCGCGAGCCGAAGCCGAAAGAATCGAATCGCTGCTAGTACGGAGCGTTCGCAAGACTCTGCGCAAGAACGGCGCCGTGGTCGGGATCAGCGGCGGAATCGACTCATCGGTCGTTCTAGCGCTGTGTGCACGTAGCTTCGGGCCGGAACGCGTGCGGGCCATTATTATGCCGGAAACAGACTCTGATGGGTCCAGCGAGAAGCTCGCTCGCGACTTAGCCGCTCGTTACGGCGTTGAGCCGGTCCTTGAGAACATTACCAATTCACTTGAGGCCTTAGGATGCTACAGGCGCAGAGACGCAGCCATTCGCCGGATGCTTCCTGAGTTCGACGCCTCGCTGGGATACAAGGCCAAGATTACTCTTCCGCCAGATCTTCTCGATAAGGATACGCTCAACGTCTTTTCTTTGACAATCATCGCGCCAGGTGGCGAAGTATTCTCGAAGCCGCTGCCTCCCGCTGAGTTTCGCGAAATCGTAGCCGCGTCCAACTTCAAGCAGCGGACGCGGATGACGATGCTGTACTACCACGCGGAAGTAAATAACTACGCCGTCATCGGGACGGCCAACAAAAATGAGCATGATCTAGGGTTCTTTGTGAAGTATGGTGATGGCGGTGTCGATGTGAGGCCGATCGAGCACCTCTACAAAACACAGGTCTATCAGCTAGCGGAATTCCTCGATGTTCCCGAACAGATCCGGAAACGCCCTGCGACAACCGACACCTACAGCGCTCCCAGCACTCAGGAAGAATTCTTCTACCGGCTTCCCTTCAAAACGATGGATCTGCTTTTGTACGCAATGGAAAACGATGTTCCCGTCTCCGAGGTGGCGCGCGCGATGAATCTCTCTGAGGAGCAGATCAACCGAGCCCACAATGACTTTATTCGTAAGCGTCGATCGACCGAATACCTCAGGCATCTTCCGATCGGCTTGAGTGGAGAAGACTCAAAGGATCGGGGGCTGGTTTTTACCGCCGCTTCCGGAGAGTCTCATTTGAACCATGACACTACACACTAACGGCCACGCTACGGTAGCTGCACCGGCTCCGCCGATCGATCTATACACCACGTGCCCTCCGTTTCGTGGATCCGACTACACGGCGTACGTGAAGCACGTCTGCGACGTCTCCCGCTGGAGCGACCAAGCCGGATGCAAAGGGATGTTGGTCTATACGGACAACGGGTTGCTCGACCCTTGGCTCGTGTCGCAGATCGTTCTGCAAAACACGACTTCGCTTGCGCCGCTGGTGGCTGTGCAGCCTGTTTACATGCATCCATACAGCGTGGCGAAAATGGTGAGCACGCTCGGCTACCTTTATGGGCGACGGCTATGCCTCAACATGGTCGCCGGCGGCTTTCGCAACGACCTGATCGCGTTGAATGACTTAACGCCCCATGACCGAAGGTACGATCGGCTTGTCGAATACACGACCATCATTCAACGGCTATTGGCAGGAGGCGCGCCGGTTACATTCGAAGGCGAGTTTTACCGGATCGATCAACTGAGCCTGAAGCCGCCTCTGCCGAAGGAACTGTTTCCAGTTATTACGATATCGGGGTCGTCGCCCGCGGGTCTCGCGGCGGCCCACTCGCTAGGGGCAATTCCGGTAGCTTATCCGGAGCCTCCCGATAAGCTGTCGTCCCAGCCCGAAAACGGTAATGGCGGCGCCGGGATTCGCGTCGGAATCATCGCCCGTGCACAGGAAGAGGAAGCCTGGGAGATCGCTGACCGGCGATTTCCACCCGACCGCGCCGGGCAGCTCAAGCATGACCTAGCCATGAAAGTATCGGACTCTTCGTGGCATCGAACATTGTCCGACTTAGGAAGCGCTATCAAGGAATCGCGTAGCACCTACTGGTTGTGGCCCTTTCAAAACTACAAAGGATTCTGTCCCTACCTGGTCGGCAGCTATCAGCAAGTGGCCGACGAGGTCCTCCGGTACGTGTCGGCGGGCTGCCGGACGTTTATTTTGGACGTGCCGGAGAGCGCCGAGGAGTTAGCTCATATCGGCGTCGTATTTACGCAAGCTCAGCAGAGGTCAATCGTCTAATGCTGTTACAACATACTGTTTCTTGCCAGGCGCAACGACGCCCTCATGCTACTGCAATCGTTTCCGGCGCCCAGGGCATGACCTATGGCGAGCTCGAGGAATCCAGTAACAGGCTCGCGTGGCTGTTGAAGGATGCGGGATGCGAAAAAGGGGATCGAGTCGGTCTTCTGTCGCCGAAGTCCATCCCAACGCTGGTAGGAATGCTGGCGACCCTGAAAGCGGAGTGCGTCTACGTGCCGATGGACACGTCCAGTCCGGCCCCCCGTTTGGCCAAGATTGTCGAGGTTGCGGAACCTCGCTGCATTCTCGCCTCCGGGAGCGCAGCGGTGACGCTCCTCGACAGTCTTGCGTCAGAAGGCACTGTGCTTCAATCGACCTGCGTCGGTCTGCTGGATGCCGGCCGATCCGCTGAATCCAAATTCGAGGCGTCCTTCAATTGGAGCGATCTGGCTGCGGCGCCAACTAGCGCGCCCGGCGGCGATACACAGCCCGACGATGCCGCCCACATCCTGTTCACCTCCGGTTCGACTGGCGTGCCGAAAGGTGTCGTGATCACTCACTCGAACGTGACGCACTTTATCAAGTGGGCCAACGCCTATTTCCAAACCACCGAGTCAGATCGCATTTCATGCCATCCACCTCTTCATTTTGATCTGTCGACCTATGACATCTGGGGCACGTTCCTGGCGGGCGCGGAGCTCTATCTGGTACCGCCCGAGATGAACCTGCTGCCGCACCAGCTCGCCGAATTCATCCGACGAAATAGTCTGACGCAGTGGTTCTCGGTTCCGTCGGTTCTGAAATACATGGCGCAGTTCGACGTCGTACGTTCAAACGACTTTCCCTCCTTGAAGCGGTTGTTATGGTGCGGGGAAGCTCTACCCACGCCGACCTTGATCTACTGGATGAAGCGTCTGCCGGACATCACCTTCACCAATCTCTACGGTCCGACCGAAGCGACGATTGCCAGCAGTTACTATACGGTTCCAAGCTGTCCGCAGGATGAACAGGCCGAGATCCCGATCGGTATGGCCTGTGATGGCGAGGAGTTAATCGTTCTCGATGAAAACTTGAAGCCGGTAGCCAGCGGCGAGATCGGCGACCTTTACATCCGCGGCGCCGGATTAAGCCCCGGATACTGGAGAGATCGAGAGAAGACGGAATCGGCATTCCTTCGCGATCCGAAAGGAGGACGCATTTACAAGACAGGCGACTTAGCCAAAGTGGACGATGCGGGATTAGTGTACTGTCTCGGCCGCGCCGACTCGCAGATTAAGAGCCGCGGGTACAGGATCGAGCTCGGCGAAATAGAGACAGCTTTCAATGCGCTTGGACTGCTCCGAGAATGCGCCGTGGTGGCGGTAAAGACCGATAGCTTTGAAGGCACCGCTATCTGCTGCGCGTACGTGCTACCGGCCGGGGTTGACCTAATGCCCTCGGACCTAAGGCAGCGGCTCACCGAGGTACTGCCTTCCTATATGACTCCGTCGCAATGGAAGGCGTTTGACGCATTGCCACTTAACGCAAACGGAAAAATTGACCGGCCGCGCTTGAGGGAGCATTTTCTCGCGGCCAAGTCAGTGGCTTAGACAAGGGAGGCTGTTCTTGCTATTACCCGCTGCGCTAGTAGACGCCACTATCTCAGAAGAGAGATTGATCGGTGAACTCAAAGAATTATGCTTGGATAAGTTGGCCATCCGAGTAGACTCTGCGTATCAGGATCTGTTTGAGACCGGTATTCTGGACTCGACCAACATGGTGCGGCTCCTTCTGCACCTGGAAGAACAGTTTGGATTACGATTCGCGATTGAAGAGATAGGAGCCGAGTCCTTCCGTTCCATCGATATGATTGCCAAGTTGGTTGCAAACCGTCTAAATGCGGGACAGAATGGAGTCCCGCATGTGGTCACCGCGAACGGAATTCATCCGGAAAGCGATGACACGGTCACAGTCATAAAGGCGCTCTTCCTCGATAAGATGAACATCAAGGTCGAATCCGTCAAGGCGGATCTATTTCAAACGGGCGTCTTTGACTCCATGACACTTGTGGAGTTTATCCTGCACCTCGAAGAGCATTTCGAGTTACGTTTTCCCATGCAGGAGTTGGAGCTCGACTCGATTCTTTCGATCGAGAAGCTGGCGGAGCTCGTGGCGGCAGGCAAGCGGGCCGCGGCGGCGGGAAGAGGGCTCTAATGGCGGCGACTAAGGTCCGAATCCTGATGGTTGGCGAGGAGTCCGCCGCTGTTCAAACGCTGAAGGCGATTCGGTCGGCGCCGGCAAGCCATGAAATCGTCGCGGTGATGACCGCCGACGAGATCGACGTCAAGAATGCATCCCTGGCAAACGTCGCCGCACAGATTGGCGTTCCGGTCTGGCCGTCGAAGCTGGTAAAGAATCCGGACTTCGCCCGGTTGGTCAAAGCGGAACAAGTGGATCTCATTCTCAACGTTCATTCGCGCTATATCGTGCACGAGAAAGTATTGCGAGCTCCGCGCATCGGCGCTTTTAATATGCATCCGGGACCGCTTCCGGAGTATGCGGGACTAAATTGCGTGAGCTGGGCGCTTTATCGAGGCGAGTCCCATTACGCAGTAACCGTACACTGGATGGCGCCCGAAATCGACGCGGGTAACATTGCCTACCAGGCGGCCTTTGCCATCGAAGAAAAGGATACGCCTCTTTCGCTCACACACAAATGCGTGAAGGCCGGCGTGCCGCTGCTGGAACGGCTGGTGGAGACTGCGGGCTCGGCGCCGGAAACGATTCCGAGCCTGCCGCAGGACCTGTCCCGCCGGGAATACTTCAGCAAGGACATTCCGGACGGCGGAAAACTACTATGGAACCGCCGTGCCGGCGAGATCGTTAACTTTGTCCGCGCGTGCGACTATACACCGTTCCCATCACCATGGGGCCTGCCCACTGTGTTCTGGGAGCATGGCGAAATGAATGTCGTGAAAGCCGACCGAACTCATCAAAAGTGCGACGGCGCGCCTGGCACAGTCGGTGAGTGCGGCGAGTCCGGTGCACTGGTGGCGAGCGCGGACGAATGGGTATCGGTGCGCGAATTGAAGATTGACGGCCAGTATGTAAAGCCGCAAGCAGTCCTAAAAACGGGACTCCTGCTTCACGACGGGATCTGATCCGGTGACGGAACTTTTTACGATGGTACCTTCACTCAAAATGAGCCCAGTGCGGAGCTTCACTGAGGACGACATTCCCCAGGTGGCCGACCTGCACAGGTCTGTGTTCAAGCTGGCCGACCGCCTGTCTCCGGAAATGCTCGACAGCTATCGGGCATACTTCGACGATGTCTTCTTTAGCAATCCGTGGCGGGACCCGGCCGTCGCGCCGCTGGTTTACGAGGATGCCAGCGGAAAAATCACCGGATTCATGGGCGTGATGCCGCGCAGGTTGTCCTTCAACGGCAAGTCCGTGCAGATGGCGGTGATGTCCCAGTTTGTCGTCGATCCTGGATCACGCGGGCTACCGGGGTTAAAGCTGCTGAGCGCTCTCTTCGCAGGTCCTCAGGATCTGACGGTTTCAGATGAAGCTAGCGAGGTGGCTCGCGGCTTGTGGGAAGGGCTGGGCGCCAGCACTTCACTGCCGCATAGCATGCGCTGGTTTTACGCGGTCCGGCCGTTTCAGTTCGCCACGCTTGTTTTGAAAAAACTGGCTGGATTGCCGTCATTTTTCGTGCGTGCGGCGGCTCCTGCCGCCAGGGCTGCCGACGCCTTGTCCGCGCGAGCGCTGAAGTTCCCTTATCACCCGGTTGTTCCTAAATTATCAGGTGAGGAGATGAGCAATGAGCTGTTATTGACTTGCTTGTCTGAAATGGGAGGCAGAAGAGTCCTTCGGCCCGATTACGACGAAGTCTCCTTAGCCTGGACCCTGCGGCGCGCTACGCAATTGAGCCGGAATGGAAAGTTTCAGAAGATTGTCGTGAAAACAGCGGATCGAAAGATCGCCGGATGGTATTTGTACTATCTGAACCCAGGCGGCGTGAGCCAGGTCCTTCAGTTGCACGCCAGGACTCACTTGGAAAGTGAAGTTCTCGACCACCTCTTTTACAACGCGTGGTCACAAGGAGCTACGGTGCTGAGCGGGCGCATGGAGCTGAGCCGGCATTTCACGCAAAAATTTTCAGACAAGCATTTTCTATTTCATTGTGGGCCGGAATGGATGCTGTTTCATGCACGGAGGCCCGAATTAATAAGCGCCTTTCAGCGTGGGGACGTATGTCTCTCGCGGCTGGAGGGCGAGTGGTGTACCCACTTCCGGTGAACAAGATGTCCACAGCCAAGTTACAAGTTGTAGGAAATAACGGTGTGAACGCCGCACGGCCAAAGCGGCCCACGGCTTCGCTGAAAATCCGGGAAGCATGCTTTGCAGACTACCGCTGGATCGCTGATCTCCAGTTGCGAAATGGTCTGGCGACCAAATCATGTGAAGAGTGGACGGCGCTTTGGAAAGGCAACCCCGTCTATCAACGGCTTAAAGGGGATTGGCCGATTGGATGGGTGCTCGAAAACGAAGCCCAAACAATCGTTGGATCGATCGGTAACGTTCCGACCGCTTACTACCTGGGAGGACGCGAGCTTCTCGCCGCTACCGCTTGCTCCTGGGTTGTCGACATGCGCTATCGAGGTTATTCGATGCTGATCCTCGACATGTTGACCCGGCAGCCTGGCGCCGATCTCACGCTGAGCACGACGGTGAGTCCTGCCGCAGAGCCGGCCTTCAAGGTCTTCCACTGGGCGAAGGCTCCGGTCGGGACATGGGACCAATCGGCGTTCTGGATCACAGGCTACCGCGGGTTTGGGAACAGCCTCTTAAATATGAAATCGGTGCCTCTGGCGAAAGTCGTCAGCTATCCGGTCTCAGCCGCGCTGTTCTGCTGGGACTGGCTGAAGGTGGACGGGCGCCAGGGGAACGGATCAGATTCACAAATTGAATCCTGTTCCGAGTTCGACGCCCGCTTCGATGAGTTCTGGGAAGAACTGAAGTACGAGAATCAGGACGTGTTGCTGGCTGAACGCACACGGAGCGCTCTCGCCTGGCATTTCCGGTATTCACTGCAGCAGAGGAATACGTGGATACTGACTGTTTCCAAAGGGTCGCGACTGGTGGCGTGGGCGATCTTTGACAGACAGGACAATATTGCTTACGGATTGAAGCGCGTTCGCCTGGTCGACTTTCAGGCCCTGCGTGGTTTCGAAGAGACTTTGCCGTCAGTGCTGTGCGGGATGTTGCACAAGTGCCGCGACGAGGGCATCCATATTCTTGAAAATGTCGGGTGCTGGCTGGAGCGGCCTGGATTGCCGCGAGTGCCGACTGCGTATCGTCGCACGTTGCCATCGTCGATGTTTTACTACAACAGCGCCGATAAGGCTCTAAGCAATACTCTGCGCGATCCGAAGATCTGGGCGCCGTCGTCGTTTGATGGCGACGCCAGCCTGTAGGGTTGACTACTCGACGAACAAGCTAAAGCTTGTTCCACAGTGACTTCGACTCCTTGATTTGTCGTTGTGGAACGAGCTTTAGCTTGTTCGTCAGACGCTTTCA
>Ga0075421_100005511_pt1 | contig 15325 bp, 10 predicted proteins | sample SoiMetdeltSBSDD5_FD_75292 | JGI IMG/M metagenome (GOLD analysis project Ga0075421, IMG submission 75292) | Bulk soil microbial communities from a Populus tree surrounding site in Tennessee, USA - Soil MetaG P. deltoides SBSDD5 | ecosystem: Environmental > Terrestrial > Soil > Tree plantation...
ACGAAATAGCCGAGCAGCCACAGCCAGCTCGCGTCCGGCGCCCCGGCCGACTGCCAGGCTGCGCCGACCATGATCAGATTGGCGATCGCCACCCCGAAGCAGCCGAGCGACATCTTCACCACGGTCGACGGCTCGCTGCCGCGCCGCGCCTGCCACGCCCAAAGCGCCACGATGAACGGCGTGAAGGCGAAGATCATGAACGGGTTGAAAGCCTGGAACCAGGTGGTCGGGATTTCGCCGCGCCAGACGATGAGGTTGATCGAGCGGTCGGTGTAGTCGTCGGCCCACAGCGCGATGGTGTTGCCCTGCTGCTCGTAGGTCGCCCAGAAGAAGGTCGTCGGCACGCACAGCACGAGGAGCGCGAGCACCGAGCGCCATTCGTCGCGATCGAGCGGCCGCCGCTCGACCCCGGCCGCCTTGGCCTTGTGCAGCTCGTCGGGCGGCAGCGACGGCATGGCGCAGAGATAGACCGCGAGCGCGATCGTCATGCCGACGCCGGCGGCGGTGAAGCCGTAGTGCCAGCCCAGCCCCTCGCCCAGTGTCCCGCAGACCAGCGGGGCGAGGAACGCGCCGAGATTGATGCCCACGTAGAAGATCGAATAGGCCCGGTCGCGTCGCGGGTCGCCGGGCGCATAGAGCCCACCCACCTGCGCCGACATGTTGGGCTTGAACGCGCCGTTGCCCAGAATCAGCACCGTCAGGGCGAACAGGAACAGCGGCTCGAACGCCATCATGAAATGGCCGATCGCCATCAGGGCGGCGCCGAGCAGGATGGTGCGGTGCTGGCCGAGCAGCCGGTCGGCGATGATGCCGCCGAATACCGGGGTGAGATAGACGAGGCCGGTATAGAAGCCGTAGATGTGGGAGGCGAACGGCTGCACGCCGAGCGGGCCGAATATCCATTCCAGCGCGCTCTTGAAGGTCGCGAGCCCGATCACGTTTTCGGCGCGGCCCGGCAGCAGCAGGTACTTCACCATGTAGAGCACCAGCAGCGCTTTCATCCCGTAATAGGAAAACCGCTCCCACATCTCGGTGGCGAACAGGAACGTCAGGGCGCGCGGATGGCCGAAGAGGTCCTTCGGCTCGGCGTGGCCCGCTCGGCTGCGTTCATATGCGGTCATCGGTGATCGGCTCGCATCCTGGTGCGAATCGAACCTAGAACGCGGCCTGCGCGGCCGTCAAACCGCGGCTGTTGGCAGCAGCCTCGGCGGTCGCGCAATGGGGGCGGCGCTGATAGACTGCCCGGCAACGATCTGCGAAAACCCTGTCCGCAGGCTCTGACGGAGGAAAAATGTTCATGCCCTCGACCGGTTTAACGCACGCCTTGCGCCACGTTTCATTTGCGCTCGCGGCCCTCTCCGCGGCGGGCTCCTCGGCATGGGCGCAGGCGGACTATCCGACCAGGCCGATCCGGGTCATCGTCGGGTTCGCGGCCGGCGGCGGCAACGACCTGTTCGCGCGGCTGGTCGGCCAGAAGCTGTCGGATAATATCGGCCAACCGGTGATCATCGAGAACAAGGCCGGTGCCGGCGGCCGGATCGCGGTCGAATTCGTCAAGAACCAGCCCGCCGACGGCTATACGGTGATGGTGGCGGCGAGCGGGCAGATGGCGATCGCGGCGGCGATCTATCCCAAGCTCGCCTACCACCCGACCCGCGACTTCATTCCGCTCACCATGATCGCGTCGTTTCCGCTGATCCTCGCGGGTCCCGCCAACGACACGATCAAGACCGTCAAGGACCTCGTCGCCTACGGCAAGGCCAATCCCGACAAGTCGAACTACGCGACCTCATCGCCGGCCTTCACCATCACCACCGAACTGTTCAAGCTCAAGACCGGCATGCCGGCGGTGGCGGTGCCCTACAAGAGCAGCAACGAGATGATGCTCAGCGTCGCCGGTGGAACCAGCTTGTTCTCGATCGCCGACGGTCCGCCCACGATGCCCTTGGTGCAGGGCGGCAAGATCCGGGCGCTGGCGGTGACCGGGGCGGAGCGCTCCTCGGAGCTGCCGAACGTGCCGAGCATGGCGGAGGCGGGCTATCCCGACGTCAATATCGGGCTGTGGAGCGGGTTCTTCGTCTCGACCAATACGCCGCCCGCGATCGTCAAGAAGCTCGACGCCGAGCTGCGGCGCGCACTGGCCGATGCCGGCGTGCGCGAGAAGCTCAAGGCCATGGCGGTCAATCCAGGCGGCGGCCCGGGCGAGGAGTTCCGCAGCCGGATCGAGGGCGACATCAAGGTGTTCGGCGACGTGGTCAAGGCCGCGAATTTGAAATTCGAGGACTAACGCGGGCTCGAACCGGAGGTCCGCCGCCGGTCCGCGATAACGGTGTTCGCGGACCGGGAGCAAGCTTCAATCCAGCGGCTCGAGTTTGATGATCGAGGCGCCGTGATTGCTGCCGACCCAGAAGGTGACCGGCGTCGTCGAGTTGTCGACGAACACGCGGCGGATGTTGGTTCGGCGCGGCAGCAGGTACTCGGTGATCTGGCCGCTCTTGGGATCGAGCCGCGCGACGCGATCGGTCATCATCGAGCCGGTCCAGGCGTCGCCGTTCTTGTCGAGGACGACGTCGTAGGGCGATGACCATGGCGTGGGCATCGTCCATTCCTGGAACTTCTCCGCCTTGGTGTCGAACATCGCAATCTTGTTGCCGCGATATTCGCCGAACCATACGCGGTCCTGCGCGTCCATCATGCCGCGGCGCGGCGCGAACGCCCGCGTCGGCAGCAAATACATGGTGAGCTCTTTGGTCTTGGCGTCGATCCGCCCGAGATGCTGCTGGGCGAAGTCGGTGAAGTAGACGTTGTTCTGCGAGTCCGGAATGATGTCGTAGATGTTGTGGTTCTCGCCGACGACCGAGTTCTTGAACGGCATGAAGGTCTCGATGGTGCCGGTGGCGAGGTCGAGGCGGTGCACCGCCGCGAAGCCGTTGTTCTGCGACCACACCTTGCCGTCGACATGGGCGGATTCCGGCCGCACCATGTTGACCTGGGCCATGTCCTTGTTCATGTCGGGCGGCAGGCTGAAGTATTCGAACTTTTCGGTCTTCGGGTCGAACTTCGCCATGGCGCCCTGGTACATCATGCCGAGCCACATGTTGCCGTCCTTGTCGGCGCGCAGGCCCAGCATGCCGGTCGGCCAGCCCTTCTTGAGCTCGGCGACGGGGTATTCGGTGTGCTTGCCGGTCTTGGGATCGATCTTGCCGAAGGTCTGTTCGCCGAAATTCGAGTACCAGGCGATGCCGTCCTTATCGACGATCACGTCGTGCGGCTCGATCGTCGGGCGCGGCAGATCGTATTCGGTGACGATGACGCGGGTCGCCCGCCCCGTCGGGCGCGGCAGGGTCTTGAGCGGGAATTCCCACGTGTCGGCCTCGTTGAGGTTGATCGTGGCGAGGTAGTCGGCGCGATCGCGGAAGGCCCGCTCGCGGGCGTCGCCACGCTCTTCCAGCAGCCGTTGGGCAAGCCGTCGTTGTGGGTGCAGCGGCGTCGACTGGTTGGCATAGCTCGCCATGCGCTTGATGACATCGACGAAGGCGTCTGCATCGTGCTGGGATTTGAACACCCGCTCGAGCGTGTGGCAGCTCACGCAATTGTAGTAGGTGAGCTTCTGTTGCGGGGTGCCGGGCGCGCTGATGATCCATTCGGCATTGGTGAGCTGGGATGAGAGCTTTCTGGTCTTGCGCAGCTTGAGGTCGAGCATGGCGGTCTGGCCGGCCGCGACCTCGGCCGACGGACGGCCGTCGACGTCGTAGCCGACCGCGCGGATGCTGACCGCATATCGACCGGGCTCGAGCCGCGCTGCCGGGAAGCTGTAGCGTCCGTCCTTGTCGCTCGCGACCGTGACTGTCATGGTCGAGCCGGCCTTCTTGGCGCTGACCAGCACGCCCTCCATCGCGCCCTCCTCGGCGGAGCTGACCTGACCGCTCAGCGCCGGGGCCGGCGCTTGCGCGCACAGCGTTTCGGAGGGGACTGCGATGAGAAGGAGCGTCAGGCTCGCGGCGAAGGTCAGCAATAGGCTGCGTGGGCGCATGAATTCCTCCAGGAAAATCATTTTTGGGAAGGATACGCGCCTCCCAGTAGCCCCGCAACGCACTTGCGAGCAATGCAGACAAGCGTTCCGCGTTCAGCCGCCCTGGTGCCAGCGGATGGCGGTTTCCAGCCGGTCGTCGCCCCAGAAGATTTCGCCGCGGGTGGCGAAGGTGGGCACGCCGAAAATTCCGAGGCTGCGCGCTTCGGCGGTCGCAGTCTCATAGGCTCTGGTGGTTTCCTCGGACGCGGCGCGCTCGAGCACCCGACGCGCATCCTGTCCGATCTCTTCGAGGCATTGCGCATTGCTGCGGTCGCTGCCCGCCTCCTCGTGATCGAGGAACCAGCGCCGATAGGCCGCCCGCGCGTAATCGGCACACCAGCCTTCGGCGGCACCCACGATTGCGATGCGATTGGCGAGATCGAAGTTCTTGAGCGGGTAGGGTGGTCGCGGGCGGAACGCAAATCCGTATTCTTGTGCCCGCCGCTCCACGTCGCGCCATGAATAGGCGAGCTTTACCGGTTGCTTGGCCGGGATATTGTCCATCTCGATCATGATCGCGCGGATGCTGAAGGGCCGCCAGCGAAACACCGCGCCGGTTCGCGCCTCCACCTCGGCGAGCCGCATGACCGCGAGATAGGTGTAGAGGCTGCCGATCGAGAACCAGAAGTCGATCGCGCTTGCCTGCGTCATCGCTCGCTCCGCCATCTCTCGAGCGCGATGCTACACGTCCAGCAGCTCCTCGTCCGCGAACTCCGCCCGCTCCTGGATGAACTCGAAGCGCGCCTCGGCCTTGGCGCCCATCAGCCGCTCGACCGATTTTTCCGTGTCCTTGCGGTCGTCGGTCATCAGCATGACCCGCAGCAGCGTGCGCTTCCTCGGGTCCATGGTGGTTTCCTTGAGCTGCGCGGGGAGCATCTCGCCGAGCCCCTTGAAGCGGCCGACCTCGACATTGGCGTTGGCGTGGAACTCCTTCTTGCGCAACTCTTCCCGATGCTTGTCGTCGCGCGCGTAGAAAATCTTGCCGCCATGGGAGAGGCGGTAGAGCGGCGGCACCGCCAGATAGAGATGGCCGTTCTCGATCAGCTTGGGCGTCTGCCGGTAGAAGAAGGTGATCAGCAGCGAGGCGATGTGCGCGCCGTCGACATCGGCGTCGGTCATCACGATCACCTTGTCGTAGCGCAGATCCTCGTCGCGGTAGTGCAGGCCGGTGCCGCATCCGAGCGCCTGCACGAGGTCGGCGAGCTGCTGGTTCTGCGCGAGCTTGTCCTTGCCGGCCGACGCCACGTTGAGGATTTTGCCGCGCAGCGGCAGGATCGCCTGCGAGGCGCGGTCGCGCGCCTGCTTGGCCGACCCGCCGGCCGAGTCGCCCTCGACGATGAACAGCTCGGAGCCTTCCGCGGCGGTGTTGCTGCAGTCGGCGAGCTTGCCGGGCAGGCGCTGCTTGCGTACCGCGGTCTTGCGCGAAATCTCCTTCTCCTGGCGGCGGCGGATACGCTCGTCCGCGCGTTCGATCACGAAGTCGAGCAGCTTGTTGGCCTGCAGCGGATTGCCGGCGAGCCAGTGGTCGAATGGGTCTTTGATCGCGTTTTCGACGATGCGGGTCGCTTCCACGGTCGCGAGCCGGTCCTTGGTCTGGCCCTGGAACTCGGGCTCGCGGATGAATACCGAGAGCATGGCGCCGGCGCCGATCATCACGTCGTCGCTGGTGATGCTGGCCGCGCGCTTGCCCTGGCCGACGCGTTCGGCGTGATCCTTGAGGCCCTTCGACAGCGCGCTGCGCAGGCCCGACTCGTGGGTGCCGCCGTCCGGGGTCGGGATGGTGTTGCAATAGGACGAGAGAAAGCCGTCGGCATCGACCGTCCAGGCGACCGCCCATTCGGCGGCGCCGTGGCTGCCGGTCTTGCCGGCGCTGCCGGTGAAGATGTCGGGATGCACCAGCGTCGCGCCGTTGATCATGCCGCTGAGATAGTCCTTGAGGCCATCGGCGAAATGGAAGGTCGCCTTTTCCGGCACGTCCTCGATGCCGCGCAGCAGCTCCTTGGCGCAGGACCATCGGATCTCGACGCCGCCGAACAGATAGGCCTTCGAGCGCGCCATCTTGAACACGCGCTCCGGCTTGAAATGCGCCTTGGCGCCGAAAATGTCCGGGTCCGGACGGAAGCGCACCTTGGTGCCGCGCCGATTGGGCACGCGTCCGACCTTTTCCAGCTTGCCCTTGGGCTTGCCGCGCGCGAACGCCATCCGGTAGAGCGTCTGCTCGCGCGCGACCTCGACCTCCATGCGCTCCGACAGCGCATTGGCGACCGAGACGCCGACGCCGTGCAACCCGCCCGAAGTCTCATACACCTCGGAATCGAACTTGCCGCCCGCGTGCAGCGTGCACATGATCACTTCGAGCGCCGACTTGTTCTTGAACTTCGGATGGGGATCGACCGGGATGCCGCGGCCGTTGTCGGTGACGGTAACGAAACCGTCGGCTTCCATCTCGACGTCGATCCAGTTGGCATGTCCGGCGAGCGCCTCGTCCATCGAATTGTCGATCACCTCGGCGAACAGGTGATGGAGCGCCTTCTCGTCGGTGCCGCCGATATACATGCCGGGCCGCCGGCGCACCGGCTCAAGCCCCTCCAGCACCTCGATATGGCGCGCGGTATAGCCGGCCTCGGCGCCGCTCGTGGGCTTGGCGGCGCGCGTCGCCTTGCCGGGCAGACGGCGCGGCGCGGATTCGGGCAGGTCGAACAGCGTCTTGCCTTGCGGCGCCGCGGGCTTCTTGGCGGTCTTGGCCATGCGTTAAAATCGACCGGTAAGGGAGGAAGCGAATCAACCATGCACTATGCCACGGTCATGGCCGGATCGTGATGCCCCGGCAGCGAAAAATGGCCCGACCCGACGGTGGCGCGGCGACGCGCGGTCAATTCATATTGAGCCATGACACGGCCACCGGCTCGCCACGCTGCTTGCAAGATATGGGTGCCCAAAGAGACGACCACTATAGAGGAGCAGCCATGTTCGAGCTCAACCGTCTGCTGAACGTCATTCCATTCCGCCCCGGCGCGACCGACGACTTCCAGCGCATGCTCGACTGGAAGCTGTTGCGCGGCAGCCATGAATTTCCCGGGCCTGACGGCGGCACCTGCATCAACGAGGCGGCAATCGTGGCGGCCGGATACAGTTACCGCGCGGTGCAATCGATCGACGACTGCCCGGCGAGCTTCTCGCGTCCCATTGCGATGTTCGCGCTCTGCCTCAACGACCTGCTGGAGGACGCGCCGCGGCAGGAGCTGCTGATCACGTTCGTTGCCCGGCTCGACGGCACGGCCGACGCGGCGAAGGTGGAGGCGGCGCGCGCGGACATGATGCTGCGGCGGACCGCGGTCGACATCCTCGCGCCCGCGCTGATGCGCGCCGGCTTCGACGATCTCGCCAGGCAATGCCGCGCTTTGGCGACGCCGGACGAGCTGATCGAGGTGGCGCGCTGCTTGCGCAGCCGCACTGCTCCCGGCGTCCACCTGCTGCTGGTCGCCGCCTGCGACTCGGCGGCCGACGCCGCGCAGCAATCGGCCTCCGGCCGTCCGTCCGAAGTCGTGCGCTGCCTGGCGCACGTGATCGGTGACGTCGCCGCGGTCATTGCCGACGCTGCTCCCGCAGCCCGCGACCGCGCCACCGCCAAGATTTTCAGGCAAGCCGCCGCGATCCTCGACGCCGCCCTAAAGATCGGAAACAAGGCCGATGCGGTCGGAGCGCAGGCGGTCACGCGGCGCATGGAAGCCGCCAAGCGGGCGCCGGTCAAAGACGGTCGCGGCCGCACGCCGGTGGTGGTCAGCGAGCAACTTTGATCAGTACCGGGCCGGAGCGCCGCGCGCTGCGGCCGCCCGGCAGATTCTCGATCATCGGGACAATCCTGCGGGCGGTCTGGTCTTGCCGGAAAAGGCAGGCTAAACCCTGACGGGTGACCAGCCCGCCTTCCCCATGTTCGAGAGCATAGAGCAGTACGCCCACCAGATCGTGGAATTCGTGCGTGCCCACGAAGCCTGGGCGGCGCCGGTGGTGTTCGTGCTGGCTTTTGCGGAATCGCTCGCTTTCATCTCGCTGTTGGTGCCGGCCTGGGCCGCGCTGGTCGGCATCGGCGTGCTGATTGCATCCGGCGATCTCAGCTTCTGGCCGGTGTGGGTCGCCGGCTCGATCGGGGCCGCGCTCGGCGACTGGCTGTCCTATTGGGTGGGCGTGAAGCTCGGGCCGCCGGTGGCGCATGTCTGGCCGTTGTCGCGCCATCCCGACCTGCTGCCCAAGGGCGAAGCATTCGTGAAGCGCTGGGGCGTGCTGGCGATCTTCATCGGCCGCTTCTTCGGGCCGTTGCGGGCTTCGGTCCCGCTGGTCGCCGGCATTTTCCACATGCCGTATTGGTCCTTCCAGGTCGCGAATTTCACCTCGGCATTTGTCTGGGCCGGCGTGCTGCTGACGATCGGCGATGTCTTCGCGAAAGCGGTCAAATGGATGTTGTGGTAAGAAGGGAACGGCGTTCGCGTCGTCAATGATCGCGGCTCCGTTTCGGACCCGCGGATCACGCTGTCGATCATTCCTTCAGCTTTCGCATCACCGAGCCGACGATATTGGAGTAGTCGTCGGTCCACACCCATTGATTCGGATCCGATTCCTTGAGCACCCAGTCGTTGCTCTGCGCGAGCGCGCCGAAATCCTCCTCGCTCTTCGCCACGGCGGCAACCGTACCGGAAAATTTGTATGGGTGGACGGTCTCGTCGAGGTCGACGGCGTCGTTGATGCGGGTCATCAGGCCGTTCGCGGCGGCGATGCCGGCGACCACCGAGGCAAGCTCGAGGTGCCGGTTCGACACGTGCATCACCACCATGCCGTGCTCGCCGACCTTGTCGCGATAGATCGCCATCGCTTCGCGCGTGAGCAGGTGGATGGGGATCGCGTCGGAGGAGAAGGCATCGACGATGACGAGGTCATAGGCGCCGGCCGGCGCGTCCGCCAGCGTGAGCCGCGCGTCGCCGAGCGTGATCTGCAGATTCGAGCCGCATTCAGACAGGAACGTGAACAGCTTGGGGTCGCGGGCGATACGGATGCTGGTCGGATCGATCTCGTAATAGTGCACGGCGTCGGCGGGCTCGGCGCGGCAGGCGAGCGAGCCCGATCCGAGCCCGATCACGGCGTAGCGGATCGGCCCGCCGACGCGGCTGCGGACTGCGTCGATGGCCTGGGCGATGGCTGAGTGATCGTAATAGTAAAGCAACGGCTCCGGGCGGCCGTCGACCGGCTGGCCATCGTCGCTGTAGATGCGCTGTCCGCCATGCAGCGTCGTTCCATGCGTGAGCAGTCGGAAGCGGCCGTCCGAGGTTTCCGTGATCTTGTGGACGCCGAAGAAGCTGCGCAGCATCATGGTGCTCTGGTCATAGGCGACGTGATTGGCGATCAGCACGAAAGCAACGATCACGGCGAACGGCAGGGGACGCTGCCAGAACAGCACGCTGGCGACGAGCAGTGTGCCGATCGCGGTCTGAAACAGCTTGTCTTCGATCGCGTCCGGATACCTGGCGAGGAGGATCAGGGCGATTGCGGCGGCGGCGATTGCGCCCAGCAGGAGATAGCGGTTACGGCGGTCGCTCGGCAGCGCCAGGCCTGGCCGGCACAGTACGGTGAGCGCCAGCAGGATCGGATATTCGGCAACCCAGTTGAACAGCCTCGGCGCCACCAGGGCGGCGGCGATGCCGCCGATCACGCCGCCGGCCGCCATCCAGAGATAGAAACCGGTGAGATATTTCGGCGCCGGCCGCCGCCGTGCCAGCTCGCCATGGCACATCAGCACGGAGACGAAGAACACCACGAGGTGCAGCGCGATAATCCAAACGATGCTTTCGAACGGGGTGAAGAACGTTACCGCGATCAGACCCAGCAGGAAGATCGGCTGGACCTCGACCACCAGCCAATGGGGGATGATGGGACGCCGCTGGAACACGATGACGAAGGTCAGAAGATAAAGCGCGAGCGGCAGCACCCAGAGCAGCGGCACTGCCGCCACGTCGGTCGAGATGTGGGCGGTGACGGCGACAAGCAGTCCCGAAGGCACTGCCGCAAGCGTGATCCAGGTGGCTGCATCGCGCCAGGTCGGCGGCGCCGCCTCCGCGGCGCCCTCGGTCGTGGCGCTCGGCGGCTGGTCGACGGAGCGCCACAGCAGCACGCCGCAGCCGGCGATCAGCGCAATCAGGACGTAGAAGCCAGCCGACCACAGCCTCGCCTGATCGCCGAGCCGGACCAGCGGTTCGATCGCCAACGGATAGGACACCAGGGCGAGGAAGCTTCCGATATTGCTCGCGACGTAGAGAAAATAAGGGTCCTTCGCCGCCGGGTGATCGGTGCGCGCGAACCAGGCCTGCAGCAGCGGACCGTTGGCCGACAGCGCAAAGAACGGCAGCCCGATCGAGGCGATGAACAGCCCGATCAGCCACAATGCCTCACCGACTGCGGGAGGGCGGCCCCATCCGGCGGCGACCGAGAGCGGCAAAGCCAGGCACGCGATCAGCATCACTGCGACGTGAATGATCACCGAGGTCCGGCCCGGCGCGAAGCGCGTCAACAGGTGGGCGTAGGCATAGCCGGCGAGCAGCGCGGCCTGGAAGAAGACGATCGCCACCGACCAGACCGACGGCGCGCCGCCGAGCCGCGGCAGCACCATCTTGGTGAACATCGGCTGCACCACGAACAGCAGCGCCGCGCTTGTGAAGATCGCGACCGTGAAGGTGGCGAGCAGCGGAAAGCCTCCGCGTTGCGCGTCCACTGTGGTTTCGCCGGCCGGCAGATCGGAAATCCCCATGCGCTAGCCTTATCCTGTCATCGCCGAAATAGCACGCACCGCTGCACCGTGGCGGCAGTGTGGCGGCCTGGGAGACGCAGGGGCGCTATGGGTGGCGCTGGAATATCGCCCATTAGGCCGGTGTTTACTCTGGCGTAAAGCGTCGCGTCCCCCGGTTCTCAATCGCGCTCGGGGGCGCTAGCATCCGCCGCCTACTTTCATCGGGGCCTCGAAGAGAAACAGCCTAGACGCGGGCCTCTGCACTGGGAGAACGCTATATGACCACGCTCACTCGCCGCGCCGTCCTCGCGGGCGCCACGGTTGCGACTGCACTCACCCCGCTCGCCGCGGCCTCCTCGGCGCAAGCGGCCGCGCCCCTTGCCGGCAAGCAGACTGCCGGCTGGTACCGCTACAAGGTCGGCAATCACGAAGTCACCGTCGTCACCGACGGACTCAACACGTTCCCGCTGCCCGACACCTTCGTCACCAACATGAAGAAGGATGATGTGAACGGGGCGCTCGCCGCCGCCTATATGGAAAAGGACAAGCTGTCGATCCCGTATTCGCCCGTGGTGGTGAATACCGGATCGAAGCTCGTCGCCATCGATACCGGCACGGGAGAGGCGAATTTCGAACGCAGCAAAGGCGCGGCTGGTCAGTATCACGCCAACCTCAAGGCTGCGGGCATCGACCGCAACGCCGTCGACATCGTGCTGATCTCGCACTTCCACGGCGATCACATCAACGGCCTGCTCACGCCCGATAACAAGCCTGCGTTCGGCAATGCCGAGATCCTGGTTCCGACGGCGGAGTGGAAATATTTCATGGACGACGGCGAAATGAGCCGGCAGACCACCGAGCGCATGAAGGGCGTGTTTTCGAATGCCCGCCGGGTGTTCGACGCGCTCGGCCGCAAGGTCACGCCCTACGAGCCCGGCAAGGAAGTGGCGCCCGGCATCACGTCGGTCGCGACCTATGGCCATACCCCCGGACACATGTCGCACATCGTCGCCTCCGGCGCCGGCAAGGTCTACGTGCAGGCCGACGTCACCAATCTTCCGGCGCTGTTCGTGCGCAATCCGGGCTGGCATGCTTTCTTCGACCAGGACGGCAAGATGGCCGAGGAAACGCGCCGGAAGGTCTATGACATGCTGGTCGCCGAGAAGCTGCTGGTGCAAGGCTTCCACTATCCGTTCCCGGCGCTCGCCTACATCGAGAAGAGCGGATCGGGCTATCGCGAGATTCCGGTGCCCTGGAATCCGGTGCTCTGAACGCCCCGACCGGTTGCGATGGAAGGCCACCCGAACGGGTGGCCTTCTGTTTTTGCCCGACGCCGCCCCTCGCGATGCGCTAATATCGGGGTCGACCGCCTCGCGCCGCAATAGGGCGACAACGAAAGGCGGTCACGAGGGAGGAACTCATGATTGAACTCACGCGACGTCGTTTGCTTTCCGGCGCTGCGATGGCGACAGCCGCGACCGGGCTCGTCCCGTTCGCGCCGTCCCCGGCCAGCTCCGCGGCCCCGCCGGCCGGCAAGCAGGCCTCCGGCTGGTATCGCTACAAGGTCGGAACGATCGAGGTGACCGTTGTCACCGACGGAGCGCGCGCGTTTCCGCTGTCCGATACCTTCGTGCGCAACGTCCCGAAGGCTGATGTCAACAAGGGCCTCGAAGCCGGCTTCATGGCGAAGGACAACGTCTGGGTGCCATATACGCCGGTCGCGGTGAACACGGGCGGCAAGCTCGTGGTGATCGACACCGGGCTCGGCCAGGCCCTGTTCGAGCAGAGCAAGGGCGCGGTCGGTCAGTTCATCGGCAACCTCGCCGCCGCCGGCATCGACCGCAATCAGGTCGACGCCGTGATCATTTCCCACTTCCATGGCGACCATATCAACGGCCTGTTGATGGCCGACAACAAGCCGACCTACCCGAACGCCGAAGTCATGGTGCCAGCGGCCGAGTGGAAGTACTTCATGGACGACGGCGAGATGAGCAAAGCGGCCGGCAACGCGCTGGTCGAGGGCGCCCACAAGAACGCTCGCCGCGTGTTTGACGCGCTCGGCCGCAAGGTGACGCCGTACGAGCCGAACAAAGAAATCGCGCCGGGCATCACCTCGCTGGCGACCTACGGCCACACGCCCGGTCACACCGCGCACGTGATTGCCTCCGGCAACGCCAAGGTCATGGTGCAAGCCGACGTGTCCAATACGCCGATGTTCGTGCAGAATCCGGGCTGGCACATCCAGTTCGACATGGACGGCGCAGCGGCGGAGGCGACCCGGCGCAAGCTCTACGACATGCTCGCGGCCGAGAAGATGATGATCCAGGGCTTCCACTATCCGTTCCCGGCGGTCGGCTATATCGAGAAGGCCGGCTCGGGCTACCGGGTGGTGCCCGTTCCCTGGAATCCGACCATCTGATTTCGCCTGGCACTGCGATCAACGGAAGGCTATCTGGGTGGATGGCCTTCCCCTTTTTTGCCGACATCACACCGACGATGCGCTATCGTCCGTGTGAACTCATTGCAATCAAGGCCGCCAACAAGAACGGCCCTCGAAGGGGAGAACGCCATGACCCAATTCACGCGACGTAATGTGCTTGCCGGCGCGCTTGCGGCAAGTGCCGCCGCCGCTCCGCTCGCTTTCCCGGCGCGCGCGGCCGCCCCGCCGGCCGGCAAGCAGGCCGCCGGCTTCTACCGCTACAAGGTCGGCCAGTTCGAATGCACCTCGATCAACGACGGCGCGCGCACTTTTCCGATGCCGGACGGCTTCGTGCGCAACGTGCCTAAGGATCAGGCGCTGGCCGCGGCGGAGGCCGCCTACATGCCCAAGGGCATGGTGACAGTCCCGTTCAATCCGCAGCTGATCAACACCGGCTCGAAGCTGGTGCTGATCGACACCGGCTTCGGCCCGACCCCGAACGCCCCAGTCGGCCTGCTGGCCGCGAACATGGCGGCGGCCGGCATCGATCCCAAGGCGATCGACATCGTCGTCGTCTCCCACCTGCATCCCGATCACACCAACGGCATCAAGAATGCCGAGGGGGGTCTGCTGTTTCCGAATGCCGAGATCAAGGTGCCGGCGGTGGACTGGGCGTTCTGGATGAGCGACGACAACATGGCGAAGGCGCCCAACGACATGATGAAGAACTACTTCGCCAATACCCGGAAAGTCTATGCCGGGCTTGCCGACAAGGTGACCAAGTACGAGTGGGGCAGCGAAGTTGCGCCCGGCATCACCGCGCTCGACGCCTCCGGGCACACCCCGGGCCACACCGCCTTCGCGGTCGCCTCCGGCAATGCGCGCGTGCTGGTGCAATCGGACGTCACCAATATTCCGGAGCTGTTCCTGCGCAATCCGGACTGGCACGTGGCGTTCGACATCGATCCGCAGAAGGCGGTGCAGACGCGCCGCAAGTTCTACGACATGGCGGCGGCCGAGAAGGCGCTCGTCGTCGGCTTCCACTTCACGTTCCCGTCCATGGGCTACGTGGAGAAGGCGGACGCCGGCTATCGCCTGGTGCCGATCGCCTGGAACCCGGTGCTCTAAGCATCTCGACGTTCGATGAAAGGGAAAATGCCATGACCGAAATCACCCGACGCAACATGCTCACCGGCGCCGTTGCGGCAACCGCTGCTGTTCAGCTGGTCACGACCGCGCCCGCGCAAGCCGCGGCGCCGCCGGCCGGCACGCAGGCGCCCGGCTGGTACCGCTACAAGGTCGGCAGCATCGAGGTCACGGTGGTGACCGACGGCGCCAACAAGTTCAAGTTTACCGACAACCACGTCACCAATAAGAGCCGGGAGGAGGTCAATGCCGGGCTCGCGGCGGCCTATTACGAGAAGGACATGATGACTACCCCGTACAATCCGGTGGTCGTCAACACCGGCGCGAAGCTTGCCGTCATCGACACCGGCACGGGCGAGGCCAATTTCGAACGCAGCAAGGGAACTGCCGGCCAGTTCCAGCGCAATCTCGCGGCGTCGGGCATCGACCGCAACGCGGTCGACGTCGTGATCATCTCCCACTTCCACGGCGACCATATCAACGGGCTGCTTACGCCGGACAACAAGCTGGCCTATCCCAACGCCGAGATCCTGGTTCCTGCGGCGGAGTGGAAATATTTCATGGACGACGGCGAGATGAGCCGCGCGCCGCAGGGCCGCATGCAGGACGTGTTCAAGAACCTGCGCCGGGTGTTCGATGCGGTCGGCCGCAAGGTCACGCCCTACGAGCCCAACAAAGAGCTCGTGCCCGGCGTCACCTCGGTGGCGACGCCCGGCCACACGCCCGGCCACAATTCCCACGTCATCGCGTCGGGCTCGAGCAAGGTGTATGTGCAAGGCGACGTCACCCACGTGCCGTTCCTGTTCGTGCGCCATCCGGATTGGCACGCCTTCTACGATCAGGACGGCAAGATGGCCGAGGACACGCGCCGCAAGGTCTACGACATGCTGGTGGCCGAGAAGATGATGGTGCAGGG
>Ga0075421_100005516_pt1 | contig 15318 bp, 23 predicted proteins | sample SoiMetdeltSBSDD5_FD_75292 | JGI IMG/M metagenome (GOLD analysis project Ga0075421, IMG submission 75292) | Bulk soil microbial communities from a Populus tree surrounding site in Tennessee, USA - Soil MetaG P. deltoides SBSDD5 | ecosystem: Environmental > Terrestrial > Soil > Tree plantation...
GATCATCCTCGGCATCACCAAGGCGTCGCTCGCCACCGACTCGTTCCTGTCGGCGGCGTCCTTCCAGGAGACGACCAAGGTGCTCACGGACGCGGCGCTCGAGGGCAAGACCGACCGGCTCCTCGGCCTGAAGGAGAACGTGATCATCGGGAAGCTGATCCCGGCGGCCACGGGCCTCAGGCGCTACCGCCGGCTCGAGATCGAGCCCACGGAGCCGATCCGGCGTCACACGCCCGAGGAGCTCACGATGCTCGAGGAGTCCGAGCTGCTCGGCCTCACCGACAGCGGCGAGATCGAGGGCTTCGGCTTCTCCGGTGGCGACGGCGAGGCCTTCGGCGACCTTCCGGACCTGGAGCCCGCCGAGGGCGACGGGTCGGAGAGCTAGAGGCCGCCCGCCCAGCTGAGCAGCAGCGAGACGTGCTCGTCGGTCAGGCCGACCGACGAGCTCGTCTCGACCAGCAGCGTCGGGGCCGAGCGGCCCTCGGCCCAAGCGATGCAAGCCTCGTCGAGGTTGTCGTCGATCCACGCCGCGGGCCGCTCGCCCGCGAACTCGGCTATCGCGTCGACCTTCCAGTGAGCGGAGCCGAACACCGCGCGACCCTCGAAGGTCAGGCAGGGAAGGTCGCCGAAGGGGAGCTTCAGCACAAACGGCAAGTGCTCGTTGGCACGTTCTTCCCAGCCGGTGGCCCAGACGAGCTCGAACGCGTCAGCTAGCCTGATCAGCCTCTCCCCGACGTTTTCTGGGATACAGTGGGCTACACCGTCGATCCAGTGCATTGGACCGGGCAGGGCCTGCCCGTCCCCGGGGCTGAAGCCGAACAGGCTGATCACCCCGTCGACGTCCAGGAACAGGATGGGTAGTTGTTGCTTGCTGTGTTCCAACGTTTCGTAATTGTGTAACTGCGGGACCATCAAGTTGACGAGTGGCTCGCCTTCTCATTCAAGCGGGAGGCAAGCGGGCCGATAGCTCGAACTAGGAATGCGGTAGGGACGCCGCCAGGCCCTACCTGAACCAGACCCCTTCTCACTACGTGATCCAGCTAGGAATTCTTCTTGCGCTGCTATGCGCATTTGCCACCAACGTCGGCTTCCTCCTGAAGCATCGCGGCGCCTGCGCCGCGCCTGACGTCAGCCTCAGGCATCCGCTGCGAAGCGCGGTCGGCCTGTTCCGCTCGAAGTGGTTCGCGGTCGGCATGCTCGTCGCGCTCGTGGCCTGGATCTTCCACGTGGCCGCGCTGGCGCTCGCCCCGCTGTCGCTCGTCCAGGCCGTGATCGCGGGCGGGCTCGTGTTCCTCACCGTCCTCGCCGAGCGCTTCTTCGGCTGCTCGGTGGGCACGCGCCAGTGGCTGGGCGTCGGCCTCACGGCCCTCGGCCTGGTGCTGCTGGCGATCACGCTGCCCACGGGCGGCGACCACTCGAGCTTCTCGCTCGCCGGCATGATCGCCTTCGAGTCGGTGCTGCTGGCGCTCGGCACGTTCCTCGTGCTCTCCAAGAAGCTCGGCTCCCACGAGCATCACGGCGTGATGCTCGGCACCGCCGCGGGCATCCTGTTCGGCGTTTCGGACGTAGCCATCAAGGCGCTCACGACGTCGGTCGGCGGCGCGGGAGTGGCGGGAATGATCTCGCCCTGGCTCGTGACCTGCATCGCCGCCTCGGTAATCGCCTTCTACGCGTCCGCGCGCGGGCTGCAGAAGGGCGAGGCCGTGCCGGTCATAACGCTCACGAGCGCCGCCGCCAACGTGTCGGCGATCAGCGGCGGGATCCTCGTCTTCGGCGATCCGATGCCGGGCAACACGATCGGCATCGTCCTTCAGAGCTTCGCCTTCGTCCTTGTGATCGTGGCCGCGGCGCTCACGCCGGCGCCGCTGCGGGCCGCGCGGGCGACGAGCTAGCCGCCCGGGCCCGGGCAGCGAACTCGGCATTGGCGCAAAGTACGCGCTGCTACCATCACGCGCCGCATGCCAAGCATCAATCAGCTCGTACGAAAGGGCCGTCGCAAGCCCCGCAAGAAGGTGTCCACGCCCGGACTCAAGTCCGGCCAGGGTCAAAAGAAGCGGATCGCGGCGCCCCAGCGGCGCGGAGTCTGTACACGCGTCTACACGGTCACGCCGAAGAAGCCGAACTCCGCGCTTCGGAAGGTGGCGCGCGTGCGGCTGACCAACGGGATGGAGGTCACCTCCTACATCCCCGGCGAGGGCCACAACCTCCAGGAGCACTCGGTGGTGCTCGTGCGCGGCGGCCGCGTCAAGGACCTGCCTGGCGTGCGCTACAAGGTCGTGCGCGGCACCCTCGACGCCGCCGGCGTCTCCGATCGCAAGAAGGCGCGCTCGCAGTACGGCGCCAAGGCTCGCTGATGCCGAGGCGCGCGGCAGCCGGGGTCCGGCCGGTCGAGCCGGATCCGATGTACGGCTCGAAGCTCGTCCAGCAGGTCATCAACAAGGTGATGGTGGACGGCAAGAAGTCGACCGCCGAGACGATCGTCTACGACGCGCTCGACATGCTCTCCAAGCGCACCGGCAACGACCCCGTGCCGGCGCTCGAGGAGTCGATCAAGGCGCTCACCCCCGTGCTCGAGGTGCGCTCGCGCCGGGTGGGCGGGGCCACCTATCAGGTGCCCGTCGAGGTGCCTTCGCCGCGCGCCCGCACGCTCGCCGTGCGCTGGCTGATCGAGTTCTCGCGCTCGCGCCGCGAGAAGTCGATGTCGGAGCGCCTCGCCGGCGAGCTGGCCGACGCCCAGTCGCAGCAGGGCGGCGCCTACAAGCGCAAGGACGACATCTTCCGCATGGCGCAGGCCAACAAGGCCTTCGCCCACTACCGCTGGTAGACCCTCAGCCGGCCGGCAGCACCGGTAGGGGCGGCGGCCGGAAACGGTCGAGCGCCAGGGCGTCGAGCAGCTCGAAGAACGCGCGCCGCGCGATCCCGTCCGCGGAGATGAAGCCGGAGTCCCAGCGCTTCACGTGTTCCTCCGCGCGCCAGTTGTAGAGGTAGACGCGCTTGATGCGGGGCGAGATGGCGGCCAGCCTGAACACGTGGCGCACGGCCCGCGCCGCGCGGCTCTCGTCGTAGGGCCAGCGCTTCGCGAAGCGCACGATGCCGCCCGTCTCGGTGAGCCAGACCTCGCCGCGCGGCACCTTGCGCAGGAAGATGCGTGTGTTGAGGAAGCGCAGCCGCGTGACGTCCGGGTAGTTGTGCAGGCCCCAGATGTGCGGCCCGGGCCCGGCCGCCTCGCGGAAGCGGCGGATCCAGCGGAAGCTTCGCCAGGAGCGTCGCAGCAGCACCTCGACCGCGATCACACGGCAGCCGGCCGCCCGGCACTGGCGGCGCAGAGCGCGGTAGTAGGCCGCGGTCCGGCGCGGGTGGCGGCCGGTGGGCTGGACGGCTGGGAGGTTGGCCTCGTTCCAGGTTGCGTACTGGCGGACCCACGGGTAGCGGGCGCGGAACTCCGCCACCCGCGCGCCGTACTCGCGCACCGAGGGCAGCCGGAACTGCCGCCCCCTGCCACCCACCGCGTGCCCGAACGTCACGAGCGGCTCGACACCTTGGCGCTGCGCCGCCGCCAGCCAGGCGTCCGTCCGAGCCAGGTCCGCGCCGCCCGCGCGGACCACGTCGTAGGGCACGATCAGCCGGGCGTGCCGGATGCCCGTTGCCTGGAAGCGGGGATCGTCGAAGACGCCCGGGTTCTGCTCCCCGATCCCCACGTCTACGTGGGGCGTTGGGGCCTGGGCGGCCGCGGGGGCGATGGCGGCCCCGAGCGCCGCCAGCGCGGCAAGCCCCGCCACGGCGGCAACGAGGCGGGCTCCGACGGGTGCCTGGGCCATCTGAGGCCAGTGTATGCCGGGGCCACGAGGCGGGGTAGGGCTCGGCCAGTCGAACGTCCCGGAGTAGTCGCTATGGGGGGTACTCAGGGACGTTCAATGCGGTGGTGGGCGCGACCAGCCTCGCCAGCCCGGCCGCCACCAGCAGCACGCCGGCCACGATCTCGAGGGCGAGCCCGGCGCCCGCGCTGGCGGTGGCTCCCTCGAAGTTGCGGCCGATCGCGCCCGTCTCGTCGGTCACGGGCAGATCCACGAGCAGCGACCAGCCGAGCACCAGCGCGCCCACGACCACGAGCGCAACTGCCGCCGGGCGCGAGCCTCCCAGCCCGGCTCCGACCCCCATCGCCGCGCCGAGCAGGGCCAAAAGCAGGAACGAGCCGCCGTTGCGCTCGAAGCCGCTCAGCTCGCAGCGGTCGGCCAGCTCCGGGTTGGCGTCGTTTATGACCGCGCAGCTGCCGCTCGCCACGTCCACCGTGGCGACCGCCGAGAACTCCACGATCACCAGCAGGAGCGCGGCCAGAACGGCCACCGCCGAAACGCCGATTGCAAGCGCCCCGAGGCCCGATTCTGCCCTTGGCTGCCTGCTACCATCACGGGTCGCTCCGCGGGCGGGTCCCCACCGCGCGCGGCCCCGCGTTTCAGCCATGCGGGGGCAGGCGGTCGCTTACGTCGATGGAGTCCTCTACGACATAGAACGCATCCGGGCAGGCGACGCATGCAGCACGGGGCCCGGCAAGGGCCTTTTTTCTGCCCGGAAACAGACGCACGAACACTGAGGTCATGGCACGCAAGGTCACACTCGAGAAGACGCGCAACATCGGAATCATGGCGCACATCGACGCCGGCAAGACGACGACGACCGAGCGCATCCTCTTCTACACCGGCCGCACCCACAAGATGGGTGAGGTCCACGAGGGCGCGGCCGTGATGGACTGGATGGAGCAAGAGCAGGAGCGCGGCATCACGATCACCTCGGCCGCCACCACCGCGTCCTGGCGCGACCACCGCGTCAACATCATCGACACCCCCGGCCACGTGGACTTCACGGTCGAGGTCGAGCGCTCGCTGCGGGTGCTCGACGGCGCGATCGCCGTCTTCGACTCGGTCGCGGGCGTGGAGCCGCAGTCCGAGACGGTCTGGCGCCAGGCCGACAAGTACCGCGTGCCGCGCATGGCGTTCATCAACAAGATGGACCGCATCGGGGCCAGCTTCGAGAACTCGGTCCAGACGATGATCGACCGGCTGGGTGCCCACCCGGTGCCCGTGCAGCTCCCGATCGGCGCCGAGGCCGACTTCACCGGGGTCGTGGACCTCGTGAACATGAAGGCGATCGTCTACAAGGACGACCTCGGGCAGGAGTGGGAGGTCACGGACATCCCGGAGAGCCACACCGAGATCGCTCACGTCGCGCGCACCGAGCTGATCGAGGCCGTGGCCGAGTACGACGACGAGCTGATGGAGGACTACCTCGAGGAGAAGCCGATCGAGCCGCAGCGGCTGATCCAGGACATCCGCAAGGCCACGCTCGACATCTCGATGACCCCGGTGCTGTGCGGCTCCGCCTTCAAGAACAAGGGCGTGCAGCCGCTGCTCGACGCGGTGATCGACTACCTGCCGAGCCCGCTCGACGTGCCTCCCGTGGAGGGCGTCGACGCCGAGGAGAACCCGATCACGCGCAAGGCGTCCGACGACGAGCCATTCTCGGCGCTCGCCTTCAAGGTCATGGCCGACCCGTACGTCGGCAAGCTCACCTACTTCCGGGTCTACAGCGGCAAGCTCGGCCAGGGCAGCCGCGTGCTCAACTCGGTGACCGGTCGCACCGAGCGGGTCGGGCGCATCCTGATGATGCACGCGAACAGCCGCGAGGAGATCGACGAGGTGTACGCCGGCGACATCGCGGCGGGCGTGGGCATCAAGCAGACCTCGACGGGCGACACGCTCTGCGCGCCCGACGCCCCGGTGGTGCTCGAGGCGATCACGTTCGACGACCCGGTCGTGCACCTCTCGATCGAGCCCAAGACGAAGGTCGACCAGGAGAAGCTCTCGGTGGCCCTCCAGCGCCTCGGCGAGGAGGACCCGACCTTCCAGGTGCGCACCGACGATGAGACCGGCCAGACCGTGATCTCCGGCATGGGCGAGCTGCACCTGGAGGTGATCGTCGACCGGCTCAAGCGCGAGTTCAGGGTCGAGGCCGCCGTGGGCCGCCCGCAGGTGGCCTACCGCGAGACGATCCGCAACGACGTGCAGAGCGTCGAGGGCAAGTTCATCCGCCAGACCGGCGGCTCGGGCCAGTACGGCGTGGTCTACATCAACCTCGAGCCGGCGCCGGGCGAGGGCTTCGACTTCATCAACAAGATCAAGGGCGGGTCCGTTCCCTCCGAGTTCATCCCCGCTGTCGAGAAGGGGATCGAGGAGGCGCTCGATTCGGGCGTCAAGGCCGGCTACCCGATGGTGGACGTGCGCGCGACGCTCGTGGACGGCAAGTACCACGACACCGACTCGTCGGAGATCGCCTTCAAGATCGCCGGCTCGCTGGCGCTGAAGGAGGCGGCCAAGCGCGCGAAGCCGGTGCTGCTGGAGCCCGTCATGGCCGTCGAGGTCGTGACGCCCCAGGACTTCATCGGCGACGTGATCGGCGACCTGTCGCGGCGCCGCGGTCACGTCGAGGGCCAGGAGCCGCGCGGCAACGCCGTGGCCGTCAGGGGCAGCGTCCCGCTGGCGGCGATGTTCGGCTACGCGACCGACCTGCGCTCGTCGACCCAGGGACGGGCCACATACACCATGCAGTTCGATCGGTACGACGAGGTGCCGACGAACATCGCCGAGGAGATCGTCGAGCACCGCACCGGGGAGCCGGTCGGGGCCAGCGCGTAAGTAGTAAGTTCCGGAGACTTTGAGAAAGGAGTAGCCCCCAGTGGCGAAGGAGAAGTTCGAGCGCAACAAGCCGCACGTGAACGTCGGCACCATCGGCCATATCGACCACGGCAAGACGACCCTGACCGCGGCCATCACCAAGGTGCTTTCCGAGAAGTACGGCGGCCAGTCGATGAGCTTCGAGGAGATCGACAACGCTCCTGAGGAGAAGGAGCGCGGGATCACGATCGCCACCTCTCACGTGGAGTACGAGACGGAGAACCGTCACTACGCCCACGTCGACTGTCCGGGGCACGCCGACTACGTGAAGAACATGATCACCGGCGCCGCGCAGATGGACGGCGCGATCCTGGTGGTCTCGGCGGCCGACGGCCCGATGCCGCAGACCCGCGAGCACATCCTGCTCGCGCGTCAGGTGAACGTGCCGTACGTGATCGTGTTCATGAACAAGGTCGACATGGTCGACGACGACGAGCTGCTTGAGCTCGTCGAGGTCGAGGTGCGGGAGCTGCTCTCCGAGTACGACTTCCCGGGCGACGACGTGCCCGTGATCCAGGGCTCGGCCCTGAAGGCCCTCGAGGGCGACAGCGAGCAGATCGAGAAGATCGTCGAGCTCGCCCAGGCGCTGGACTCCTACATCCCGCAGCCCGAGCGGCCGCTCGACCGTCCCTTCCTGATGCCGGTCGAGGACGTGTTCTCGATCACCGGCCGCGGCACCGTCGCTACCGGCCGCATCGAGCAGGGCGTGGTGCACACGAGCGACACCGTCGAGATCGTGGGCATCCAGGACCAGACCAAGTCCACGGTCGTGACGGGCGTCGAGATGTTCCGCAAGATCCTCGACGAGGGTCAGGCCGGCGACAACGTGGGCTGCCTGCTGCGCGGCGTCGGCCGCGAGGAGATCGAGCGCGGGCAGGTGCTCTGCAAGCCGGGCTCGATCACCCCGCACACCAAGTTCAAGGCCCAGGTCTACTGCCTGAAGAAGGAAGAGGGCGGCCGTCATACCCCGTTCTTCAACGGCTACCGGCCGCAGTTCTACTTCCGCACCACCGACGTGACCGGCGTGGCGAACCTGCCCGAGGGGACCGAGATGGTCATGCCGGGCGACAACGTCGAGATGACGGTCGAGATGATCCAGCCGATCGCGATGGACGAGGGGCTTCGCTTCGCCATCCGCGAGGGCGGCCGGACGGTCGGCTCGGGTGTGGTAACGGAGGTCGTCGAGTAACGACCTCCGGCAGAGGAGCTTCCAAGGGGCGGGAGCCGGCGGCCCCCGCCCCTTGATCTGTCTCCGGACACACCATGGCGACACTGACGCAGAACAAGATCCGCATCCGGCTCAAGGCCTACGACCACTCGGCGATCGAGACGGCGGCCAAGGAGATCGTCGAGACGGCCGTGCGCACGGGCGCGTCGGTGTCCGGCCCGGTGCCGCTGCCCACCGAGAAGAACGTCTACTGCGTGATCCGGTCCCCGTTCAAGGACAAGGACTCGCGCGAGCACTTCGAGATCCGCACGCACAAGCGGCTGATCGACATCCTGCAGCCCACACCGAAGACGGTGGACTCGCTGCAGCGGCTCGACCACCTGCCCGCGGGTGTGGACATCCAGATCCAGCTCATCTGATGGCCGGCATGCTGGGAAGAAAGCTCGGGATGACCCAGGTGTTCGATCCCGAGGACGGCCACGTGGAGCGCGTAACCGTGCTCGAGGCCGGCCCCTGCTTCGTGACCGCGATCCGGCGCGCCGGGCGCGACGGCTACGACGCGCTCCAGCTCGCGTTCGGCGAGAAGAGCGAGAAGAGCCTCAACAAGCCCCGCCTCGGCCACCTGCGCAAGGCAGGTGTGGGCAACCTCGGCCACCTGGGCGAGTTCCGCGGCGACCCCGGCGAGGCCGAGGTCGGCAACGAGCTGAAGGTCGACGCCGTGTTCGAGAAGGGCCAGACCGTGAAGGTCTCGGGCGTCTCGAAGGGCAAGGGCTTCGCCGGCACGATCAAGCGGCACAACTTCCACCGCGGCCCCACCACGCACGGCTCGCACAACGTGCGCGCGCCCGGCTCGATCGGCGCCTCCGCCGACCCGGCCCGCGTGTTCAAGGGGATCCGCGGCCCTGGCCAGATGGGCAACAAGCGCGTGACCCAGCGCGGCCTCGAGATCGTGGACGTGCGCCCCGACGAGAACCTGCTGCTCGTGCGCGGGTCGGTGCCCGGGCCCAAGGGCTCGGTCGTCGAGATCCGGAGCGACGGCTGATGGCCACGGCGGGCTACATCGGCGGCGGACAGGGCTCGCTTGAGCTCGACGACGCCGTGTTCGGGGAGAGCTTCCACGGCCCGCTCGTGCACCAGGCGGTGCGCGCCGAGCTTGCCGCGCGCCGGCGCGGCACCCAGTCGACGAAGTCGCGCGGCGAGGTGCACATGACCGGCGCGAAGGCCTGGCGCCAGAAGGGCACAGGCCGGGCGCGCGTGGGCGCGCTGTCCGCGCCCCAGCGCACCGGCGGAGGCGTGGCGTTCGCGCCAAAGCCGCGCAGCTACACCTTCAAGGTCAATCGCAAGGCCCGGCGGCGGGCGCTGCGCGCCGCGCTCACGATGCACGCTGAGCGCGGCTCGATCGCCGCGGTCGACGCCTCGAAGTTCGACTCACCCTCCACCAAGGCGGCGGCTACCGCCCTCGGCTCGCTCGAGGGCGACGGCAGCGTGCTGGTGGTCCTCGCCGACGGGGAGGAGAGCTGCGTCAAGTCGTTCCGCAACATCTCCTACGTCACCGTGCTGCACGCCGACGACGTGGGCGTGGCCGACGTGATCGGCGCCGCGCGACTCGTGATCTCCGAGGCCGCGCTCGCCCGCCTCAGCGAGAGGGCGGTGGCCGCGTGAACGCGCGCCAGGTGATCGTGCGGCCGGTGATCTCGGAGAAGAGCTACGCGCTGCTCGCGGCCAACAAGTACACGTTCCGCGTGCACGAGGGCGCCAACAAGACGCAGGTCCGCCAGGCGATCGAGGAGATCTTCGGGGTGCGGGTCACGGGCGTGCGCACGGCATGGGTCAAGCCCAAGCCGAAGCGCCGCGGCTTCAGCTCGGGCACCCGGCGGCGCTGGAAGAAGGCGGTCGTGACGCTCCACGCGGAGGACTCCATCGAGCTGTTCGAGGGACAGGGGAACGAGTAGGCAATGGCGATCAAGAAGCACAAGCCAACCTCGCCCGGGCGGCGCTTCGCCACCTGGCTCCAGCACGATGCCGTGACTAAGAGCGAGCCCGAGAAGTCGCTAACCGAAGGGCTCACCAAGTCCGGTGGCCGCAACTCCAAAGGCCGCATGACCTCGCGCCACCGCGGCGGCGGGGCAAAGCGCCGCTATCGCAAGATCGACTTCAAGCGCGTGAAGGACGGCGTGCCGGCCAAGGTCGCCGCGATCGAGTACGACCCGAACCGCTCGTCCCACATCGCACTGCTGCACTACGCCGACGGCGAGAAGCGCTACATCCTGGCGCCGGCGCGGCTGAAGGTGGGGGACACGGTGGTCTCGGGTCCCGACGCCGATATCGCGCCCGGCAACTGCTTGCCGCTGGCCAACATCCCAACTGGCACCACCGTGCACAACGTCGAGCTGACCCCGGGCCGCGGCGGCCAGATGGGCCGCTCGGCGGGCACTGCCATCCAGCTGGTCGCCAAGGCGGGCAAGCACGCCACGCTGCGGCTGCCCTCGAGCGAGATGCGCATGGTGCCGGTGCTCTGCCGCGCCACGATCGGCGTGCTCGGGAATGCCGAGCACGAGCTGGTCGAGCTGGGCAAGGCCGGCCGCTCGCGCCATCGCGGCAAGCGCCCGCAGACGCGCGGCGTGGCTATGAACCCGGTGGACCACCCGCACGGCGGCGGCGAGGCCCACAAGACCCCCGGCGGCCACCCGGTCACCCCGTGGGGCGTGCCCACGCTCGGCTACCGCACGCGCAAGAAGCGCAAGCCGTCCGATCAGTTCATCGTCCGCGGCCGCAGGCGCGGCAAGAAGGGGAGGCGCTAGGTGTCGCGCTCATCGAAGAAGGGCCCGTTCGTAGAGGAGCGCCTGATGCAGCGCATCGAGGCGATGAACGAGTCGGGCAGCAAGACGATGCTCAAGACCTGGTCGCGCACGTCCACGATCTTCCCCGAGATGGTGGGCCACACGATCGCCGTGCACGACGGGCGCAAGCACGTGCCCGTGTTCATCTCCGAGTCGATGGTCGGGCACAAGCTGGGCGAGTTCGCGCCCACGCGGATGTTCCGCGGCCACGCCGGCAGCGACAAGGTGAGGATGCGGTGAGCGACTGGGAGTCAATGAAGGTCGACGAGCTCAAGGCCGAGCTCGAGTCGCGGGGCCTGCCGAAGAGCGGGAACAAGGCCGAGCTGATCGCGCGCCTGGCGGAGGCCGACGCCGAGGCCGCCCCGGCGGAGACCGAGGGCGCTCCGGAGGAGGCCGAGGCGGTCTCCGACGAGACCGAGGCCACGCCGGAGCCGGAGACCGAGGCCGCGCCGGAGGAGCCGGAGGTCGAGCAGCCCCGCCCGCGCCGCGGCTCGGCGGAGACGAGCACACGGTCGACGAGGAAGGCGCCCACGAGGAGCGAGGACGGCGCCGTGGTTGTGATGGCGCGCGCCAAGTACGTGCGCAGCGCCCCGCGCAAGGCCCGGCTCGTGATGAACCACATCCGCGGCAAGCGCGTCGAGCAGGCCCAGGCGATCCTCCAGCACGCCCCGCGCGCCGTGTCGACGGACATCCTGAAGCTGCTGAACTCGGCCGTGGCCAACGCGGAGTCCGCGTACGAGCTGGGGCCGGACGAGCTCGAGGTGCGGCGCGCCTTCGTCGACGAGGGGCCGACGATCAAGCGCTACCGCCCGCGCGCGCTCGGGCGAGCCACGCGCATCAACAAGCGCACCAGCCACATGACCATCGAGTTGACGACAACCGACGGGAACGGGAGGTAGCCCATGGGCCAGAAGGTCCATCCCGAGTCGCTGCGGGTCGGCTACATCCATGACTGGAAGTCGACCTGGTTCAACGAGCGCGAGTTCTCCGACTATCTGATGGAGGACCTCGCGATCCGCGACCACATCCAGAACAAGCTCGCCCACGCGGGCCTGTCCACGATCACGATCAAGAAGAACAAGAACGAGGTCGAGGTCAACATCCACACGGCCCGGCCGGGGATCGTGATCGGCAAGTCCGGCAGCGAGGTGGACGCCCTGCGCAAGGAGCTCCACCGCATGACCGGCAAGGCCGTGAAGGTGAACATCCTCGAGATCAAGCGCCCGGAGCTGGATGCGACGCTCGTGGCCCAGTCGATCGCCGAGCAGCTCCAGAACCGCGTGGCCTTCCGGCGCGCCATGAAGCGCGCGCTCACGAGCGCGATGCGCTCGGGCGCCAAGGGCGTGAAGATCCAGGTGTCGGGCCGGCTCGGCGGCGCGGAGATGGCCCGCACCGAGGGCTACTCGGACGGCCGCGTTCCCCTCCACACGCTGCGCGCCGATATCGACTACGGCTTCTACGAGGCCCGCACCACGCAGGGGCGCATCGGCGTCAAGGTGTGGATCAACAAGGGCGAGATCATGCCCAAGGGCTTCGCGCAGGATCTGACCGAGCTGGAGGCGCCGCAGGCGGTCGGTCCGGGCGGTGGCCGCGGTGGCCGCGGCGGGCCCGGCGGCGGGCGCGGTCCCGGCGGGCGCGGCGGTGGCCGCGGGCGCGGCCCGGGCGGCGGTCCGCCCCAGGGGGGCAGGCTCTGATGCTGCAGCCCAAGCGCGTCAAGTGGCGCAAGGAGCACCGCGGCAGGCGCCGCGGCTACGCCAAGGGCGGCACGCACGTGGAGTACGGCGAGTACGGCCTGAAGGCGATCGAGCGCGGCTGGGTCACCAACCGTCAGATCGAGGCCGCCCGAATCGCGATGACGCGCAAGATCAAACGTGGCGGCAAGGTCTGGATCAACATCTTCCCGGACAAGCCCTACACGAAGAAGCCCGCCGAGACCCGCATGGGGTCCGGCAAGGGCTCGCCCGAGGGCTGGGTGGCCGTGGTCAAGCCCGGGCGCGTGATGTTCGAGCTCTCCGGTGTGCCGGAGCCGCTGGCGCGCGAGGCGATGCGCCTGGCCGGGCACAAGCTGCCGGTCAAGACGAAGTTCGTGCTCCGCGAGGGAGCGGGCCAGCAGTGAAGGGGATCGAGGTGCATAACCTGGAGGACTCCGAGCTCGTCTCGTTCACGGACACCGCGCGCAAGGAACTGTTCAACCTCCGCTTCCAGCACGCCACGGGACAGCTCGAGAACACGGCACGGCTGGGGCAGGCAAAGAGGGATCTCGCGCGCGCCCTGACCGTCGCGCAGCAGCGTGGGATCGACGTCGACACCGAAATTCGCAGGCAGAAGAAGCAATGATCGAGAACGAGACCGAAGAAAACGTGGCGCAGGAGGCTCCCGCCGAAGAGCAGGCCCCTGCCGCCGAGCAGCCGGAGGCCGCGGCCGTCCCGGCGGAGCCCGAGGAGCAGCTCTCACCCAAGGAGCGGCGCAAGCGCGAGCGCTCGCGGCACAGCGGCGAGGGTCGCCCGCAGCGCTCCGTCGAGGAGCGCGCGCAGGAGCGCGCCGACGCCCGCCGCCGCAAGGCGCAGCACCGGCGGGCCTACCGCCAGAAGATGCGCGAGCGGCGCACCTCCGAGCCGCGCGGCGAGACGCCGCCCGTGGAGGACAAGGGCTCGGGCGCGCTCAAGGTGCGCCAGGGCGTGGTGGTCTCCGACAAGGCCGACAAGACGATCACGGTGCGCATCGACGTGGTGCGCAGGCACCGCATGTACAAGAAGATCGTCCGCACCTCCTCGACCCTCCACGCCCACGACGAGCGCAACGACGCCCACGTCGGGGACACCGTCCGCGTGGTCGAGAGCAGGCCGCTCAGCCGCCACAAGCGCTGGCGCCTGGTCGAGGTGCTGGAGAGGGCTCGCTAGTCCAGTGATCCAGCAGGAGTCGAGGCTCAAGGTCGCGGACAACACGGGCGCCCGTGAGGTGCTCTGCATCCGCGTTCGCGGGGGCAGCCATCGCCGCTACGCCGGGGTGGGCGACATCATCGTCTGCACCGTCAAGCAGGCGATCCCGCACGGCTCCGTGAAGAAGGGCGAGGTCGTGACCGCCGTGGTGGTGCGCACCAAGAAGGGCTTCGGGCGCGACGACGGCACCTACATCGCCTTTGACGAGAACGCGGCGGTGCTTATCGACGCGCAGAACAACCCGCGCGGCACGCGCATCTTCGGGCCGGTCGCGCGCGAGCTGCGCGAGCGCAACTTCATGAAGATCGTCTCGCTGGCGCCGGAGGTGCTCTGACCATGGCCATGAGGATCCGCCGCGACGACACCGTCCGCATCATCGCCGGCAAGGACCGCGGCAAGACCGGCCGCGTGCTGCGCGTCGACCCCCGCCACGATCGCGTGGTGGTCGAGGGCGCGAACATCATCAAGCGCCACACGCGCCCGCGCACGCTGCGCGACACCCAGCGCTCCCAGGAGCTCGGCGGTATCGTCGAGATGGAGGGGCCGATCCACGTGTCCAACGTGATGCTGATCGACCCCGACTCGGGCGAGCCCACGCGCGTGGGCGTCAAGCGCGAGGGCGGCCGCCGCATGCGCATGTCCAAGCGCTCCGGCAAGGAGATCGACTGATGGAAGCCAGCGCCCAGGCGAATGTCCCGCCGCGCCTGAAGGAGCGGTACGAGAGCGAGATCAAGCCGAAGCTCCGGGAGCGCTTCGGCTACTCGTCCGTGATGCAGGTCCCGCGCGTCGAGAAGATCACGCTCAACATGGGCGTGGGCGAGGCCAAGCAGGACTCGAACATGCTGGAGGCGGCCCAGGAGCAGCTGGCCACGCTCGCCGGCCAGGCGCCGAACGTGCGCCGCGCGCGCAAGTCGATCGCGGCCTTCAAGCTGCGCGACGGCATGCCGGTCGGCGTGAGCGTCACGCTGCGCCACGCGCGCATGTACGAGTTCCTCGACCGGCTCGTGTCGATTTCGATCCCGCGCATCCGCGACTTCCGCGGTCTCAACGCGCGCTCGTTCGACGGCCGCGGCAACTACTCGATGGGCGTGCGCGAGCAGATCATCTTCCCGGAGATCGACTATGACGCGATCGACCAGGTGCGCGGCCTCGACGTGACGATCACCACGAGCGCCGCCACCGACGAGGAGGCCTACGTCCTCCTGCGAGAGTTGGGCATGCCGTTCGCACCCGACGGCGCGCCGGGGTCGGAGGACCAGGCCGAAGCCGCCGAGGCGGCGGAGGAGGAGGCGCGGCTCGAGGCGGCCCGCCAGCGGGCGGAGGCCGAGGAGCAGGCCTACGAGGAGCTCAAAGAGGAGAACCCCGAGGCGTACGAGCCTCCCGCCGAGGAGCCCGAGGAGGGCGAGGAGGGCGAAGGCGAAGGTGCAGCGCCAGCTGCCGAGGAGACCGAGGACTGATGGCCAAGACATCGCAGAGGGTTCGCCAGCAGCGCGGATCCAAGTACAAGACACGCAACTACAACCGATGCAAGCGATGCGGCCGGCCGCGCGCCTACCTGCGCAAGTTCGGCCTCTGCCGCATCTGCCTCCGGGAGGTGGCCCACGAGGGCATGATCCCGGGGCTCACGAAGTCGAGCTGGTGAC
>Ga0075421_100005521_pt1 | contig 15313 bp, 12 predicted proteins | sample SoiMetdeltSBSDD5_FD_75292 | JGI IMG/M metagenome (GOLD analysis project Ga0075421, IMG submission 75292) | Bulk soil microbial communities from a Populus tree surrounding site in Tennessee, USA - Soil MetaG P. deltoides SBSDD5 | ecosystem: Environmental > Terrestrial > Soil > Tree plantation...
GCTTACCGCCGTGCGTACGACCGTCGTCCTGGCGCTCGTGCTCGTCGCGTGCGGCCCCTCCGATCGCCGCGAATCCCCCGCGCGGCACGACGCACCGTCCGCAACCTCCTCGACCGGCCCTGACGCCATCATTCTGCGCATTCCGCGGAGAGGCGGCAGCGTACGCGCCTATCAGTATCCTCGACTCGACAGCCTCGTGTGGACGTCTGCGGCGCCCGCCGCTGCGCCGGGACGCGTGCTCGCGTTCGACGGCGAAGCGGGCAGCGTCGCGTACGTCGACCGGAACGGCGTTCCCGGCCGAATCGATCTTCGCGCGGGCGTAGTGACGGTGGCATCGCGGGCCAAGCTGACGTCGCTCGCATCGGTAGACGGATGGGCGATCTACGGCATCGCGGGGAACGGGAACGTCACCCGCCTGACGCCGACCGGCGACTGGTCGTACGAGCCGCCCAACCGCGCGCGCCTCGTGTTGCCTCAGACGGATGGCTCGGTCCTCGTGCTCACGGATCGAGGCGCAGATCTTGGCGTGCTTCGCATTCGCCCACCCGACACCAACGTGACGGATAGCGCAGCGGTTCCCGACGCGGAGCGCATCATTCACGCGCAGGTGGGTGATCGCGTCTACTTCGGTATCGATTCCTCGGTGTTCGCGCTTCGAGGACGGGCGCTCGACGTCACTCCGGAGCTGCGTCTCGAGGGCCCGGTCCGCGCCGTCGCGCCGACCCCGAGCGGTGATCGCCTCTTCGTCGTGACCGAGTCGAGCCCCGACCTCGTCGTGATCGACCGTTACCGCGATCAGATCGCGCGCACGATCCAGCTCCCCGGTGCCGTGTCCGCGTTGCGCATGGATCCGCTGGGGCGATATGTGCTCGCTCGCGCCGCGACCGGGGATTCCGCTTGGGTCGTCGCCGTGGGCACCGGGCGGCAGATCGGCACCGTCAGCACCGAATGGCGGGAGGACCTTCCGCTCGTCGCGCCCGACGGTGCGCTCGCGCTGGCCGATGGCGACGATGTGCGCATCGTCGACGCGGAAACGCAACGACAGCGCTCCGTGATCGACGGCGGCGCCAGCGATTTCTGGCACCTCGTCGTCTGGAACGGATTTCGACCGAGATCAGGGGAGCTGGATCAGCCCGTCGTGTTCGCGGATTCGGATTCGGTGACCCCGCCAGTGCCGGACAGTACCACGCCCCCGCTGGCACCTAACGACTCGCAGCCACCGGCCCGCACACCGATCTCCTCACCGGGGCAAGCAGACATACCGCGGCCACCGCGCGCGCCGATTCCCCGTCCGGCGCCGCCGCGCCTGCCCGCCGAAAGCCCGGCTGAGACCGCGCCACGTTCTCGCGGCTGGATCGTCTCCTTCGCGACGTTCGTCTCCGAGGACCCGGCTCGGACTCGCGCGGCACGCATTCGGGTCGACGGCCAGAGTGCCCGCGTGGTGCTGAGCCAGACCGCCGGGACGACGTTGTATCGTGTCGTGCTCGGCCCGTATCCGACGAAGGCGGAGGCGGAGCGCGTCGGACGCGAATCGGGTGCATCGTTCTGGGTCTACGAAGGGAACCCTTGACCGGCCTGGCTGTGGGAGAATTCGAATCGGTGTGGGAGGCGGCCGGGAGCCGCGTCGCCGAAACCATCGACGACGCGAGCGCGGTCGTCGTCCTCGGGCATGATCCCATCGCGACGGCATGCGTTGCGCTCGGCATCGCGCGCTCACAGGCACAACACCGGCGTGTCGCCGTCGGTGACCTCATCGGCGATGTCGCGCCGATTCGGGCGCTCGTGACCGACGACGATCCGCACGGGCTTACCGATGCCTTCCTCTACGGCGTTTCGCTCAACAAGATCGCGCGCCAGGTCGACACCATCGGCAACCTGCACGTCCTTCCGAGTGGGAGCGAGCCGGCGGTTCAGGACGAGGTGCTCCGCAACGATCGATGGCGGCGCTTAGCCAGTGGATTCCGGGAAGTTGGGGCGCTGTTGCTCATCGCCGCCCCGGCGGCCGTGCCTGGTGTGGAAGACCTCGTCGCGATGCTCGACGGCGTCGTGCTCGTTGGGGAAGCGACGAGCCCGCTGCCTAACGCACGCGTATTCGCCGAAGTGTCGTCACCGGCTCGGCGGCCGCGGCCCCCCGCGCCGGCTCCGGTAAGGGCGACGCCAACGACGCGACCACGCCGCCGCTGGATCGTCCCGCTCGCCGCCGCCGCCGTGATCCTGGCCGTCGCGACCGTGTTCAGTCGCAATTATTTCGCGCGCGCACGGACGCAGCCCCCTGCTCTCCAGCGCGACTCGGCCGCCGCATCGGCCGACAGCCTTGGCACCACGCCGGCGATCGATTCGTCACCACCGCTCACGCCGACGAATGCCGCGGATTCCGCGAGCGCCTCCGCGTACGCCGTGCAGATCGCGATGGTCGACACGGAAGACGGCGCGGCCCTGCGTGTTCGCGCCGGCGGCGGAGACTTCCCGGTCGGGACGTACGCCCCCGTGAGTCGCGGCGCTGATCTCGGCACCTGGTACAAGGTGGTCACCGGCGCCTACGTCAGCCGCGATCGCGCCGAACAGCTGCTCGCATTTCTCCGAACGCGTGGCCTCGTGCCTCCGGGATGGGGGAGCGTCGTTCGCGCTCCGCTCGCCCTGCAGGTGGGCACAGCCCGGTCGCAGACAGAGGCGGCCGCCGTGATTGCCGATTTGCAATCGCGACGCGTTCCCGTTTACGGACTCGTGCAGCGCGATGGGTCAGTGCGGGTGTATGCGGGTGCCTTCGAGTCACCCGAGGAGGCATCGCTGTTCCGGACGACGCTGAAGGAAACGCAAAACATCGACGCGACCCTCGTGTACCGGGTCGGGAGAGCCTACTAGGTGCGTTTGACGAAGCTGGAATTACAGGGGTTCAAGTCCTTCGCCGACACGACCATGCTCGCATTCGAGCCGGGTGTCACGGCGATCGTGGGCCCGAACGGGTGCGGCAAGTCGAACGTCTCCGATGCCGTTCGCTGGGTGCTCGGCGAACAGCGTGCGCGACTCCTCCGCGGCGCGAAGATGGAGGAAGTCATTTTCCAGGGCTCCTCCGCGCGCCGGGCGGTCAACGTCGCCGAGGTCTCGCTCCACTTCGACAACTCCGAGGGCGCGTTGCCGATCGCGTTCAAGGAGGTCGTCATCACCCGACGCCTCTCACGCTCGGGGGAGAGCGAGTACCTGCTGAATCGCGCGCCGTGCCGGCTGCGCGACATTCACGACATGCTGCGCGGCACCGGGCTTGGTGGCGACTCCGGCGTCGTGATCGAAGCGAAGGCCATCGACGCCCTGCTCTCAGACAGACCGGACGACCGCCGCGAGCTCTTCGAGGAAGCGGCCGGCGTCGGATTCTATCGTGATCGCCGACGGACCACGGAGCGCCGTCTCGAGGAAACGACGCTCGACCTGTCGCGCATCGATGATCTCATCGGCGAAGTGCAAAGCCAGGTGCGGTCGCTGGCGCGGCAACGGAAGCGCGCCGAGCGCCACAGCGAGCTCATGACGCGGCGGTTCTCGGTGGAGTTGACGCTCGCATCACGCGAGATGCAGGCGTGGCGCGAAGAGCTCGCGACGCTGGAGGCGCGAGTGGCCGAGTTGCGCGAGTTCGTGCCGACGGCTGAAGCCGACGTGAGCGAGGCCGAAGTCGGGCGCGATGTCGCGCACGCCGCACGCGCAGCGGCCGAGGGGCAACGCGCAGAGTTGGCACGACTCGCTAACGCACAGCGGGAATCCGCGCAGCGCTTGCGTGGCGAGATCGCAGTCGCCGAGGAGCGACAACGCAACTCGCTCATGCGGCGCCAGCGCGCGGAGGAGGAACAGCGCGCCGGCGAAGCCGTCGGCGAGCGCGTTCACGCGGAGCGCGAGCGCGCGGCCAACGAGCGCACACGACTCGAGGACGAGCTGCGCGAGGCGGGCGAGGAGCTTCGTCGCCGCATTACGAGCGAGGAGGGTGCGCGCCGATCCGTCGCCGAATTGCGCGCGGCGCTCGAAACGGCCGACCGTCTCGCGCGCGACAGTCGGGATCAGCTCCGGCGCCTGGAGATCGATCGCGACGGCGCGACCCGCGAGCTCGCCGATGTCGAGCAGCGTGCCGTCGCTCTCGAGTCGGAGCGAGCCACACTTGCCGACGCGGTGGACGTTGTCGCTCGTGAAGCGGCGACCGCGGACGAGGCGGTCGAGTTGGCGCAGGCGGCCGTGGAGCGCGCTGACGAGGCGCTCGCCGTCGCGCGAGCCCGCCTGGCCGAAGCGAAGGAGAACGAAGCGAACGCGCGGCACGAGCTGTTCCGCGCCGATGAGACGCTTACCGCGTTGCAGGGCAAGGTCAGCGCGCTCGAGTCCCTCGAACGCGAGCGCGTGGGTCTGGCACCGGCGGCCGCACGTCTGCTTCGCGAGCGCGGGCAGTTTGGCGACGGCGCCGTCCTTGGCCCGTTGTCCGACTTCGTGAACGCAAGCGCCGCGTCGGCGCTCCTCGTCGAGCGTTACCTGGGCGCGACCGTTCACGCAGTGGTCGTCCGCAATCGTGAGACTGCGGAGGAGATCCGACGCTGGCACGCGACGAGCAACCCAGGAGCGCTCCTCCTGCTGCCCCTCGATGCCGTGCACGAGGCGAACGCCTCCGTCAACGGCGATCTGGTGACCAATGTGGATGCCGCTGCCCCGGCGCAGGCGTGGGTCCGCACGCTGCTCGGCAACGTTCGCGCCGTCGATGACGGCGCGGCGTTCGTCGATGCGCGAGGGGCCGTGTGGCTTCCGGGCGCGAGCGGTGGGCCCGGACCGCTGCGACGGCGTGCCGAGCTGTTCGCCTTGCGCGCCGAGCTCACCGCGAGCGAGGCTGCACGTCAGGTCGCGTCGGCGGCGTCCGATGCGGCGCACACGGCCCTCGCGGCGGCCGACGATCTGGTCCGTGCTGCGTCGGAGGAGTCGTCGAACGTGCATCACGAGGCTCGTCGCGCCGCCGAGCAGCGCTCGGAGGTCGGGCGACGGTTGCAACGCGCTGAACGTGAGGCGGCCGACGCCGCAGCGCTCGCTGGAAAGCTCGACGCTCGTGGCTCGGAGCTGCGCTCTCGCATTGCGGCGATCGACAGGGCGGCGACTGAGCTCGCCGAGGTGATCGCGGGCCGCGACGCCGCAACCGCCGAAACGCGCGAGCGGCTCGACCAGGCCGAGCGCGCGCAGGACGATGCACGGGATCTTCGAACCGCGGGCCAGGTGGCGGAAGCGCAGGCGCAGGCTCGGCTCCAGGTGGCGTCGGATCGTGAGCGCCGGCTGGCCGAGGAGTTCACGGCGGCGTCGGCGCGTCTCGCGTCGCTCGAGCACGAGCTGAGCACCCTTGCCGACGCCGACCGTTCGCTCGCCGAGCAGATGGCGTCGTGGCAGATGGACCTCGACGCGCGCGACGCGACGCTGCGAGACACGGATGACCGACTCGCCGCCGCGGAGGCCGCGGTCCACACCGCGGACGCTGCGCTGACGGAAGCAGACCACGCACTCGACGACGTGCGCCGCCGCGCACACCAGGCCGCGGAAGAGCTGCACCATGCCGAGCTGCGTTTTACCGAGCTGTCTGGTCGTCGAACGGCGATCCGCGAGCGGCTCGAGACCGAGTGGAGGAAGCCACTCGACGAGCTGCTAACCTCGTTCACACCGGTCGAGGTGGACGACGAGACGCTGCGCACCGAGGTGGAACAGCTGCGCGCGCAGCTCGAGTCGTTAGGCGTCGTGAATCCGCTCGCCATCGAGGAGCACGAGGAGGAAACGAAGCGTCTCGACTTCCTGACCACCCAGCGCGCCGATCTGGCCGAGGCCAAGAATTCGCTCGCGCTCGCGATTCGCGAAATCGATGCGACGGCGCGTGAGCTTTTCCTCGCGACGTTCGCGCAAGTGCGCGAGAACTTCCGTCAGATCTTCATGACGCTGTTCGGCGGCGGCGAGTGCGACCTGCGGCTGGAGAACCCCGAAGCCCCGCTCGACTGCGACATCGAGATCCATGCCTCCCCGCGAGGCAAGCGCACGCAGCGGATTCACCTGCTCTCGAGCGGCGAGCGTGCACTCGTCGCGTTGTCGCTACTGTTCGGCATCTTCCTCACGAAGCCCAGCCCGTTCTGCCTCCTCGACGAGGTGGATGCGCCGCTCGACGATGCGAACATCGGCCGCTTCGTGCGGATGCTGAATCAGTTCAAGGACAAGACACAGTTCATCGTCATCACGCATAACCCCCGCACCACCACCGAAGCCGCGGATGCCGTCTACGGCGTGACGATGCAGGAACCAGGCGTCTCCTCCATCGTCAGCGTCCGTATGCGCGGCGCCGCGGTGGAAGAAATGGCAGATGACGTGGGCGAAGATGCCGAGGTCGTGGCGGCGCCGGCGTGAACAAACCGGGGGCGCGCATCCACACGGAGACCCGCCGGGCGGCCCGCGTGCCCCTGATTGTCGCGCTCATGATGACGGTCGTGACGATCACCGCGGCCACCGACGTGTCATTCCGAGCGAAGCGAGGAATCCTCGACGTCCCGGTAGAGAGGCCCGCGAAGACGATTGCGAGTCGTCGGCCGGTCGCGGCTCCCCAGGACACGGGGCGACCAGCGGTCACGCTGCTCTATCAGAACTTTCCCAATCCGTTTCCGACAATCGAGTCACGGAGCACGTGCATCTGGTTCGACCTCAATCGGTCGGCGGCGGTGACGCTGACCGTGCACGACGTCCGCGGGAACGTCGTGCGGCAGCTGCTTCCCACGCCATCCAGCCCACCGTTCTTCTCCCCCGGGCGCTACGGTCGGTCGTCCCCATCGTCCGGAACGGGGTGTGATCCTGCATTTACTTGGGACGGTCGCGCGGACGACGGAACGGTGGTTCCCCGAGGTGTCTATCTGATCCGCCTCCGCGCCGGCGGCACCGAGTCCATCAAAAAGGCCGTCTTCCAGGGGGCGTGATGCGCCTGACGACCGTCGGGACCGGCACGGCCGCACCGACGCCGGGGCGCGTCCAGAGCGGCCAGCTCGTCGAGGCCGGCACCGTCATGCTCCTGATGGACTGCGGCAGCGGCGTCGCGACTCGACTCGCCGACCTCGGCGTGGCATGGCAGCGAATCTCGCACGTCGCTCTCACGCACTTCCACGCCGACCACATCGTCGATCTCCCGACCCTGCTGTACGCGTGGCGCTATGGGCAGTTGCCGCCACGATCGGAGCCGCTGGAGATCATCGGCCCCGCCGGCACCGTACAGCTTCTCGCACGGTTTGCGGCGCTGTTCGGCGATGGCCTGCTCTCGCTCGGCTTCCCGATCTCCGTTCGCGAGTTGTCGCCCGACACACGCGTCGACCTCGGTGACGGCGTCAGCCTCTCGTGCTGGAAGGTTCCACATACGGCCGAGAGCATGGCATATTCCGTCGAGCGCGGCGGCCGGCGGCTCGTCTATACCGGTGACACCGGGGCCGACGCGGCGCTTGCCGAATGGGCTCGCGGGTGCGACGCGCTGCTCACGGAGTGCTCGCTTCCCGATGCGATGGCCATGACCACGCACCTCACGCCGCGCCAGTGTGGCGCGTTAGGCGCCACGGCCCGGCCAGCGGTGCTTGCGCTCACTCACTTCTACCCACCCGTCCTGGCCGTCGACATCCGCAGCGACGTAGGCGAGCAGTTCGGCGGCACCGTCGCCCTGGCAACCGACGGGTGGACTCTCGAGCTCGAGGAACCGTAATGCTGGTCGTGATGCAGTCCGACGCGACGCAGACCGACATCGATCGGGTCTGCAGCGCGATCAAGGAGATGGGATATCAGGCGGTGCCGATGCCCGGCGGGCAGCGGACCGCGATCGGCCTCGTTGGCAACGACGGGCGCGTGGACGACTCGCGCATCTCCGGGCTGCCGGGCGTCGCGCAGGTCATTCACGTCTCGAAGCCGTACAAGCAGGTCTCGCGCGAATGGCGGCCGGAGAACACAGTCGTTCAGATCGCGCCCGGTGTACGGATCGGCGGTCGGGACGTGGTCGTCATCGCCGGTCCCTGCTCCGTCGAGAGCGAGCAGCAGATCGTCACCGCCGCGCGCGCCGTTCGAGCGGCGGGCGGGACGGCGCTGCGCGGAGGTGCCTTCAAGCCGCGCAGCTCACCGTACTCGTTTCAGGGGCTTGGCAAACAGGGACTGGAGCTGCTCGCGTTGGCCCGTCGCGAGACGGGGTTGCCAATCGTCACCGAGGCGATGGACGAAACGGGCGCGCATCTGGTCGCGGAGTACGCCGACTGCATTCAGATCGGCGCGCGCAACATGCAGAACTACTCGCTGCTCAAGGCTGTTGGCCGAATCAACAAACCGGTGCTGCTGAAGCGCGGCATGGCGGCGACGATCAACGACCTGCTGCTGAGCGCCGAGTACATCCTGGCGGAAGGGAACGCGAACGTGGTGCTCTGCGAGCGCGGTGTGCGGAGCTTCGACAGCGCGGCGCGCAACATGTTCGACCTGAACGCGATTCCGATCGTGCACAAGCTGTCGCACCTGCCGATCGTGGCGGATCCGAGCCACGGGACCGGGTTGCGCGACAAGGTGACACCGATGGCGCGAGCGGCCGTTGCTGCGGGTGCGGACGGGATCATCGTCGAGGTCCACCCCAATCCGGACCGCGCCCTGTCGGACGGTGCGCAGTCGCTGTTCCCCGAACAGTTCGCGAAGCTGGTTAGTGAGCTACGTCTCATTGCGCACGCGATTGACCGGGCCGTTTCGCCCTCTCCCGGAACAGCACCGATCGAGGTGGGTTAAGACTGACAGGGAACCGGGAACGGGGAACCGGGAACAGGCACTGCCGAACCACTTGGCGACCACCGACTAACGACAACCGACTCGAGACAAGCGACATCCCCCGTGGCTCCGTTCCTGCTAGAAGAGCTTGCCTTACGAAAGGGGGACCAATGCGTGTGTATCACATAAATGTCGTCGCTGTGAGCTCAATGCTCGCGCTCGGCGCTCCAAAGCGGCAGGGGCCGGCGGAGGCGATCGTCGAGAAGGCCGCCGCGACCTACGCTCAGACCCGGACGTCGAAGGGGACGTTCGAGCAGGTGATCACGAACCCGCTCACGGGATCGACCGTCAAGGCCCGCGGTGAGTTCGAGCAGCAGCGCAGCCCGGCACGGCTCTCCCTGCGGTTCTCAGACCCGAAGGGCGACATGATCGTGGGCGACGGCAAGTGGCTGTGGGTATACCTGCCGAGCTCGCAGCCCAAGCAGGTCATCAAGATGCCGATGACCGAGGGGGGAGCCGGGAGCCTCGATCTCGCGTCGCGTTTCTTCGACTCGCCGAAGACCCGTTACAAGATCACCGACGCTGGCACCGCGACCGTCGGCGGCAAGGCGACGCGCGCCGTCGTGCTGACGCCGAAGTCCGAGGGGGAGCCGTTCACCACGGCGAAGGTGTGGATCGACGTCGCCGACGGCACGCTGCGGCAGTTCGAGACCGTCGAGCCTTCGGGGCTCAAGCGCCTCGTCACGATCACCGCCGTGTCGCCAAACGCCCCGGTGAACGCCAAGGCCTTCACGTTCCAGCCGCCCAAGGGCGCGCGGATCGTCGATCAGAAGGCGTTAGGCGGCCGCTGACCCTGGAGCTCGGCGCCGTCGAGTGCCGCCGAGATCTCTGCGAGACGGTCGAGTGGCGTGCCACGCTCTCGCGCCAGCGTGAGCGCGGCACGCGACAGCGTGACATAGGCCGCCAGCGCCGGCGCGTCGGCGGCGAGCGCGGCGAGGTGGCCGCGCACCGACGGCACGTCGCCACGCGCGATCGGCCCGGTGAGCACGTCGTGCGGGCGGCCGGTTTCGAGATTCGAGACCGCCGCGCTCATCAACCCTAACGTGGCCGCGCGCGCCTCGGACTCGATCACACCGGCTTCCATGAGCAGGCGCTCGGCGAGCGCCGCAACGACTACTGGAAAGTTCGCCGCGAAGACGGCGGCCGCATGGTATCGCGGTTTCTCTCCTGGTGGAATCGTCAGGGTATGGGCACCGAGCGTCGCAGCCAGCGTCTTCGCCGCCGCGACGGCGCGCGGGTCACCGTCGACGCCAATCCAGGCGCCCCGCAGGACGTCGCTCGCCCGATTCGGGTCGGCGAGCGGCACGAGTGGGTGAAGCGTACCAACCGAGTGCCCATGTCCGCGCAGCAGCGACGCCTCCGCGGGGTCCGTGGCGCCGCTCGCGTGGAGGATGACCGTGCCATCGCGGAGCGTGGCACTCGTCAACTCTCGGAGCGCGTCACCGAGTTGGGCATCGCGCACTGTGACGAGGACCACGGACGCCAGGCCTAACGAGTCAGGCAGCGGACCGGCCGTGACCGGCGGGGCGCCGGACGGGTCGGCGCGGCGGCCGTGGACGCCGACCACGTGGACACCGCCGATAGCGAGAGCGCGGGCCAGCGATCGTCCCGCCCGGCCCGCGCCCAACACGAATACGGTTTCGGTTCCGCCTGCCTGGGCGGGTGCGCTCACTCGCCCGATCGTCGAGCCTGCGTGTCACTGACGCGAGAGAGCAGCTCCTTCGGGGTGCTCACGCCGCGCAGCAGCTCGACCGCGCGCTTCACTTCCGGTGAGTCCTGAACCATCCGGCGCTGCTCGGCTGGGCGGCCGAACACGTAGCGCGCGACGTCGTACGCAATGACGCGCGACACGAGCGGCGCGGCCGCGTCGTAGACCGCGCGATCGATATCGATCCCGCGCTGCCGCATGCGCCTCCAGACGTCATCCCGCATCGCGTCCGTGACGACGAACTCAGGCGACGTGACCGTGCGCGTGCCCTTGAGGCTCATCGCGTAATCCGTGATCGCGTCGCGGAACTGCGGCACCTTGCGCCCCAGCGCGTTCTGCAGCGCCAGATCACTCGGCACAACCGCCGTGTCGGCGGATTCGACATCCGGCGTGATGCCGCCACCGCCGTACACGACGCGGCCACCGTCCGTCTTGAACTTCTCGCGCTCGGACTTCGGCACCTCTCGACGATCCGCGGGATCCACGTCCTCGTCCTCTTCGGACACCGGCTTGGAGATCGACCGACCAACCGGCGTGAACCACCGTGCCGTGGTCAGCTTGAGCGCGCTTCCGCCGCTGATGGGATACAGCGTCTGCGCGCTGCCCTTCCCGTATGACGTGCGTCCGACGACGACGGCGCGGTCGTGATCCTGGAGCGCTCCGGCGACAATCTCGGATGCCGACGCCGAGTACTCGTCCACGAGCACGACGATGGGCAGATCCGGCCAGCGCTGCGGCGTACCATCGACGAACTTCCGGTTCGCCTCACGCAGGCGGCCGCGCATCGTCACGATCTCCTGACCACGATCGAGGAAAAGATCCGAGACCCCGACGCCCTGCGTCAGGAGACCACCCGGATTCGCGCGCAGATCGAGGATGAGCGACTTCATTCCCACCCGGGAGAGCGAGTCGATCGACCGCGAGAGCTCCTTCTCGGTGGAGTCGCTGAAGACATCGAGGTCCACGTAGCCGACGCCGTCCGGAAGAACCATGGACCGACTGACGGCGCTGCGGTGGATCTCCTGCCTGACGAGTGTGATGGGCCGGCGCACATCGGCGCGCTCCGTCACGATCTGCACCGACGAGCCCGGAGCGCCGCGCAGCGTGTTGCGCGTCTCTTCGATCGTCCAGTTCTTCGCGGACTTCCCCTCCACCTCGACGATGCGATCGCCGGTCTCAATGCCTGCGCGCTCTGCCGGAGATCCCGGCAGCGGCGACACGACGATCACCCAGCCATCGCGCACGTCGATCTGGATGCCGACGCCCCCGTAGTTGCCCGTCGTGTTCTCGTTCAGCCGGGCGAGGCGATCGGCGCGGAGGAAGACCGTGTGCGGATCGTGTAGCTCGTCCAGCATGCCGTCGATCGCTTTGCCGTAGAGGTCCGACTTGCTGACCGAATCCACGTAATAGCGCTCGATGTGGGTCATTACCTCATCGAACAAGCGCGGTCCGGACACGCTCGAGACGCCGTCGAGCCCCCTGGCCACGAGCGAACCGCCCGTCACCAGCGCGGTGCTGAGGACCATCAGAACGACGAACGCGCGAGACCGCATACCACCCCCGGAGATTGGACTTTGCCTCAGTCAGGGATGAGACCCGACTGTGGGCCGGAAAGTTTCAGGCCAGGTCTTTCCCAACACGCTCATCACGCTTGCGGCTACGGCCTCCTCGCTGCCGGCGGCATCGACCGCGACCACCAGGCCGGCCTCGGGATGACGCCGCTGCCATGCCGGGTCGGCGAAGAGGTCGAACGCCGCTGCAACACGGTGGTGGAACTCATCGTCCGCCGCCTCGATGCGGTCGCGCGAGCCTCGACTATCGGCTCGTGCCAGCGCTGCATCGACGGATAGTCGTAACAGGATCGTAAGATCGGGAACCAGGCCTCCGGTTGCAAACCGGTTGGCCGAGATCACCTCGTTTTCCGGCAGGCCGCGCCCTGCGATCTGGTAGGCGTAGGTCGAGAGGAAGAATCGGTCGGCGATCACGAGCTCCCCACGGTCGAGGGCCGCCCGGATGTCGCCCTCAACCAACTGCGCCCGCGACGCCATGAAGAGGAGCGCCTCAGTGCGAGCGAACATGTCGCGCCCGGGCTCCAGGAGGAGCCGCCGAATCTCGTTACCAATCGCCGTCCCGCCGGGCTCACGCACGCCGAGGTAGCGGATGCCGCGCTCAGCGAGTGCCTGACAGAGCCGCCGAATCTGGGTCGTCTTGCCGACCCCCTCGGCACCCTCGAATACGAGCAGCCTCCCGGAACGCCCGGTCATCCAAGTGTGATGATCGAGCTGGTCGCGCCCTTCCTGATGCCTTCGCTGATCCAGTTGTTCACCTGGAGCATCGTCTTGTCGAAGTTCTCCTGCGCCGCCACAGCCCGCTGGTAGTTCGGATTGACCTGCACCTTGCCCAGCAGGTCATCGAGCTGCTGTTCCATGTCGGGCGTGGGATTCTGGCCGCGTTCGATCATGCGCTGGGCCTGCTCGCGAAGCTGGTCCATCTGTCGGAGCAGGGCCACGGCATCGCGGTCACCGTTGAGCGCGTCGTTCGCCCGCTTGACCGCCTGGTACTCAGGGCTCTGGCCAATGAGGCGTCCAAGCTCGCGGGCTTTCTCGTCGAGCATTGCAAATCGGGTTCGGGGACGAAGACGTACGGTCGAAGTGTAATGCAGCAGCCGCCACTGCGTGGCAGCCATCAGCGATCAGCCATCAGCCATCAGCTACAGCGTTCCACTCCTGCGGCGTGCGAGCACAAATCGCTCCCGGCCGGTGAGGTCGAGGTGGACGGCCACATTCTGATAAGCCCCGTGAGTTGCTGCCGCTTCGGCGACTAGCGACGCCCGGCGCGTGTCGACCTCGAGCGCGAGGAGACCACCGGGTTCGAGGACCGTCGCCGCGTCGCGGACGATTGCCCGCGTGGCGGCCATTCCGCCGTCGCCACTCAGCAACGCGAACGGCGGTTCCCAGTCGCGAACCGACGGCGGGAGCTCCTCGATCTCCGCGAACGCAATGTAGGGCGGATTCGACACGACGATACGCACGCGTCGATCGAGCACGGGGGCGACCAGCGACCCATGCACGAACTCGACGGGCGCACGAAGTTCGTCGCGATGGAACGCGGCGTTCTGTTCGGCGACGGCGAGTGCGTCGAGCGATACGTCGGTTCCCACGACGGCGTCGAAGCTCCCCTCGGTCGCGAGGGCCAGCGCGATGGCGCCAGATCCGGTGCCAACATCCACCACCGTTCCACGCCCACCGTCTTCCGCTTTCAGTACCAGGTCTACGAGAACTTCGGTTTCCTGGCGTGGAATGAGCACCCGTTCGTCGACGGCGAGCGTGAGGTAGCGGAACGCAGCACGGCCGACCGCGTAGGCGAAGGGAGCGCCGCGCGAGCGCGCCGCAGCCGCGTTGCGAGCCTCGCTGATCGCGGACGGGTCGAGGAGCACCTCGCGGTGCGTCGTCGGCCAGAAGCGAGGCACGTCGAGCACGGCGGCCACGATGTCGCGCGCTTCGTCGGGGGCAAGCGCGATACCCGCGCGTTCGAGACTGTCCGCCAGCTCGACGAGCAGGCTGCCTAACGGCTGAGGCGCGACCGGCTCAACCCTCACCAAAGCTCTCCTGGTCAGCCGCCTCCTGCAGCGCCTCGATGATCCGCCCGAGGTCACCGTCGAGGATGCGCTGGAGGTCGTGGACCGTGAGGTTGATGCGATGATCGGTCACGCGCCCCTGTGGGAAGTTGTATGTGCGGATCTTCGCGGAGCGGTCGCCCGTACCAACCTGCGTCTTGCGCATGCGTGACCGCTCGGCCTCCTGCTCGGCGATTCTCGCGTCGAGCAAGCGGGCCCGGAGCACTTCCATCGCGCGAATCTTGTTCTGCAACTGGGAACGCTGGTCCTGCTGGGAGACGACGATGCCACTCGGGAGATGCGTGATCCGGACGGCCGAGTCGGTGGTGTTGACGCCCTGGCCTCCGGGTCCCGAGGCACGGAAGACGTCGATCCGGAGGTCTTTGTCGTCAATGTCCACGTCGACGTCCTCCGCCTCCGGAAGCACGGCGACCGTGGCTGCGGACGTGTGGATGCGCCCCTGCGCTTCCGTCGCGGGCACGCGCTGCACGCGATGCGTGCCAGACTCCCAGCGCAACGCGCCGAACGCGCCATCGCCGGAGACCTTGAACACCGCCTCCTTGATGCCGCCTAACGTGCCTTCCGAGTACTGCAGCGGCTCGAACCGCCATCCCCTTCGTTCGAGGAAGCGGGTGTACATGCGGTAGAGGTCCGCCGCGAAGAGCGCTGCCTCGTCGCCGCCGGTGCCGGGTCGAATCTCGACGATGGCGGGCCGGTCGTTGAGTGGATCGGGCGGCACGAGCAGCGGCTTCAGCTTCAGCTCGCTCTCGGAGATGGCGTGCTCGAGCCGCTCGACTTCGGAGCGCGCCTCGGCGGCGAGATCCGCGTCGTCAATGGAAACGAGCTCGCGCGCCTGCACGAGCTCGTCGTCGAGTTTCTCCAGTCGCGTAGCCTGTGCGACCACGGCGGAGAGTCGTTGGTGCTCCCGTCCCAGCGATGCGAGCAGCCGAGCGTCGCGAAGGGTTTTTGGATCCAGGAGCTCGCGCTCGACCTCCGCCGCGCGCGCGACGGCGTCGGCGAGTCGATCGCGGATGGTCAGGTCGTCTTCCCGTACTTCTGCCGGAAGCGCTCCACGCGGCCGGCGGTGTCGACGAGTTTCTGCTTGCCGGTGAAGAACGGGTGGCAGACGTTGCAGATGTCGGTATGGATCTCGGCGACCGTCGAGCGGGTCTGGAACGTGT
>Ga0075421_100005522_pt1 | contig 15312 bp, 13 predicted proteins | sample SoiMetdeltSBSDD5_FD_75292 | JGI IMG/M metagenome (GOLD analysis project Ga0075421, IMG submission 75292) | Bulk soil microbial communities from a Populus tree surrounding site in Tennessee, USA - Soil MetaG P. deltoides SBSDD5 | ecosystem: Environmental > Terrestrial > Soil > Tree plantation...
AACGTTCTCTTGGCTCTCTTTCATCACTTGCATCCTGATGCCCCTGCTCATCAAATGACTATTGCTGAGTTTTCTCTCTGATTCATTAGCACCATTGGTTAGGTTCTATTGACATATCAACGCAGCCAAATGAGCGCACTGACAAAGTGTAAGAAGCCCAAATAGCGGCTGGCGAGCTTGTCATAACGTGAAAAGATACGGCGAAAATGCTTGAGTTTGTTGATAAAACATTCCCCCAAATGGCGTTCACGGTACAGCCAGACATCATCAGGACGCGGCTGCTTGCTGCTCGGGTGAGGCGGAATGACGGGTTCAGCCCCTGTCTCAAGGACAAAGTTGATAAAGTCCTGACCTGCATAGCCTCCGTCAGCAATCACATAGTGACAGGCGAAACCTTCACTCATCTCGACGGCTTTGGTACTGTCATGGCGTTCGCCTGCGGTCAGCCGCAAGCGCAAGGGATTGCCCAAGCCATCGACCGTGACATGAATCTTGGTGCTGAACCCGCCTCGGCTGCGCCCCAGCGCCTGTTCAGCCTGTCCGCCTGTTTTTTTGTGCGCCCGCCGCGCAGGGATGAGCACGAACAATGGTGCTATCCAGCATCACACTTTCCATATCGGGATCTTGGGCGAAATGTTCAAACAGTGCTTGCCATATCCCTGCCTCGCACCAACGGGCGTGGCGCTTGTAAACACTATTCCAGTTCCCGTAGGCTCCTGGAAGCAGCCCCCATTGTGCGCCGCTTCGCACGACCCATAACACCGCTTCTACAAAACGCCGTGTCTTACGCGACGAACCGACTTTCAGACCCGGCACGCTCCGTAGAAACGCCTGGATTTTCAACCATTGCTCATCTTGTAGTTTGACGTTTCTCATGAGGCTAATTATGCCTCATTTATCAACGCTACCTAGTATTTGACGTGTGGATAGGTAGATGGCTATAGTCGGCGCTATGCGCAAATTCGCTCTGATGCTGGCAAGCTTGTTATTTCTCAATGCTTGCAACATCGTAGGGGTAAATCAGCCAGAGGCTGTTTCAACGGCTGCTGAAGAACCATTAGAGATCGAAAGTGCACCCAATCCAACTGGACTCCCGACAATCAATTTGCCACTCACCCCTACGTATACCTTTGTCCTTCCAACGTTGACCCCCTATCCTGAAGATCGCCGTTTTTCATTAGGGCAATCGGTTGAAGGACGCGACATTTGGGCGTGGCAGTTCGGGCAAGGGCCACGTACGATAGTCCTTGTCGGGGGAATACATGGCGGCTTTGAAGGGAATACGGTTGTGCTTTCAGAAGAAATTGTTGATTACTTCCGTCAGCATCCAGAAGACATATTGCCCCGTATGCGTCTGGTAATCATCCCGGTGGCTAACCCCGATGGTCTACGGCGTGGCATAGACATAGAAGGCCGCTTTAATGCGCATGGTGTCGATCTCAATCGCAACTGGGGCTGCGAGTGGTCGCCTACAGCAGTCTTGCGTGATATTCAAGTAAACTCCGGCCCTCGTGCCTTTTCAGAGCCAGAATCGTTGGCGTTACGATCCTACTTTGTTGCAGAGCCGCCAGATGCTGTGATCTTTTATCATAGTGCCGCAGGCGGAATATTCCTTGGTCAGTGCAGAGATACTCTACCACCTGTATGGCTCGGCAAACTGCTTCGAGACGCGACTGGTTATCCCTACCACACCGAATTTAATTATTACGAGGTCAGTGGCGATGCCACCAACTGGCTTGTCGAGCGCGGTATTCCGAGCGCAGTTATCGAGCTATACAGCAAGGATGACACTGAGTTTGACATTAATCTTAAGGGTGTGATGGCCCTGCAATGTTACTTTGCTCTCGGAAAGGATAATGGGGACACACCCGCTACACCTAATCCAACGATACAGCGCAACTGTTCGTGATCGAGGGGTAGCATACATGATACGTGCGGTAGACTTCCCACGTTCAAGGGCTGAAACCCAACCATCATGACTGACCACGCCTCGCGCCGCCTCGAAATTGCCCTCTTTATTTTGATCCTCCTGATTGGCGCGGCACTTCGTCTGGTTGCGCTCGATTCCGCTCCTCCTGGTCTTACTCATGATGAAGCTGATCACGGGGTTGATGCCGCTCGTATTTTGGAAGGTGTTCACCCAATTTACTTCACAGTCGGTTATGGGCGCGAGCCTCTTTTTGATTACGTCACCGCCGTTGTAATGCTGGTAGTAGGACGCACTTATCTCGCCAGCCGCCTAACAGCAGCATTGTTTGGCATCACATTAATGAGCTTGACTTACCTATGGGTGCGTATTTCGACCAAGAATCGGTGGTTTGCCCTTGCTGTCATGGCTTCAATGGCTGTCGGGTTTTGGGCTGTCTCAACCAGCCGCGAAGCACTTCGCTCAGAGACACTACCTGTTATGTTCATGGCAGCGGCACTTGCGATGCGAAGAGGGATCATTGTAGAAGATGATGCGGAACCGGGTGCAGTAGGTTTGCGCCCACAAGTTGAGGTTGAGCGTTATAGCTGGTTTGTCGTTGCCGGATTATTCCTTGGCCTTTCGATATACACCTATCTCGCTGCGAGACTCATGTGGCTAGTCTTTCCAGCGTTTTTCATCTTTCTCTCAATTACTCAACCCGGGGTAATTCGTAAAGCATGGCCGGGGCTGTTGATTATACTGTTAATCGGCGCATTGGTTGCCGCCCCACTGATTTACTATCTGGTGACAAATCCTGGCGCGGAAGTTCGCGTCGGGCAACTTGCCGGCCCGATCAATTCACTGTTAGCTGGGGACACGGAACCTTTGCGCGAGAATATTCGTGCGGGTTTGCGGATGATCCGTGTTCAGGGTGATGACCTGTGGCTCTATAACATTCCAGGAAAGCCGCTCCTTGGCCCCATCATGGGCCTTCTCTTTTATCTAGGTGTACTAATTGCGGCCTTTAGCATTATCTGCCCCTACCGACCTGTGCATCGAGAAATTCGCAGCTATCATGATGCTTTCCGAATATCCAGCGCCAATGCTTTTATGCTCCTGACGTTTGTTATTGGAATCGTTCCGGCGCTGATTACTGGTGTCGGGGCAAGCAACACGCGGGTGATCGGAATGCAGCCTGCTCTGTATTACATGCCCGCTCTGGCTGTTTTCTGGATGGCCGATTGGGCTAATCGTCAGGTAGGGAGGCAGGGGGCTAAAGCTATCTGGGTAAGTTACTCAATTTTACTAACCATTACTTGTATTCTGACCATCCATGCCTACTTCCGCGTGTGGAACAACGCGAGAGATGTACGTGTGGCTTATCACACAACGATGGTTGCGACATTAAATTACCTCAATGCACATCCTGAAATTGGCCCCGATGTGGCAATCAGTACTATCACACCTGGTCGCTTCCATGATCCAACTATTGCTCGAATGGTGCTGAAGCGTCAGGCTCTACGAATTCGCTGGTTCGATGGACGATCCGCGCTTGTGATTCCTAATGGAAAGTCAACTACATATTTGTTCTCGCAGGTCGCCACATTAGAACCAGTCCTCGCCTCTTATTTGGAAGGTAAACGCACCGATCAGATTATTCTGCGGCCCTACGATTTCGACCCTACTGTGGATGTTATCCAGTGGAATAGTCCTCCAGTATCTGCTTCCCCTCAAATGACGTTTGGCAATATCCTGAGCCTATTCGATAGTCATATTACATCTACGCAGGTTCACTCCGGCGAGTCTTTTCATGTACTAACATTCTGGAAAATAAATAGACGAACCGACCGCGAACTAAATCTCTTTACTCATGCTCTCAATGACTCTCGTCAGGTAATCGCGCAGCAGGACTCTCTCGGTGTACCGGCATCTGGATGGGTGGTCGGGGATTCCTTCATCCAGGTTCATACGATTAATATCCCACCTGATACCCAGCCGGGAACGCTACAGTTAGAAATCGGAGTTTACACAGAGCCGGACATTGTACGGCTGGCGGTGGTTTCACGTGATGGGCAACCCGCAGGAGACAGCATGATCATCGGCTCGGTTGAGGTCATTGCACCGTGAGGAGTGATTGGCCTCCTGCGATCCAACATCGCACGGAAATTCTCCTTGTTGTCACAATCGTTGTTCTAGCATTGATTTTGCGAATCATTGCCCCCTGGTATGCACCACGTGGCTGGCGAGATGATGAGCTATCGAGCGCGTTAGTCGTCACAGGCCACGTACTCGATGGCGATTTCCGCGTCTATTATCCAGATGCGTCAGGCCACGAAGGGTTATACGAGTATTTTCAAGCGGCTACGATCCTAACCTTTGGCCCCGGCCCATTGGGGATTCGCGGCCCTTCAATCCTGTTTGGTACTATGGCAGTGCTGCTCGTCTATCTGATCACACGCCGCCTGCTCGATTGGCCCACAGCGACAATAGCGTCAATAGCGCTCACTATATCATTCTGGTCATTGATGTATTCGCGGACAGGTCAACGGCACATCAGTGTAACAGTCACAACGTTGCTCAGCTTCTATTTTCTCTGGAGAGGCGTTCAAGCCAGCGATGAGGATGATCCGAAGTTCAAAATACAATTGCTTTACTTCGGATTGTCAGGCGTTGTGATGGGTTTGGGATTCTATACTTATTTCGCCTCACGAGGCGTTCCATTGATTGTTGTAATATGGGCTGGGTACTTATTAATCTGGAAGCGTGAACTGCTCCATCGAATATGGTGGGAGGTTGCTCTGACTTTGGGGCTTGCTGCATTAATCTCTATTCCTCTTGTAGCTACCCTACAAGCGCAGCCACACGCAGAGACGCGCGTTAACGAGGTGGCTGTTCCGATCAAAGATGCCCAAGCAGGCAATTTCTCGATACTGAGCCATTATGCACTGACTACGATTTCAATGTTTTCACATGATGGTGATGAAGAGTGGCTCTATAATGTGCCACATCGCCCAGTATTTGGGGTTCCGGGGGCTATCCTCTTTTGGGCAGGGATCATTATTTCACTTGTCATGACATTTGGAGTGCAGCATGATTCACGCATAGCGTTCCTCCTAATCTGGTTAGCAGGAGGAGTTGCGCCAGGTATGTTGAGTGTACCCGCCGCCAGCCTCGGTCACACAATTCTTGCGCAGCCGGTCACAATGATCTTTCCTGCTCTAGCAGTTACCCGAATCGGAAATTGGCTAAACGAACGTCAGGTATCCAATATTCCCAATAGCGCTTCTATTGTGCTGGCATTGGCACTTATATTCCTCGGATGGGAGGCAATCCGAGGAATATACGATTATTGGGTAGTTTGGCCTGCCAATTCATATAACCGAGTCCTGCATTATACAGATTTACATGAAGCGGCTGTATGGTTGAATCAGAACGCCCGAACCCATGACATTGCGTTTGGTGGCTTTCTGCTGGAACGATGGGATCAGCAAGCAATGAAGCTCGATCTTCGAGGCAGCGATTGGCGAGTTCGTGTGTTTGATCCTCGTTCAGCTTTTATCGAGATTCCGGGTGATGGGCTGGCAGTTATTCCTGAATATGTCAAAGATGGCTGGGGAGGAAATCAGCTTGGTACACCCTTACTATTGAATGCTCCCTATGAGATTCGCCCAATTAACTTACCCGATCAATCTGCCAGTAATCATATCTTAGCTCGATTCGATAACGGCCTAGTTCTTAATAACTATGACACGCAGGTTGAGAACAATACCCTCATTGTCATTAGTAAGTGGCATGTTGAACGAGCATTGAAATTGCCTCCGTTCCCACTTCTCTCGAAGCCGCCTGCGCCGGGGCAGGATGATCGCCCCCGGCTGGCAATTTTCATCCAACTGCTTAATAGTGCGGGCGAACGTATTGAGGGAGCCGATGGCCTGGGCGTTGATCCTTATACACTTTATCCCGATGATGTATTTTACCAACGCATGATCATTCCCTTAGATAGTGTACCAAGTGGCAAATATCAACTAATTATTGGCCTCTATAATCCATCAAGCAGTCAACGTCATCTCAATAACCTGACTGGACGCGACTTTGTGGTTCTACAAAATTGGGATCATTAAACAGGGCTTTGCGTTTCAAAGGTTGGGTTCTACAATAAATTCCGCGAATTGTGTTCTTGGGAAATGACAAATGTCATCAAAGCGCATGCAATCAGGAGCGATTCTTGGCGGGTTAGGTTTGCTGCTCATTGGTGGATTAGTCTCCGCCCAAGCGTTCGGACTTAAGTTGCCCGGCCTCGCTGTTATTTGGCCCGCTATTCCAATCGCGGTAGGCATAGCAATCCTTGCCCAACCAACTGCACAAAGCGTTCGACGGAGCGGTCTTATATTCTTCGGTCTCATCTCGCTATTGAGCGGATTGTTGTTGTGCGCTTTCAACTTTCAGGTGGCACGCTTATCATGGCCTCAAATGCTTCGTTACTGGCCCATATTTCCAGTAATTATTGGTTTTGCATTTTTGATGGTTTATCTTGCTGAAGATATGGAGCACGAAGCACTCCTCCGGCCTGCATATTTGATTGGGGGATTTGGCCTGTTCCTTTTGCCGATTACAATAGGTGTGGTTGGCGGAGCTGGTTTTCAGCAAATTGGGCGGTTCTGGCCTCTTTTGCTTGTTCCTTTGGGTCTGCTTATCGGCTTACAAATAATGCGCTCACGTGGGCGTGGTCGGCCACCCGGCTCAAGATAGAGCAGATTCATGCTAATTGGTATTGATGCGAGCAGAGCAACTGTTGCTCAACGCACAGGCACAGAAGGATACAGTCTTCACATAATTAATGGGTTGATCAAGCACGGAGGTGAGCATTGCTTTCGCCTGTACTTTCGCGATGATCCGCCACAAAATTTGTTCCCTCAGCAAGACAACCTGGAAATTCGTGTGATTCATCAAGCGCGCTTATGGACTCATAAGGGACTCGGACCCGTAGTTCGGCGTGAACGTCCGGATGTGTTTTTCGTACCCGCACATGTGATTCCATGGCCTGATGTGAATCCGGTTTCTGCCGTAGTGACTGCACATGACCTAGGCTATCTTCATTATCCGGCAAAACATCCGCTTTCTGAACGTCTCTATCTGGATTGGTCAACTCGCCACAGCGCCCGGACCGCTCGTCGCGTGATTGCAGTATCGAACGCAACTAAACAAGATCTAGTTTCGTTGAACGGTATACCTGCTCAGAAAATTCGAGTTGTGCATTCCGGGATTGACAGTAAGCTCCAACCAATAGACAATCCTCAGAAGCTTTCTGATCTTCGAGACAAGCTACATATTCCAGGTCCCTATGTGCTGCATGTAGGACGTATTCAGTCTCGCAAGAATTTGACAAGGCTAGTTGAGGCATTCTCTCAAATAAAAGATTTGATCCCTGATCTGCGTTTGGTTCTAGCCGGGCGTGAAGTTTGGGGAGGGCAAAGCGTGTCGAATCGTATTAGTCAGCTTGGCTTGGAGGATGCAGTTATCCGCATCGGATATGTGAAAGAAGACGATTTGCCGACTTTATATAGCGGTGCGATAGTCTACGCTTTTCCATCCCTATATGAGGGGTTTGGGTTTCCTGCTCTGGAAGCAATGGCATGTGGTACGGCGGTGGTTTGTTCGAATACATCCTCCCTTCCAGAACTAGTAGGGGATGCGGCTCTTACGGTTGCCCCAACGGATGTCACCGCGTTGGCGGAGTCAATGGCACGTCTAATTATGGATGAAGAACTTCGCGGAACATTAATTGCACGTGGTTTCGAGCGTGTAAAACTCTTTACCTGGGACTCTGCCACAAAAGCTACGTTGAATGTGCTCACCGAGGCTGCGAGTACGTGAAGCCTCAGAGTTTACCTGAGAATTCATTTCACAGAGGGAGTATGAATTATGCCAAACGGAATCTGCTATATCCCATTCTGGCGGGCTGGTGGCTGGAAGGACATTACATACCGAACACAGTTATACCTCGCTCCATTGAGCCAAGAACCAGTTCGTCTCGGTGTATTCTTCTTTGAGAATGGTGGCAAGGCATGGGCTGGACGTTCTTTCGACATTGAGATCGATCAAATTGTCGAGCGCATTACAACGAATCGTGATGGGATGCTCGATATTCAGGTTGGCCCCAACCAAACAGTTCGTATTGAGATCAATGTGTTAGAGCATGAGTATGGCAACGGTGAGGTACATCTCCTTTCGGGAGCAAATCCTGTTCCTTTGCTGGCGCGTGGCGAGGTCGAAGCCTTTGCTGCTGAGGCAAGCGGTTTCGAGATGAGTATTTGCGAGGTGAGTATTACCGCCGGAAGACCAGAGATTCTGGAGCCGGGGCGCTAGACGTTGTTCTCCTTGCTAAGAGTTTAGCGGGGCAACTGCCCCGCTATTCGTTTCAGATAGCTAGAATCGCCATCCGCACGCGGCATCTAATGATTCACTTGTGATTACGGCTTTGCCGGGTACGAGCACTGGCGTATAATGGTATTTTGCACGGTAAACATCCGATGAGGTCCTCGTTTCCGGGAGTGGTATTATGGCTGATTCACCAGATACTCAAGTTTTTGAGACGCTCAAGGAGGAGATGGAGTACATTCAACGGCTTGCCGTTGACCTCCGTGACGTGCTCAAGCAGCAGCGTGATGCGCTCAAGGATTCCGGCTATCGCCTGCCACCCGGTACTACTACTTCCCTAACAGAGATCGCGCGCCGGGTAGAGATGAGTGCTAATCGAGTTGCGGTGCTTGAACATGAGCGGGATCAATATCGCGCACTGGCAGATGTCGCTGCGCTGATCAACTCCTCGCTCGATCTAACCCAGGTGCTCAATGAAGTGATGGATACGATTATCAAACTCACCGGAGCCGAACGTGGTTACCTCATGCTGCGCGATGAGGATACAGGTGAGATGGATTTGCGGATTGCCCGAAATGTAGATCGCGAAACCCTCGACAGTGCATCATTTGAGGTGAGCCGCAGCATCGTGAATCGGGTAGCGACAACCGGCGAACCAGTCGTTACGACAAATGCTCAAGAAGATGATCGTTTCTCAGATGCCAAAAGCATTGTCAGCTACAGCCTACGATCAATTCTCTGCGTGCCTCTCAAGCTAAAAGGCGAAGTGACTGGGGTCATTTACACAGACAATAAGATTCATTCCGGATTGTTCACGGAAGCTACCCGCGACCTTCTCCTCGCATTTGCTAATCAAGCGGCAGTTGCTATCGAGAACGCACGTTTGTTTGCCCGTGTTACAGCAACACTTGAAGCTATTAGCGAGATGAAGAATCTGCAAGATAACGTCTTTGCTTCGATTGCATCAGGGGTCATCACAACCGACGATGTTGAGCAAATTACATTGATCAACCGCCGTGCACAACAAATCCTTGAACTTAATGGCGATGATGTGGTTGGGGCCATCTTGCGCGATGTCTTACCGACACTTGGACCTCGGTTCGATACCGTCGTGACACAGGTCATTGAAACCGATCAACGCCTCATGGGGATCGAGTTTGAAACTAATGTCGATACTCGCGGGCTACTCAATCTGAATATGAACTTCAGCCCGTTAAAAGACGCTTATGAAAATACCCAAGGCGTAGCTATCGTCCTGGATGACATGACCGAGATCAAACGTAGGGAGCAGCAGATGGCAGGCGTTCGCCGCTATCTGCCAACTGAAGTTGTTGATGGCATTCGCAGTGCCGATGAGTTGAAGCTCGGTGGTACACGGCATACGATTTCCATGCTCTTTGCAGATATCCGAGGGTTTTCCACCTTTAGCGAGAATCTTGATCCTGAACGGCTGGTTGAGATCATCAACACCTACATGACCATTGCTTCTGATGCAATCCACATGCATCAAGGAGTAATTGATAAATTTATGGGCGATGCGGTAATGGCACTTTACAATACGCCACTGCGCCCACAGACAGATCATGCACTTCGCGCGGTGCGATCAGCGTGGAATATGCTCTCCGATATTCGCGCGTATCACGAGACAGTAACTGGCTCGGACCGTTTGCAATTTGGAATTGGGCTTCACACAGGTGAAGCGATTGTGGGGAATGTCGGTAGCCCGGAGCGCCTTGATTACACTGCGATGGGAGACAGCGTAAATCTTGCCAAGCGGTTACAGGAGGTTGCTAAACCGATGCAAATTCTCCTTAGCGATGCGACTTATGAGGCCGTGAAGGATCGCGTTACCGTAACTCAGTTAGATCCCATTCAAGTAAAGGGCCGCACACAGTACACGAATGTATATGAGCTAGTGCGGGTTTCCTAAAATTCATGCTACAAAAAGACAAAACAGCCGCCTCAGGGCGGCTGTGTGCTTTAAGGGCTGTTTCGCTCATCATGAATGGTAATTATGTCGTAGGGATTTTGCGGAACGTCAGCATCGCGTATCTCGAAGTGCAGATGTACGCCTGTAGCGTTCCCACTCATTCCCATTTCCCCAATAACCTGATTCTTAGTTACCTGATCTCCGCAGCCAACATAGCGCTTGGAGAGATGACCATAGTAGGTCGTCCATCCATCCCCATGATCAAGAATGATTAGCTCTCCATAACCATCACGATGCCATCCAGCGAACACCACCACGCCCGTTTCTGCTGCATCAATTGGAGTTCCATAAGCAGCAGCCAGATCGACACCCGGATGCCAAAGAGCAAATCCGTTGGTCACGCGGTATGAAATATCTCCAACTGGGTTAATATACTGTCCCTGCCCACCTGCACCTGTGTAATGTGCGCGACATGAGCCAGGATGAATCGTACCCTCTGGGTTCGCGGAGCCGCTTTGTGTTCCCGTGTGGATTGGAGCCTGCCACGAAATATACTGGCGCTTGCCTCCGGGTACGACAATATGCAGCCCAATCGGAGGAATATATGTGCTGTCTTTTTGAGAAAGCTGATTGTAATCTGAATACAAAATATCGCCGGGAGTGACATTGTACCGAGCAGCAATATCTGCGATGCTCTGTTTCCCATCAGCGACGAAATACACTCCATCAACTGGCAGAATGTAAAGCTGAACGCCGACAAACAATAAGTTAATATTGTCTTTCAGCGTGCTCGTATTTGCCCAGAAAATTGTGCTGGGATCAAGGTTGAACTTCTGCGCAATACCGAATACGGTATCTCCCTGCTGAACATTGTACTTTAAGACGTGCTTGCGCGGCTGCACCGGGAAACCATCTGGCGCAAGTTCGACGTTTCCTGTTAGTGCCACTGGCTGAACATTTCCTATGCTTGGCGCGGAGGCTGATTCAACCTCATGGTCTGCTTTGTCATGTGAGGCAAAGGCCAAAGGAAAATACTTTTGGATCCCAATGTGGGACGCGGCAATTATAAGAGGTTGCCGCCAAAAAAATCCGAGGCCAAACAATATCCCAATAACAATGATCGAAGGGAGGATAGGAAGAATTGGCTTGGAGCGTCGATAGCGCATCTGAAGTACCAACGAAAGGCGGATGCCCTTCGCCCAAAAGTGGCACCGACTATAACCCGCCCGATCCTACCCGTCAATGAGTGGGATTACTGAGTCTGGTGAGATAGATATTTAGGGGGAACTGTATCGGCTAACCAGACTGTTTCATTTCCCTCATAGAATACTACGCCATCCCGATGTGCATCACCGGCCTTGACTAATAAAATAACGACAGCATCACCCTTACGCCGTGCTATGAGAGAGGCTGTCTTAGTCTCAACAGAAAGATGGACGTACTGCCGTCGCATTGGTTGGAGACCTTGCTTGAGAATTGCAGGAAGTGCGGATTTCATTGTTCCGTGATAGAGAATTTCAGGAGGGATAGCAGGTACTTTCCTGAGACGATGCGGTGTGGAGTGTCCATACAAGGCGCGAATACGACCTCCCTGCATCTCATAACGCCGTTTGTCAGATTGGGCAATTACCGCAGCAAAATCAGTTTCGCTCAGAGATTGCCACTCCAGGCGCTGTTCTCTCAAGGCGGCAAGCAAATCCTCGGTGAGTACCCAGCCCTCATCATCTAACTCCAACTCGTAAAGCCAGGGCGTATGCCGGAGCGCCTTTGCCATTATCTTACTAAGGCGGACAAGCTGTGCATCCATAGGCATCATTCGCTAAGCAGAACTTCCCATTCTTCCATCAAGGTATTGAGTTCATCTTCTGCTGAAGTATAGGCCGATCCCAATTGGATGACTTCAGCAACATTACCAGATGCACTAGCTTCTTCAAGTGCGCCGCTAAGATTTACAAGTTCGCCCTCAAGATAGTGAATTCGATCCTCGACTTGTTCCAAACGCTTCTTGCGTTGATAAGCAGAAAGAGGCGGTTTACCATTATTTTTAGACGGGGAATTGATCTGAACAGATGAAATTGCCTTAATCTCCGGCTTTGCCTGAGTTATTGAAAGCGGCACATTTTGAGCATCGCGCCATGCCAGGTATTCGTTGTACGGCCCTTCATAAACCACCATTTCCGTGCTGCCTTCGCCCGGTTTTCGAGGAACGTGCAACGCCCAAATTTGAGTCGCCAGATCACTAATCAAGTAGCGATCATGGGAGACTAGCAAGATTGTGCCATTAAATTCTGAAAGCACAGTCTCCAAGATTTCCTGTGAAAGAATATCTAAATGGTTGGTCGGCTCATCGAGCAGCAGCAAATTTGCTCCTCCGAGAGCCAACTTCGCAAGCGCTACTCGTCCACGCTCGCCCCCACTCAAGGTGGAGATAGGTTTGTAAACATCATCACCGCTAAATAGAAAACTGGCTAGATAACTTCGCGCTTCCCCAATTGGCAGGTTTCTCACCCGCAGGATTTCGTCGAGGATGGTGCTATCTTGCTTCAAGCCTTCGTGGGCTTGCGCAAAATACCCAATCTCTACCCCTGAACCGAGCCGCGTTTCTCCGCTTAATGGATGAAGTTGGCCGAGAACTGTTTTGAGAAATGTGGATTTACCCGTTCCATTCGCCCCAATCAGCGCGGCACACTCGCCTCTATACAACGTAATATCAGGGACTTGGAATAGTGGTATGTTATCGTCGTGATAACCAATGGCGAGATTCCTAGTCATCAGAACTTTATCACCAGAGCGCACTTTCGCATGAATATGCACACGTAATGCCTTCTGCTCACGTGGTCTAAGGATTGCCTCATCCTGCAAATAGCGCTCTAAACGCTTTCGGCGTCCTTGCGCCTGCCGCGTATTCTGCCCCGCGATATTACGGCGAATGTACTCTTCTTCATTAGCAATAAATTCCTGCTGGCGCTCAAATTCAATCAGCACACGCGCGTGGCGCTCATCACGCTGCTGAACATATTTTTTGTAGTTGCCTCTATATTCTTCTAGCCGCCCAAACATCAATTCCCAGATGTGATTGACGACATTATCCATGAAGTAGCGATCATGAGAAACAACTAACAACGCACCCTTAAAGCTCTTGAGCCATGCCTCCAGCCACTCAATCGCCTCAATATCCAGATGATTAGTAGGCTCATCAAGGATCAAGAGATCGGGGTCCTCAAGAAGGAGACGGGCTAGCAACGCCCGCGTCTTTTGTCCACCTGAAAGTTGTGCAATGGGCCGGCGATAATCTACTTCGTCAAAACCGAGACCACTAAGCACTATATCGATCTGGCGGGAATACTCATACCCTCCTTCAGCCTCGAATTTATGCTGCGCTTCCCCATATTCCTGCAAAAGCGTCTCGTCATCTGGAGCGTTGGCTAGTGCATCAGCCATTTCTCTGAGTTTCTGCTCTTGAACAATCAGGCTATTGAATGCCAGCAGCATCTCATTCCGCAAGGACTCAGTATCATTTGAAAGCTCAAGCTGTGCTTCTTGCGGAAGGAATCCAATACGGAGACCTTTTGCATAAGTTAAAGTGCCTTTAGTTGGTTCATCTCGCTTCGCTAGGATGTTGAGCAGGGTGGTCTTACCCGCTCCATTGGGGCCAACCAGTGCAATCCGCGCGCCATGTGGGATATTTATTGAAATTTGATCGAAAATATCATGCTGCCCAAATGAGCGGGCCACATTAGTTGCAGTAATTAATGCCATCTTGTAGGGAATCCATCCTTCTAAAATCGGTCTTAATTATAGACATCGCGAGGAAGGAAAGCTATGACAATTGGCTTGACACGTACAACATGTGTTGTATACTGTCATCAAATTCAGAGAGTTGATTCTAAGAAGCTAGAAAGAGAAGTTTCATTATGGGAATGCGAGTCTCCTGTTTACAAGAAAATTTGGCACATGGCCTTAATATCGTCAGCCGCGCGGTGAGCACGCGCAGCACACTTCCTGTTCTTGCCAATGTACTCCTAACTACGGACAACGGTAGACTGCGCCTTGCAGCCACTAATCTTGATCTTGGCATCACTGCATGGATTGGGGCTTCGGTGGAGGAAGACGGGGCAATTACTGTCCCTGCGCGCACCCTCAATGATCTTGTTAATACACTTTCACCAGAGCGTGTTGATATGGATGTAGCGGTTAGAACGAACTCGCTGCATCTCTCATGCGGAGCAACAACTGCCAACATTAAAGGCATTGATGCACAAGATTTCCCAATCATGCCACAGCCGGGAGAAGGCGATGATACTCTCCCCATCCCTGCTAATGATCTTCGGGAGATGATCAGCATGGTGGCATTCGCCGCCGCGCGGGATGACAGCCGCCCTGTGCTTACTGGGGTCTCTATTAGCTTCGCAGATGGGCTGCTCACTATGGCAGCCGCAGATGGCTTTCGCCTTTCTGTGCGGGAACTTGCTATTGAATCAGATTATTATGGGTCTTTCTCGCTAGTTATCCCCGCAAAAACACTGGTGGAGCTTGCCCGCATCATCGAAGACGATGAGGAAATGGTACATCTCGTCTTGCCGCAGGATCGCTCACAGATTCTATTCCACATGAGTAACATAGAAGTTGTTACTCAATTAATAGATGGGGCATTCCCGGACTATCGCCAGATTATTCCACGCGAGACTCCAACCAAGACAGTCGTTGATACAATGAGTTTGCTGCAAGCATGCCGCCGTGCCGATATCTTTGCACGTGAGGCTAACCACACGGTTCGAATGAGCATTGAGCCGCAAGATGGAATGGCAGGTGTACTCAGAGTAAGCGCACAGTCATCTGAAACAGGTGAAAACGAAGTCATTCTCGACGCCAGCATCGAAGGCGATGGTATGGAGGTTGCCTTCAATGTACGTTATCTGATCGAAGTTTTGAATGTCGCTCATTTTGATCGGGTCTTTATCGGCACAACTTCTGCGGATAAACCGGGTGTAATCCGGCCTGTGACTGAGAATCGTTTTACACATGTGGTTATGCCAATGCATATTGGCCGTTAACTGAACATCTTTAGAAGTAATAGCAACCTAGCAACCGCCAG
>Ga0075421_100005524_pt1 | contig 15309 bp, 7 predicted proteins | sample SoiMetdeltSBSDD5_FD_75292 | JGI IMG/M metagenome (GOLD analysis project Ga0075421, IMG submission 75292) | Bulk soil microbial communities from a Populus tree surrounding site in Tennessee, USA - Soil MetaG P. deltoides SBSDD5 | ecosystem: Environmental > Terrestrial > Soil > Tree plantation...
TGGCATAGGTCGGGTCGACCAGGTATGCAAGCGCCAGCGTGTCGTAGATGTAGGAGGTGGCGCTGGGGTTCTGCTCGACCGCTCGTGCGAAGCCGGAGTTCTTCAGCAGCTTGGTGATGATCGACTCGGGGTTGCGCGTGATCTCGTCGAAGATCGCCTTGTTCATCGGCACCGTGTTGGTGACATCCAGCGGGATGAACGCCTGATCGATCGGCTGGCGCACCACCGCGCGGGCCGCCTCGGGGTCGTACCAGACGTTCATCTCGGCGGCCGGTGTCGTGTTGCCCGGCACCTCGAAGGCGCCGGCCATGTAGACGATCCGCTTGATCAGCGGCACGATCTCCGGGCTCATGCGGATCGCCAGCGCGATGTTCGTCATCGGGCCGATCACGAGCAGCGTCACTTCGCGCGGGTATTTCCTGACCGTGTCGATGATGAAATTCACCGCATGCTGCTGCTGCAGCTTGGCGGTCGTGGCGAACCCGTCGAGGGGCGCCACCAACTCGTGGTCGGCGGGCTCGGGCCGCCGGTACCACGAGCCGCCAACGCCCCACAACGCTTTCTCCTGCGCAAAGCTCCTGTAGTCGTGCACCAGCGGATAGCGTGCGCCGGCAAAGACGCCAACGGTGCCGCTGATGCCGAGGCGCTCGACCGCCTTCAGTGTGTCGGCCACGCCCTGGTTGAGCCATTGATTGCCGGCGACCACGGTGATGCCGAGGAGATCGATCACCCCCTGCGCATGAAGCTGCGCCGCCATGACACCGACTTTCCCATCGTCGCCGATGGTGCTGAAGTCAGTATCGAGGATGACCTTCTCAGGCGCGGCGGCGGCAATGTCCGCGATAAACGCCAGGCTTGCGAACGCGGCAATCACGGTGTGCTTCAGCATCGCATCACTCCCCGCCGATGCCGACGCGATTCTCGAAGGAACTCGCGCCGTTGAGCGTATTCGGATCGGTGTTAACTCGCCGGTCTGGGCGGGGGCACGACCTGAAAGTGCAGATGAACGATCGTCCAGGCCCCGCCGCGCTTGACGAGCGTCGGCGACATCTCGTAGGTCACGTCCGCGGGCCTGTTCGGCCCCGGATTGCGCCTGGCGACCTTCAGGAGATACGACGCCACGGCGAGGTCGCCCGCCGGCGACACCTGGATGCGCAGGTCCGAATTCTCGGCCGAGGCCAATCCACCTGTCGTCTTGACGCTCTCGGTCCACATCTTGTGGTACGACTCCTTGTCGCTCCGTCCACCTGGTCCCCACCACGTCAGATCGGGTGCGTAGAATTTGAAATACCCGTCGATGTCGTTCGCCCCGTATGTCTGCGTCAGCGTCGTGACTGCATCAAGGACTTCTTTCCCGGGACCGGACGTCGGCAGCGGCGGTGCCGGCGAAGCTGTCGGAGCGGGCGCAGGAGTGCCGCGACTGGCGGCCGCACCGGCTGCCTGCGGCGCTTGTGCGCCACGGCCGCCGGGCGGCGCGACCCGGTTGAAATGCATGTGCACGATCTGCCATCGGCCGTCGCGCTTGAACCAAGTGGTCGACGTCTGCAGGGCGTATGGGGCGCCGTTCTTCCGGCTGATGTTCCAAATGAACGACGCAACACCTGCGTCGCCAGCCGGCGCGGTACGAACAAGGACATCGTCGGCCACTGCCGAGACAACGGTATTGCCGCCTGCGAGGGTGTCGGTCCAGGTCTTGTGGTACGCCTCACGCTGCTGCCGCAAGCCGTTCGGCCACCACATCGTGACGTCGTTCGCGTAGTTCTTGAAGTATCCCTCGACCGTATTCGACGCGTAGCCCGCCATGTACTGCTTGACCGCCTCGCGGATTTCCTGCTCGGCGGCCGACGGCGTCTGCGCTCCGGCGCGAGATGCCATGACGAAAAAGGCGGCTGTGACCATGAAGAGAACGTGCGGCCAACGGCAGATATGTCGCATGACAAACCTCTCCTTATGCCTGGAGCATGGACCTGATCCCTCAACCCTAACCCTTGCGACTCCCTACTCCCTGACGCGGCTCAGAATCGGTGGGTGTAGGCGATCTTCGACACCGCGCGCCGGTCGAGGGTGGCAAACCGCTCGGGCTCGAGCTCGCGCCAGTTGTGAGTGTAAACGAAAAACAGGTCGTTGCCGGGCCGCAGGATCCAGCGGAAGCGCGATTGCCAGCCCAGGATGCCGCTGACCGTGTCGTATTGCAGGTTGTTGCCCAGCGAGATCCAGGGGCTGAACTGCACGTTGAGCACACTCCGGAAGACCTGCGTCGAGAACTCGCCTTCTGCCAGCGCCAGCCGGTTCCACTCGTTTTCGACCGAGGCGAGGATTCCGGGGAGCGGCCGCGCGGTCAGGGAAAGCGTGATCTCGCGCCGGTTGCCCGAATAGAAGCCGCCGTCTTCGTACAGCGCGCCTACTGCCACGACACGCTGGCTGGCGGTGGTCGCGATGACACGATAACGGGTGAACGTGTATTCGGAGCCGACGGGGAGGATGATGCCCTCGCTGATCTCGAACGGCGTTTCCAGCCGTTCGTACTGCGGCGTGACTCGGACCTGCACGTCGTCGCCGGCGTGCATCCTCATCTGCAGCACGGTCAGATTGAAGCTTCGCAGCAGCGTCCGGTTCTGCATGTCGGTCAGCAGCTCGGTCTGCGACTCCCACGCGAAGCGGCGGATGTAGCGATGCGTGATCGGCGGGGGCGAAAAGCGCACGACGGGGAAAAAACGCCGGTAGCCCGATCGCTGGTTGAAGCCGACGGCGGGGTCGTAGTACGGCTGCACGTTCCGCAGCGACACGCGGGCGCTCCAGACGTCGTTGGGGTAGTTCAGCCGGATGCCGTAGGTGTGGTTCTGGCCGGTCCCGAGCGGGTTGGTCGTCCAGATCCAGAAGCCGCTCATCTCGAGATTCTGGCTGCCTCGAAAGCTCGACGTTCCGACATTGAAGTCGGCGCCGGCGGTGTGCAGGTCCGGGGCGCCGCCGTCTCGCGCGGCGCGCCTCGTATACAGCCCGCCGAAGTAGGACTGCGTCAGCAGGCGCCGGCGGACACGAAGCACGGTGAAGTCCTCGCTGACGATCGACGGAGCGTCATCGTCGCGGCCGGTACGCACCTGGAGCAGTCCGATGTCCTGGCCTTTGAGCTGGCCGGTCAGCTTGAGCCCGAAATCGATCTTCTGCGGGTTGAAGTTGGCGTCGAGGCCGATGCGGCGGCTGAAGAACGGCTCCACCTGATTGCCGGGCTCGCGCGCAAAATCGAAGAACCCCGATCCCTCGACGAAAAATTCGCGCTTCTCCGGAAAGAAGAGCGGGAAGCGCGTGAGGTTCACGCGCCGCTCGTCCACCTCGGTTTCGGCGAAGTCGGTGTTGACGGTGAAGTTGGCGCGCAGGCCGGGTGTGACGCTGTAGAAGATATCCACGCCCACGTCGCCGTCCGCGGTCGCCGCTGGGCGGCCGCGGCCCGACGCCGAGGTCAACGATCCGACGGCATGGGGCTTGACGTCGAGACCGGCGCCCTGGCTCAGCCCGATCAAGCCGGTCAAGCGTCCCGCATTGGTCATGCGCAGAAGTCCCTGGTTCCGCGCGTGACCCGACCACACGCTCTCTTCGTTCTTCCGCCTCACCGTCCGTTGAAAGTTGATGCCCCACCGGGGGCTGCCCGGATCGAAGTTGATGGTGCGGAACGGCAACTCGATTTCGGCGGTCCAGCCGATCGCGCTGCGCCGCACGCGCGCGATCCAGATGCCATCCCACTCCTTGGCGACGGTGCCGCCGGCCGCCGTCGGGCCGCTGTCGCCTTGCGCAATCAACCCGTCCCCCATCAGGCCGACCGGGTTGATTTCGAAATAGTAGCCAGTGCGTCCGTCGAGGAAGGTGTCGATCGCCCACATGAACCGGTCGTCGCTGACCAGGTCCGCATCGCGCAGCATCTGTTTGCCGAGGATGCCGTCGGGCTCGGAATCGTAGCAGGTGACGCCGAGATAGAGTCGCTGGCGGTCGAAGGCGATCCGCACCTCGGTCCGTTCGGTCGCGGGAGCGCCGTTGACCGGATCGAGCTGGAGGAAGTCGGTCGCCGGCGCGGCGCGCTGCCAGATCGGCTCGTCGAGCTGTCCGTCGACGATGATCGTGTCCGCAGGCTGGAGGGCCACGGCGGCAAGGGCGGGCGGCGGAGTGCTGACGTCCTGCGCCGCGCGAGGGGCAGAAGACGCCACCGCGACCGCCAGCCAGGCGACGGCAAGGGCGCAAGGGCGAGAGGGTCTCCGACTCGAGACCAATCCCCGGCGGCCCATTCGCGTCCTGCGACCCGAACAAGGGACGCCGGTCATCCGTTCTATCAGAGGGAAGGCTGCCGTTCTCTGGAACGGCAGCCTGGTTGTGAAGCGAGCTTTAGGGCCTCAGCGTCAACACGCCGCTACGCGCTGTCGCTGGTTTTCGCCGTGGACCGGCCGGCGATTTCCCGCATGTACCACTGGACGATCGACGCCGGGCCGCCTTCCTGCGCTGCGTACGGCTGGCCGATGCCGCCGAAGTTGTAGCGCTCCGACAGCACCCCGAAGTGCTGGTTCTCGCAAATCCAGCGATCCTCGCGGTAGGTGTTGCCCCAGAGCGCCTGAATTCTCTTCACGTCGTAGTCCTTGCCCTCCTTGGCGTCGGGGTGGACGAGCCAGAAGAGCTCCGCATCGGTGCGATCCACCGCACGCGGGGTGAACCGTACGACGGCGACATGATCGTCGTACGCCTTGAGCCACGAGGTCGAGAAGCCGACCGAAGCGCCCTGGTAGTAATGACTCCACTCCTTCCGGTTGGGAAGCAGTGGCGCGAGCGGTTTTCCATCCATGCTTCCGGTCAGGAAGCCGAGCTTCATGTGGCTGCCCGGTCCCGCGCCGGCCATCCCCGTATTGGATTGCGGACCACCGGTGGGCGAATCGCCGCCGGAGCGGTAGGCCGTGGCTCCGGCGTTCGAATCGGCGTCGGGCCTGCGCTCCAGCCGCTTGCCGTCCCACTTCGCCAGTTCGGCGTCGATGCGCGCCCGCTGCTCGGGCGTCGAGACGTTCGGGTCGCCGTAGTTCTGGTGCACGTACGAATAGGACTTCGTGTGCGCCGGGTAGCAGTGATAGCACTCGCGGAAGTTCTCGAGCACGAGCTTCCAGTTAGCCCTGGTCGGCGCGGCCAGGCGCGTCGCGATCTTCAAGTCCGCCGTCCCGTACTTGTCGGCGACGGCCTTCCAGTTGGTTGTCCAGGGCGCGATATCCGGTGCGGCGCCGCGTGCGAGGCTCAACCAGATGAAACCCGAGATCGTCTGGACGTGGCACGGATGCATGCCGTACTGAGCGGCATCGAAGCCTTCCGGCATCCCTGACGGGAAGGAGACGAGCTTGCCACTCAGATCGTAGGTCCAGGCGTGATACACGCAGCGAATGACAGGAGTGTTGCCGCTCGGCCCGAGTTGAACCATCGAGAGGATTTTGTCGGCCGGTTTCCCGTCGGGCAGCGCCTCGGTCGGGCGGACACCGTCGAACCCATGTTGAATCAGCCGCGAACCGCGGTGACGGCAGACGTTGTGGAATGCCTTGACCTCGCCGGACTGGTCGCGGAGGACGATCACGCTCGACCCGCGGCCGAACTCGAAGACGAAGTAGTCGCCCGGCTTCGGGATCCGGCTGTGGTGATCGACCATGAACCAGAAATTCTCCTGGAGGTACCGCTCGTCGTTGGCATAGTGCTTCTCGTCGACGTAGTACTCCGCCGGGATGGTCGTGCCCTCCTTCCAGTTGTTCGGATAATTCGGCGTTGGCGCTCCTGCGGGGGTCATCGTCTCTTCGAGGCGGAGGTCGCGACCCCACGCCATCCGGCCGCCGTACTCGACTTCGAGCGGCATGGCGGCACGCGCGCGCGGCGCCGTGGCAGCCGTGGCGGCAGCTGCCGCACCGGCCGCTGCGACCGCGGACGTTTCCGTCGGGGCCGTGCCGGCTAGCAGCGTTCTCGGTATCGCGACCGCTGCGGCACCCGCGGCCACGGAAGTCCTCGCAAATTCTCTCCGGCTCAGCTTCTTCTTCATCCAGTCCTCCTCGAACGCCGGCGCCATAGTTCTTCGGATCCTGCCGGCTGACGTGAGCCGGCTATCCGCCCCGGCAATTGTACGGTCCTGCGCCAATCGCGCAATGGAAATTTCGCGAGTAAACTTCAGCCGGCAGGGATTTCGAGTCGGGATCCCCCGCGGTTGTTCGAGATCGCCCGGATTCGCCGTCCTCACAGGAGCTGTTGACATGCCCCGCAAGCGTCGAGCTGAACAGCAAAGTCGTCAGGGAACGTCGAAACGGAAGCGCCGCACTGTTTCGCCGTCCGTGCGCAAATCGGCGAGGGTGCCCGACCTGCAGGCCCGTGCCTACCAGGTGTTCGCCGAGCAGGCCGATCCGCTCTGGAGTGACCTGACCGATCAATGCAGACAGTTCGCCCATGGCTTCAACCAAGCGTTGGGGAGCACCGAGCTGCACGTCAACACCGAGGGAACGACGCTGCTCGTCGCGTACCCCAGAGCCGAGGCGGTCCTGCGTGTCGCGCTCGACAAGGGCGAACGCTACGTGCAGGCGACGCTCGACACAGGCTGCGCCGCGCGCGGAACGTGCGCGGCCGACCAGCCGGTTGTCGGGCTGACCGTCAACGGCAACGATCTCCGGTTCGTCTTGGCTGGCGAGGTCGTCTCGAACGAGCGGTTGGTCGTCGAGCTCCTGACGAAATTGACCAGCGGGACACCCGAGGATGGACAATCGTCACCAAGTGTCACGAAGCGTCATGAGCGAAATGTTGCGCAAGGAGGATCGACAAACAGAATACCCGGTCGTCCTCGCCGCGTATGATGCGGCCACGTCGATGCGTGCGTGGTTCCCGCGACACGAGCGCGAGAGAGCCACTCCATGTGACCGGCGCGGGCGCTCGTGAAGGAGGACGCAACCATGAGACTCGTGGCAATCGGCTCCATCATCGCGGTCGTGATGACCTCTGCTTCCGTGGATGCGCAGGTGCTCACCGGGAGCGTTATCGGCAGTGTCACCGATGAATCCAGAGCCGTCCTGCCAGGCGTGACGGCGGCGCTCGCCTCTTCGGCCCTTCAGGGCCCTCCGCGTAGCGGCGTCACCGACGAGCAGGGCCGCTACCGATTCACCAACCTGCCCCCGGGCACATATACCCTCACGCTGACGCTCTCGGGCTTCTCCACCTACCAGGAAGAAGACCTCCGCGTCCTCACTGGCGGAACGGTCGAGCGCAATCTGACGCTGAAAGTGGCAACGGTTGCCGAGACCATCACGGTGAGCGGCCAGAGCCCGATGGTCGATACGCGCAACGTCGGGGTGACGGCCACGACCACCCAGGAAGTGATCGAGAACATTCCCACGATTCGCGGCGTCACGACCGACTTCCTCCAGGTGCTGCCCGGCGTGGTCGCGGTAACGCCCGGACGTTACAGCGAACGGGTTCAAATCATGGGCTCGCCGATCACGGAAACGACCTACATCTACGACGGCGTGATGGCGAATCACCCAGGACGGGGAGACAGCTGGCAAGGGGGAGACATCGACGCGCTCGAGGAAATCCAGACCGTCGCCCTCGGTGCGTCGGCGGAGTACGCGCTCTCGGGCGGCGGCGTCGTGACCGCGGTCACCAAGTCGGGAACCAACGCGTTCCGAGGCGACGGGACGGCGTACTGGAAACCGAACAGCCTTCAGAGCCACCCGATTCAGGTGAACTGCAACTGCCCTCTCGGGCAAACCGGATTCAACCTCGGAAGAATGCGGGACCTGAGCGCGCATATCGGCGGCCCGGTCCTTCGCGACCGGCTGTGGTTTTTCGCCGGCGTGCAGGATTACGAGTTCACCCATGCCGAGCCCGGCGTCTACCCGCCCGAGCAGCCGACCAACTACTGGCACAAAGGCCAGGGCAAGCTGACCTGGCAGGCGACTCCGACGCTGAGAATCAGTCAACTCCTGCGCATGGAGTGGTGGGGCGGCTACGGTGGACCATCGCGAACGGTGGCGTTCGAGGCGGCCACCAAAACGCTCGAAGCGCACATTCATACCTACGCCACCGAGGTCAACAAGACGTTCGGAAATGCGACCGTCCTGACGGTTCGCGCCGGCGGATTATGGGAACCGAATCTGGTCACCGGCCCGTTGACCGGCGACTACGTCACGCCGAACCACACCGACAATCTCACCGGGCTCAGCACACAGGGCGCGCAGCAGATCGGCAGAACGGTGGTCCGCCGTGATCAACAGGCGGTGAAGCTGGAGCGCTACGTGGCGCGCGCGGGGATCACGCATACCCTCCGCACCGGCCTCCAGTTCGAGGAAGTCAACGACCTTCGCCAGACGACCTGGCCGAGCAACGTGCAGTACTACGACTTCGGTGGCGCGCCCGACTATGCCCTCTTCAGGGATCCGTCCGTCCAGGGCGCCGCCTACACGACCCAGGGCATCTGGGGCGAAGATCAGCTCACGCTCGGGAGCAGGGTGACGCTCGACCTCGGCATCCGCTTCGATCGGATGCACGCCGTCAGCAACGATCTGGCCGCCATCAACTTCCAGCTCGAAGAGACCGGGGCGACGATCGCGGGCCTTGGCAGCCTGTTCACCTGGAAGCAGTGGGCGCCACGGGTCGGCATCAACTTCAAGCTGACCGACGACGGCCGGACCGTCGTGCGCAGCACCTACGGGCGCGCCTACCGGCAGATTCTCCCCTTCGAACTGGACACCATCCATCCCGGAATCTCGTCGGTGACGCAGGCGAAGTTCGTCCCCGCCACCGGCCGCTACACGGACATCGTCTCGGTGACCAATTCGCGATCGAACATCACCGTCGATCCCAACCTCACGGCGCCGCGTCAGGACACGTTTTCCCTCGGCGTCGATCGCCAGTTGATGCAGCAGGTCGCCGTGAACACCAGTTACGTATACAAGCACGGCGAGAACCTCCTCGGCTGGACCGACATCCGCGGCACCTACGGCCAGAGCACCGCGCTGCTGCCGGACGGCCGCACCCTGACGACGTTCCCGCTTCAGGTTCCCGCCAGCCAGCGCCTGTTCCAGTGGACGAACCGGGGGAACTACGTCGACAACTACCATGGCTTCGTCGCGAGCCTCGTGAAGCGGATGTCGCATCGCTGGCATGGGCAGGCAAACCTCACGCTGAGCAACTCCGAAGGACTCCGGGGCAATACCCCCACCTTCGGTCAGGACCCGAACGACCTGACCAACGGATTCGGACGCCTCACCGACACCGACCGGCCGGTCATGTTCACCGCCAACGGCTCTTACGACATCCCCCGGATCGAGGTTCGCGTCTCGGCCAATTATCAGAACCTGTCGGGCCGCACGTTTGCGCCCGTGGCCTCGGTGGTCCTCCCTCAGGGGCGACGCGATATCAAGATCGAGGCCGCCGGCGAGCCGGATGCGTTCCGGGCACCCCGCACTTCCGTGCTGAACCTGCGCATCGACAAGATGCTCTCGCTCGGCGGGTCGCGCAAGCTCGAGCTGATCGCGAACATCGTCAATGCGCTGCAGAGCACGGCACCAAGCACCACGTTTGCGACCTTCAACTTTTTCAGCGCCACCTACGCGCAGCCGACCTCGTGGGTCCAGCCACGGCAGTTGTACGTGGGAGCTCGCGTGAATTTCTGATTGATGCGATGATCCGCTGTTGATGCGGCAAGCGCATCCTGAACGAGGGATCCGATGATGGAGTGGCCCAGGTGTCTGCGTGTGGCGATGAGTGGAGCGACCGTGGCGTGGTTGCTCAGCGTGGCGTGGTCCGGGCATCTGACGGCGCAGGCCGGCACGGCCACGCCGCGAACGGCGGCTCCGGCGTCGGCGACGGCCCAGACGTCGGAACAGGCCTTCAAGAACATCCAGGTGCTGAAGGGGATTCCCGTAGACGATTTCATGGGCGCCATGGGGATCATGTCGGCCGCCACCGGCTTCGACTGTTCGGAATGCCACACCGGCGCCGGCACCGACTCGGTCGACTGGCCGGCCGACACCCCGCGTAAGCGGACCGCGCGCAAGATGGTGGAGATGGTCGCCACCCTCAATCGCACGAACTTCGGCGGACGCCAGGTTGTCACCTGCTGGACCTGCCACCGTGGCCGCGATCGGCCGCTGATCACACCGGCCATGGAGACGGTCTACGGCACGCCAGTCGTGGAGATGGACGACGTCGTGATCACGGATCAGGGAGGGGCGACCGCCGATCAGGTTCTGGACAAGTACATTCAGGCGCTCGGCGGCGCGCAGCGCCTTGCCGGTCTGAAAAGCTACATCGGGAAGGGCACGAGCGTCGGCTTTGGCGGCTTCGGGGGCGAGGGACACGTCCAGATCTTCGTCAAGGCGCCTGACCAGCGGACGGTGATTGTTGAATACGATGAGGCGGGACGCGGCAATGCCGTCAGGAGCTTCGATGGGCGCGTGGGCTGGCTCAGAACGCCGCTCAGTGTAACTGGCGAGTACGAGCTGAGCGGCAGCGAACTGGAAGGCGCCCGGCTGGACGCGCAGATCTCGTTCCCGGGTCAGATCAAGCAGGTGCTCTCCAGCCTGCGTGTCGGATTGCCGACGACCATCAGCGATCTTCCCGCTCCCTCCAGCCAGGAGACCAAGCCGAACTTCGGGCAGGATCGCGCCGTCCAGGTGGTCCAGGGAACAGGACCGAAGAACACGCTGGTCACGTTGTATTTTGACCAGGAGTCGGGCCTGCTGCTGCGGATGGTCCGCTACGGCGCCTCGCCGATCGGGCGGATCCCCACTCAGATCGACTATGGCGACTATCGTGTCGTCGCCGGGGTCAAGCTGCCGTTCCGCATGACGTTCGCGTGGCTGAACGGGCGGGATGCCATTCAGTTGGACGATGTGCAGCCGAACGTTCCGATCGACGCCGCAAAGTTCGGCCGTCCGGCGCCGCAATCGTCGAAGCCGTAGAGGGCTTCCAGGCGACGTGCGCCTGTGGCGTGAACTCGGATCAGGAGAGTTGATCAGAAAGGGCAGGGGTCGTTGATCCTCCGGACCAACGACCCCTGCATTGGCCGCACTTAGCCGGCGGTGTTCTGCTTGGCGGTCCCGCGGGGAACCACCTCGCCCATGTACCACTTGACGAATCCTGCAGGCCCTCCTTCGACGGCCATGTAGGGTTGCCCACCTTTATAGGCATAGCGGCTGCTCATGATGCCGTGGTGGTTGTTCTCGCCCAGCCACCGATCCTCGAGCAGCGTCTCGTGCCAGAGTCCGATCAGTCGGGCGACGTCGTAGTCCTTTCCCTCTTTCGCGTCGGGGTGCACCAGCCACATCGCCTCCGCATCCGTGAGATCGACACTCCGCGGCGTGAAGCGCGAGCAGAAGACGTAATCCTCGTAGATGGAGATGGCCGTCGTCGAGAACCCGAGCCGGGCGCTCCGGTTCCTGCCGGTGCCCATCCCATGCGTGTATTCCTTGACCCCGGGCAGGAACGGCGCCACCGGTTTCCCGTCGAGGCTCGCCGTGACATAACCCGGCCGGTAGTGTCCCCGGCGCTGCGCGGAAACACCCATGCCCGCGGGCGTGCTGCTGTTGTCGATGAGGCGATCCCTCACCTGCCGATATGCGCGCGACTCATCGCCGCCCGGCCGCCACTCCGGATGCCCGTGGCGCGCGATCTCCGCCTCGATCCGCGACCGCTCGCCCTCGGACAGCGTCCCGTCGCTCGACCAGTGCGCCGTGATGTAGGACTTCTTGTGCGAGGGGCCGCAGTGATAGCACTCGCGGAAGTTTTCGATCACCAGCTTCCAGTTGCACTTGTTCGGCACCGCCCGGCGCGCCGCGATCTTCAAGTCCGCGGTTTTGTATTCCTCCAGCGCCGCCGGGAGGTTCCCCACCCAGGTGTTGAAGTCCGGCGGGTCGTCGGCGAAGGTGACGAAGATGAAGCCGCCCAGCACCTTCAACGTCACGGGGTGCAGCCCGTACTTCGACTGATCGAAGCCGTCCGGTGCTCCCGCCGGCAGGTAGGTCAGCGCCCCGTCGGTGCCGTAGGTCCAGGCGTGATACGGGCAGCGGAACACCGGCGTGTTGCCGCTCGGACCCAGTTGCACGACGGAGAAATTCGCATGCGGCGGTTTGCCGTTCTCCTTGGCTCCGGTGGGTAGCAGCTCGTTGCTCACGCACATCCTGGAGCCACGATGGCGGCACACGTTATGGAACGCCTTCACCTCGTTGTCCTTGTCGCGGACGACGATGATGCTGTCGCCGCGCCCGTACTGGTAGGTGAAGTAGTCACCGGGCTTCGGGATCCGGCTGTGATGATCGATCATGAACCAGAAGTGGTCCTTCAGGAACTGCTCATCGTTCGGATAGTGCTTCTCGTCGACGTAATACTCCTGGGGAATCGTCGTCCCCTCCACCCACCCGCTCGGATATTCCGGTTTCGGCTGGCCGGCCGGCGTCAGGGTGTCCGCCAGCATGGTGACGTCGCGGCCATTCAGGTTGAGGCCGCCGTAATCGAGGTCGGGCGGCATCGCGGCGCGGATGCGTCGCGCGACCGCGGCACCGGCCGCGGCGGTCGCCGTTTCCGAGGCAGCGGCAGGCGCCGCAGCGATCGTTTCCGGCGCCAGTTCCTTGCCGAGCAACGCGGCAGGGGCGGTCACGGCCGCTCCTGCAACCGCCACCGAGGCTCGGGCAAAATCACGCCGGCTCACTCGCTTGCTCATATGTCCTCCGTCCTTGGTACGACGCGGGATCGTCGAGGTTCTCGCGGAGCGACTACCGGAAGTTGTACCGGGCGCCCAGATACAGCCGGCGTGGATACGCCCATGCGTTCGGCACGCCGAAGTTGACGTTGCCAAAAACCACCGACGTCAGGGCCCCATCGCTCTCCTCGTTGAGCAGGTTCCGAATCTCGGCCATGAGATCCACCTGGTTGCTGGCGAGCTTGAACTTCCGGCTGAACCGCAACATGACGTACTTCTGGTACGGGGTGCGGTATGTGCCCGGGTTCTGGATGAAGATCGCGGTGCTGCCCTGTGGGAGCACCACGTTCTGCGTCGCGCCATGGGCATAACCCGAGGCGAACGTCATGTTGCTTGCCAACTGGATCTCAGCCTTCGGGATCAAGTAGCTGGCCTGAGCGTTGACCACGTGCGGTCGATCGATCGTTCGCGGCGGCCCCTCGCGATTGATCAGGCTATTCGGGTCCTGTCCATTGCCTCCGTCGATCGCTGAATTAGCCCCGATGCTCGGAAGGACCTGGTTGGTCTGGCTGTAGGTGTAGCCGACGCCCGCCATCCACCGGTTCGACATCCGCTTGGTGAACTGCGTGATGATCCCCTTGTAGGTCTCGAAGAGAGTCGACGGCGTGTTCAGGAGAAAGACTGACGAGGCAGCGGCACTTGTCCGCGGAAACACCGTGAGCTGGTTTCCAAGCGTCGTCGTGATCACCTGCGTTCCATAGGTGCCGCCGATGTCGGTCCAGCCCAACTGATCCTCCCACCGCTTATACGCCACGCTGACGCTGACCGCCATGTTGCTCCCAACCTCGCGATCGACGCCAAGCGAGACGCTGTTCGTGTACGGCGCCTTCGTGTCCGGCGAGATCTTGACGTTCGCCGTCGGATTGACGACCGAGGCGACCGTCGGGTAGGCCACGGTGGACGGATCGGTGCCGGCGACCCCGCACACGACGCATCTCGACGTCGTCACCGTCGGGAGGCCCGGCGTTGCGTTCAGGAAGTCGTTGGTGAACGACGGGCGGTAGTACCGTCCGATCGTGCCGCGCAGCACGGTCCTGCCGTCGTTGGTCAGCTTCAAGTTGGCGCCGACTCGAGGGGAGAAGGTGTTCCAGGTGTAAAGCGTTCCGAGGCCTGGAGTGGTCGCGCCGGTGGTGGGGAAAACGTAGTATTTGACGATCGGCGTGCCCCGCGTTTCCAGCGTGGTGCCGTCGATGATGTTCGATTCGGGGCTGCTGGACTTCGTCCAGTCGTACCGGACACCGGGCTGAATGGTCAGACGCTGAAACAGGTTGATCTCGTCTTCCACCCAGAGGCCAGCCGTGTTCGTCTCGCCTGTGAACTCTGCGGGGTTCGCGATCTGCACCTGCGTCGGCACTCCGTTGGTCGTCTGATAGCGGACGCCCCCCGAATAGACCTGCTGCTGGGTGACGGTGTGCTGGTTCATCTGCAGGCCGGCCCGGACGTTGTGCGTCATGCTATCGGTGGAGATGAACTTGGTCACCTTGAAGTGGGCAGCGTGTCGCGAGGGCACCTGGGACGAGTTGCCGGGGAAGTAGCCGCCGCTGCTCACGCCGGTCCCCAGGTCCTGCACCGCTGGAGTCGTGATGTCCGTCTTCGACAGGTCCGGGCCCATGCCGATGAAAGAAGTCGGCTGCGCATAATAGCTGTAATGAGCCGCCGCCACGGTCGTCGGATTGACTATCCAATTCAGTTCCGTGCCGGAGAGGCGAATATCGCCCGGATACCAGGCGAGCGCCGTGGCCGGCGTTGTCACTGTTGGAAACGTGCTCAGGTACTGCCACCACTCGTAAAGGCCGGTCTGGTTCAACGTTATCTTGTCGTTGATCTTCCACGTCACCTTCCCCGACAAACGGTCGTCGTAGCGCTGATACACGTCGATGACCGGCTGCGCGTCGGTGCCAGGTTGCCGGAACTGCCACCCCACCTTCGTACCGCCGAAATACCACCAGACGCGGTCGTGGGCGATCGGGCCGCCGGCGTGTGCGGAATAATCGGGGTTCCAATACCATTTGAAAGCCGTCTGCGGCCCGTCCGTGCAGGCGTTGCCTGGGTTTGCTCTGTTCGTGCACGGCTGGAAGACCGGCGTCGCCGACGAATCCTTGCTCAGCCAGTAATAGCGCGCGTCACCCCGGAACCGGTTGGTGCCCGACTTGGTGATGATATTCATCACGCCGCCCTGCGCCTGCGCGTACTCGGCCGACGCGCCGAGCATCGTGACGCTCACCTCCTGCACGTTGTCAACATCGCCGATCGAATAGCCGCCGCCGGTCAGCGCGTTGTTATAGGGCGCGCCATCCTGGGTCATCGCAACCTCGCTGTTGGGCGACCCCATGATGTTGACGTTGTTTGCGGCGTTGTAGCTCGACGTCGTCGCGCCCGGCAGGCGGCTCGCGTAGTCGGTCTGCGCACGACGCTCGAGGGGCACCGCTTCGACCTGCTCAACGGTTTGAACCTGCGTGATCCCCGCCCGCCGGGTGTCGACGATGGGCGATGCGCCGCTCACCGTGATCGATTCAGTCATAGCGCCGATGGCGAGGCCGACGTTGGACTCGACCGTGCCGCCC
>Ga0075421_100005527_pt1 | contig 15306 bp, 18 predicted proteins | sample SoiMetdeltSBSDD5_FD_75292 | JGI IMG/M metagenome (GOLD analysis project Ga0075421, IMG submission 75292) | Bulk soil microbial communities from a Populus tree surrounding site in Tennessee, USA - Soil MetaG P. deltoides SBSDD5 | ecosystem: Environmental > Terrestrial > Soil > Tree plantation...
ATGTAACGACATCATCTAATCTGCAACGCAGAATTCTGCATTTTAGCTTGCTAAAAGTAGGCGTATTATTGTCAATTAAGTACAAAACGGCGTTTCTTATCCCGAACTCAGGTTTCTTAAGTATAGCCCAGCCCTAAATTCTTGCTCCTAACACCGCGAAACTCGGCGACAGTCGTTGGCTCGTCAAGCACTTCACGGAGGCGGATGCGCGCATGAAACAGGCGAGTCTTCACAGTGGCAACATTGCAATCCACTACCGATGCAATCTCTTTGACGCTCAACCCATTGACATAATACAGAACCACAACCGCGCGCTGCTTGAGCGGCAGTGATTGAATCGCATCATGAATGCGCTGCTCGGTATCATGGATTTCAGCGCGATTCTCCGGGCCATCTTGCACCGGAGCAAGAAGTGTTTCCATCAGCACTTCGGTAAGACTCAGGAAGCGGCGCTTCTTGCGAGAGAGAGTATGGCTGCAATTCACAGTGACGCGGTAAAGCCAGGGCGCGAGAGGAAGATTGGAATCAAGGGAGTGTGCATATTGGAAAACGCGCAGGAGACATTCCTGCATCACATCTTCGGCAGCGGCTTCATCCGCCGTCAAGGCAAGGGCAGTGCGGTAAATCTGTGTGCCGTACTGATCATACAGCAGACCTAAAGCATCAAGGTCGCCCGCTTTCAGCCGCGCGATGAGTTCTTTATCGTCTGGCATTGTTTCCACACTCATCTCTCCTCGAACTTGCTGCGATTTCACCCTCTTCGAACTCTAACGGAGATTAGCTTTCAAAAGAGTCGAAATTGCACCGATTTCACGCCGGTTGGTCGATGCAATGCACAGGGCGTTATAGATATACATCGCAAAGGCTTGCAAGGTTCGATGATTTTTCAAAATTGGGGGAGGTTATTCAATACGCGGCTCATCCGAGGGGTCTGAATCGGAGACCATCTACGTGATGTGAGCAGCTAATCCATCGACATCCGGGAACAGACTCGCTTGATGGACGCCGAAGCGGGAGAGATTCCAGCGCAGTTTCTTCTTGAATGAGCTTTCGACAATCGCGCGGTGCATCCTGATATGTCCAGAGTTGCTCATATCCAACGCTTCAGATGGGTGCGGATGAACAATGAACAGACCTCGTTGTGCAGTGATGCGGCGGGTAATATGGCGAGGCCAATAACGCATGAGAGTGCTAATCTCGAGAGGAGCTTTACTCCGAACGTGCCTACTTGAACAACTTACTAACTCCGCCGGACTGAAAAACAGTTTTTTGTGCCACAATCTCCTATTAGTCTCCCGGTAATGCGAGTTCATAATGGATACAAACTGCCCAGTTTGCACAAACTCGACCATTTTCACGTGATCTCGTTTCGCTGTATAGTTGGGAAAACACCTGATCAGCTACTTCGAGAATGCAGGATGAATGCTCTCCCCGCAGAAGATATTTCTGCTTCCATGATCTACACAAATGCCGCAATGGAGATTGCCTACGTCAATCTGCACTTTCTTCGAATGATGCAATATGACCGCTCGGCCAAGCTTATCGGCAAGTCATTGGCTGATGTAATGCATATTCCCGCCGATATTGTACGTCGTCTCATGCAGAAGGCCTTGACCTCACGCGAAGCAATACAAGTCCTGCTGGAAATGCGTGATCCAACAGGGATGTTGGGTTACGTGGTTCTCAATGCTGTGGGCGCTTATGGCGATTCGAATGAGTTCATCGGCCTGACGATCACCTTTGAACCGATTCTATCTGCCCACCAGTTTCTGCAACAAGATGATCCACTAGTCGCACTGGTGGATTTGAAGGCAGTCACGACTGCTTCTGAACCTGCATCCGCAACTGTATCAAATCCCGGCGCTCAATATGTAGTCGCAGAGGTTGAGGGACTCCAGATATTTCTCGCGAGGATTATCGGTATGGGTATGCGCAATCGGATGGAATCGGCAATTAATGTAGCTGCCGAGCGAAACAACTGGCCTCTGCATATGCATAATGGGGAGCTAGACCTTGCAGATGCAGAGGCAGATATCTATCAAAATCTGCTGGACATTGCATGGCATTATGCTGCTGATGTAGCAGGCCACAACTGGGTGCTCCGCGAGATTCACAATATCGAAGACGGTCTTGATCCACAGATTCTTCAGCAGGCGGACGCGCTTGGACTGCGGAATTTCATCCGATAGTACGAGGAGAGCGCTGTGTCAATGCGGGCAATTAACTTAGCGATGGACTTTGTTTTGATTTTGATGGCACTTGGCATTGTATTTTATATGCGAGGCATGGGTGGGATCATCGGAAAGGCACTGGGCACAATGACCGCCGGCATTGTGGTTTTGGGGCTTGCTCACGTCCTTGAAACACTGACATTTGAGATTTTTCGCTGGGATACCGATTTTGTGGAACTAACCCATCGCATTATCGTGATGCTCGGTTTTCTGTTCGTGTTTCTCGGTTTCCGCCGGATTGCTCAACTGCGCTAGTTGCCCGGATATGTTATCGTTGTCAGTGTCAAACTCTGATCGCGGACAGGTAGTGCCCCCGCATCTGAGACGGGCAGCCGCACACCATCCGACCAGTTGTACAATCCAATATGAACCGTGTAGTCGCCGGGCTGCAAATCAGATGGAAGAGTCAGAGTATGCTTATCTTCCCAACGATCTCCTGTGCGCCATAGACTGGTCGGCAGCAAACCTTCAATCGGCGGACCATCCGTCTGCGCAGTAAGAGTCCCATTCGAGTCAATCAAATGAATGAACAGAGATGCATCTATGGATGGAGGAGCAGTGACTTCCCACAAAAAGGTAAGGGTAAGTCTATCGCCAGGTCTCAATTCCTCAGTGCTTAGCGAGTATCCAGTCAGATAGATACCATCGCCAAAGCGGGCTGAGACTTCATGATCGGGAGATCTCGGTTGCGGAGCCTCTGGATCAATGATCCGAACACGAGTCAATATAGTTGCATTATCGGGATAAATTCCGCCCTGTGAATCGTTAACTGGGAGCCGGGTGAAATCCCCTTTATCGTATACCCCTAGCCATACTACCGGCGCGCCAATTTTCTTAGCACGCACAAGGACCTGCTCTCGGAAGACTGCCCCATCGGGCCAAGTCGTAAGCGGTCGAAAGGGCCAAGAAACCGTGCCGATTACGGTATCGCCATTCCCTGCTTCATTGCCACTGGAATCAATTAACTTCACAAAGACGCTGTAATCGCGATCAGGAGTATGTTCAGCCTGCCATAGTAAGGTAATCAACATTGGATCATTGACGCTGACATCCGGCTGATCGAGGCGGTAGCCGAGCAACCGCAGTGAATTGCCAAAGCGGAGATCAGTGGGGGTAAAATCGGCAGGAACTTGAGCAGTCACCTGGAAGCGAGGAAATGGGAGATTCTCCCGCGCGACCGCGAGTGCCAACAGCAGAATAATGGCAGCCCCAGAAACCGACAAAATCGTTTTTAACGACTCTCGTCTTGCAATAACCTGCCTCAATCCAAAAGCTGCGGCGATGCAGAGGGCAGGGATCATGGGCATCCGGTAGCGACTAACAACAAAGGCGACGGCCAGCGCCAAGCTGTAAAGTGTGGCAGCTACAAAGGCCAGCAGAGCCGAATTTCTATCGCGGAAGGCTAGAATGCCGCCAACGATTCCCAAGAATGACAATACTCGGAAGCTAAGAGGGCTGATATAAAGGATGGGCGCATTGTCCAGGCCCTGTTCTACATACCCGACAATATTGGGAATTTCGAGATTACTCCACACTAGGCCAAGCTTCCGGAAGTACAAGCCTAGCGTATGAAGCGGCTCTGCGCGGATGTCTCGAATGATGGCGGCATTCCAGTCTTGATCGGTCGCTCGGACAGCTCTGAATGCCTGTGAAGTTTCGCCCACACCCATCGAGTCGCGGTTGTTGCCCTTGTAGAGAAGGTATGGGCCTGCGGTTGATACGATGTTGAAGCGCCCGGTTTGGGTGGTATTCCACCATGCCGCAGGAGCGAGAGCTATTACAATCACGAGGCACATGACTGCCCCCAAGGCAACCTTGTGGCGAAGCGAAGTGTGCGCGAACCACAGCGCCAGCCAAGCAACAGGGAGCATTGCAAGGACGTTCGTTCTGATGAGCGCAGCGAATCCGAAAAGCACCCCGGATAAAATCGCCCAACCATAATGGGGCCTACGCAGTAGCATCGATATGCTAGCAAGACATGCCGCCGCAAAGAGACCATCTGCCGGGGCAGTGAGCATAGTCGTATCGAAAAACGCGGATACAGGATAGAGGGCATACAGCAGCGCGCCAATCAGCCCGACACGAATACTGCCTGACATTTGGCTACTCGCGATGAATACCAAGAATGTGCCTAGTGAACCGAAAACAAAGGTTAAACACTGCACCGCGAAGAGATTATTCCTGGTGATGCCGATCCATAGAGCCAGCCAGACCACATTCCCCGGTTGGAACCAGAACTCGCCATTCGGCCATTTTCCCTCTAGTAACTGGCGAGCCTGAGCGATGTAAACTGCCTGATCACTTGCCTTCGTCCAATTGGTATAGGTGGGATCATTGGTTAGGCGGCTGACGAAGATCGCTGAGCGAAAGGTCAAAGCGATAATGAAGATTAATGCAAGGCGGGACACCAGCGCGCGCATGCGGTTGCGATTCTTATAGATGTCTGTGGCTGGCGACGCGGCGACAACTTCAGACGAGGAGAATTGTTCTATAGGCAGAGAACTACTCATCTTGATACTCTTACTTGATGCCATTTACTGCGGGCGGTTGTAACGCTGCAAAGTTCAGTATAGTATCGAGCACTGTATCGATTGTCCAGAAAATAGGAAATGACAGTTCTCTAGAGGAACTTTGGCCGGGATACGTTCACATATCAAAATGCGAAATAGTCACACATCCACCTGCCCCGCATGTGGAGCAACTCAGACAGAAGGCATGACGTGTCGCCAGCACTTTGAAGCGCTGCTGTTTCTCGAATATGAAATTCAGGAGACACTGGCCCCCGAAATCCATCAGTTGATGGTGGCATGCTACATGCTGCAACATCACCAGTATTCGGATGAAGCGCGCCCGATGGTCATCAAGATGATCGAAGATGTACTGGAACGAGGCGTCACGGCTGCTGAGACGCGGCGAAGAAATAAGCATCTAGTAGACAGCAGCAATCGGAATTTTCGCATCACAGGCCCGTCAAGTGCCGCTCCGCAAATCGATTGTCCGATCACAATCCAAAATATTGACGCGGAGGATGGGGCCGCCTATCCGACTAGCGTGATTCGATGGGCACGGTCTATTCTCGATACACTTCGCGCCCAAACACCGAATTAGCTCTCTTTCTGTAGATCGGTGAGGTCTGCCGCTTTGATCCCACCAATGGAGCTTACCAACGCTGTTCCCCACATCAGTCCTGCCACAGCAAATAACACGTCGCGGAAGCGGGTGATCAATGCGAGGCTCAGGCCAACCGCCGGATCTAGCCCCAACATACGAAACATCCACACCTGACCTGCTTCGAGCGTTCCAAGTCCCCCAGGAGATGGCAGCAGAAGTGCTATGCGGGAGGCAGTGATTACAGCAGCTAGCTGAGGCATCGTCAAAGCCCTGCCGAGGAACAACATCGAAAGCCAAACTTCCCCGATCATCCCAACCCAGCTTAGCAGCGAGGCAATGATTGCACCAACAATCGCCCCCGGATGCCTGCGGATGAGGTCCGCAGCATCGTTTTCGGCAGCGCCAATACCTGAGCGAAGATGCTGCCCACGCTCCGTACTGGTAACGCGATGTGGGAGCCTCGCCATTAGCCAGGTAAACGGTCGGCGGCCTAACCACAGCATTGCAAGTGCCAACAAAGGAATAAGGAGCAACACTATCAGAATAGCGAGGAGATAATCGCTTGCCGTCGCTGCAAAAACCGGATTTTGCAGGGTGATGATCACCCCTGCCGCAACGACTGCAAAGTTGATAATCATCTCGATCAGCTTTTCTAGCGCAACCGAGGCGGTCGCGGCAGGTAGAGGGACATTATGCCTGCGATGAATCAGATAGACTTGAAGCGGCTCGCCGCCGAACTGCTGCCCAGGTGTGAAGTAATTGATACCGAACGCGCTTAAGCGATAGAGTGTGAGAGGCAGATACGGAACCCGGCAACCCTGTGCCCGCAAGATGATCCACCAACGAGCCGCGAACAGAAGAATGATCCCTGCATTGCCAATCAGCAAAATGGCAATTTGCCACGCGCGGAGCTTTGCCAGTACCGCCACCGATTCGCGCAAAGGCACGGTTCGCAGCACCCACAGCAGTAGGGCCGCTGCCCCGATCCACACGATGAGGGTCAAGGCTCTGATTTTCTTATGGTGACTTGATGGTTCTGGACTCACAGTGAAGAGTGTACCGCAATAAAATGGCAGACAGTGTCGGCAGTATGTCGATACTATCTGCCTCTCATCATGCGGTGGCGCACCATTTGCAGGGCTTCGTAAGCGGCCTCGCTGACCACATTATCCCGATCACGGAAGGTGCGCTGAAGCGGAAAAGCTGCATCAGCATGGCCGATGCGTCCCAGGGCTAGCGCCGCCGCCGCCCGTGTCAACGGCCATTCGTCCATATCCATTACTTCTAGTAAATCGGCGACGGCAAGGGGATCACCAAGATGACCCAGCGCTTCGGCGGCGGCTGTGCGCATCTGCCGATCTTCGCTGTGCAGCACACCGAGCAGAGGATATAAGGCACGCGGATCGCGGGTGTGGCCTAATGCCTCGATGGCACGCAGACGGCTGCGTACATCGGGGTCGTCCAGCGCAGCGATCAGCTTCGGCAGCATCGCCTCGACGCTCAGGCCGGGTTCGGCCCCAGTGCGCTTGCCGCGATACCTGCCAAGAGAGGGGGAGTTATGCATGGTTCTGCTCGATCAGACGGAGCGCTCCGGTGGCTCCCCAGCCAATTCGCCTGTCCGAATCGCTGCGTGCATCGCTGATAATTCTTGCTATTTCTTCCCGAAAAGGGATTACTGAAGAGTCGTTCCACCGATATGCCAGATGGAACATTAGGTTGCGCCTGAGGCCAGCACAGGGGTTTTGCTGCATTTCCCGGATCAGGACGCGTGTGCCGGGTGGTCCCAATTCTTCGAATGCATACAACGTCAGGTCTGCCAGAAAAGGCGATCCTTCCCGAATCAGATGGTCCAGAAAAGAATATGTATCCGAGGCTAGTGACGATTCAGCCGACCTTGCAATGCACCCCAATACCCGCATCGCTCTAAATTCGCGACGATGATAAGCCGTGGTATCCAAAACAAAGGAAATCAATCGATCACGCATACGTGGAAGCAATTGACGAATCTTATCAAACTCCTGGCCCAGAAGCAGCAGATTGTCAACAGCATCTGCCTGTATATAGTCATGTGGACTCCAGAGTAATTCTACGAGTATCTCTGCTGCGTCAATCCCTCCAAGTTCGCGGATGGCCCACACACAATTGGCCTGGACGCCAGGGTCTTCATCTTCAAGAAAGGGGATTAGCCCGGCAAATTGACTACTCGTTCCAAGATGACCAATCGAATAAACCGCTCTGTCGCGGCCTGTAGCCAATCGACCTTCAAGAATCTCGTAAAGCAGCGAGATGTCAATCGGATTCCGGGTATCGCGCAATTGCATCACATAGTTATTGAAGGTATCCCATGTCTGAGACGGATCGCGAATAATCTCCACAAGCCGATTAATATTGGGCACATCGCCCGCTACATAGACATCATCACTCATGGCGTCGTCGTTCCCGAAAGCGGGCTTGGCTCGATCAAGGGCGGGTTGGTCGGTGTGGGCTGCGGTGTCACTTCGACAGGAGTTGGTGCGCCCGTGCTGGTCTCAATGATTGCGAGATTGTCGAATGTGGTTTCGAAGCCTCCATACTGCGAGCTTTCACCAATAAACCCGACGATGCCCGACGACGGGGTAACTCCCTGAAGCTGGCTCACGGGCGCGCCGTTGATCAGCAGCCTCATGCTGCCACCAGCCAATTCAACCCGCAGATGATTCTTTTGCTCGCCGGGAAGAATTGAATATGAGAGCGTCAGCCCTCCGATCAGCGACTCCTGCTTTTTGCACCAACTATCGCACCTGCCGACATCGTAGCGTCCGTCGTCGGTAATCACGACGTAGAGGAAAGAGGATAGATCGCTAGAACCCAATATGATTAACCCATAAGCGCTCGATTCCGGCCCGGTGACGAAGCGTGTATCCACCTCGTAGATACCATCGCCAAACACGCGCGAGTTCTGAGTCCACGCCATCCAGTTTGGCTTCTTCACGATCAGGTGATATTCGCTGTTGGCGATTGTGCCTTCGCTGCCCTCAGTGTTCCCGACTAGCCACGCTGCCTGGGTGGTATCGAAAGTATCGGTGTATGGCCCTGTTGCGGTGATAATGATTACAGTGGGGTGCGGCTCAGGGCCGAGAGGGGCTAGGGGGAAGTTGCAACCAGTCAGCACGACTGCAACCATAATGATGAAAAATAGGCGCAAGGGCCGATGAGCACATCGGGCATCCCTTGCCCCTACGAAAGAACGTATCATAGGGTCGTTCTACTCCAGCGCGTCGGCAACTAACAGCGCGAAGTCCTTCACCTTCATCTGATCCGAGATGCCCTTGCTCTGGACGGCGGAGTTGAGCATGATGGTGCAGAACGGGCAGGCTGTGCCAATCGTGTTTGCGCCCGTCTCCATCGCCTGTTCCAGACGAATCTCGTTCATGGGGATCACCTGCCCCGGAGTCTCGAACCATACCTGCGCTCCACCGCCACCGCAGCACACGCCCTTCTCGCGGCTGTGCGCCATCTCGATAATGTTGATTCCGGTATCCTTGATGGCCTCGCGCGGCGCATCATAGACTGCGTTATAGCGCCCCAGATAGCAGGAGTCGTGATAGGTCAGGGCCTCAGTGAGCTTCTTGCTCGGCTTGAGATGCCCGTTGTCGATCAACTGCTCGATATACTGGCTGTGATGCATCACATCGTAGTTGCCGCCGAACTGTGGATACTCATTCTTGAACGTGTTGAAACAGTGCGGGCAGTGTGTGACGATGGTGTGAAACTCGTACTTGTCAAACGTGGCGATGTTGGAGTGGGAAGCATCCTGATAAAGCGCTTCGTTCCCAGCGCGGCGCGCCCATTCACAGTTGCAGCGCTCCTCATTGCCGAGCACCGCATAGTCGATCCCCGCCGCCTCGAAAATTTTGATCATGGCGCGGGTCGTCTTCTGACTCTCTGGATCGTAGGAACCCGCGCAGCCAACCCAGTAGAGCACATCGGCCTTCTTCTTATCGGCCATCAGAGACACGTTGAGTCCCTGTGCCCAATCCAACCGTGATCCGCGCGGATTGCCCCAGGGATTCCCTGCGCGCTCTGCCTGTGTCATGGCGTTGCCGAGCAGATCAGGGAAGTCAGTCTTCATCAGGGTGAGGTCGCGTCGCATATCCACAATGAGATCGACCTGATCGATCAACACCGGGCACTCATACACGCAGGCGCGGCAGGTTGTACAGGCCCAGAGTGCATCGTCGCTGACCAACCGTTTAGTGACAGGCATCGTCTCCGAGGTTGCAGCAAGGGCGGCGGGGCCATCAGGTTGGTAGTCCATCATCTGGCCTTGATAGAGGTTGATGCCGCGCTGAATGTCGAGTACCACTGCCTTCGGGTTGAGTGCGGTTCCGGCAGCAAAGGCCGGGCATGCTTCCTGACAGCGCCCGCACTCTGTACACGCATCGGTGGAGAGAAGCTGATCGGGGCGGAACTGCACAATCGACGCCACGCCGAATGTTTCACGGGACTCGTCTTCGAGGTCGAGCGGCACTAGCTCACCCGGACGGCGCATATTCGAGAAGAACACGTTGAGCGGCGAGTAGATAATGTGCTTGATCGGCAGATCAAGGAAGACCACGTAGATCAATGCCGTGATCCCTGCGTGAGTCAGCCACAACGAGAGATGTGTCGTGCGTAGAAATGACTCGGCAGGATGGAAAGCAAGGATTAATCGGCTGACAGCATAACCCGCAAATGACCACGATTGCCAATCGGGCTGCACGACGGTAAGGCGTGTCGATTCGATCAGCAGACCAGTCAGCAGATCAATCAGGAAAATCCACAGCATTGCCTGAAAGGCGATGTTGTAGGTGAGCTTCGCGGGACGGATGAAATATCGCCGGAACAGCGCAAGGCCCAGGCCGATGATCGCGGCGACAGTCACGAAGTCGAGGACAACCTCGTAGATCAGGTAGCCCTGCCCCGTCAGGAGATGCTGTCCGGGAGTAAGGATCAGATACCAGATGTCGTAATCGACAGTTGCCAGTGCCGTCCCGATGAACAGGAAAATGAAAGCGGCGAACAGCGAGAGGTGCATCGTCCCGGCATACGTTTCACGAGCGGTGCGAAGTTGCAGTACGGCGTGCCTGATCACCCGCCCGGTGCGCTCTCCGAGATGATCGAAGGAGAGCTTGCCATCCCCTTTGAGCCACAGGACAAATCGGCGGTACAGCCTGCCCGTCAGCACGGCAACCGCCACGGCTTGCAGGGTATACATCACAATTTCTGCCCATTCAGGAATATTCCAGTAGGTTTCGCGGAAGGGCATAAGATTCTCCAGTGGGGATGGAATAACACGGAGTTCAGGCGCTTCCAGCCGAGTCTAACATTCGACTAACTGAATCACAAATCGGCTGGTACAGGGGAAAGTGGCTAGGATTCTTTGGGCACACGCATAGCAGTGAGCATTGTCGATAGCAGCCCAGCGATGTTCCATGCATCGTCGTGACCGCGATGCTGCGTTCCTTCGAGCGGCAGACCAGCGAGACTGAGCGCTTTATCTAATCCGACTTCGTGAGGTAGTTGATAAGCGAGGGCAAACAGTGTCTTGATGTTGATATAGGTGCTGCCAAATGGGTAGGGTACATCCATTGAGCGGGACTGGTATTCAAACTGGCGGCGGTCGAAGTCACCGTAGCTGGCCCATACCCGCGTGCGGGAATCATACTGCTTGCGTAGAATCTCACACGCTCTGCGAAAGGTGGTTCCATGACTGACCTGAGTGGGAGTTAGCGTCGTGAGCCGCGTGCAGAATTCACTCACTCTGGATCGGACGGGTCGGACGAGGATGCTCCGTTTTTCCAACCGTTCGCCCGTTGTGGTGTCGAGCGGGCACACTCCGATTTCGATAATTTCGCTTTCCATCCCTGTGGGCGGCTTCCCGGCCCAGCAAGTTGCTTCGATGTCGATGACGAGAATTTGGTCGAGTTTCGGACTCACAAGGATCGCAATCTAATGTTGGCATGATTTGGGTATCAAGAGTATCGCAAAAAGAAAACCCGCGCTGTGCGGCGCGGGTTTCGTTATGGCGAGAAGTGACTTACGCCTTCTCTTCGGGAACCTTCATGCTGTCCCAGGTATCCTTGCTAACGAACTTGGTCAGCTTGCGGTTGTCAGAGGTGTACCCGCGCAGTGCGTAGCGCACCTGACCGTTCTTCTGGGTGTACTTCACCTTCTTCACCTTGTCATCCCCAACGTTCACTTTGCTGCGGGTTTTTACATCGTAGAAATCCATGCTCTCTATCTCCTTGTAACAATGGCGATCTCGCCTACTGAGTAAGACCTCTCCCTGCAAATGTACGCGCACCCACGAAATTTGTCAACCTCAAAATGGCATTTTTGAGTACAAAAGCACCAATTCTAACGGTTTAATAACGAAATCGTATGCCAAACGGCGACCTTTTCGTACTTGATGACATGGAATCGGAGACTCAGGCGCGCACAAAAATCCCCTAACTTTGGGGGCTGTGCGCCTGCTGCTTGATGGCAGCCGTCAAATCGTTGATAGCGACCAGCAGCTTTTCTTCAGTAGTAGGGTCGGGTGGTGCAGTCGGCGCTGCGGGCTTCTCGAAGCGCTTCATCATAGCATTGACCGAGCGCACCAGCAGAAATACGACGAAGGCGATGATCAGGAACTGCACAAGCGAACTGATGAATAATCCGATATTGATGTTTACAGCATCAGTACTAGCAGTCGCCGCCCTGAGTGGAATGACTAACTGGGAGAAGTCTACCCCGCCTAAGATCAAGCCAATCGGTGGCATAATGACATCCTTGACTAGGGAATTCACAATGCCTGTGAATGCAACTCCCATGATAAATCCCACGGCAAGATCAAGAACATTGCCCCGCATTACGAAATCGCGGAATTCTTTCAACATGGCCCACTCTCCTTTGTGTATCGAAGACGCGGATCGAAAATCAAGGTCTGGCGCATGCAGCCTCATCTGTGAGACAAGACTGATGACATAGAAGAATCATAGGCGTGCAGGTGATGAGCGCAAATGAGCCTTCAATTGACCGTGACTCCGCGCGATGATATAGTGGTTCCCGTGATGGGAATACCACCGCAAGGAATAGTTCAGCATGGCGCAAGGCTACGATTATCACTTCATGGTGCTGGCTCCCGGCCTGCAAAGCGCGTGGTTTTTTCAAGCGGCGCGGCGATTCTGGCAGGTTTTCCAGCCCATTGTCACCGATCAAGTCGAACTGCTCTCTTATCTGCCAGACGAAGCGAAGATCGCGGTGACGCTGCTGGCACGACCTGATACGGCTTCTTATATGAAAGAGCAGATAGAGACTCAGCGCCCGGAGGCTTTTCTGGATATGGTGGTTGTGGACGACCTGCCCTTGATGGAATCGATCCTCGACGCCCGCGCTGATTCGGGTTTGCCCTTTGGATAATTAAGCAATTAAGCATTTCAGCACGTCAGCAACTCAGCGAACATCCCAAGCGGCGGATGCAAGCAAAATGCTGACTAGCTGATATGCTGACAAGCTGAGGTGCTACTTCATGAATCTACGTGATTATAAGTGGTTCAAGAATCCGCGCGGCCTGCACAACATGGGGGTGATCCAACCCTTCGTGCTGGAACGCTTCACGAAGCCTAACATGGGATGGGCCAAGCTGGTCGTTGGTGGCAACGAGCATATTCAGGGCTGCAAGGAACTCATCGCGCATAACTGCATGCCGATCATTCGCATCTATACCCCGAATATGGGTGCAGCCAAGCCGCCGAGCGTGTGGTATGAAAATTACCGGGATTACATTAAAGCGGGAGCGCTGTGGTTCGAACTTTACAACGAGCCAAACCTTGAAGGTGAATGGCCTCAAGGGTCCGGCGGCCCCGTCGTCGATGTCGATTGGGATAATGTGGATGAAGTGATCGGCCCGATGATGGATGAGTGGATCGAGTGGGCCGAGCGCATTATTGGACTAGGCGGGTATCCCGCCTTCCCCGCCCTCTCTGACAGCGCCGAGAAACGCCATGCGACGGTTTACTGGCAAAATGCCTTCCTCGAATATCTCAAACAAAACTACGAGCAACGCTTTCGAGCCATCATTGCGAATGGGCTGTGGTGTGGCACGCACCCGTATATTGCGAACCATTTCTATCAAGAACCGCCGGGTGGCCCAGCAACTATCGCGCGACCCTATTATCAGGAGAGCGCCGACGAACCCGGATGGCACTTCGAATATCCCTACGACCCGCTTCAGCAGAAGAACGATCCGGGGCGTACCGTGTTCGGCGGGACGAAGCTAACCCCCTGGGGCGATCCCAACGGCTTGATCGCAAGCGGGCAGGCGTTTCAAGAACTGCTTAAAAAACACTTCAATGCGGGGCCAGTACCAGTCGTCGGGACAGAAGGTGGTATCTGGAAGATTCCCAAGCCGAGTGAACAGCCCTATCTAATCGATGACCGCTACCCGGCCTACAGCTATGAGAGTCAGGCCGAGGCCACCCTCGCCATGTTCGAATGGATTGCACGGCAGGGGCCGCCCTGGTTCTGGGGGGTAACACTGTGGAATGAATCGGATTACTACGATATTCAGGGGCAGGTGCTGGCGATTGACCGCCTGATCGATACGCCTGTGATCAAGAAGGATGTCCCCAGCATCGATACGGGCGGGGGTGGTTCAGTACAAGCACCACAGCAAGTACCTGCGGAAACCAACACGCCGCGTCCAACGGCGATCATCATCGGGCCGAAACCGGTTAAGGGCGAGCCGGATTATCACTGGCTAGTCCTCGCCCCTGGCCTGCAAGCTGACTGGTTCTTTCAAGCGGCACGCCGCTATTGGCAAACTTTCCGTCCGACTGTACTCACCGAATGGGATATTATTCCACACATGCCGAACACCAAGAGTCTGGCGATCACCGTGCTGGCCCGCAGCGACACGATAGATTATATGAAAGAGCGTATTCAGGTCGCATGGCCTAATGTGAAGTTCGATCCGGTAGTATTTGATACCCTACCGGAGATGCAGGCAGAGCTTGATAACCGCGCCACCTATCAAAAGCGATTCGGGTAGACGCGGCCATGTTCGTTCTTCTCATTGTGATATTCGTGCGATGGATTGTCGTTCCGCTTATTTTGCTCGCCTTACTGGTATTCGGGCAGCGCATCGGACGAGCGCCCGGCCTGCACTCTGATAAACGTGTCTCGGCACAGGCCGGGTTCTGGGCGGGGCTGCTGCTCACCGTGATCTATATCATTGCCAGTTTAGGCAGCATTTCCGGGCCGGGTCTGGGTTTCGACGTGCTGCCCGGATTTCGCTTCTTGCCTTTGCTGCTCGGATTAGCAGCCGGATTTATCCTTCTGTGGGGAGTATGGATTGCGCTGCCCACCCGGTTTATCGGCATCGTCACCCTAGCCCTTTCTGCTTCAAGCAGCGTGGCGCTGTTCTCCTACATCTTCATTGGCGGGCTTCACGTGTGGGTGATGTACTGGGCGCTTGGTGCAGCGCTTGGAGTGCTCTTATTTACCGTCTTCTTCCCGACCGCCATCCGGCAAATATTCGCCCCTCATGAGCCATATTGAAAATCCTCGTGACCGCTATCATCGTTCACATCACGTATCGCGGAGAGTGGGACGCGGCTCAAGTTGCGGGTGAATATCGTACAGCATCTCTTACATCTCAAGGATTCATTCACTGCTCAACTGCATCTCAGGTGATACCAGTTGCCAATGCGTTCTATGAAGGCCAACACGATCTAGTGCTGTTGGTAATCGATCCGAACCGTCTCAAAGCAGAGCTTCGCTGGGAACCACCTGATCCCCCACAAGTTGACGAAAATGTACTAGAGGTCGAAGAAAGCCGCGTGCTGTTCCCGCATCTGTACGGCCCACTGAACCTCGATGCGGTAGTACGCATCCTGGATTTTCCATCAGGCGCGGACGGATCATTCTTGATGTCGGATGCACTCATGCTGTGATGCGAGGC
>Ga0075421_100005528_pt1 | contig 15305 bp, 13 predicted proteins | sample SoiMetdeltSBSDD5_FD_75292 | JGI IMG/M metagenome (GOLD analysis project Ga0075421, IMG submission 75292) | Bulk soil microbial communities from a Populus tree surrounding site in Tennessee, USA - Soil MetaG P. deltoides SBSDD5 | ecosystem: Environmental > Terrestrial > Soil > Tree plantation...
TTGGGGCTCCAGCAGCGCCTGCGCACCTTGTTCCGCCGGCCGGACCTGCGCCTCGGTATCAGCGCCCTCGACGGCGATCGCGTGCTGCTCATGAATTACGACGCCACCCACGAGCACGAGTGCATCTTCGCGGACTCCAAGCATCACAAGAAGTCCGAGTTCGCCGGCACCGTGTTCGAGCGCGCGGTCAAGGGCGGGCGGCCCATCATCGTTCCGGACCTGGCGGCCGTGCGCCATCGCACGCCGATCGAGGACCAGATCGCCGCCAGCGGCGTGCGGGGCATGCTGGTGGCGCCGCTCCACTATCAGGACAAGGTCATCGGCACCCTGACCCTCGAGTCGCCGCACGTGTGCGACCTCGACGCCACCCAGCTGCCGAAGCTGGCCGAGGTGCTGCCGCTCTTCTCGATGGCGGTGCAGCGCAGCATGGATGAGTTCAACACGCGCGTGCAGACCGAGATCAAGGAGCGGTTCACGGCCATCCATCCCGTGGTGGAGTGGCGCTTCCGCAAGGCAGTGCTCGACGAGCTCGAGCGAGACGAGAACGCGAGCGGCGTGGAGCTGCAGCCGATCGTCTTCGAGCACGTGCACCCGCTCTACGCGCTCTCCGACATCCGCGGCTCGTCCACCCAGCGTGGTCTGGCCATCCAGAGTGATCTCATCGCCCAGCTCCGGCTGGCGCGCGACGTCGTCGAGGCCGCCTATGGCGCGCGGCACCTGCCCGCCCTGGACCACCTGCGGTTCCGCATCGACGAGTACCTCACGCAGATCGCCCACGACCTGGCCGCCGGCGACGAGATGGGCGTGATCGCGTTCCTTCGCACCGAGGTGGAGTCGCTGTTCGACTACGTCGGAGAGTTCGGCGAGACGGTCGACCGCCGCATCACGGCCTACCGCGACGCCCTGGATCCGCGGCTGGGCACGGTCTATCGGCAGCGGCGGCTGTTCGAGGAGAGCGTCACCCGCATCGCGGAGACGATCTCGTCCTATCTCGACCTCGAGGAAGAGGCCGCACAGTCGATGATGCCGCACTACTTCGAGAAGCAGACGACCGACGGCGTCGACCATCAGATCTACGTCGGCGCCGCCCTGCTCGAGGACGGGCATCCGGACCCGCTGTCCCTGAAGTCGCTCCGGCTCTGGCAGCTCATGGTCGTGTGCGGGATCGCCGCGCGCGCCGAGCGGCTGACCGCCCAGCTCCCGATGCCGCTCGAGGTCACGCACCTCGTGCTGGTGCAGCACGCGCCGCTGTCCATCCGGTTCCGCGCGGACGAAAAGCGGTTCGACGTGGATGGCGCCTACGACATCCGGTACGAGATCGTGAAGAAGCGCATCGACAAGGCGGTGATCAAGGGCACCCGCGAGCGGGTGACCCAGCCCGGCCGGCTCGCCATCGTGTACTCGCAGCCGTCCGAGGCGACGGAGTACCGTGGCTACCTCGATTACCTCCGTCACCTCGGCTACGTCGGCGCCGACATCGAGGACCTGGAGCTCGAGGAGCTGCAAGGCGTGCACGGTCTCCGCGCCCTCCGCGCCACCGTCACCCTTCGCCAGGCGCCCGACCGCGCCGTCGCGGCCGACGCCGCGCGCATCGCCGGCTAGCCCCCGCGTGGCGGCCATCGCGGCCGTCGTCTTCGACATCGGCGGCGTGGTCCAGGACTCGCCGCTCCACGCCATCGCCCGTTACGAGCGAGACCACGGCCTGCCCGCCAACGCCATCAACCGGGCCGTGGTCGGCAGCGGCGACGGCGGAGCGTGGTCGCGGCTCGAGCGCGGCGAGCTCACGCTGACGGCATGGTGTGAGCCGTTCGAGGCGGACTGCCGAGCGCAGGGGGTCGCCGTGAGCGCCAGGCGTCTCATGGAGTACATCGCCGAGGCGGGGCGGGCGCGGCCCGAGATGCTCCGCGCGGTGGAGACGCTGCGCGCGCGCGGGCTCCGCGTCGGCGCGCTGACCAACAACTGGAAGACCGACGAGCCCGCCAGCGGACCGCCGCCCCTCGCCCGCCACTTCGACGCCTTCGTGGAATCGCGCGCCGTCGGCCTGCGCAAGCCGGATCCGCGGATCTACGAGCTCGTCTGCCGCCAGCTCGGCGTCAGCCCGTCCGAGACGGCCTTCCTGGACGACATCGGAACGAATCTGAAGACCGCGAAGGCGCTCGGGATGCACACGATCAAGGTGAACGAGCCCGCGCAGGCGCTGCGCGAGCTCGGCGCGCTGGTCGGCTTTCCCCTGAGCTAGAAGCTCGTTCGCGTCACCTTGGCGGCCACCAGGGCGTCGACCTCCGTCTCGCTGAAGCCCGCCCGCACGAGCAGCGCCCGCGCCTCACTGCCGAAGGGCGGGGTGGCCGGACCCGGCTGGAAGCCGTCGCCGTCCAGCTTCACGGGCGGCGCCAGCACGCGGACGGGTCCGAGCGCGGGATGCGGCAGGTCGTAGAGGAAGCCGTTGGCCCGCGTCTGCTCGTCGTCGAACATCTCGACGGCGAAGCGCACGGCGGCGGCGGGCAGCCCGCGCTTGTCGAAGATGTGCTTCCACTCGGCGCTCGTCCGTGACGCGAGCAGGGACTCGACGCGCTCGCCGAGACCGGCGTAGTGGCGCTCCAGCGCCTCCCGTTCCTTGATGCCTCCACCGTGCGCCTCGTCGGTGAGACCGAGCGTCTCCATCAGCGTGCGCTGGAGCGAGGGACTGACGCAGGCGATGCCGATCACGTCGTCCTTGGTCGGGTACGTGCGGAAGTAGACGTTCAGCATGCCGGCCGTCCGCGCGGAGGGAATGATCGCGCTCTGCTCCTCGAAGGTGGCGCCGGCCGCCCGCATCTGCCGCAGCCGCGCGAGCGCCTCCGCCTGGACGGGGCCGTCGACCGACGTCACGCGCACGAGCGAGTTGTTCTGGGCGAGCAGCGCGGCCATGAACAGCGCCACGTCGACCTGGCCGCCGCGTCCGGTCCGCTCGCGCCGCAGCAGCGCCGCGCTGACGCCGAAGGCGAGCGACAGCGCGCAGATGTAGTCGGCCACCGGCGCTTCCCCGGTGGCCGGCACGCCGTCGCGCACCTTGCCGAGGGAGGCCATGAGGCCGCTGCGCGCCTGGACGACCAGGTCCATGCCCGCCAGCGCCGCGTCGGGTCCGTGGCGGCCAAACGCGCTCACGTTGCCGACGATGAGCCGGGGAAAGCGCGGGCCCAGCGTCGGGGCGTCGAGGCCCATCTCCTCGGCCAGCCCCGGCCGGAAATTCGTCAGCACCACGTCGGCGCGGCCCAGCAGGCGATCGACCACCTCGCGCGCGCGCGGGTGGCGCAGGTCGAGGGGCAGCGAGTGCTTGCCACGATTGCGCGAGATGAAGTGTCGCGTCTCGCCCGGCGCGAGCGGCGAGAGCTGGCGGACAGGATCCCCTTCCAGCGACTCGATCTTGGTCACGTGGGCGCCGCCGTCCGCGAGGAGCTGCGCGCAGAACGGGACGGCGATGAACTGGCCGAACTCCACGACTTCGACGCCGGCGAAGGGGCGGGCGGGGTCCATGGCGCTAGAGCCTAGCACGGCCCGCCCTTCTGCTATCCTCAGCGCCATGAGCTCAGGCCTCGAGGATCGCTTCCAGACCCTGCACGAGATCGTTCGCGCCGCCCGCAACCGGCTGCCGGCCGGGGAGTGGGACTACCTCACGGGCGGCACCGAGACCGAGACCACGCTGCGCCGCAATCGCCTGGCGCTGGACGCCATCGCTTTCCGCCCGCGCGTGCTCAAGAACGTCGCCAAGGTCGACTCGACCTCCACGTTCCTCGGGCGCCCGGTGCGGATTCCCGTCATGTTCGCACCCATCGGGTCGATCGAGTCGTTCACGCCCGGCGGCGGCGCCACCGCCGCCCAGGCCTCCGCCGAGTTCGGCGTGCCCCAGATGCTGTCGAACGTCTGCAACCCCGGGCTGGAGGCGGTGGCCAAGGCCGCCGACAACTTCCGGATCTTCCAGCTCTACGTGCGCGGCGACGACGCCTTCGTCGACGACCACGTCAAGCGCGCCCTCGAGAACGGCTACGCCGCCTTCTGCCTGACCGTCGACACGGCGTGGTATAGCCGACGCGAGCGCGACATCGCGCGGCGGTTCGTGAAGCCGTGGCGACTGCGCGCCACCGGCCACGACTACCAGGCGGCGCTCTCGTGGGACAACGTCAAGCGGTTCAAGGACACGCACACGGTGCCGCTCATCCTGAAGGGCATCGCCACCGCCGAGGACGCCGCCCTCGCGTGCGAGCACGGCGTGGACGGCGTGTACGTCTCCAATCACGGCGGCCGTCAGCTCGATCACGGCCGCGGCTCCACCGACGTGCTGCCCGAGGTCGTGAAGGCCGTGGCCGGCCGCGCCCGGATCATCGTGGACGGCGCCTTCCAGCGCGGCAGCGACGTCGTGAAAGCCATCGCGCTCGGCGCCGATCTCGTCGGCATGGGCCGGCTGCCGTGCCTGGGCCTGGCCGCCGCCGGCGCGCCCGGCGCGGTGCGGGCCATGGAGCTGGTCGAGGAAGAGATCCGGATCTGTCTCGGCCTGCTGGGCGTGTCCCGCTACGGGGAGCTCACGGCGGCGCACCTTCACATGGGCGCGCCGCCCGTCACCCTGCCGCACGTCTTCAGCGCGTTCCCCCTGCTCGGCCAGGAAGGATACTAGCCATGGCTACCGTAGAATCCGCGCGTCGCCGCGCCGTCGTCGTCCAACCCGAGGACGGGCCCTCGTACTGGCAGCCGGTGCCGGCCAACGGTCACGCCGATCCGAAGCTGACGCCCGACCGGACGGGATTCCCCGCCCTGTCGATGGGCTACCAGACGATCGCGCCGGGCGGCCGCGTCCGCGAGCACTCGCACGGCGATCAGGTCGAGCTGCAGATCTGCTTTCGCGGTCGCGGCCACGTGATGGTGGACGGCGACAAGCACGCGCTGGTGCCGGGCACCGCGTGCTTCCTCGGCTACGACGTCAAGCACGAGCTGGTCAACGACGGCCCCGACGACCTGGTGATGCTGTGGGTCATCACCCCGCACGGCCTCGAGGAGTTCTTCAAGTCCATCGGCCGCCCGCGCGCCGGCGGCGAGCCGGCGCCCGCGCCCTTCGCCCGGCCGACGGACGTGGTCGCGATCGAGCGCGCGCTCGGCATGAATGACACGCACGCCTGACGCGCTCGTCTGACATGCCGACCGTCTCGATCGGCGACGCCGAGATCTACTACGAGGAGGCGGGCCAGGGGCCGCCGCTGCTCCTGGTGCCTGGGCTCGGCGGCCAGGGCTCGTTCTGGATCTCGCAGGTGCCGGCGTTCTCGCGCGACTTCCGCACGGTGATCCACGACCACCGGGGCACCGGCCGCAGTACGCACTCGCGGATCACGTATTCGATCGAGCAGATGGCCGACGACGTGCTGCGCCTGATGGATGCGCTCCGGATCGACTCCACGCACTTCGTCGGCCACTCGACCGGCGGGGCCATCGGACAGGTCATCGCCCTCGAGCATCCGGAGCGGCTTCGAAGCCTCGTCCTGAGCGCCACCTGGGCGGGACCGGATCCGTTCTTTCGCCGGCTCTTCGAGAGCCGGCGACAGATCCTGATCGACTCCGGCATCGAGGCCTACCTGCGCGCCTCCGTGCTGTTCCAGGCCACGCCGCGCTGGGTCAGCGAGAACGACGAGTTCATCAGCGACCTTCACCGCGTGACGGCCGCGGCGTCGGCCCCGGTCGAGATCCTCGTGAGCCGCATCGACGCCATCCTTCGCCACGATCGCCGGCTCCGGCTGCTCGAGATCCGCCTGCCCACCCTGGTGATCGTGGCTCAGGACGACATGATCACGCCGTCCTTCTATTCGGACGAGCTGGCCGCGCGGATCCCCGGCGCCAAGGTCGTCGTGCTGGAGACGGGCGGTCACTACGCGCCGGTGATCCACTCGGAGCCGTACAACGCCGCCGTGGGGCAGTTCCTGCGCTCCGTGCGCTAGCGAGCGCCCGGGCGCGAATGGCCGTCCTCTCTCCGCCGCCCCCCGCCGTGGCCGCCGTCAGCCCGTACAAGGGTGCGCGGCGCCGGCGCTTCGGCGAGCAGGAGCGCTTCATGGCGCTGCTCATCGCGCCGGCGGCCCTGCTCATGCTGCTCTTCCAGGTGGTGCCGATCCTCATCGGCGCCAACGCGTCCTTCCGCGACTGGGCGCTCTACGATCCGAAGCGCACCTGGGTCGGTCTCAAGCACTACGTCGAGGTGCTCGGCGATCCGCTCTTCCTCACGCTGGTGCTGCCCAACACGTTCCTCTTCATGGCCGTCAGCGTCGGCGGCGCCCTCTGCCTGGGCCTCGCCCTCGCGCTGCTGCTGAACCGGCCGTTCCGCGGTCAGAAGGTCGTGCAGACGGTGCTGCTGATGCCGCTCATGGTGGCGCCGGTCATCGCGGCCATCATGCTGCGCTGGATGTTCAACGACCAGTTCGGCATCGTCAACGTCGTGCTGGAGGGCCTCGGTTTCGAGGGACAGCCGTGGCTGGCCCAGCGCTGGACGGCCTTCGCCGTCATCGTGTTCACGGACGTCTGGCTGTGGACGCCGTGGTTCACCTTGCTCTTGCTGGCCGGCCTGCAGAGCCTACCGCGCGAGCCGTTCGAGGCGGCGTCCATCGACGGCGCCGGGCGGTGGGCGACCTTCCGCTTCGTGACGCTGCCCCTGCTGCGCTCCATCATCGTCGTGTGCGCGGTGATCCGGGCCATCGACGCCTTCCGGACCTTCGACATCGTGTGGACGCTGACGGGCGGTGGTCCCGGACGCTCGACGGAGCTCTTCAGCCTCTACGCCTACGTCTTCGCGTTCCTGAATCTCGACTTCGGCAAGGGCTCGGCGGCGGCCATGATCGGCGCCGGGGTGATCCTGATCGTCGGCGTGCTGCTGTTCCGCGTCCTCGACCGCCTGGTCGAGGTGTCGCGATGAGGCTCGGACGCCGCGCGCTGTTCGGGCTGGCCGTCGGTCTCGTCTGCTTCCTCTTCGCCTTCCCGGTGCTCTGGCTCATCCTCACGTCACTGCGGCCGCAGTCCGGCGTCTACTATGTGCATCGCGGCACCGAGCTCACGCTGGTGAACTTCGCCGCGGTGCTGCAGAACGAGCGGATCGTGCAGGCGTTCGTGAACAGCGCGCTGATCTCGACCCTGGCCACCGTGTTCTCGCTCATGGTCACGGTCACGAGCGGCTACATGCTGTCGCGCTTCCGCGGCCTCCTCTCGCGCACCTGGTTCGGGACGATCTACGTGTTCCGCTGCGTGCCGTACATCTCCTGGGTGCTGCCGCTCTACTTCGTGACCCAGGCCTGGGGCGTCTACGACTCCTACACCGGATTGCTCCTGCCCCACATCGCCGTCCACATCTGCTTCTTCTCGTGGCTCATGAAGGGCTTCTTCGACGGCATCGACGGCTCCATGGAGCAGGCCGCCCTGCTCGACGGCTGCACGCGCTGGGGCGCCTTCGTGCGGGTGGCGCTGCCGGCGGCCATGCCGGCCATCGCGGCCCTGGCCGTCCTCTGCTGGCTCTTCACCTGGAACGAGTTCCTGTTCGCGCTCATCCTCACCGGCCAGAAGACGCCCGTCATCACGGTGGTCATGGCACAGTTCGTCCACGAGATGGGCATCGAGTGGCACCTGATGAGCGCCACGGCCGTGCTCGCGCTCGGCCCCGCGTTCCTGCTCACGCTGTTCGGCCAGAAGTACGTGATCCGCGGACTCCGCATCTGAGAGAGGAGGCTTCCACATGAGGAAACGACTGGGCTGGGTCCTCGCCTGTACCGGCATGGTGCTGCTGCTCGCCGGGACGTCGGGCGCGCAGGCCCCCAAGGAGATCCGGGTCGGCTACCAGCCGAACCCGATCCAGGACGCGTCGCTCGCCATGATGGAGAAGTGGGGCGCCAAGCACGGCGTCAAGATCACCAAGGTCCCGAACTCGTACGGTGTCTACGTCGAGAAGATGACGGCATCGCTGACCTCGAACTCGGATCAGTACGACGTCATCTGGCACAACGACGATTGGGGTCAGCTCTGGAAGAAGCTGCTGGAGCCGATGGACGACATCCCCGGCCTCAAGTTCGCCGACAAGTGGGGGATGGATCCGATCATCTTCAACAACGACGACGGCAAGACCACGGTGGTGCCGCTCGGCCACACCTTCGGCGCCTTCTTCTATCGGACGGATCTCCTCAAGGAGAGCGAGGTCCCGAAGACCCACGCCGAGCTCGTCACCGTCAGCAAGAAGCTGCAGGAGGCCAAGAAGGTCAAGTTCGGCTACGTCGGCGCCATGGCCATGAACCACACGTGGTTCTCCTGGTTCTGGACGATGTGGACCAACGAGTGCGACGTGCTGCTGCCCGTCTACAACCGCGACAACGCGACCCTCGCGAAGAACGGCTGGAAGTCCGGCATGACCGAGCCGTGCATGAAGGAGACGGCGGAGTACTGGTGGGACGCCATCAACACCCACAAGATCAGCCCCAAGGGCATGCCGGCCTACGACCGCAACGAGGCCAACGCCGTCTTCATGGCCGGCGACGCCGCCTTCACGGTGGCCGACTCCGTCTACTGGGCGACCTTCAACGACGCGGCGAAGTCGAAGGTGGCCGGCAAGGTCGGTATCTCCTACTTCCCGCTCGGCCCCCGCCGCAAGGATCACTTCTCGTGGAACGACATCTGGGGCTGGGCGGTGCCGAAGTCCATCTCCGCCGAGCGGAAGAAGCTGGCCAAGCAGATGCTGTCCGACATGATGTCGGACGAGGAAGGGCAGCTGGAGCTCTGGAAGCGCACCGGCGCGCCGCCGCCCAACGTCCAGGTGTGGGACCGGATCGCCAAGGACGACGAGTTCATGCGCCAGCTGAAGAAGTACAACATGGACATCAAGCGCAAGGCGCACTCCGCGTACTACTTCGAGAAGTGGCCCGCCGTGCACAAGGCGTTCAACGATTCCGCCACCAAGGCCCTCACCGGCGACCGGAAAGACATCCCGAAAGCCCTCGAGGAGGGCGCCGCCGCCGTCCACAACGCCGCGAAGTAACACGTATCGATCCCGAGGCGCGTCCCGGCCCCGCCGGGACGCGTCCGAGCGTCGGGGGGTCTGGGGGGCCATTTCGGGGCCCCCCAGCCAGACTGTCGGGCCATTTCGGGGCCCCCCAGCAAGAACTCGCCCGGCCACGTACAATCGTCTGTCATGACCGAGCCCCACGGCCTGGCCCGCGGTCTCACCAACTACGGTGACGCCGACTTCTCGCTCTACCTTCGACGCTCGTTCGCCAAGTCCATGGGCTACAGCCCGGAGATGCTGGCGCGGCCGGTGGTCGGCATCGCGCAGTCGGCGTCGGGCTTCAACAACTGCCACCGTCACTTCCCCGAGCTGGTGGACGCGGTCAAGCGCGGCGTGGTGGCGGCCGGCGGCCTGCCCATCGACTTTCCGACCATCTCGCTGGGCGAGGTCTTTCTGAATCCGACCAGCATGATGTTCCGCAACCTGATGTCGATGGACGTGGAGGAGATGATTCGCGCCCAGCCCATGGACGCGGTCGTCCTCGTCGGCGGCTGCGACAAGACGGTGCCCGCCCAGCTGATGGGCGCCGCGTCCGCCGACGTCCCCGCCATTCAGCTGCTCGCGGGCCCGATGCTGCCGATGCCCTACGAGGGCGAGCGGCTGGGCGCCTGCACCGACTGCCGGCGCTTCTGGGCCAAGTACCGCGCCGGCGGCCTCACGGCGGCGCAGATCGAGAACATCGAAGGCAACCTGGCCACCACGGCCGGCACCTGCGCGGTGATGGGGACCGCCTCCACGATGGCGTCCATCGCCGAGACGCTCGGGATGACGCTGCCGGGCACCGCCGCCATTCCGGCTGTGCACGCCGACCGCCTGCGCGCCGCCGAGGCGAGCGGTCGCCAGGCGGTGGCGCTGGCCGCCGCCGGCTTGCGGCCGACGCAGATCATCACGTCGAAGTCGGTCGAGAACGCGCTGCGCGTGCTGCTGGCCATCGGCGGCTCGACGAACGCCATCATCCATCTGACGGCGGTGGCCGGCCGCGTCGGCGTGCCGGTCTCGCTCGAGCACCTCAACGAGCTCAGCGACACCACGCCCGTCATCGTCGATCTGAAGCCGACCGGCCAGCACTACATGTCCGACCTGCACGCCGCCGGAGGCATCGGCGCCGTGCTGCGCGAGCTCCGGCCGCTGCTCCATCTCGACTGCGTGACGGTGACCGGCCAGACACTCGGCGAGCGTCTGGCGGCGGAGCGTGGCTGGGTGGATCGCGCGGTGGTGCGGCCGCTCGACGATCCCTACCAGAAGCAAGGCGGCCTCGCGGCTCTGTTCGGCACGCTGGCCCCCAACGGCGCCATCATCAAGCGCTCGGCCGCCGATCCCGCGCTGTTCGAGCGCGAGGGACGCGCGGTCGTCTTCACCTCGCTCGAGGATCTGGCCGCCCGCGTCGATCGCGCGGATCTGGACGTGACGCCCGACGACTTCATGGTGCTGCAGAACGCGGGGCCGAAGAGCGGCTACGCGATGCCGGAGGCCGGCTACCTGCCGATCCCGGCCAAGCTGGCGCGCGCGGGCGTGAAGGACATGGTGCGCATCTCCGACGCGCGCATGAGCGGCACTGCCTACGGGACCATCGTGCTGCACGTCTCGCCCGAGGCGGCCGTGGGCGGGCCGCTGGCGCTCGTCCAGACCGGCGACCGCATCCGGCTGAGCGTGGGCCAGCGGCGGCTCGACCTGCTCGTCGACGAGGCGGAACTGGGCCGCCGCCGCGCGCGCTGGCAACCGCCAGTAGCCCCGGCCGCCCGCGGCTACCGGAAGCTATATATGGATACCGTGACGCAGGCCGAACACGGCTGCGACTTCGACTTCCTCAAAAAGGAGCGCCCAGCGTGACGACCAAGCGCATCACCGGCGTGCTGTCGCCCGTCGTGACCCCGTTCAAGGCCGATCTCGCGCCCAATACCGAGCAGTTCGTGCGGCAGTGCCGATGGCTGCTGTCCCAGAACGTCGGCCTCGCGGTCTTCGGGACGAACTCCGAGGCGAACTCGCTCAGCACCGAGGAGAAGATCGAGCTGCTCGACCGGCTGATCGCGGCCGGGCTCGACCCCGCCCGCATGATGCCGGGAACGGGCTGCTGCGCGCTGACCGACTCCGTCCGGCTGACGAAGCACGCGGTGAAGCTCGGCTGCGGCGGCGTGCTCATGCTGCCGCCGTTCTACTACAAGGGCGTGAGCGACGACGGCCTCTTCAGGAGCTTCGCGGAGATCGTCGAGCGCGTCGGGGACGCCGCGCTGCGCGTGTACCTCTATCACATCCCGCCCGTCTCGAACGTGCCCATCACGCTGACGCTGATCGAGCGGCTCCTGAAGGCATACCCGGGCATCATCGCGGGGGCCAAGGACTCGGGCGGCGACTGGAACAACACGAAGGCGATGCTCGACCAGTTCGCCAAGGCCGGCTTCGACGTCTTCCCGGGCGCCGAGACGTTCCTGCTGGCCGGGATGCGGAACGGCGGCGCCGGCTGCATCAGCGCCACCGCCAACGTGAACCCCGCCGCCATCGCGCGGCTCTACGATAGCTGGCGCGACGCGGACGCCGACGCACAGCAGAAGCGTCTCGACGAGATCCGCGGCACCTTCGCCAAGTATCCGATGATCCCCGCCCTCAAGGCCGCGGTGGCGCACTGGTCCGGCATCGCCGAGTGGGCGACCGTCCGTCCGCCGCTGGTCGCCCTCACCAGGGAGCAGGCCGCGTCGCTCGTCTCCGATCTCCAGCAGCGCTCGTTCGACATGCCCGGCCTTCGCGCCTGACGGGTCGGCTTCGCTCATGGCCCTCGAACATCCGTGGAGTCAGCCGCCGGCGGCGGCCGAGACGATCGAGGTTGCCCCGGGCATCCGGTGGCTGCGCATGCCGCTGCCCTTCCAGCTCGATCACATCAACCTGTGGCTGCTCGCCGACGGCGACGGGTGGACGGCCGTGGACACGGGCGTGGCCCTCCCGCCCACACGCGAGCGCTGGGAGCAGCTCTTCGCCCACGGCCTCGGCGGCCAGCGAATCCGGCGCGTGCTCGTGACCCACTTCCATCCCGATCACATCGGCAACGCGTCGTGGCTCACGGAGCGCTGGGCGGCCGATCTCTGGTGCACGCAGACCGAGTGGCTCGCCGCCGAGTACGCGCTGCGCAGCCGCGACGACGCCGATCTGGACCGTCGGGTCGTCCACTATCGCAAGCACGGGATCGGCGAAGACCATCTGGTGAAGATCCGTGCCCGCGGCAATCACTATCCCGGCCTCGTGGGCGGGCTGCCGTTCCACTTCATGCCGATCGCGGACGGCGAGACGGTGACCGTTGACGGACGCCGCTGGCGCGTGATCACGGCGCGCGGACACTCTCCGGAGCACGCGTGCCTGTTCTCCGACGAGGCGCGCGTGCTCATCGCCGGCGACCAGGTGCTGCCGAGGATTACCACGAATGTCAGCGTGTGGCCGGAGCGGCCGCACGAGAATCCGCTCCGCTATTACCTGGACTCGCTCGCGCGCTTCCTCACGCTGCCGGCCGACACGCTGGTGCTCCCCTCGCACGGCCTGCCCTTCCGCGGCTTGCATCACCGGCTCTCGACGCTCGTGCAGCATCACGACGCGCGGCTGGCCGAGGCCGCCGACGCGCTCATCGAGCCCAAGAGCGGCGCCGAGCTGATCCCGGTGCTGTTCCGCCGGGAGCTCGACACCCACCAGCTCGGGTTCGCCATCGGCGAGACGCTTGCCCACCTGAACTTCCTGGAGGCCGAGGGGCGCGCCGTGCGTGGGCTCGGCGCCGACGGGATCGAGCGCTTCCACAAGCCCTGACAGCTGGTGTCGTCGATGGCATCGCGCGTGCAATATCAGGGAGGCGACGGCGTCAGGAACGTGGGTACCGCCGGTCCGAGGAACTAAACCCTCCGCGGGACGACGGCTGACGGAACGAAGCGCTGTTACAGCGGGCGGGGCCTCAGCCCATTCGACTCGCCGGAGCGAAAGCTCCGAAGCGTCGAGGGCGGACGCCCCGCCCGTTGGCTTTTCTATTCCTGCTCCTGCCGTGTAACTTCTCCCCGCGCGCGTCACCTCTACTAGTTGACACCGGCAACTTCATTAGTTGATTATCGTCAACCATTAGAGAGGAGGCCGTGGCGATGGCGGCGCAGGCAGACCTCGAGCGGAGGGTGGCGAGCGTCCGGAGGTTCAACCGCTTCTACACCTCGAGGATCGGGGTGCTCCACTACCTCGGCAGCGATTTCTCGCTGGCCGAGGTCCGGGTCCTCTACGAGCTCGCCCACCGAACAACCGCCCCCACCGCCTCCGAGCTCGGCAAGGATCTGGGCCTCGACGCCGGCTATCTGAGTCGCCTCCTGCGCGGCTTCGAGCGGCGCGGGCTGATCGCGCGGACGCGGTCGGATTCGGATGGCCGGCGGAGCCACCTGGCGCTGACGGCCAGCGGCCGGGCGGCCTTCGCGCCGCTCGGCGCGCGCTCGCACACGGAGACGGCCGCCCTGCTGTCGGCGCTGTCCGAGTCCGATCAGGAGCGGATCGTGGAGGCGATGGAGACCATCGAGACCGTGCTCGGGGGGGCGCAGGCGCCGCCGCCGTTCACGCTCAGGCCGCACCGTCCCGGCGACATGGGCTGGGTGGTGCAGCAGCACGGGGCGCTCTACGCCCAGGAGTACGGGTGGGACGAGCGGTTCGAGGCCCTGGTGGCCGGCATCACGGCGAAGTTCATCGAGCACTACGACCCCGCGCGCGAGCGCTGCTGGATCGCCGAGAAGGACGGCGAGCCCGTGGGGTCCGTGTTCCTGGTCAAGCGCTCGAAGACGGTCGCCCAGCTCCGCCTGCTCAGTGTGTCGCCGAAGGCGCGCGGCCTCGGCCTCGGCGCCCGGCTGGTGGCGGAGTGCGAGCAGTTCGCGCGCGCGGCGGGCTATCGAAAAATCGTGCTGTGGACCAACAGCGTGCTGACGGCGGCGCGGCGCATCTACGAGGCGGCCGGCTACACGCTGGTCTCGAGCGAGCGCCATCGGAGCTTCGGGCACGACCTGGTCGGCGAGACGTGGGAGAAGGCGCTCTGACGCGCCGGGCATTGGCGACGGCGGCCGCGGCCGCCACCGGAATCCAGGTCGGCTCCGCGATGGTGGCCACGCGGTTCGTCGTGGATCAGACCGGTCCCGCTTCCCTCGCCCTGCTGCGCTACGCGATCGGGTTCCTCTGCCTGCTGCCGGTCGCCATCGCGCTGCCGCGGCCAAAGTTCGCGGCGCGCGACGTCGGGCCGATCGCGCTTCTCGGCGTCACGCAGTTCGGGATCCTGATCGCGCTGCTGAACTACGGGCTCCGGTTCATCCCATCCGCGCGCGCCGCGCTGATCTTTGCCACCACCCCGCTCCTCACCATGCTGCTGGCCGTCGCCGTCGGTCACGAGCGGCTCGGACGCGCCAAGGTCGCGGGTGTCCTGCTCACGATCGCCGGCGTGGCCCTGGCGCTGGGCGAGAAAGCGCTGCACCGCGGGGGCGGCGCCCAGGAGTGGATCGGCGAGGGGGCCGTCTTCGCCAGCGCGCTGAGCGGCGCCGTCTGCAGCGTGCTGTACCGCCCGTACGTGCGGCGATATCCGACGGTGCCGGTGAGCGCGTTCGCCATGCTGGCTTCCGTGGCGTTCCTGGCCGCGCTCGCCGCCCGCGAGGGCTTCTTCGCGGCCTGGCCCCACTTCACCGCGAGCGGGTGGGCCGCGGTCGGGTTCATCGGGTTCAGCAGCGGCATCGGCTACTTCCTGTGGCTGTGGGCGCTCGGCAACGCTCCGGCCACCGACGTGACCGTGTTCCTCGCGCTCAGTCCCTTCACGGCAGCGGCCCTCGGCGCGTTCTTCCTCGCGGAGGCCGTGACCGCGACGGCGGTGGCGGGGCTCCTGTGCGTCGGGCTGGGCCTCTGGCTCGCCCATCGTCGCTGACGACCTTCAGGTAAGATCGTCGTCGTGGAGCCGCTCCTCGCGTATCTGCACTACCTTTCGATCATCCTGCTCGCCGGTTTCCTGACCGCCGAGCTGATCGTGTGCCGGCCGGGGCTCGGCCCCGATCAGGTGCGGCTGCTGCCGCGGCTCGACATCGTATTTTTCTCGGGCGCCATCCTCGCCCTCGGCACCGGCCTCCTCCGGCTGTTCTTCTACGCCAAGGGCGTCGGCTTCTACCTGCCCAATCCGGCCTTCCACACGAAGATGACGCTCTATGTCGTGATCGCGGCGATCTCGATCGTCCCCACCATGCGGTTCATTCGCTGGAGGCGGACGCTGGACACGGGCGGGCCG
>Ga0075421_100005530_pt1 | contig 15304 bp, 9 predicted proteins | sample SoiMetdeltSBSDD5_FD_75292 | JGI IMG/M metagenome (GOLD analysis project Ga0075421, IMG submission 75292) | Bulk soil microbial communities from a Populus tree surrounding site in Tennessee, USA - Soil MetaG P. deltoides SBSDD5 | ecosystem: Environmental > Terrestrial > Soil > Tree plantation...
ATTTCAAAATCGATCCGAGCGGCCATTATTTGTTGGCGGCCAACCAGGACTCCGACTCAGTCATCGTATTCAAGCGGAACCCCGCGACCGGCCGGCTGACTCCAACCGGGCAAACCGTCAAGGTCGGATCCCCGGTGTGCATCCAATTCCTTCCGATGGATTGACCGCCGTTGCGCCGCGATCATGGTGGCGTGTCTAGTGCGGTATGCCTCGACCCTTACCGATCGGATCTGCAACAATAGCAGTGCGCAATGGATTCTCGCGACGGCAATCGACAGCTTCGCGATGCAGGAAAAGTCAGTTTCCTGATTGCTGCTCTCTGTCTGATCTTAAGCTGCGCGCGCTCTCTACCCGATTTTCCGCAGCTCGATCTCGGGCGGTTCCAGCCGGAAATCAGGAAGGCCGTCGAGCAACAGGCGGACCACGCCAAAGCGAACCCCAGGGATGCAAATCAAGTCTTGCAGTTGGGTATGGTTTTGCAGGCGCACGATCAGTTCCAAGCCGCAGCGCAGTGCTATTCGCGCGCCTATTCGCTCGGCTCGAAGCGTTTTGAGACGCCTTACTTCTGGGGCCAGGCGCTCGCTTCAATGGGTGATTACAGGGGAGCCGCGGAACGTTTGCGCCAGGCGCTGGCGATTCGTCCGAGATCACTTCCGGCCCGATTAAAGCTTGCTGAAGTTCTCCGTGAATCCGGGGAAAGCGCGAGCAGCGCCGAGCTCTACCGGCAGGTTTTGAACGAGACACCCGAAAACGCGACCGCACACTACGGGCTCGGCCGCTCGCTCGACGGCGCTGATGCGATTACCGAGTTCGGGAAGGCGCTTGCTTTGTTTCCACGTTATGGAGCGGCCCAGTTTGCTCTCGCCACCGCCTATCGCAAGATCGGTGAAACAAAAAAGGCCCAAGAGGCGCTGGCCGACTATGAGCGCGACAAAACTCTGGTCCCGCCGCTCGATGATCCGGAAATGGCCGCCGTGCGCGCTCTTGATCTAAGTGCTACAGGACTGTTGAGCCAAGCGGCGGACCTCGAGAAAGAGGGACGACTTGCGGAGGCGCTGGAGCGGCACAATCGCGCGATTGCGATGGATCCAAAACTCGTGGACGCATACGTCAACTTGATTTCCCTCTACGGGCGTCTGCAGCGCGACTTCGAGGCGGAACAGGCTTACCATCAGGCCATCGCACTCGACCCAAACCGCGCTGAGGCATACTACAATTTTGGGGTTTTTTGTTTCGAGCGCCAGCGGCTCGGCGACGCGAAGACGGCTTTTGAAGCGGCGGTGGGCCTCAACCCGCGGCATGCGGAGGCGCTCCACAACTGCGCCGTTATTTCGGAAAGGGAAGGAAAATGGGAACAGGCGGCAGCTCTTTACCATCGCGCTCTCGGGATCAAACCGTCTTATCCGCTTGCCCATTTCCATCTTGGCCGACTCTACGCCAACCAAAAAAGATACGCGCTGGCGATTCAGGAATTCGAGCGCTCCCTGGAACCGGCCGGACCCGAAACCCCTACTTATCTTTACGCGCTGGCAGCCACCAACGCGCGCGCCGGCGCTCGATCGCGGGCTGTCGAGCTGATGCGGCAGGCGCGAACCCAAGCATTCGCGCGGGGACAGACCGCGCTGGCGGCGAGTATAGATCATGATCTGGCCGCCTTGGCGCGGTAGTGCGCACAGAAGCGCCTGTGTGACGGCGCTGGCCGTCCTATTGCTTGCCTGCGGACGCAAGCCCATACCGTGGTTCCACGATGCCGCTACCGAGACAGGACTGCAGTTCACACACTACACTGGCGCGACGGGTCAGTTTTATATGCCCGAAATCATGGGTTCGGGCTGCGCGCTTCTCGACTACGACGGTGACGGCGACCTCGACGTCTTTCTTGTTCAGGGCGCGGCGCTCGACGATCCGCGAAAGACCCCCGGCAACCGCCTATTTCGGAATGAACTAGTCCCCTCAGGGAAGTTCCGGTTTACCGACGTCACTCGCCAGGCTGGTCTCCATTATTCCGGCTACGGAATGGGCGTGGCTACAGGTGACTTCGACAATGACGGCCGCGTCGATCTGCTAGTCACCAACTTCGGTGAAAATGTTCTGTATCGCAACAACGGCGATGGCACGTTCCGCAACGTTATCGTCGAATCGCCGGACGTCGCCTTACAAGGGCGCTGGTCCACAAGCGCCGCCTTTTTCGACTACGACCGCGACGGCTGGCAGGATCTGGTAATCCTCAACTACCTCGATTACTCTATTCAAGCCAACAAACGCTGCTACGAACCCGCGGGTGAAATCGACTACTGCACGCCTAAAGCATATCCGCCGGCTTCGGCTCATCTCTTCCACAATGAGAAGGGCCGATTCGTCGAAGTGACGCAACACTCCGGAATCGGACATGCGCAGGGACGCGGACTGGGAGTCGTTGCGTTTGACGCCAACGGAGATGGCTGGCAGGATCTGTATGTGGCCAACGACGCCGGCGCCAACCATCTCTGGATCAATCAAAAGAATGGGGCGTTTACGGAGCGTGCCCTGGAATCGGGTGTGGCCTACAGTGAAAATGGCCTCCCTAAGGCGGGTATGGGGGTGGCGGTGGGCGACTACGACAACGACGGCGCCGAGGATCTGTTGGTGCTGAACCTGATGCGCGAAGGCGCCACACTGTTCCGGAATAATGGCCGAGGCGATTTCACCGATTCATCTCTCAAGACCGGAATACACGCGATCACGTTCCCGTACACTGGATTTGGCGTCGGATGGTTCGATTTCGACAGCGACGGCTGGCTTGACATTTTCCTGGCCAATGGCGCTGTCAGCCTGCGCGAGGAGCAGCGCGGACGTCCCGATCCCTTTCGCGAGCGCAGTCTGCTGATTCGCAATCCAGCCGGAAACGGCGGATCGTTCGTCGATGTGACCCAAAAGGCCGGCCCCGCATTTGACCTGCTGGAGGTGCGCCGCGGCGCCGCCTTCGGTGACATCGATAACGACGGCGATATCGATATTTTAGTGACGAACAATAACGGTCCTGTCCGCCTGCTGTTAAATGATATGCCACGCCATAACTGGCTGGAAATTCAAGTCGACGGCGCGGGTCTCGGCGCCGGAATGTCAGTTACCGTGAAGGCGAGCGGTCTGCCGGTGCAACGGCGTAGAGTTCACACCGATTCCAGCTACCTGTCGGCTAGCGACCCTCGGGTTCACTTTGGCCTTGGCGCCGCTGAGCGTATTGAATCCGTCACTCTTTATCGGCCGGATGGCTCGCAGGCCCAACATTACAAAAATGTAAAACTCAGCTCGCTGCTGCGGATCGGCCCAGAACGTCATTGACAAACGGCCAATCGCGGCTCATAATTTCTCCAGCAAAGGTCTTGTTTCTCGTTACTTTATCTTTTGGGTGAAAGGATAAGCATATGCAAATGTTGCGACGCGTTACGGTTTTAGTGGCTTTGCTATCGCTGCTTTGTGGTACCGGTGCGGCCCAGGTTCTCTACGGAACCTTAGTCGGTATTGTTACCGATCCCTCACAAGGAGCGGTGGGCGGCGCAACCGTGACTCTCTCCAGTAGAGAGACCGGGCTCACAAAGGACACGAAAACCGACGACCGCGGTGTTTACGAATTTAACAACATCCAGGCGGGAACATATTCGGTCAAAATCACGGCTGCCGGCTTCAATGCTTTTGAAGCAAGCAACATTTCCGTCTCTGTGAATACGGTTTCCCGAGTGGACGCTTCGCTGAAGTTGGGCGCCGTCACCGAAACCATCTCCGTGAACGCAGACGCCGTCGTGTTACAGACCGACAAGACCGATGTGAACAAAGAGATCTCGACCCGCCAGATAAGGGACCTGCCTATCGGCGGCTACCGGAACTACCAGAGTCTTCTTGATCTGGTGCCCGGCGCCATGCCGTCCCGGTTCCAAAATGCGACCACCGATACGCCGAATCGGAGCTTGACCACAAATATCAATGGCACGGCGAGGAACTCGAACAACACGCGGATTGATGGCGCGACCAGCGTGATGACTTGGCTACCGCATCATTCGCTGTATGTGCCGCCGGCTGAGTCGATCGATACAGTCAATATCTCGACGAACAATTTCGACGCCGAGCAAGGCCTCGCAGGCGGCGCCGCGATCACGGTGATTACCAAGAGCGGCACGAACGAGATCCACGGGTCTGCCTTTGAGTACCACAACAATCATGCCTGGGGCGCGAAGAACTTCTTCTTCAATCCCAATACACTCGCCGGCACTGCTATACCGCAGAATATTCTCAACACCTACGGCGGCACTGTCGGAGGTCCGATCAAGAAAGACAAGCTCTTTTACTTCGCAAGCTGGGAAGGAATGCGGCAGAGACAACAATTCGGCGGACTGCAGACCGTGCCGACGCAGGCGCAACGGGACGGCAACTTCGCTGGGCTCGCTACGATCTACGATCCATCCTCCGGCAATCCGGACGGCACGGGCCGCACGGCTTTTGCCAATAATCAGGTTCCACTCAACCGCCAAAACGCGATCAGCCGGCAGATTCAGGATTTGCTCCCGCTACCCAACCTGGCGGGAAATACGAACAATTACTTCACCTTCACCCCTCTCAGCTTCAATAAGGACCTAGTGGATGGCAAGGTGAACTACACCGTCAGCTCGAAGGTGTCGATCTTCGGCAAGTATTCGATGATGCACTCTCCCGTGACGTCGGCTGGCGCCCTCGGCAAGGCCTTCGGCGCCTCGCTGGTGTCGGGTGGAGGCAACTCCGCCGGTATCGGCACGGGACACAACCTGACGCAGATTTTCGGCGGAGGCGTGAACTACATTGTCTCGTCGAACTTCCTCATCGACGCCAATTTTGGCGCCAGCCGAATGCATCATGACACGCAGGGCCCCGATTTTGGGACCAACTACGGGTCGGACGTTCTCAAAATACCAGGCACAAATGGGCCCGATCCCCGGCAAAGCGGCTTTCCTATTTTCGACATCACCGGCTATTCGAGCTTCGGAAATGTCAACAACTGGAGTCCGGTGGTGCGCAACGACCGCGTTTACACCTATGTCGCCAATGCCGGCTGGAACAAGGGAGCGCACTCGATTCGATTCGGGATCGATCTGATCCGTCACGAGATGAACCATTTCCAGCCCGAATTGAATACGTGGAGTCCGCGCGGCCGCTTCAATTTCCGTGCGGGCCCGGCCATCACCACCGGCGTCGGGGGTACACAATACCACGCCTATGGCGCATTCCTGCTCGGGTTGCCGGGAGAAATGGGCAAGGCCTACCAGTTTTATGACCCGATGCAAACGCGTGAATGGCAGCAGGGCTACTATATTCGCGATATCTGGCAAGTCACGCGGCGGCTCACGCTGACAATAGGAACCCGCTTCGAGCACTTTCCGGTCATGAACCGCGGTGAGTTCGGAATCGAGCGATACGACCCCGATACAAACAAAGTGTTGATTGGGGGACGCGGCAATATTCCGAGAGACGCTGGAACGACGGTCAAAGCGGTCCTTTTTGCGCCGCGCATCGGGTTTGCCTATCGAGTAAATGATAAGACCGTGGTGAGGACCGGTTACGGCATCACGAACGACCCATATCCGGTCAGCCGCCCTTTGCGCAGCGCGTACCCGGCAGTGATCGTCGATGAATATCTTCCGGCTAATAGTCTTGTTTCAGTTGGGTCGCTGTCGACGGGAATACCTTCGACGAAGTTCCCGGATCTCTCCAGTGGTGTTGCCGATATTCCGAACACCATTAGCACGAACACTCTGCTGGCAGGCGAGTTCAAGCGCGGCTACATCCAATCCTTCAACTTCTTCGTGCAGCGACAGCTCCCTGGCGACCTGAATCTCCAGGTTGGTTACGTCGGTACGCGCAGCATTCGTCAGGCTTTGACCTATTACGAACTGAACCCCGGCTTGGTTATAGGCGCGGGTATCAACGGCCGGCCGCTGTTTCAGAAGTTTGGCGTACGCTCCACGCGCTCGGCCTTCCTGCCGTTCGCGACGAACCGGTATGACGCTCTGCAAATGCAACTGACTCGCCGCTTCAGCGGAGGGCTGTTCCTGAGCAGCTCTTATACGTGGTCCAAAACGCTCGGCCTGAATGCGAACGGAAGCTCCTTCACTAACTCTGGAGGAAATTCCGATACCGGCCTGGCGTTTTATGTTCCCAGCCAGATGCCCAAGAATCATGGAGTCATAGGCTTCGATCGAACTCAGGTGTTTACGTTCGCCGCGAATTACGAGTTGCCGTTTGGTAAGGGCAAAAGCATGCTTTCGAGCGGCGTTGGCGCGTTCATCGCGGGTGGTTGGCAGTTGAACACTGTGCTCTCTGCGTACACAGGATTGCCTTTCACCGCGTACGCCGACACCACGTCGTTGAACGCTCCTCAAAACGCGCAAACGGCCGATCAGCTCGTGCAAGACATTCCAAAGCCAGGCGGCATCGGTAACGGCTTACCATACTACGACCGCAGCGCTTTCCGGAACGTGTCAGACCAACGCTTCGGAAATTCGTCGCTGAACTCTCTGCGTGGTCCGGGAATGGTCAATTGTGATCTGGGAATCTTCCGCTCGTTCCGGATGTCGGAAAGATTCAGCTTACAGTTCCGAGCCGAGGCCTTCAACTTCACGAATACGCCTCATTTTGAGAACCCAGGTCAGAGCAATTCGAATAACAATGTGACCAACGCCGGGTTCATGTTCATCACAACGGCGCTGCCGGATCAGCGAAATATCCGGCTAGGCCTGCGCCTGGCGTTCTGATTTTTGCTTTATGCGGCGCTCTTCGGAAGCCGCCAATCGACAAATCGACGCGGGCTACGTGTATTCCCCAAGGTCTGTGAGCCAGCACGATCACAGTCGTCGGAAGCTTCTGCCGTAATCTCGCTGACCGTTCGATAGGCTTCAAGAGCTTCCATTCGGCTCCCTGGCAAACGCCTCGGAACACGGGCGCTCAACGCCATTGCATTGACGCTTATTGGAACCAAATAAATGGAAAATCCCGGTTAATGACGAAGAGAATCTGGAATGATCGTCGAAATTCAGATAAACAACAGTCTGCAGCCTGCGGCAAATTACGTGACCTGGGCGTGGAGTCCCTGCCTGATCCGAGTGACGAACCCGGCGGGTATCCCAGGCGCGCAGGTTCAAGTCCAGTTGAGCCAGAATGCGTTGGCCGGAGGTGGTGCGATCCGGTTCGCCAAAACGGCGAGTGGCTCAGGTTCCTCCACGCTGAACGTGACCGTGCCAAAGAACGGCGCCTCCGTCCCTTTCTTTATTCGGGGCATCACCGCCAGCAAGGCGGATCCGGGCGTGCAGATTACGGCCCGCCAATCTGGTTCGACGGCGTCGGTGGGCTCTGTCGCGTTGATGGTGCGGATCCGGAAGAATGTGACGTCATTGTCGACGGCGGAGCGCGACCGGCTGATCGCCGCCTTCGCGCAGTTGAACAATCAGGGTATGGGCCGCTACGCAGATTTCGCCGGGACGCACGTCACAGCCGCACAACAGGAGGCGCATGGGAGGTCGGGTTTCTTGCCTTGGCATCGGGCGTTCATCCTGGATCTCGAACGCGAGCTGCAAACAATCGATCGCAGCGTCTCGTTGCCCTACTGGCGGTTTGATCAGCCGGCAGCAGCGTTATTCACACCGGACTTTCTTGGGAAGGGAGTCTTCCAAGGCCCCGGCGCCTCCAACGTGGTTTTCAGCGCAACAAACCCCTTGCGGTTCTGGAAGGCAGGCCCAACGCCCGGCATCTTTCGCGATCCAAATTTCAATGTGAGTTCCGCGCCGCCCGGTCCAATGAGCCAGGCGGCTGCCCTTGCCCTAGGCAATCCAGGCGCGCTTTTCAAAAATTTCCGCCGCATGGAGTCGATCTCCCCGAGAGATTATCATGGAGACGCCCACGTGAGCTTCGCCGGCCCGATAGACTCGATCCCCACGGCTGCCCAGGATCCGCTGTTCTTTCTGTTGCACTGCAACGTTGACCGGCTGTGGGCTCGTTGGCAGAAACAGAATGCCCGGCTCGATGTGACAAACGCGGCGTCATTCGAGACCGTCGTTCCGCCCAACCGGATCGGTCATAATCTGGGTGATACGATGTGGCCTTGGAATGGCGACACCAACCCTCCACGCCCCAATTTCGCGCTGGGTGGTACGATGGCGCCCTCTCCTTCGGTTTCGGCTCCCGGTCCGCAGCCGAGAGTGATGGATTGCTTCGACTACCAGGGCTCGATCAATCCGGCGAACAACATGGGCTTTAGTTATGACGACGTTCCGCTCTAAAGAGAGGATACGAAAATGAAGAAAACGAAGACCAAAGCGGCGGCCTCACACAGCCGCAAATCCACCAAGGCAGCTCGTGCGAAAGTGACGCTTCCTGACCTGAAGCTGGCCCAAGGCGCCGACGGGCTCCGTCAAGCGATCAAGGTCTTGCGGGACTCGTCTGAAACGCTGCAGAGACGGGCCGAGGCCTTGCGCATACTCCAGTCGGCCAGCTTTGGCGAAGAAGAGTTCGACGACGTGCGCGCGGATTACGTGGCTGCGCTACGTGAGTTGACGGGAGACAAAGAGATCGCGCTTCGCCAGCGCGCGCTTGGTCTCCTCGCCAGGTCCCGCGACACCTACGCGGAGAAGATCTTAATGGATGGTTTGCAGGATCCGGACAAGGCCGTGGTTCCGGCTAGCGACGCCCTGCATTACCTCAGCTACAACTTGCATTCCGGCGTTCAGTCCCTGGCCCGATCGATCTTCGACACCTCCAAGGACCAAGCCGTCCGGCAACAGGCTTTGCGGCTCATGGCCAACGATCCGCAAGCGCTCAAGACGATCCAAAAGACGCTCGCCGACAAGAAGGAATCCGTCGAGGTCAGGCAGACGTCGGCCGAGGCGCTGCACGCTCTTGATCCCAAGGCCTTGCAGAATTGGGCGAGCAAGGTGGTCCTCGACAAGTCTGAAAACGAGGAGGTCGTTGCCACATCCCTCACCGCTCTGAACCACTTTGGCGACGAGAAGCAGATCACGGGCAACACAGCGCTGCGAAAACGGCTCGCAGAGATGAGCACTGGCAAATCGTCGGCAAAAGTCAAGCGCATGGCGAAGACGATTTCCACGAAATATAGCCTCTGAGGCCTGCGCCCAGTAAATGTCCTCATCGATTACCCAGTCTGAGGCGCGAGAGGCGCAATTTGCGGCGGAAGTCGCCGAACTTACGCGTACCGGCGGCAATGACGCCAGGCGTGCATTGATCGACCTTTGCGAAGAACGCCATCCTGTCTACGAAAACCAGCCGGCTTCCGCCGTGACGAGGATGCGTGCCTGGGTGCTCGAATCGCTTTGCCGGCTTGGGCCACTTCCCGATGAGGCCTTGCCATTCGTCTTGGAGGAATTGGAAACCGCCCAGGATCCGTTTTTGCTTGCTGCCGCCGCGGCATGTTTGAGGACTTATCCTCAACCGCTACCGTCGTTCTGTGATGCCCTTTCCATGGCCTCGCGGAACGCTCAAGGGATGGAGGCTCCGGTGATGCTCGGGGTGTACGGAGGCATCGGTCCAGCGGGCGGCGGCGATACAAGCCCGATGAGGGAATTGGCCGCCACAATCGAATGGTTGGGTCCGAATGCGGTGCTGCCGGCGGGCGGTTGTTGCCCGGAGTTACCGGAAAGTATCATGGGCCTCTTTCGCCGCAAGGCGTCAGATCGACCCGCGGCGAGCCGGCGCGCCGTGGATCGTGTGGCCTTGGAAGATCACAGGGGCCAAATCAAGACCTACCGTGAGCGGCTCTGCGGACAACCGTCGATCGTGGCGTTCTTCTACACACGCTGCGACAATCCGCTCAAGTGCACGCTCACGCTTTCGAAACTGAGCCGTGTGCAGAGAATCCTCGAAGAGCGGGGACTCTTCGATCAGATTCGCACGGCTGGTATTACTTACGACCCAGCCTATGACACGCCAGAACGCCTCCTTCGGTATGGCCGGAATCGCGGATTTCGGGTCGACACCGATCATCACGCGCTGCTGCGGGCAACCGAAGAGTTCGATGTTTTGAGGCGCCATTTCGAACTTGGCGTGAGTTTCTTCGAATCCATCGTAAGCCGTCATCGCATTGAGGTTTTTGTGTTGGATCGCGAAGGGCGGGTCGCGTTCACGTTCCAGCGATTGAACTGGAGCGAGGAAAAGGTGGTCGATGAGGCGGCAGCGTTGCTGACTAGAGAGCAGGTGCGGGTGATATTTCCTTCGGTCGCTCCGGTCGCAGGCTTCGCCGCATCGGTGGTGCCGAAATGCCCGATCTGTTGGGCCACCTATATGAGCTTCCTGGGTGTCACCGGTACTTTGCCGATTTTAGGGCCCCTGGCCTTGAAGGCCCTGGCGGCGGTACTGTTGACGATCCACTTGATCCTTGCGTTGTGGCGGGTCCGGGCGACTGGCTGGCGCGTGGCCCATACGCTGTCTCTTGTCGGCGTCGTAGTGATCGCGATAAACCTGATTAAGACAAATGCCGACCCCGGTCTCGCGCCGGTTGGAGTCGCTCTAATGTTGATTGCGTCAATCTTGACTGTACGGCGACAGTACGCGCGCCCGGCATCGTAGACAGAGCCGTTTTCTCTACAGCACTTTGACTGTAGCCGGATCGAGCGCAGAAGCCTTGGTTGGCTGTTCCGGGCGGCGGACACCCGAAGCTATTATGTTGGAAATATTGTAGCCGTCGGCGAGCTGTTCCAGTCTCTTGGCTGTCGATTCCGTATCCCCCGAGGGCTCTAGCTTGGATAAACGAAGTGGTTGCGTGGTCGCATCCGATCACTTATGTCTTAAAGCTGAAACATAGGTCATGTCGCGTTCGCGCGACGAGTCTCGGCCGAAGTATCATTGACAGAACGGAATTTGGCTTATGCAACCGAGTGGCGTGGAAGCGGGAAGTGTGCCGGCCCCGTCAGGTAGGACGGCGATCTGCTGGTTAGACGTCCTACTCCTTTTATGCCTTCTAACGATCGGGCTGAGCTTATGGACGGGCTCGGGACGAATCATCCATTGGCGCCACCGGCTGGAGATACCTCAGAAAGAGGTGTCCGAACGGGCGTCGGGGCTTCCGCTGCGGAGCGCGGAGTTGGCAATGGCGCAGGACGATCTCAAGGCGGCTCAAGCGAAGCTCTTTGAGCAGCGGATGGAGGCGACGCGTCTCGATGCGCGCATTAAGGCGAGGAACCCAAGCCGGTCACCAATCAAGCCCAAAGAGGCAGATCCCTCTCAAGAAGACCGGCTAGCACTGGCTAGCGCGAACGCAATTGTGCGTGATCTCGATTCGGCGATGCCCGCAAAGCTGCAGCGAGTGATGTCGGCCGACGCGGGCGTTTTCGAAGCACGTCGCCAGGCCGAGACCGCCTTCACCAAAGCGAGGGAGAGCTTCGAACTCCGGAAAAAGTTCAAAATCGTCGCAGTGGCGATTGTCTGTTGGCTGATCTTGTTCGTGGTTATGTGGTTCGTCTGCGGAGTACTCCATCGTAAGGTGGGAAAAGGGCGGAAGCCTATCGTGTTACTGCCTGCGGCGCTCGTTTTTGCCTTGGTTTGCGCTTTTGAGTTTCTTCGATGAACGACCTTTTGGACGACTACCTGACGAACCCGGAGGATGACCTCCTGGGTGTCGCCGAAAGCGCACGGATCATGGCGACCCGTCTGGCAGAGGTGCGGCCTCCGTTTACAACTGGCATCTACGGTGAGTGGGGTTCGGGAAAAACTACCTTTGTGTATTTCGTCGCAGCATATCTTCGGCAGATCCTGCCCCAACCCGCCGACGGATCCAATCCGGTGCTGTTTATCGATTTCTCGGCTTGGCAATACCGGACCGCCGATGAGGTTTGGCGGGCGTTGATGCTCCGCGTCGCGCAAAAGCTGCTGGGCGTGAGCGACCCTTCGGAGTGGCCGCAGCCGGAGCCGCCGGTGAAGCCGTCTGGGTTGGGCGAGCGGCTGAAATGCTTCCTTGCTCGCGAGGCGCTCGTGATCCGCGATGACGAGCTGTCGCCGGCGCGAAGCGCCTATCTGGAAGTGGCGGAGAAGTTAGATGCGGCGCTCTACGGGGGTATCAGCAAAGGCCCCGACTCTCCGGCGCGGATCAATTCGACTGAAGCAGGGATATCGGCGGCGCGCAGCGCCTTCGCGGCCATGGCTGGGATGTCTCCGGTCATGAGTGCGGTGCGCGGCCTGCTCGGGCTGAATAATGAGACCGGTAGTTCTCGGGTCTTCGATCGGGGCAAGAACCAGGAAACACGGCAGCGGATCGAGTCGATGGAGCAGTTCAAGAAGGTTATTAACGATCTGTTTGCCAAGTATGCGGCGGGGCGGCGCGTGGTGATCTTCGTCGACGACCTCGACCGGTGTATGCCTGACGTGGCTCTCGACACGCTCGAAGCGATCAAAACCTTCCTCCGGGAGACACCCTGCATTTTCGTCGTCGCAGCCGACGAGACGCTAATCGGGCAGGGACTGCGAATACGGCTCCGTAATCTTCACGACGCTTCCCAACCGTCGATCAGCGCGGAAGAATTTCTAAGTCAAAAAGGGCGTGAGTACTTCGAGAAGATCATTCAGCTCCCGGTGCATCTGCCGCGGCCGGCGGGCGAGGAGGTCCAGCGCTTTATCGGCGTACAGTTTCCCGAATGGACGGCGGCGAGCGATCTGATCGAAGTAGCGATCGGAGGCAATCCCCGGCGCCTCAAACAATACTGCAATCGGCTACAGTACCAACGGATGGTCTGCCAGCTACAGGAGAAGCGCCGTGACGCTGCTCGATAAACTGGTGTCGCTTCGTTCCAAGGAGGCCGCGCTGCTCGATGCGATCTGTCACTTGGCGCGGGAAGACCCTTACGTAAAAGTCCTGACGGAGATTGAAGCTTGGGAATCGGTTCCTGCAGACAAGCCGAAGTCGCCTGAGGCCGGAGTGCTATGGGAATTTCTGAAACAGAGTCCGTCTTTGCTGCGACTGATGAAGACTCCTCCCTGGCTGTCAAAAGCGGATCCGCAGGCTGTGATTGCGATGGCGGGATTATCGGATCTCAGCCCGGATCGCGGGCGTATGTTTCGCACCGCCGATGCCGTGTTCATGCGCCTGCTCGATCTTTCAAAATCCGGCGCGATGAGCATTCCTAAGCTCATTCAAGATGACTTCTGTCAACTGGCCCTGTTGACGCTCTACTTCCCCGGTCTGGCGGGGAAACTAGGCGGCATCGCCGCCGGCGAACATTGGATGCGCGATATGACAGGCGTCGAGAAAAGACTCGGCGGAGACTTGACGGTAACACTATCGGCGCTGGCGGATGATCTGGCAAAGGCGGTGGAAGCCGAACCAGTGGGCATAGATGACGTGAGCCCGGCGGGTATTTTCACCGGGCCATTGCGGTTTTCTTCCATGCCCGCGGAAGAGGTGCTGGCGTATGCGGCGATTCATCCATCCCTGCCGCACCCACTGAATTTGATTGCTCCGACATTCACACCTTCGCCAGCGCCTGTAGAAAAAGGCCGCGCGCTGGCAAAGGCGGCTTTCGACAAGCTGAACGATTCGGACAGAAGGATTATCGAGAGGAGTTACACCTGGAGACAGGATTGCCTGGCCGAACTCAAGACACTACGAGCCTTCGTCAAGAGGGATGTGCTGCAACATCGCTGGCCGGATCTTTACGATCGTTTGAGGCGGGACCAGAACGGGTTCGTACAGTTCGAGAACCAGATGCTCGATCCGAATTCGTGTACGGAGGAAGAACGAGAGCACTTAAAGCCGTACCTGGCCGATGACGGACTGGTGCAAGTACTGCAATTGCAGCCGCATTTCCGCGATCTGCTGGGCATCGCTACCGACGCGGCGCCCGTTATAACCAGCGCCATAGCCAGTGTCGCAGTGACTCCGCCGGGGGAAACGGCGCGTCCCCAAGTTGCGGCAGCCGCTGCTCCAATGGCCGAGCCCACGCGCGTAGAGTATGTGGATGCGTCCGTTGCGCTGCGGGAAGGAGCTCCCAACGCTTACTTCGTCGAGATGACAGTAGGAGGGAGTACGGTCGTATCGCGGGAGCTTGCGCCCTTTCGCTGGGAGGAGATCCGGGCGCGAGTGAACGCGCTACGCTTCACCCGTGACTTACCCGCAATAGGCAGCAATTCGGCGGCTGTCCCGGTTCGCGAATTGGCGCCCACACCGCCACCCGATTACACGTCGCAATTGAAGGCGCTGGGGCTCGATCTCTACGATCGGCTTTTTCGCGGTGAGGTGCGGCGGTTCTTCTTGAAGACCCTCGCAGACTCTCAGAATCTACGCATCCACTGGGATGGAGACGCGCTAGACCCGCGGAGCGCAGTGATTCCCTGGGAATGTCTGTTCGTGCCCAATGCGCCGGTCAGCTTTCTGGCGCTCACCCGTAAGTACTCGCTCACGCGCCGGAACGCGGCGGCCGAGAGCACCGAGGTCGCGCCAATCGCCGGGGCCCTGCGGATTCTTTTCGTGTCAGCCACGCCAGCTTCGCTGCCGCCCCTCCCTTTCGTGGAAGTGGAACTGGAAGTCTTGAGTAAAGTGGTGGAGAGGGCCGGACCACGGGTAGAACTTCGTGTACTGAAAAATGTCAACCTCGAGCTGTTGACCGACACCTTGCGCGAGTTCCGGCCGCACCTGTTTCACTTCAGCGGCCATGGCGTTTACCGGCCGGATACAGCTACCGGAGAGCTAGTGTTCGAGGAATCGCCTCGTGCGGATGGCGGACAGACAACGCCACGACTGATCGCGGCCGACCGGTTTGCGGTATTGCTCCACGACTACGATGTGTTTCTGGCCGTGATGAACGCATGCGATACGGGTGTCTCATCGATGAACGACGCGGTGTCGAGTGTCGCCGGGGCGCTGGTCAAGGCGGGGGTACCGGCCGTGGTGGCGACCATGCGAGCGGTAGCCGATGAGGCGGCGACGCTATTCACGCGCGAATTCTATCGTTCCTTTCTGGCGGGCTTCACCGTGGAGGGATCTATCGCCGAAGCCCGCAAGATCCTGAACTCCGAATATTGGGACTGGTCCGCTTACGCGCTATTCGTGGGTTCGACGAATCTGAATTCCCTACGTGTCCTTCCTTCCCTTCGCGGCGAGAGCGCTAAGTAAGGAAGCGAGAACCTCGCCTTTCCCCTATCGAAAGTTGGGCGCCATTGACTTGCCCTATCCCCTGTGATATCAGTATGCCCGCTAGTGGCAACATCTGCTTCGAAGGGGAATCACAATGCGATTTCTGCGTGTCTCGACTGGTTGTCTTGCCCTCACGTTCCTCGCGTTCGCCCAGAGCGACCGCGGAAC
>Ga0075421_100005531_pt1 | contig 15303 bp, 13 predicted proteins | sample SoiMetdeltSBSDD5_FD_75292 | JGI IMG/M metagenome (GOLD analysis project Ga0075421, IMG submission 75292) | Bulk soil microbial communities from a Populus tree surrounding site in Tennessee, USA - Soil MetaG P. deltoides SBSDD5 | ecosystem: Environmental > Terrestrial > Soil > Tree plantation...
TGACGTTTACATCATCGGCCGCGGCAATCGCCCGGAGTCCTACAACCTGTTCTTCCATCGCCACCGCCCGCTGGTGTCGCGGCAGCTCACGCGCGAGGTGACGGAGCGGGTTCTCAGCTCTGGCGACGTGGAAGAGCCGCTGCAGAAAGCGAGCGTCGCCAAAGCCTGCAAGGTGCTTAAGTCCGCCGGTGTCGAAGCGGTCGCGATCTGCTTCTTGCATTCCTATGCCAATCCCGAACATGAGCGCATCGCCGGCGCGATGATCCGCAAGGCGATGCCGGACGTTTACCTTTCGCTGTCGCACGACATCTTGCGCGAATATCGCGAGTTCGAACGCATGTCCACGACGGTGGTAAATGCCTATATCGGGCCAAAAGTTGGTGGCTACGTAAAGAGTCTGAAATCGAGCCTGGGCGGGATTGGCTTTTGCGGCGACCTGTCGATCATGCGCTCGAACGGTGGCGTGATGACACCCGATGTCGCGACCGAACGGCCGGCAGCGATGATGGAGTCCGGCCCGGTCGGCGGCATCATCGCGTCGGCGCAGATCGGCACGGCGCTGGGCTTCCCCAATGTGATCTCGTTCGACATGGGGGGCACCACCGCCAAGGCGAGCCTCATTCGCGCTGGCGAGCCGACGCTGGCACCCGGCTATTACGTCGGCGGTTATGCTAGCGGCCATCCGGTAATGCTGCCGATGATCGACGTGGTCGAGGTCGGCGCCGGTGGCGGCAGCATCGCATGGCGTGATGACGTCGGCGCGCTCAAGGTTGGTCCCCAGAGCGCGGGCGCTGATCCCGGCCCTATCTGCTACCGCGGCGGCGGCGCCGAACCCACAATCACCGACGCCAACGTTGTGCTGGGCAGGATCGACCCGGACAATTTCCTCGGCGGCACCATGAAGCTCGACGCCGATGGTGCCAGGCGCGGCGTCGACGCTAAGGTGGCCAAGCCACTGAAGCTGGATACGACCAAGGCTGCTCAGGCGATCGTCGAGATCGCAATCGCGAAAATGTCGCTCGCGGTGCGCGAAGTGTCCGTTGCCAAGGGTTACGATCCGCGCGACTTCGCGCTGGTCGCGTCCGGCGGCGCGGGGCCGCTACACGTCTGTGCGATTGCGCGCGAGCTTTATATCCCGACCGTGATCGTGCCGCTGTTCCCTTCGCACTTTTCGGCGCTTGGCATGCTCTTGGCAACTGAGCGCCACGATTTCATCCGCACGGTCTATTCTGATCTCGCTAACGCCGATTTCGCAAATCTCGTCGCGGTCCACGACGAGATGGTGGCGGCCGCCAAGGCTGCCCTGCGCCACGGCACCGATACGCAATATCAAGTTCAGCTCGATCTGCGCTACGTCGGCCAGGAATTTACGCTGTCCGTGCCAGTGGAGCTGGCGCAGCTCAAGCGCGGCGATCGCGCTGTCATCCGCACCGCATTCGACGAACTCTACGAGCGGCGCTACGCACACCATTCGCCCGAGGAGCCGGTGGAGATGGTCAACATCCGGCTCAACGCTATCGGGAAGCGGCCGAAGCTGACGTTTCCGAGTCTCGCTGCGGCCAGCACCGCTGCGTCGATCGGCGAGCGTCCCGTCTATTTTACCGATGCGAGCAAGCCACTCACCGCGAAGGTCTATCGCCGCGACAAGCTGGGGGCAGGGACCGAGATCGCGGGGCCTGCGCTGATCCAAGAGCACGGCACCACCACGGTGCTGTTCGAGCATGATAACTGTCGCGTCGCGGACTCAGGCGAATTGATCATTGTGGTCGGAGACGTGCGATGACGGTGATTGCGTGCGAGATATCGATGTTTGGGTTCCCTTCGCTTCAAGAGGGAAGGGGGCGCACCGTCTGCGTTGCCGACAATGTCTCCGGGTTCGAGTAATGCCAATGACCACAAAACTCGACACCGTCACGCTGGAGGTGATCCGCAACGCGCTTCCAGCCGTCGCCAACGAAATGGCAGCCGACCTGCAGCGCACCTCCTACAACATGATGATCTACGAGGTGCGTGACTATTGCACGGCCCTGCTCGACATCAAGGGAGAGCTGATCTCGCAGAACGTGGGCGGCGTCTCGCACTTCGTCGCCGATCTCGGCGTTCTGGTGGTCGATGGCATGAAACGTTACAGCCGCGACGGCTTCAAGCCGGGCGATGTCATCATCACCAACCACCAGGCGGTCGCCGGCCAGCACCTCAACAATATCGTCATCTACTCACCCTATTTCTACAAGGGCGAACTCCTGATGTTCTGCATGGTGCGGGCGCACTGGATCGACGTCGGCGGGCAGAGCACCGGATTCGGCGCAGGTGCCACGGTCGGCGATCCCTGGTTCGAAGGGCTCCAGCTCGACCAGCTCAAGATTTACGAAGAAGGCAGACTCAACGACACGCTCTACCGCGTGATCAAGGACAACATCCGGTTTCCGGACTCCTCGCTCGGCGATATGAAATCGCAGATGGCGGCCTGCCGCCTCGCGGCGCGCCGCATGGACGAGCTGTTCGACAAGTATGGACGAGACACCATCCTCGCTGCGATCGCGCAGATTTTCGACGAGACCGAGCAGAAGTGCCGCAACGTGGTGGCGCAACTCCCCGACGGTATCTACGAGGCCGCGGCCTCGATCGACGATGACGGTCTCATTCGCGATGAGGAGGTGCCGATCCGCGTCAAGATCGAGATCAAGGGCAGCGACATGACCATCGATCTGTCGGGCTGCTCGGCGGAACGCAAGGCCGCGATCAACTCGCGCACCTATGCGGGGGCGCGCGTCGCCTACAAAGCGCTGACCGGACCTCTTGACCCCGTGAATGAAGGTTCGTTCCGAGCGCTGAAGGTCATCATCCCGGAGGGCAACATCATGATGGCGAAGTTTCCGGCGCCGATGTCGGGCTGGAGCGCCATCGTACCAACCGTGGTGGACACGATCGTGCACGCGCTTTCGGAGGCGATGCCGGACCGCGTTCCGGCCGGCCATCATGGGCTCCTTGGCGGGTCGGTGGTGTTCTTCGGGATGCACCCTAAGACCAAGCGGCGCTTCATCGTGCAGAGCATCGAAGGTGGCGGCTGGGGAGGGCGGCCGTTCGAGGATGGCGAATCCGCCACCGTGTCGGTGTGCCAGGGCGATGTGCGCAACGGGTCGATCGAAGGCATCGAGCTGAAATGCCCGGTGGTGGTCGAGAGCCGGGCGCTGCGGCAGGATTCCTGCGGCGCCGGCAAATATCGCGGCGGGCTCGGGCTTGATACTCGCGTCCGCAACCTGGTCGAGGGCCGGTGGAATTTCGAGCGCACGCGGCGCAGCAAGTGCCCGCCCTGGGGCATCGCAGGCGGAACGCCGGGTTCGCCGGGCGGCAATCTGCTCAAGCGGACGGGTGAGAAGAAGTTCGAATGGATCACCGGCGCCAACATTCCGGTACCGCCGAACTCGGTAGGCATCGTCCGCACCGGCGGCGGCGGCGGATGGGGCGATCCACTGGAACGCCCCGCGGCCCTGGTTGCCGAGGACGCCGCCGAGGGGCTGATTTCCTGCAAAGCCGCGCGCGACCTCTACGGCGTTGTGCTCCGAGGCAACATGTCGCTCGATCAAACCGCGACCCGGCGGCTGCGAGACCGGCTAAGATCGGCGCGCCGGGGCAAGCCCCAGAAATCCAAGAAGCCGCCAGAGCGGCCCGTCGCGGCCAAGGGGAGAAAGCAGCGGTGATCCGAACACTGGCGTTGACGCTTGCCGGCGCGCTCGTCGCTGCGTCGAGCGCCACTGCTGAGACCTTGCGCGTCGGCAAGGCTGGCCGAGACGCGTTCTCGTTCGTGCCGACCGACATCGGCGCGCAGACCGGCCTGTTCAAGAAGCACGGCATCGACGTCACGATTTCCAGCTTCGGCGGCGACGCCCGCGTGCAGCAGGCTATGACCGCCGACGGCATCGACATCGGGCTCGGCTCTGGTCCCGGGCTCGCCTTCGTCGTGAAGGGCTCTCCGGTGAAGGGCATCGCCGCGATGGCCGACTCGCCGCTGACCTTCGCGCTGGTGGTACGCAATGACGATTCGATCAAGACACTCGACGATCTCAAGGGCAAGAAGGTCGGGGTCTCGACGGTGGGCTCGGTCACCGGCTGGCTGGTCGGCGAAACCGCGCGGCAGAAGGGCTGGGGCTACGACGGCATGGAGTTGACGCCAGTTGGCGATGACGCCTCGCGGGTCGCGGCAGTCAAGACCAAGTCGATCGACGGCGCAGTGGTCAATCTTGCGGTCGCGTTCAACTTCGTGGAGCGCGGCGACGGCCGTGTGCTGCTGCTGTTCGGCGATCTTCTGAAAGACTTCCACGTCCACGTGATCTTTGCGACCGACAAGGCGATTGCCACGCGTCCCGAAGCGCTGCGAAAGTTCCTGGCCGGCTGGTTCGAGACGATCGCCTTCATGCGCAAGGAAAAGGCCAAGACGATCGAGATCGCCCGCCACGTCATGGGCACCGACGAGCCTACGACCGCTCGCATCTACGATGCGATGATGCCGATGTTCAACGACGACGGTCGTTTCAAGCCGAAGGCGCTAGCGGTGCTGAGCCGCTCCTACGTCGACATGAAGACGCTGCCGGCGGAGCCCGACATGCGCAAGCTGATCAACGAATCGTTCCTGCCGAAATGACAGTGAGTTCCGCCATAACGATTTTGCCGGGGCCGGGGCAGCGAGTCTCTCCCCCCTGCCGCTTCGCGGGAGGAGGGGCGCGCACCGTGGTTGCGGGAGGCGGCCCAGCATGACGCCCGGCGACGTCGCGGTCCATATCAAGGACGTCTCGCACGAGTTCGGCGAGCCCGGCGACGCATTCCATGTGCGAGCGCTGCTCAACACCAATCTCGACATCCAGCGCGGCGAATTGCTCTGCCTGATCGGGCCGAGCGGGTGCGGCAAGAGCACGCTGCTCAACATGATCGGCGGACTGCTGATGCCGATCGGCGGCGTGGTCGAGGTCGGCGGCAAGGTCGTGCGCGCACCGTTGCCGCGCGAGATCGCCTTCGTGTTCCAGGAGAACGCGCTGTTTCCGTGGTGCTCGGTGATCGAAAACGTCAAGCTCGGCATGGTGTTCCAAGGAGTGGCCAAGGCCGGGCAGGAGGAGCGGGCACGCAAGTCGCTGGAGGCTGTAGGGCTGAAGGACTTCCTGAACCACTACCCGGCGCAGCTCTCCGGCGGCATGCGTCAGCGCGCTGCGCTCGCACGTGCGCTCAGCCTGCAGACCGACATCCTCTTGATGGACGAGCCGTTCGGCGCGCTCGATGAGCAGACCCGCATGATCCTGGGCGAGGATCTTTCGGTGCTGCTATCGAGCGCGGCCAAGACCATTGTGTTCGTGACGCACTCGCTTGGCGAGGCGGTGTTTCTCGCTGACCGGGTGGCGGTGTTCTCGGCGCGACCCGGCACGATCAAGGAGATCATCCACGTCGACGAGCCGCATCCGCGCAAGCCGAACTTCGTCACCACCGAAAAGTTCAGCCAGCTCCGCAACACGCTCTACGGCCTGCTGCACGACGAGATCCGCAAGGCGGTGGAGCAGTCGGCCATTGTGGGACCGCAATCGTGAGCACGCGGCAGGACCGGCGGGTCAAGTTCGCAAGCAGCGCGGTGCAGGTCGGCTTCCTCGTCGGCCTGATGGCGCTATGGTACCTAGGGACCGCCTACTGGGGCGTTAGCCACCTACTGCTGCCCGATCCCGTGAAGGTATGGCACGAGCTGGAGGACGTGCTCAGCACCGGCGAATATCTGCCCGATCTTCAGGTGACGCTGACCGAACTTGCGATCGCATTTGCGATCTCGTGCACGTCCGGCGTCACGCTCGGCTATCTGATCAGCCGTTCGCCCTACATGATCAAGGTGTTTGAGCCACTGCTCGCCGGCATCTATTCGGTGCCGATCATCCTGTTTCTGCCGCTGTACGTGCTGTTCTTCAGCCTCGGTCCTGGCTCCAAGATCGCGATCGGTACCACCATTAGTTTCTTCCCGATCGTGCTCAACACCATCGCGGGCTTCGGGTACGTCGACCGCATCTTCATCATCGCGGCGCGCTCGATGGGCGCCTCCGACCTGCAGATGTTCCGTTACGTGCTGCTGCCAGCTGCGCTGCCCGTGATCCTGACCGGCCTGCGCATCGGCTTTATTATTGCGCTCCTGTCGATCCTCGGCAGCGAAACCATCGCCTCGCTCGCCGGCCTCGGCCACAAGATCGTTCATCTCGCCGAAGCGATGGAGACCGCCCGCATGTTCGCCTACATCGCCTTCGTGGTGGCGATCGCGGCGACGCTCAACACCATTGCCAGCGCGCTGGAACGAAGAGCGCAGCGCCAGTGAACCGGCACGGGCCCATTCCGCGTATTGGTACGTCGGGGATGCTGTTCCAGGCGGCGCGGCCGCATCTTTCGCCGGCGCGGATCAAGAAGTTGCTGCTGTGCCATCCGGCCCTAGCGCGGATTCTGGTGATTATCGCGCTGTTCCTTCTGTGGGAGGGGGCGGCGCGCTGGTGGGTGGATCCCATTTTCCTGAGCCCGCCGTCCCAGGTTCTGACTTCGCTCGACACCGTGTTCGAGACCCGCGGCGTCCCGGCGGCACTGCGGGTCACGTTCTGGGAGCTTGCGGTCGCATTCGCGATGTCGGTCGTGATCGGTCTGGTGGTTGGACTTGCGGTGGGCCTGTCGAAGTTCTCGTACCGCAGCACCATGCCGATCATCCTTTTACTGTACGGGACACCCCAGGTCACCATCCTGCCGCTGTTCATCCTGTATTTCGGCATCGGGCCCGCGTCCAAGATCGCGTTCGGCGTGAGCCACGGCGTCTTTCCAATCATCGTGACCACGGTCGCGGGCGTGCAGAACATCAAGCCGATCCTGATGACGGCGGCACGTTCCATGGGCGCAAGCCACTGGCAGCTGTTCCGCTGGGTGATTTTCCCACACATGATTCCGAGCTTTTTTGCGGGCATGCGCCTCGGGATGACCGGCGTGCTGCTCGGCGTTTTGCTGGCCGAACTCTACGTCTCGACCGCCGGCATCGGCTACTTCACGCAGATGTTCACTCAGAACTTCGATCCGACCAAGTTGCTCGGCCTGATCTCGGTCCTGGCTGCGATGGCGATCATGCTGAACGAGATTGTGCGCAGGGCCGAGGTGCATTTCGCGCGCTGGCGGATGGATTAGGGACCAGGAGTTGAGATGGCTAAGCTGAGGCTGAGCGTCGCGTGCGGCGATTACGACATCGTCAAGCCGCTGATCGAGGGTACGGTGCAGGCCGAAGGCCTGGAGCTTGTATTTCTCACCGACATGGGGCCGCGCGAGCGCCACTGGCGGATGGGCCGAAAGCACGAATTCGACGTTTGCGAAGAGAACGTCGGCGCCTACTTCATGATGCGCGACCAGGATGAGCCGTTGACCGCAATCCCGGTATTCTTGCATCGCCGCTTCCGCCATGGCTTCGTGTTCATCAACACCGCTGCTGGGATCCGCGAACCCAAGGACCTCGCAGGCAAGACTGTCGGCGGCACCAACTTCCAGCCGGCATCGAATATCTGGATGCGGGGCATCTTGGAGGAGCACTATGGCGTCCCGCATCGGAGCATCACTTGGCTGGTCGATCGGAGCGAGGACATCGCCTTCTCGCCGCCGTCCGATTTGCGGATCGAGTTGAAGAGATCACCCAAGACGCTGGGCGAGATGCTAGCCGACGGCGACATCCCAGCGATGATCTCGCCAACGCTGCCACGGCCGTTCGTGCAGGGCGACAAGCGCATCGCGCGGTTGTTTGCCGACTACAAGGCGGTCGAAATCGCTTTCTTTCGCCAGACCGGCATCTTTCCGATTATGCACGTTACGACAGTGAAGCAGGAGATCGTGGAAAAGTATCCCTGGGTGCCAACCAACCTGACCAAAGCGTTCGAGGCTGCAAAGCAACTCGCCTACCGGCGCCTGGCGAACCCTCGCATGGTGCCATTGGCCTTCGTACGCACGGCGGTTGAGGAGCAGGAGCAGATTTTTGGCAAAGATCCGTGGTCCTATGGGCTGACGGCCAACCGCAAGACGCTCGCGACGGTGCTGCGCTACACTCACCAACAGGGCATGATCCGCAATATGTTGTCGCTCGATGAGATCTTCGCCGACACTGACCTCGGTGACGTTTCTCTTTCCGCCGCCGGACCTGAAGAATTCTGAGCGCGACGAAGGGATACATGACCGCGCTCGAAACGATGGCTGCCTTCATCGCTCGAGGCGTGCGTGGAGGCGTTCCGGCAGCGACACGCGCAACGGCAAAGCGGCATGTGACCGACACAGTCGGCGCCTGGATCGCCGGGGCGCGCACCGCCGAAGGCCGAGCGTTGATCGCATCACCTGCACTTGCGATGACCGGCAGTGACACGGTTTGCGACGTTGGCATTCATTGCGCGCTGGCGCGCTTGAGCGAAATCGACAACATCCATCTGGCGTCGTCGATTACACCGGGCAGTATCGTCATTCCGACGGCGCTGACCATCGCCGCTAATCGTTCCGATACGGATACCGAGGCGCTGCTCGAGGCGATCGTTGCTGGAACCGAGGCCATGGTTCGGCTTGGCCTTGCGATCAGCGGGCCTACGGTACTCTACCGTGGCATCTGGCCGACCTATTTCGCGGCGCCGTTTGGCGTCGCGGCGGCGGCCGCCCGTCTCGATAATCTTGACGCAGAGCAGACGGCGCATGCGTTGGCGCTGGCGTTAACCTTCGCTTCGCCGGGCGTCGGTCATCACAACGCCGCGCGCACGTCGCGCTGGTTTGCCATTGGCCATGCCGCGCGTAATGGTCTCATCGCCGTGGAGGCGGCACAGACTGGCTTTACCTCGGACTTAAACCTGCTCGAAGGCAGCTTCCTTGACGGCATCTATGGCATTACTCCGAATGTCCCCGCCTTTACCGAGAACCTCGGCCAGCGCTTCGCTCTCGATGATATCTCATTCAAACCGTGGTGTGCCGCGCGGCAGACAATCGCTGCGACACAGGCTCTCCTTGAGATTATCGAATCCGGCGTGTCGCCCGACGCGATAGTATCGGTCGAAGTGCATGTCCCACCCCCCTATCGCAAGATGATCAATCATGGGGTGAAGGTCGGTGATCGTGCGTCGCATCTTACTAGCGTTCAATATCACCTCGCGCTCGCCGCCCGCGATCTTTCGGCGTTGTATGACGTCGAACATTCGCCGCAGCGCATTGCCGACGATGTCCAAGCCTTCATGCAAAAGGTATCGGTTTCGGCCGACGAGGCATTGCTAGCGCACTACCCGAAAGCGTGGCCGGCACGCGTTGTTGTCCACACGAGCGGTGCAATGCAAGAGCTAATCGTGATCCATGGGTGGGGAGATCCACAGAGGCCATTCGACGACCGTCGCATCGAGGAGAAATTCCGCCGGATCCTGGCTCCGACCGCCGCGGCCTTCGCCCAAGGATTGCTCGCGCACTGCCGCGCGGTATTCGACACCAACCGGTCGCCGGCCGCGTTGGCGCAAGACATCGCGCGCGTAACCGGAAGAGCGTTCAAAACTTAGAATACGACAGAGGATGGCATCAATTCCTCATGTCCTTTCCGAAAATTCCATTCCAGGAGATGCCGCGAACAAATGGAAACAGGGTCAAGCCGAAGTGAGAACGGCCAACGACCGTATCTATATCCTGTTCGGCTGGGATATTGGAGCGCGCACAGGGCTCATTGACGCACAGCGCGAAGGCACAACAAGGCTGGTTGGAAAGTAACATGCGCCGATGCTGTGATTGACGCGCGTAATTAGTAGGCCCCCGCGACAGTCGAGAGCCGCTATAATGTTCTGGGGGCAACGCAACGGAAGGAAAACAATCATGCCCGTGATGTCTGGGTTCGGCGCGCTTGAGAAACTGCCGTGGGAGCGTATCAATGACAAAATTGAGCGCCGCGTTCTTGCGGGGAAGCACGGAATGATCGTGTGGTGGAAAGTCAAGGCGGGCGCGCATGCTGGTGCGCATCAGCATCCGCACGAGCAGATCGTTTGGATGCTCAAGGGCAAGATGGATTTCCGCATCGGCAACGAGCGGCGTTCGATGATCGCGGGCGATGTTGCAGTTATTCCCGGCGACACCGAGCACGAAGGTTTCTTCTCCGAAGACACCGAGGTTGTGGACATCTTCGCGCCACCGCGTGAAGATTTTCTCGCTGGGGGTACGCCGTCTTATATGCGTGCGCCCTAATCAGGTTGCCCCACCTGCCGCTTAGCAGCTCGAAAGCGACCACCCTCGGCTCAAAATGCTGTTGATCGGTATTGTAGTTGTTGGATTGATCGTGTTGAGCATTTGAACAGCAAACAGGGCTCCGCGAAGGCTCAAGCTAGAGCAGACTTGCGGCCGCGATCACGATCCCTGTGACGAAGGCGGCGAGGCAAGAGAACAGCAGCAGATCATGCAGGATGACGGCCATAGGAACTCCTCTTTGCAGCGCCGAGGGCGCGCACGAATATCTCGGCCGGAAGGCGGCGGCGATTGTTACGTCAGTGCAAAATGGGGACAACTCGCCGTTCACCGCTGCATGATCGAATTATCTGGGGACAGTTCGTCCGCGCGGATGGAGCCAGGAGGTCGCTGCACTGCGAGATTTTCAGTCCCTCGATGTCCGCTTTGGGTCGGTCGCGTCGGATTGATACGGCGCCGGCGGTCGCGGCATGTCCGCTTCGCCCCGAAAGCGACCGTCGCCGATCAAAATGTGATCCGTCGCTTCGTGCTGCAAACCACCCACAAAATGTAGGGACCATTGGCAATCGAGCTTTTTGTGATGGCCATCATGTCACTCGACATGCACTGGTGTACATTGCCTCCACATCCTGTCCGGCTCGTTCGGCACCTTGCTTAACAAATGGCTGCCGAGTGCAGCATAGAATTGGGAGAGAAAGATGTCAGCGCATCACAAGACGCGAAAGATCAGCTTAACCTGCGTGATAGTGGCCGTGGGTCTTGCCCTGCCTGCAGGACTCGGCACGGGCCTTGCCGCAGAGCAACCTTCGACAGATCAGATTATCAGGGCGCTAAAGCCCGTCACGCGCAGCCTCTCCCCCGCCGACGCAGCTCGTAGGGCGGAGGAAACGAGCTTCGTAAATAGTTTGCGCAACCGGCCGACACGCTCGCTGACGACTGCAGAGCGGGAGCAGATCACGTCGATCGCTCAGAAGCGGCCGAGCGTCGATCTCGAAGTGAACTTCGAATACAATTCGGACAACATCAGCTCGAAGGCGACTCCGCAGGTCACCGCTCTCGGCCAGGCCTTGTCGAGCGCCGAATTGAAGGGCGGCACCTTCATTGTTGCCGGCCATACCGATGCCAAAGGCGGCGAGACCTACAATCAAGGGCTGTCCGAACGCCGCGCCGAGGCGGTCAAGCGGTTCCTGTCGGAAAAATACGGGATCGACGCGAGCAACCTGGTGACGGTCGGCTACGGCAAGACCCAGCTTAAGAATCCATCTGGACCGCTCTCGAGCGAAAATCGACGGGTCCAAGTCATCAACGCGAGTGACAAGTAGCCACCGGCTGGGGAGCCGGCAGGCAGGGGTTGCTCGCAGCTCTTGACGGCGATACCGGCGATACCGGCGAAACCCGCGGCGGACATTGGTGCGGCGTCGCGAATTGGAAAGGGGTTCGGGTATCTGTGGCAAACAGTTGGGCGAATCGTACCATGCACATTATTCGAAACGTCGCTGCGATACTTGTCTCGCTGACTGCGGTCTGCACCGCCAGTTCGACGGTGCGAGCTGTCGACTGTGAGGATCTCATTGCACAGCACATGGTTGGCGAAGCGCTTCTTGCCGCGCACCTCGTCGCGTTGGCGGAGAAGGCGGGAATGAAGAAGATCGATATTGATGCAATTCTGACAAGTATCGCCGAGAAATCTGCCGCTCAGGAATTCTGGATCACCGACTCGTCGGGTCATGCTTACTTGACCAATACAGGAGTCGACTTCACGTTCAGTCCGGATCCGGCAAAGCAGCCGCAGGCATCCGCATTTTGGCCCCTAATCAACGGCGGCAAGAAAATTGTTATCCAGGAAGCACGCAAGCGCGAAATCGATAACCGGGTCTTTAAATACGTGGGCGTTGCTGGCGTGGACAAGCCTCGGATTGTCCAGGTCGGCGTCGCCGCCGAAAACCTTACGAATTGCAAATAGAAGTGATGAACTCGCGCCGCCTCATTCGATCACCTCGTCGGCGCGGGACAGCAAAATGGGCGGCACGACGAGACCGATTGCTGTCGCTGTCTTGAGGTTGATCACCAGATGAAAGATCGTCGGCTGTTCGACCGGCAGGTCTTCGGCTCTGGTTCCTTTGAAAATCTTGTCAACGTCGCTTCGCCCCTCAAAGCGGACATCGCGAGGTCACATGCCGCACCAAATAGCATCTACAGCCAAGCGCTTCAGAGGTCTTGAGGTTGACGGTTAGCACGAACGCAGGCGTGCGATGCCCGCGGGTGGAAAGTCAAGTTTTCCTATTGATTGTGTAGATTGCGACCACCTGCAGCTAACTGTTACTTTCATGCTGTCGGCTTGTCCGGGTTGCCGTCGTCTGGGGCGCATCCATGCGGGAGTCTTTGCAGCCTCCGGAAACTTCGCGCGCGCCGCGGTATCCGATCATTCTTGTGCATGGCACATGGGGCCGTGGATTTTTTCCCAAGGGCCAGCTTGAAGGAAGTTGCGAGGACTTCCCGACCGAGGCAGGCACGGACGCTCCGTCCGAGGGGGCCAAGCGATGGTTTGAGAAAGGTTCAGAATTTCGCAGGACCCTAGAAGAGCGGCTCAAAGGCTTGTCGCTCGAATGTTCATTTTGGCCGTTCCGCTGGAGCGGCGCAAACTCGGTCTTTGCCCGAGATCGCGCAGCGACGAAACTGGCAGACGAGCTCAAAACGCACCTGCAAAATCAGGGCGCTATGCCAATTATCATCGCCCACAGTCACGGGGGAAACGTGGCGCTGCGCGCGTTGAGCCATGTGGAAGATGCCAACCGCGTCGGGGTTGTTACGCTGGCGACACCCTTCCTCAGGGTATTCGTGCGAGATCCGCCAAAACTCGATTTTCTTGTCTGGATCCTGTTGTGGGCGGCAGTCGCGTTGATGGTTGCCGCGCCCGTCGTCACGATTGTTGCGGTGATTTTGTCCGCGGTCAGAGGACTAGTCGGCAGTCATGTGAGTGACAGATTGACGCTCTGGGCCTTAATAGGGGGAATGGTAGCAGCGGCATTGGGGAGCATCTTCATCCTTCGCTGGCTGAACGGCTTTTTGTTCAAGCCGCAGTCAAAGTCTCAGGCCAGCGGCAGCCTTCCGCACGATCTCCAACAAGCAGCATTGTTTCCGCCAATATCCGCGTCGGGCCCCCGGATGTTGGTAATACGAGGCGTTGATGACGAGGCATCACTCACGCTCGCGGCGGGCTCGATCGGTTCTCGTTTGAGTTCTCTCGTCCTTTTCACTGTGATCCCCGGAATCTACCTGCTCGCAACAATTCTGTTTGCGTTGTTAAGTTGGTCAGGAGTATGGGAGGACCGGGCCGAATTGCTGTCTCTCGTAGTGGTGTATGGCTGCGCTTTTGGCGCCTTGGTGTGTCTATTTCTTCCTGGCATTTGCAAGTCCGCATTTGGCCGGGAGTTCCTGACCACGGCATTCATATGCGAAACCGCGGCGGATTCGGCGCCGGATACATCGGCAAGAATCGACTCGGTCACGCTGTCCCCTGCCGAAGCAGGACGGCGTCTGCGTCATTACATCTATGAGCATCCGAAGTGTGTAGACGAGATCGTCCGGTGGATTCGTGGCGTTGTGCAAGATGCAGATGACAACGCGAGCCTCTCAGATTCACGGGAGCGTTGATGACTCCGGCAGCGCCACTTCGGCGCGACCGACTAACTCGGACAGGAACCAGAACTGAACTGCCGCATTGGGTCGTCGCGCCGTCCTTGGAACATGTCCACTTTGCCCCCGAAAGCGGACTCAAGTCAGACATCGTGACATGTCCGCTAAGTGCCAATCGCGTCCGAGTGCAGTGCGGCAAGCAATATCGATCACCTCGTCGACGCACACCAACGGGTGCATCACGGAGCGGACTTCCAATTCGTATTGTCGTACGACGGGGAAATTCGCCTGCACCGGCACAGTGGCCGCCGCATGGTCTAGTGATTTTGTTTGATTGAGCCTTCCCGCGTCAGCGGTCCAAATCCCCACGAGAACAGCGGTTTGCCGCCGTCGTTTCCGATGGCGACCACCTCCTCCAGCCAGAACCGCTCGTGCTCGCCGCCCGGGTAGAGCAGATGGACTGGGACCACCATTCCGTCTTCCAGCATCCAATCGACGTTCGACTTGGCGTCAGCCGTGTGTTGCTCGATGTCCATGTGGGACAGGCCGAGGCCGTGGAAGAAGATGACGGCTGAAGCCGGGTCCGGCACGCCTTCCCGCCGGTAGATTTCGCGACCTTTGGCCTGCAGCTCGCTGATGCGCGCGCCCGGTCGCATGGCGGAGAGCAGCATCTCCGCCACTCTTGCCGTCGCATCGGCAAAGCGCTTGGCCGCGCCTTCAGGCTCGCCCTCTACCACCCAGGTCTTGCCGCCGTCCCAGCAATAAAGATCGATGGTGCCGTGGCAGTCGAACATGACGTGGCTACCGGGCTCGACCACGTCGTGCTCGAGGCCGGTGGCGAGCGTGAGCGCAGGATCTGTGCCGCGCGGATGACCCCACACCATGCCGCCCGGATCGCGCACGAAACCGCCCAACTCGGTGACGGCGCACGCATAGGCCTTATTGAGATCCCGCCAGGTCGCGCCCTTGTCCCAGGCGGCGATGGTGCGTCGGATCGCCGCCTCGTTGAGAGCGGTCGCGCGCTGCAACAGGCCCAACTCGGTCTCAGTCTTCACTGCGCGCGCGAACATCAGCGGGTCGTAGCCGTCCGCGACCTCGAGCCCCTCGACCTCCAAACGGAACCCGAAGCCCATGTCGTCGAAGGCAACGCGCCCGTGCTCGAGCCTGAGATCCTTGAGCGCGCGACGGACGGCGCTGGCCATGTCGAAGGCATAGGCCGCGCGGGCATGGGCTATCCACGACGCCTCCGCCCCATCTTGCGGGATGAAACGATCGATATCACTGCGCTGCGCCGGTAGGTCGAGTGGCATCATCACGGCGCGGAACGGCCGCAAATCCTCGACCCACGTCGGCTGTTTGAGAAACGTCGCTAGGTAGTAATCAGCAAGAATGAGGACAGGATGGTCCGGCATGTGGCGCGAGAGTATCACGGCGTAAGGCCGCGGC
>Ga0075421_100005532_pt1 | contig 15302 bp, 14 predicted proteins | sample SoiMetdeltSBSDD5_FD_75292 | JGI IMG/M metagenome (GOLD analysis project Ga0075421, IMG submission 75292) | Bulk soil microbial communities from a Populus tree surrounding site in Tennessee, USA - Soil MetaG P. deltoides SBSDD5 | ecosystem: Environmental > Terrestrial > Soil > Tree plantation...
GAAAAATTCTGCAAAAAACCGACGGCACGACAAAGTTCGATATGCTCCCGGGAGGAGAGGCGGCGATGCGCCGAAGACTCTTGGACAGCTTTTATTCTCCTGGCAGCAAATAGCAGATTCAGTCTCATTGCCTAAGCGCAGCGACAAAATAGCGATGCCTATCCGCGGCACACTTTCGACAAATTTGCGCTTCTCGGATTGAGGTGATCGTGTAAGTGGATAAAAAAGTGTCGGCATATTAGACAAGCCGGCAGCGAGGAACATCGATAGTGACACATTCCAAATTAACCATGGCTTTATCTCACTACGATCGTCACATTCCGTTGTTCGACGGTTCGGTGACGGCGGAAGGCGTCAATCTTCAAGTTCTTGCAGTCGGCCAATCAAGCCCGCTCAAGCACGGGCAAGATCGCCACGAACGCATGCTCCAGCAGGGCGAGTTCGATATTTGCGAGTTGTCTCTATCATCGTACCTGATCGCGAAAAGCCGCGGTATGCCGTTCACCGCGATTCCTGTGTTTCCGCGCCGCTTGTTCAGCCTTTCGCAAATGTGGGTGAATGCGAAGGCCGGGATTCATTCTCCGCAAGACCTGATCGGCAAGAAAGTCGGTCTGAGCACGTTTCAAACGACGCTGTCCGTGCTGGCAAAAGGCGACTTGCAAACCGAGTACGGCGTTCCTTGGCGCCAGATCGCGTGGTACATCTCCAAGGACGAAGCGGTGCCGCTAAAACCCATCGAAGGCGTCAACATGCAGCTCGTAAAACCGGGGCAAAAAATGGGCGCGATGCTCGAGCATGGCTTGATCGACGCACTGATGGTGCCGCATCCGCCGCAAGAGGCGCTGCGCGGCGGCGGCGTTATTCATCGTCTGTTCGCCGATCCCAGGGGCGAGGAAAGCAAATACTTTCAGAAGAACGGCTACTATCCGATCATGCACGTGATCGCTTTCAAAGACGAAGTGCTGACGCGAAATCCCTCACTCGCGACCAGTGTCGTAGAGGCCTTCGATAGGGCGAAAGAAGCGTGTCGGGAATACTATGACGATCCGAATTGGTCGCGTTTTGTCTGGGGACGGCACCTCTTTGAAGAGGAGCGCAAAGCATTCGGCGATGACCCGTGGCCGCACGGCGTCCAAAAAAATCGCGCCAACCTGGAGCGCTTTATCGGTTATTCTCTCGATCAGGGACTGATGGAAAAAAAGCTCGCTGTCGAGGATCTGTTCGCCGCGAGTACGCGCGATAGTTAGCGAGAATACCGTGCTTCGCGCAGTAAAATGTCCGAACTGCCGCAAAGAAACTCCATGGGAAAATAACCCGTATCGGCCATTCTGCTCGGAGCGCTGCCGCGTCATCGATCTCGGCGCTTGGGCGCAGGAGCGCTATCGCATTCCAGCCGAGGCGATCGACGATAGTCTCGATGACGAGGACGATCGGGACAACGATGATGAAGAAGGACCCGGGTGAACATTTGCCGCGAGCGCAAAGAAAGCTCGAAATACGAAATTCGAAACAAATTCAAATGATCCAAAATTCAGAAAATTCCAAACAAGACGATCCAGATCGAGTTTTTAAGTTTACCGATGGGAGGTTTTATTTGGCTTCGGTTTGTTTCGGATTTTGAGCTTCGGATTTCGGATTTGCGAGTTGTATTAGCCAGCGCCGATCGACTTTAATGAAGATTCATCCAACCGCAGTCATCGATCCCAAGGCAGAGATCGATTCCGACGTGGAGATTGGCGCCTACGTGGTGATCGACGGGCCGGTTAAGATAAGCGGCGGGACGCGCGTGATGGCGCACGCCTACCTCACGGGCTGGACGGAAATTGGCGAAGATAACGAGATCCATCCCGGCGCGGCGCTCGGCGGGCCGCCCCAAGACAAAGCTTACCGCGGCCAGGAGACTTATCTTAGGATAGGCGCTCGCAACATCATTCGAGAATATGTGCAAATTCATCGCGGCACGGCCCCAGGCTCGGCGACGGTGGTCGGCAGCGATAATTTTCTCATGGCGACTTCGCATGTCGGCCATAATTGCCGATTGGGCGACAACGTCATCTTGGCCAACGGCGCGTTACTCGGCGGTTATGTCGAGGTTGGCGACCATGTATTTATTTCCGGGAATTGCGTGGTGCATCAATTCGTGCGGATCGGCGACTATGCGTTGATGCGCGGGCTCAGTGCGACGAGCCGCGATGCGCCGCCGTACGCCATCGTCGACAGACAACACACCGTGAGAGGCGTCAACGTTGTGGGACTGAAGCGCGCGGGATTCGACGAACAAAGAATTCGCGCAATCCGCCGCGCTTTCCGGACACTCTTTCGGAAGGGACGCAATCTCGCGCTGGCGGTGAAAGAGGTAGAACAATCCAGCAAGGTCAACCACGACGTGGCCGCCCTGCTGGATTTTATCAGAGCTTCAAAGCGCGGAGTTTGCTTTGGCGCTAGCGAGTCGCGGTCGTAGCCGACGAAGGAACATCGGCCCGCGGTCCGGTCTCGGGGGGTGGCGCGCCGACGAAATAAATCGGCTCCGTCCCCTTGAGGTGACTCGGCGTGACGACATAGTTGCCGCCGATCGCAGGGTAGATGATGTTGTTGGCAACATCGGCCCTGCCGCCGCTCAACGCCCAACCCAGCCCGCCGGTTAGCAGCCCCAATCCCGCATAGGTCACCTTCGCCGGGATATAGAAGACGCTGGCCAGAGCCGCTCCTACACCGTAACCCGCTTCCGAACTTACCGGCTCTTCGGCGGCTTGAGAGGTCGAACCCGCCGTTTGCGCGTAAACCGGAGTCGCCATTACGGTGACTAGTGATGCCAGGGCAATGCCCTTTAGCAATTGTGTTTTCATACGCCGAACATATATCAGGAGATGTGCTACTGTCAATAATGATATTTTAAAAATTATCAGAACTCCTATGTCCTCGAAACGGAATACCCGACCCTGGCGATCCGCACTCCCTAGGAATCAAGCTACCGGACTCGGGTTTTGATGGCCTGGCGGGTTTCTTCAACGCTTCCCTTGGCGGGGCTGGATGCAGACGGAGGCCACCAAAGCGCTTTGTCTGGGATCCGCTAATACCTGTCAACTGGGCTAGCAAACGTGCGAGGGCTCGAGTCGATCCCCGAGTTGGATAAGGTCCAAACTATAAAATAACGATGTTCTTTAATGATTGAGGTCACGCCGGCTATCGGTGCCTTGGCTTAGTCGGCGCAAGGTGGGGGGTCATAGCGTTGATAGCCAACCCGGCCTTCGGGCTATGCCTTGGGCGCACTATCGGCGAGAAAGTAGCGCTCGTAGCAAGCCCGAATTTGTTCGCGTTTGGTTTGGTATTCCCGCAACAATTTTTCGCCGGATGCGGGATTGTTTTTCCCGCGGCGAGCGCCGCCGTTATATCCGAGCGCCTGGCCGATACTCTGCAGTCTTTCGGGTTCGGCTTCGAAAGCATCGATGGATTGATCGCGTTCCAGGCGTAACCGATGATCGAGGCGGCGCAGAAAGAGGTAACCGTCGGACAGCGTCCGATATTCGCCGCGACTTAGAATTTTCTCGTTGTGCAGCGCGTCCAATGCTCCGAGCGTGTCGCGGCGCCGCAGCTTGGCAGAACGGTGGCCATGCGTGAGTTGCAGCATCTGCGTGAGGAATTCGATGTCGACCAGGCCGCCGCGCCCTTTCTTCAGATTGAATCGGCCTTCGTCTTCGCCGGCGAGTTCACGCTCCATGCGCATGCGCAAACGATGGATCTCGCCAATCTCCTCGCGCTTGAGCGCGCGTCCGTAAGCGAAGGCTCCAGTGATTTTTTCAACCTCTTTGCCGAGTGGGGCGGCGCCGGCGACATAGCGAGTCTTGATCAGGGCCTGGCGTTCCCAGAGCTGCGAGCTCGATTGATGATATTCGCGAAAGGCATCGAGCGATGAGACCAGCGGTCCAGCCTTGCCCGACGGGCGCAATTGCATGTCGACTTTGTAGGCGATCCCTTCCTCGGTCGGCGCGCCCAGATAGATGAGAAGTTTTTGGCCGGCGCGAACGTAATATTCGTGCGCCGATAAACCGCTCGTGCTCTTGGCTTCCGCTCCGGCGTTGTAAATGAAAATCAAATCCAGATCGGAATTGTAGTCCAGCTCCCGGCCGCCGAGCTTGCCGCCGCCGATGACCGCAAATTGTCCGTCCGGCACCGGGCCGTACCTTTGCTCCAACTCGGCTAGCGTTAAATCGACCGCCGCTTGGAGACAAGCGCCGGCGAGCGTGGATAATTGGGTGAGTACCTGCATAAGTTCCAGCTCACCGCCGAGATCATGCAAGCCGATGCGAATAAATTCTTCGGTTTTATAACGCCGCAGCGCGTTGAGCTTGGCCTCGATATCACCATGCTCGGCTATCGCGCCGCTCAGCTCGGCCAGCATATCACTCCTGGTTTTTTCGAAGCGGTTCAGATCAACGCGAATCAAGGTATCGATGACCTCGGGCAGCTTGAGAAAAAGATCGGTCAGAAACTGGCTCTGGGCGAAGAGCGTAATCAAAAGGCGCATGGTTTCGGGATTCTCAGCAAGCAGAGTAAGAAATCCGGTTCGGCCGCCGATCCGATGGCTGAATTCGGCAAGATTGAACAGCGCCCGCTCGGGTGCGCTCGAGCCGATGATCTCGGCCATGAGCGCCGGACCGAGCAGGCGCATCACTTTTAGTCGTTTGGGGCTGGGCGGCGCATAAACTTCGCCGTCGCGAACGGCAAGAAGGTTCTCATAAGCTTTTGCCGGATCGGCAAAACCGGCGTTTGCCAACGCGGCTACGACAACGTCCTGGCGATCGAGATCGTGCCACACCGAAGCTGCGGTCGACGCGGCTTCGTGGGCGATTTCTTTTTGCGCGCTGTAGAACAGGCGGTCAAAGATGCGGCGCACGTTTTTCGTCCGGCGGCGATAGTCCTGCCAAAATTGCTCGCGCTCGCTACGACTCCGCGTGCGGCGGTAACCTAGTCGGCGCGCCAGGGCCTGCTCGTCATCTTTGCCATCCGGTATCGAATGAGCGTGCGCTTCCTGGACGATTTGCACTTTGTGCTCAACGTCACGCAAAAAACAGTATGCGTCGGTCAGCAAGTCTCGTTCTCTTTTAGCAATGAAGTTATGACGCGCGAGCTCCGCGAGTCCCGGCAGGGTGCTGGGGCCTCTTAATTTTGGTTCGTAGCCGCCGTTGACCAACTGGAGCGCCTGAGTGAAAAATTCTACCTCGCGAATGCCGCCGACGCCGAGTTTCACGTTGCGTTCCTTGCCGCCAGCGCTGAGTAGCTCGCTCTCGATGCGCGCTTTCATGTGGCGCAGTTCCTCCACGGTCGTGTAATCCAGATAGCGCCGGTAGATAAACGGTTCGACTTCTTTAAGAAAGTGATGACCCAGATCGCGTGCGCCCGCGACCGGTCTCGCTTTGATCAAGGCGGCGCGCTCCCAGCACTGACCCCAGGATTCATAATAAAGCATGGCCGAATCCACGGATTGCACGAGCGGGCCATTGGCGCCCAGGGGACGAAGCCTTAGGTCGGTACGAAAAACGAAACCGTCTTCGGTAACCTGGCCCATGGCTTGAATGATTCTTTTGCCTACGTCCGCAAAAAATTCCCGAGGTCCCGCTTTCCCTTTGGTCCCGCCGGCGCTTTCACCTTCGTCGCTCTCGTGGAGAAAGACGACATCGACGTCGGAGCTGAAGTTTAATTCGCCGCCGCCAAGTTTTCCCATTCCGAGAATGACAAATCGGTTGGGCTCATCGGATTCGGGTAGATGGAGCTCACCGTAGCGCTCCTCCACATCCGTTCGACTGCGGCGGTATGCGGCCTCCAAGGAAGCTTCCGCGAGCGCCGATAGCTCGCGCACCGTCTCTTCCATGGTTACCGTCGGCATCAGGTCGCGCGCGCCGATGCGCAGATACTCGACGTGTTTGTGCCGGCGCAGCGCGGCGCAAAATTCGGCGAACGTGGTTACCGCCTTTGTTAGGACGCGAAGCTCGCTGGCGTGCTCCGCGGCAGACTTCTGCGCGACTTTAATTTGGCGAAGAAAGACTTCCGGCCAATGTTCTTTCTGGCGAATGAGAATATCGCTGAGAAAGGAGCTGGCGCCGAGCAATCGAATCAAATGCGGCAATTCCGAATGGGGAATCTTCGCGAGGGCATTGGAGGTGCCGATCTCAAGAAGCCGCGATAAGTTATTCTCCGCCAGACGCGGTGCAGGGCTCTTGTTTATCAGTGTCTGAAAAATCTTGGACTCGGATTGTGATCTAGATATCCTTTTTTTCTTTTCCACCCCATCAAGGTAATCGGCCGGGCGAAAAGCTTCAAGCGGTTCTATGGCGGTACCCCCTTCCGCTTCGAAAGACTCAAACATCCAGTGTCAACGTTTGGATGCGTAGTGTATACAAAGTTACCCATTGCCGTTGCATCGCTGTGGCGCGAACGGTTCCTTATGAGGGAAATTCGCCATAAATTCGGCATACGGGATGGGTCCATTGGAACGCGGACTATGGCATTGCTATTGCGCATGGTTCTTTCAGTGTTCACCATGCCGGCCTGAGTTGACGTTCTCGACATCAATGGGAGGGTTCAAGTTTGGTGAGGAACCTTATTTGACCCCGAATATTGGGAATAAAATTTTCTTGACGGGTTTTTCCGGTATGCTATGTCTCGCATCGTAAGAGCCTCCCCCATCATTGAAAAGGCTTCTAGCGTGATCTGAGGCCCATGTAGAAACGTAAAACGTTTCTCGGAGGGGGAAAAATGCATAGACGATTAAGGCCAGTTGCTCGGGCGATTTGGACGGCTCGGGTAATCTGGCCTTTTGTGCTTCGTGAGGCCGGTTCCAAGGCAAGATGCTCAAAAAAAGCAACCCTTTCGGCTCTAACCCCCGTGCCATTGTGTCACAAGGCCTAGGGTCTCATGGAAGAAGAGGTGAGAACGCCAAAACAGTAACGATGCGGCGACAGAACGTAGGAGGTCAGCCGTCATGCCAATCATTACAATCTATCAAGGCGCGTCCGGCGAAGGTCAGGAGTTGGCCGAATCCGTGGCCATGGCCCTTGGCTACCGATGTGTCGGACGCGAGGTGCTCGTTGAGGCGAGCCGGCGCTATGGCATACCCGAGGCAAAACTCAACGAGATCGTCGAGAAGGGCCCGTACTGGTGGGAGCGTCTGCTGGAAGACCTGCGGCGCTACAGGATGGCTCTCCAAGCGACACTGTGTGAACTGGCTCAAGACGCAAAGTTGGTTTACCACGGCCACGTAGGTCATGAGCTGTTGTCCGGCATCGGACATGTCCTTAAAGTTCTGCTTACGGCGCCAATTGAATTTCGTATTGAACAACTTTGCAGACGGCAGAAATTGACTGATGCCGAGGCACGCCGCCAAATAGAAGAACTCGACAGAGCCCGCAGCCGCCGGCTTGCGGCGATGTTCGGCGCGGACTGGCGCGATCCCGATCGTTATGACCTGATCCTCAATATGGGCAAAATGAGCCGAGATGGGGCCAAGCGTGTGATCATCGAGGCAGCGCAGCTCGACGAGTATCAGCCTACCGCCGCATCCATCCAGGCCTTCAACGATCTCGCTCTCAGTTCCCGGGTCCATGCCACATTATTTGCCGCGCCCAACTTGCGAGGATTGGCAGTCGAACTTCGCGCCGAAGATGGCCACATTTACGTCAAGGGCAAAGTGGCTCAAGGATTGGAAGCTCAACTTATAAAGGTAGTGAAGTATGTACCGGGTGTGACCCAGGTGACATCCGATCTCTATTCGGCTCTGCCGGAAGGTTATTTACAACTCTGACCGACACAAAAATCTGATGCCAGGTGACGAATTTTATTGGCCAACCCCGAACTCGTTCGTTTCAGAACGCGCGAAGCGACACGCGACAGTGGCGCATAGCCAAACCGCCTCGTCCACAGCGTGCCGAGTGCCGAAAGGAAATACCTGTGGCCAATATAACGGCTGAACCGATATTCCAGGTCGCCAATGGTTTCATGGCGGCCAAGTATTTATTTATTGCCAACGAAGTTGGCCTTTTTGAGAGACTGGCTGAAGGACCGGCCACCCTTGACGAATTGTCTAAACGTCTCGGTATCCCTCGCCGAACCATGCGCATTGTTGCAGATGCGATGGTAGCTCTGGGTTTTGTCGGACGACCGGGAGACCATTATCAGAATAGCCCGATGGCAGATACCTTTCTGAGCGGTCGCACCGGCACCGACTTGCGCTCATTCTTGCGGTACTTGAATCGCCTCAATTACCCCATGTGGATCCGGCTCGAAGAAGCAGTCCGCACGGGTCAGGCCATTTTTGGTGAATTTAAGTTCACGGACGAGGAGCAACAACTTTTCACTGAGGGGGTCGAATCGCTTACTGCTGGACAAGCTCGCGCGCTGGCCGAGAGTTATGACTTTAGCCGGCATCGTTCGGTCCTGGATCTCGGCGGGGGCACGGGCTTGTTTCTGATCGCGGTATTGTCACAACACAGCAATGTCGAAGGCACGCTGTTCGAGCTGCCCGGGGCCGCCGACTTCGCGAGGAAGCGGTTAGTGGGCAGTCCTCTTGCCGGTCGCATTCGAGTTGACGAGGGAGATTTCTTCAACATGTCAATACCTCGTGGTCACGATGCGGTTATCGTAGCCAACGTCATTCATTTATTTTCACCAGAGCGCAACCTCGACCTGCTTCGGCGCATCCGTGAATCCGTATCAGAGGGTTCGCGATTGTTGCTGGTTGACTTTTGGACTGACCCGACCCACACCGAGCCGCTTTTCGCCGCGCTGATGGCCGGCGCGTTTTTGCTACGCTCTGGCGAAGGAGATGTTTACAACGAAGAAGAGGTTCACGGTTGGCTTCAAGCGACGGGTTGGCGGTTCTTGGGGCGCAAACCTTTGGCTGGCCCGGCGAGCCTTATCGTGGCCGAGTCGGTGGGTACTTGAATCCGTTCGAGACTGCGAACGCTTGATGCTTCAGTCTCTGGGCGTGCAGGGAGGCCAACGCCTTCTGGACATTGGATGTGGTCGCGGTGATGACGTGAGAGAAATGGCACATCCGGTGGGAGACAGCGGCACGGTAGTCGGCCATGACAAGCCATGCCATGATCGCCGAAGCGCAGAAACGGTCTGAGGGGTGGACTTTGCCCGTGGAGTTTATCTTGGGCGATGCTGAAAAATTGGATTTCCCTTCTGAGAGTTTTGACACTTGCCGGTCGGAACGAACCTTAATACACCTGAACGCGGGACAATCTCTTGACGAGATAACTCGCGTCACCCAACCTGGCGGGAGGCTTGTTGTTTTATGGCGAGCACTGGCGGCGCAACGGGGTTAATCAAGTCAGGCAAATCCAGTTCCGGGGCGTGCCCGTGACTCACACATTTGACGCTAACTTCTAACTTTAGGGGGTGTGCCATGAGACGCATAAAAACTACGATCCGTGTAGTGGCTCTGCTCGGTATGGCAATACTATCCTACGCGGCCGACGCGAAGCAGCCTAAGCAAATTACGCTGACGCCTATTGGTCGATACAGCGCCGGTCAGGGCATCGAGCGCGCGGAGATAGCGGCCTATGATCCGGCAACCAGGCGGATTTTTGGTATTAGTTCCACGCTGTTCCATGTCGACGTCCTCGACATCAGTGATCCGACCGATCCAACGTTAACATTTACGATACCTCTCGGCGGCCGACCCAACAGTGTGGCGCTTCATGAGGGCGTCGTTGCGGTGGCTGTCGAGAACGCGGTCAAGACGGATCCGGGATTTGTGAAATTTTTTGACACCAACGGGACGCTGTTAAGCACCGTGACGGTTGGGGCGCTTCCCGACATGGTGATCTTCACTCCCAACGGCAGACGGCTGCTGGTTGCTAACGAAGGAGAACCCAATGACGCCTATACCGTTGATCCGGAGGGCTCGGTCAGCATCATCGATATGACGGTGGGCGCGGCCAATCTTACTCAAGCCGATGTTAGAACTGCAAAGTTCGATGATTCCATTCCGAAGACCAATGCGTCCAGTATTCGTAAGTACGGACCGGGCGCTACGCTCGCCCAAGATCTGGAGCCCGAATACATCGCTGTCTCACATAACTCGAAAACAGCATGGGTGACGCTGCAGGAGAACAATGCTCTCGGGATCTTGGATATAGAAGCAGGCATCTTTACCGGCCTTGTGGGACTCGGCTTCAAAGATCATAGCCAAGCTGGAAACGGTCTCGATGCGAGTGACGCCGACGGCGGGATCAACATTGCCAACTGGCCGGTCTTTGGTATGTACCAGCCGGATGCAGTCGAGTCGTATCGAGTTCGCGGCGTAACGTATCTCATCATGGTTAATGAGGGCGAAAGTCGCGCCTTGACCGGATTTAGCGAAGAAGTACGCGTTAATAGCGCCAGCTATGTGCTCGACCCAACGGTTTTCCCAAACGCTGCTACTCTTAAACAGAATAGCAATCTTGGCCGTTTGACGGTTACGAATGCAACAGGCGATACCGACGGCGATGGCGACTTCGACCAAATTTTTGTACCCGGCGGGCGCTCTTTCTCAATCCGGACGGCCCAGGGAGAGCTGGTATTCGACAGCGGCGATGATTTCGAGCAAATCACCGCCGCACAAGTTCCGGCGTCGTTCAATTCCAACGGCACCTCTGCCACGTTCGACACGCGAAGCGACAACAAGGGCCCCGAACCGGAGGGCGTAGTACTCGGCAAAGCCTTCGGCCGCACCTATGCTTTTATTGGACTCGAGCGTACCGCGGGAGTGATGGTTTACGACGTGTCGGACCCCTTCCATCCAAACTTTGTTCAGTACATGAACACGAGCCCGGACGACATCTCGCCAGAAGGGCTTCTCTTCATCAAGGAAAAGGACAGTCCCAATGGCAAGCCTCTTCTGGTGGTATCACACGAAATCAGCAGCACGACGACGATTTTCGAGATTAACAAGAAATAGCAGTTTGAGTTGTATAATGATGACCGACGAAATGGAGGTGCCTTATGAGCAAATTTCGCATTGAGCCGCACGGGCGACTGCAGGAATGGGTCGCAAACGAAAAGGGATATTTTAAGGACGAAGGGCTCGATTACGAACTCCTGACTTCGTACGCAACCCAGGCGTCCGGCTACGCTCTCGTCCAGTCCACTGAAACCGCCGCGCCCGAAGTAAAGCGAGGCGCCTTCGAGAATATGGAGAAGGGTCGTGCCGCCGACATCAGCTGCGCGTGTCACTGGGCGGTTAACATGGCCTCCTCCTCGGGCCATGGCCGTATGTGGGGACACGCGTATTCGGTGACGCCCTCGGCGATTGTCGTTCCTGCAGAGTCTCGGATAAAGAAGGCGCGCGACCTGGCCAACGTTGAAGTGGGAGTGGGCTACCATTCCGGCAGTTATTTCTCGGCCATCCAGGCGATGGAAAAGGTCCTCAAAGCCGGTGAGATCAAGCTTCACTATATTGGCCAACCTCAGGATCGTTTGGCTGCGTTGCTGGATCGCAAGGTCCAAGCCGCCAACCTATTTGGTGCGCCGTTGTATCTGGTCGAGCAACAGGGATTCCGAAGAATTCTCGACACGACATTCATGATCGGATTCCTGATGCATAAGGATGCGGACGCCGAAGACGTTAGACGCTACTTTAACGCACTGCAGCGTGCGCAACGAGACATCGATCTGGAGCCGGAGCGTTACAAACACTATTTTTTAAAAGAATTACCGGCAAAATATCACGACATGATCGACGTCAGCGGGTTCGGACCGGGAGAACGGTTGGTGTTCGAGCCCTACACGCGCGAAATGTTCGAGCGCACACAGCGGTGGATGGAGGAGTCGAAGCTCTTTCCCGAGGGCAAGGTCGACGCGGCCGACTACGGAGTCGCGGTCTCCATTTAGAGACAACGGAAGGCCGCTGCATCGTCACTGCCAATGAGAGGAAAGGGATGCTGGCAAATTTTCCGTAATAAGGAGGTTCATATGTCTAAGTTTCTCATGCAGGTTTCCTTGACTCAGGACGGCGCGAAAGGTCTGGCCAAAGACGGGGGCACCAAGCGAAAGCAAGCGGCGGAACAGTTCTTCAAATCGGTCGGTGGAAAATTGGAGGCTTTTTATTTTGCCTTCGGCGACACCGATGTTTTTGCCATCGTCGATTTTCCTGACAACGCAAGTGCTGCTGCCATATCACTCGCAGGAAATGGCGCAGGCCAAGCCAACGTCAAAGCCACGGCACTCATCACCCCCGAAGAGATGGACCAGGCTGCAAAAAAAAGCCAAGGTCTTCACCCACCGGGTGCTTGATAGGTTTTGGTGGCATAGAGTTGAACCACTCTGGACACTGGCGCGTATACAAAGGCAAAAAGGCTTAGAGGCTCGTTGAAGGAGGACACGGTCATGCCGATCATCACGATCTATCAAGGGGCGTCCGGCGAAGGTCAGGAGTTGGCCGAAAGTGTGGCCCAAGCTCTCGGTTATCGTTGCGTCGGACGTGAGGTGCTCGTCGAGGCGAGCCGGCGCTACGGAATACCGGAGGCAAAACTCAACGAGATCGTAGAAAAGGGCCCGCATTGGTGGGAGCGCCTGCTGCAGGATCTGCGACCGTATCGGATCGCTCTCCAAGCTGCGCTGTGCGAACTGGCCCACGACGGCAAGGTGGTTTACCACGGCCACGTGGGTCATGAGCTTTTGCCCGGCATCGGGTATGTGCTGAAGGTGCTTTTAATCGCGCCAATCGAATTTCGCGTCGAACAAATTCGAATCCGGCAAAGTCTGACGGACGTCGCGGCGCGCAATTATATAGAAGAGGTCGATAAGGCGCGCAGCCGGCGGCTGATGGCGATGTTCGGCACGGATTGGCGCGATCCTAATCGCTATGACCTCATTCTCAATATGGGAAAAATGCGCCGGGATGGGGCCAAACGTATGATTATCGAGGCTGCAAAACTCGAAGAGTATCAGCCCACCCCCGTATCGAGCCAAGCTTTCGCCGACCTCGCGCTTGGTTCCCGGGTGCACGCCATGTTGTTTGCTGCGCCCGATATACGGGGTTTGGCACTCGAAGTTCGCGCCGAAAGTGGGCAAATTCACCTCAAGGGCAGAGTCGACCACGGGTTGGAAGACAAAGTCGTAAAGCTCGTGAAAGACGTGCCGGGCGTGACCAAGGTGACGGCAGACCTTTATTCCGTTCCGCCGGAAGCTTTCTTAGGACCCTGAGTGCCGGGGAATCAATCGCGATCTGTTTTTTTGCCGTGGCGGGCTTGAGCGATGAAAATACTTTGTTCAGTCGGGCGGAGGACACGATGACCACGAGGTCGCATGATCCAGGTGAAACGGATTCAATCTTCGCATCCGGCGAGGTCGCCGAACAATGGCAACGTGGGAAAGTGCAGCGTGACGAGGTCAACACGGTAGCGAACGAGATGATGCTTAACTTAGCCGATCTCCGCGCCGGCAGTAGAGTCCTCGATGTGGCAGCCGGCACAGGAGACCAGACGCTCCTGGCGGCTCGATGCGTCGGACCGACGGGCCATGTATTAGCCACAGATCTTTCTGCCAGCATGTTGAATTTAGCTGCCGAGGCGGTGCGAAACGCCGGCCTCAAAAACGTCGACATGTGTGTGATGGACGCCGAAAACATCGATCTCGATGCGGATTCGTTCGACGCGGTTATATGCCGGATGGGCCTCATGTTGTTTCCCGACCCCGTCAAAGCCCTTATCGGGATGCGCCGCGTGGTGAAGCCGACAGGAAAAGTTGTGGCCCTGGTGTGGTCGAGTGAAGAGAAGAATCCGTGTCGTGGGGTTCCTTTTGCGATTTGTCGCCGTTTTGGAAGTGATTTCTCTACGGTGCCCGGATTAAACTTAATGTTCACGCTCGGCGACCGAGGAATTCTCGAAGATACTTTCAGAGCAGGCGGGTTCCACGAGGTAGCTGTCCACGCGGTTACGACACGATGGCGGTTTTCGTCTGTCGCCGATGCTATCCGAGCCACGAAGGATTGTTTGCCGGGTCTGCAGCGCATTATGGCGCCGCTAAGCGACGCAGATCGTGACCTAGCTTGGACCGAAATTGAGCACCAGTTCAGCCAGTTTGGGGATGCGAACGGTTTCGAGGCACCCGGCGAGGTGCTCATCGGAATCGGGACGAAGTAGATTGATCAAAGAGTTGTGAATGGCGCGAGTACAGTCGGATTCTGAGAAAAACTGTCCGGGACCGCGTGTGCCAAATAAACTGACGCGATTTTTGTGCCTTTGCGCCAGCGATGGATTTCGGATGTGAATATTTGTCACGCCAAGACGCCAATATTGCAAAGTTAGATTCTTCATTGACGCCACAAAGCACCTGAAGTAAAAGTCAGCTCAGCCGCTGGGGAAGCCGCCGCCGGAGCCTACCCCTACCCTGTCATACTTCTAGTTTCTCCCGCGACCAACGTCTAGGTTTCGGTAGTTGTTTTATGGCAGGCATCACCAAAAAAGGTTCTAAGAATAAAAAGGCAAAACTGCAGCGTCGCGTGGTGAAACCGTCGCCGGCTAAACAAGCGCAGACGATTGCCGAGCTACGCCAGCAACTTGCCGAATGTTTGCAGCGGGAGAGCGCGACTGCCAAGGAGAACGTGCGCCTGTTTAAGGAATTGCAGGACCGTAAGCACGACCTTACAGAGTCACTGGAGCAGCAGACTGCTACGAGCGAGATCCTGCGCGTTATCGCCAGTTCGCCAACCGACATCCAGCCGGTGCTGGATGTGGTTGCGGAGAATGCTGCCAAGCTGTGCGATGCAGTCGACGGCGTAATAGTTCGTCCTGAAGGCGACAGCCTTCAGATTCTGGCGAAATACGGCGCGATACCAACTGCCAGCTTTCTGCCGCTCAGTCGAGACTTTCCTCCTGGCCGGGCCGTCATCGACCGCCAAACAATTCACATCCACGATGTGAAAGCGGAGCTCGACACTGAATATCCTGATGCCAGGGTCCCTCAGCAACTCACTGGTATTCGAACCGTACTTAACACTCCGTTGCTGAGAGAAGGTGTCGCCATCGGGTGCATTGGAGTTCGTCGCACAGAGGTGCGCCCGTTTACCGAAAAACAAATCGCGCTTCTCAAGACTTTCGCTGATCAAGCCGTGATCGCCATCGAAAACGTTCGGTTGTTCAAAGAGATTCAGGAACGCAATGCGGAACTGCGCGAGGCGCTGGAGCATCAGACGGCAACCTCCGAGGTGCTGGGCATCATCAGCCGCTCGCCGACCGACGTGCAGCCGGTCCTCGACGCCATCGTCGAGAGCGCCGCCCGGGTTTGCGGGATTGATGACGTGGTGCTGCGACTCC
>Ga0075421_100005535_pt1 | contig 15300 bp, 9 predicted proteins | sample SoiMetdeltSBSDD5_FD_75292 | JGI IMG/M metagenome (GOLD analysis project Ga0075421, IMG submission 75292) | Bulk soil microbial communities from a Populus tree surrounding site in Tennessee, USA - Soil MetaG P. deltoides SBSDD5 | ecosystem: Environmental > Terrestrial > Soil > Tree plantation...
AACTCGCTTCACGTCCTGGCGACGCGTTGATGGATTCACCCACGACAAGGAGACGCAACGTGCGGCACGGAATGTACCTGGGAATGGCGCTGTCGATCCTGGCCCTGGCCATGGGCGATCCCGCCCGGGCCGAGACGGCCGCCGACGCGGCGGAGACGAATGCCCCCGAGGCGCCGGAAAAGAAGAAGATCGAGTTCGAGCTGCGGCTGATGTTCTGGGCCGTTTCCGGGGGTCCCGAGGACCTTCCCACCGGGACGCCGGTCCCGACGGCGCAGACCGAGAACATCCAGGACTTCTTCCTGCGGCGCGGCAGGTTGATCCTCAAAGCCCAGGGGTCCCCCCGGCTGGACATTTACGCCCAGTTCGGGCAGGACAACGCAGGCAGCAAGATCTCGAGGGACGACGCGGGGTTCCGGATCAAGGACCTGTACCTCAACTACAAGAGGGCCGACGCGCTCCAGGTGGTCGTGGGACAGTTCAAGGTCCCGTTCCTGCGCCAGAATCTCCAGAGCGATTTCGAGCTGCTTCTCGTCGATCGCGCTTTTGCGTCGTCGCTGCGGCCGGCGATCGAAGGGACCCGCGACCAGGGGGGGATGGTCTGGGGGAACAAGGGGGGCTTCCAGTACCGGGCCGCGGTCTTCGACGGAGCGGACCAGGAGGACAACAACCCGACGAGCAGCCTCCGCGGCTCGGCGCGCGTCTCCTGGAACTGGTTCACCCCCGAGAAGGGGCTGAGCTACACCAGCACCGCCCTCGGAGAGAAGCGGATTCTTCAGGTCGGATTGCAGGGGGATTCCCAGAACCACCGGCCCGACTCGAAGGACGACACAGGATTCACCACCGAGTCCAGGTCGTACCGTGCCTGGGCGGCGGACCTCTTCTACGATCAGCCGTTCGCCGGGACGTGGGTGGTGACCTTCGAAGGGGCCTGGATCGAGCGTCGCGATGATTACGACACTCCGGGGGTCGACACCCGCTCGATCAGCGGCTACTTCGCCGAGGCCGGGCTCCTGCTGCCCTGGAAGATCGGCCCGGGCCGCCTCCAGGTCTCGGGACGCTACGAGGACCTGGACACCGATCGCGGCCCGGCCACGAGCAGCATCAGCCTTCGGAGCGCCGGAATCACCTATTACGCCGCCGGGCACGCCCGCAAGATCCAGCTCGATTACACGCAGCGCCACGAGCGGCCGATCGAGCTCGACAACGACGAGGTGCGCCTCTCGGTGATCGCCTCGTTCTGAATGGCGGATTCCGTCCCGAGGAAGGTCCTTGTCTCGGGCGCGGACCAGGCATAGAATCCCGTACCTCTTTCTGGGAGAAAGGTCCATGACACGAGACCCCGTCCGTCCGCCAGGCATGCGGCCGTGGGTCAGGTGGTGCGCGACAGTCCTCGCGCTCGCGTTCGTGCTGGTGGCGGTCCACCAGATCGTCCCGCACCACCCGGACCACGCCCGCTGTCCGGTTTGCACGTCGCAGGATCGGCCCTCGCTGGCGGTCTCCGACGTGCGCGTGCCGCTTCCGCGGCCGGTCACGTTCCGTCTGCCGCTGGAGCCGACCGCCGATCGCACGCTGAGCAGTGTCTCCGTCCTCCACCCCCTGCGCGGTCCTCCACTCCTCCTCGCGGTCTGACACCCATCTCGTCGTGAACGACTAGCGGGACATCCGTCCCGAGACGGCCACCACTCCGTCCGCCGGCCCATGCGCCGCGGAGAGGAGGGCGCCGTCCTTGTCCAGACGTCCTCTCGAGACAGAGGACCAGGGGAGATCCATGCGAACCAAGTACAAGTCGATGAGTTTCCTGAGTCTTGCGGCGCTCCTTGCGATGTCGGGCGCTCCAGGCCTCATGGCGCAGTCAGCGGGAACCGCGGATCCGTCCGCGGCGCAGGAGCGGCCGGCGCAGGGGAGCATCACGGGAACCGTGACGACCAAAGACAGCAAGAAGCCGATCCTGGGGGCGGAGATCGAGATCATCGGTCGGTACCGGATCGCGCGCAGCGACGCGTCGGGACGTTTCACGCTGGGGGATCTCCCCCCGGGAACGTACCTGCTGTCGGTCCGGGCCACGGGATACGGGTCCTACTCGGCGCAGGTCCCGGTCGAGGCGGGGAAGCCGGCGAGCGTCGAGGTGGTGCTCGACGTGCAGTTCCACGAAGAGAAGCTGATGGTGACGGCGAGCGTGGAGGCGCGGGACCCCCTGCAGGTGTACCAGCCGACGGACGTCATGGGGGCCAAGGAGCTGGAGCAGCGCGCCTCCGTGTCGCTGGGCCAGACGCTGAGCAACGAGCCGGGCGTCTCGCAGACCGGTCTGACGCCGGCGGCCGGCCGGCCGGTCATCCGCGGGTTCGGCGGCGACCGGGTCCTGATTCTCGAGGACGGGCTGCGCGTCGGCGACGTCTCGTCGATTTCGCCGGACCACGGCGTGGCCTCCGATCCGGCGGGAGCGGATCAGATCGAGATCGTGCGCGGGCCGGCCAATCTGCTCTACGGCAGCAACGCCATCGGCGGCGTGATCAACATTCTCGGCAACGAGGTGCCGCTGCACCTGCACGAGAAGCCCACCGGCAGCCTGCTCCTGCTCGGCGGAACGAACGCCGGCGAGATGTCCGCCACGGCGGATGTCGAAGCGGCGGCCGGACCGGTCGGGTTCCGCGTCGGAGGCGGGCACCGGGAGGCGGACGAGTTCGACTTCAAGGGGGGGACGGCGGGGAACTCGCAGTACGACACCGACACCGCGCACGTGGGGGCCTCCTTCGTGAAGCCGGGAGGGATGTTCGGCGTGGCGTATCGATCGTGGGAGGCGGACTATGGGATCCCGGTCGACGACGCCGGGGCCGCCGTCTCTCCCGGCGACCCGGGCGTGACGATCGGCATGAAGCAGCACAGCCTCAAGGCGCGCGGCGAGATCGATCAGGAGTTCGGTCCGTTCAAGGCGGCGCGCTTCGAAGCGGTGAGCCGCAGCTACGAGCACACCGAGTTCGAGGACGACGGGACGCCCGGCACGAAGTTCAATCTCGACACCACCGAGCTCCGCATGGACGTATCGCAGAAGGTGCACGGGCGCTGGAACGGCTCGTTCGGCCTGTGGAACCTCGACCAGGACTTCTCGGCCGTCGGGGCCGAGGTCCTCGTCCCGAAGGCCAGGACCAAGGGGTACGCCGGATTCGTCTACGAGGAACTGGCGTACGACAAGGTCCGCTACCAGGCCGGCGCCCGCTTCGAGAGCGTCAAGGTCAATCAGGCGGCCACGGGAATCGACAAGAGCTTCGACCTGGTCTCGGCGGCCCTGGGGACGATCGTGAAGCTCAACGAACCACTGAGCCTGTCGGCGAATCTCACGAGCAGCGCCAAGGCGCCGAGCGCCGAGGAACTGTTCGCGAACGGGCCGCACGCGGCGACCTTCGCGTTCGAGCAGGGGGACGAGACGCTCGGCAAGGAGACCAGCCTCGGCCTCGACCTGTCCTTGAGGATGAGGACGAAACGGCTGGGGGGCGAGCTCACGTTCTTCAAGACGCGCTTCAGCGATTTCATCTTCATCAGTCCCACGGGCGCCGTCGATGCCGGATCGGGATTCCCGATTTTTCAGTATGGCGCGGCCGACGCCGACTTCACCGGCTTCGAGCTGCACGGCGATCTCAACCTGCGCGAGCATTTCATCCTTGAAGTCATCGCCGATTCCGTGCGGGCCCAGAACACCGGCATCGACGAGCCGCTGCCGCGCATCACGCCGACCCGCTTCGGGACCGGCCTGCGCTACGAGACCGACAGTTTCTTCGTGGCGGCCGAGGCGCGGGGCGCTCTGCGCCAGGACAGGGTGGCCCCGTTCGAGACGGAGACGGGCGGGTACACGATCTACAACCTCTACGGTGGGATCACGCTCGCGGGAAAAGGAATCCTGCACCGCATCGGACTGCGGCTGGAGAATCTGTCCGACAAGCTGTATCGCAACCACATCTCGCCGATCAAGGACGTCATCCCGCAGCAGGGGCGGAACATCCAGCTGACGTATCGCCTGCTGTTCTGAGGGTTGTCTTGCCGGAGAATGCCGTTCCCGGGGGGGCCTTCCGGGCCCCCCCGGAGCTTCGATCAGTACGTGTGCGACAGCCCGAACATGATTCCCGAGCCGGGCGCGAGATTGACCTCGTTGACCTTCTGATACACCGGGACCTGGACGAACCCGTAGATCGACGTGCCAGATTTCGTCTCGAGCCGGAGACCGGGCGTCAGGTTGACGAGGGTGGATCCTGTCGACGGGACGCCGTCTCCCAGGAACTGGTCCCGATCGGCCCTGCGGCCGTTGACCTGGAGGGACCACGTGACCTGGTGCTCCGTCCGGTAACGGAACCCGGCGCTGGCCTGGGTCTCGTCGCCGAACCGGTAGTCCAACCCGTTCTCCCCGTTCCAGCGATAGGAGCCCGCGAGGAAACACTCCCCCTTCTGGGGCACGACCTGGCGCGACCAGCCGAGGGAGCCGATGAAATCGGTCGAGCCGGTGCCGGGCTCGATGGTCGGCTCGTTGATCTCCCCTTCGCTGTCGCGCAGCTTGTACTGGCCGGTCGGCACTTTGACGGCCAGGCCTCCGACCAGGATCTGCCGCGCCTTGACCGACAGGGCGTAGCGGACCCCCGCCCGGATGTCGCCGAAGCCGGAGGAGCCGTCGCCGCGCGAGAAGTGCTCGTCGATGGTGCCGACGTCGCCGAAATGCTCGTGGTCGCGGTCGTTGATGATCGGCAGCTGCCAGTCGATGGTGAGGCGGTCGGTCAGGCCGTACGCCATGTCGATCTCGACCAGGGTGTTCTGGGTCCGGATTTCCCGGTGGTGGTCCGGCTCGAGGACGCCGTTCTCGAAATCGACCTTGGGTGTCAGGACCTCGCCGACCTTGCGGGTGCCCGAGAGCTTCCGGTCCTGGACAACGTATCGAAACGACAGGTCCACGATGAGCTGCCCCCGGTTGCCGACCCCCTCCTGGGTTCCGGTGACAAGGAAACAGTTGGCCGAACCGCACGTTGCATGGACCGGCGTCGGGCGTGAGATCAAGAACAGACAGACGACTGCGGCGACAAGACGGACTGGACGCAAAGACACGGGACATTCCTCCGTTCAGGAAGCGAGTGGATGGTCAGGGATCGATGGACGCTTCAGGAACGGAGGCGGGGTGGATGAAACGGAGGGTCGACGCACGGCCCCGCGGCGGGGCGCCGGTTCTCCACGCGGACCTGCCCCTCGGCGAGGAGCGGCTGCGAGGCCACGGGCCGGGGGAGGAGGGCGGGCCGGCCGCTTCCAGGCGGCGCCATCGGGACCTCGGACGAGGCCCCGGCCCCGCAGGGACGTCCGAGGCGACAGCGATCGACGTCCTTCCCGGGGCTGCAGCAGCACGACTTGCCACAGCGCGCCATGGCGCAGGAGGCGCCGCCGCCCGCGACCAGGGGAGGAACGAAGGAGGCAAGGCACGACAGAAGAACGCCCACCGCCATGAATCGAAGTCGCACGCGCACAGAGCTCCCCGCGAGAGGGTGGGATTCTAGCACCGTCGCACCGGCGCTTCCACGGCGCGGCCGCCTGCGGGCCACCATGCGGTCCGGCCGTGGTAATCTTCCGCTGCCGACACCCCCACGAGGGCCCGAACGATGCGCTGCCGGTCGTGCGCGAGCGACATCCCCGAATCCAGCCGCTTCTGTCTTTCCTGCGGCGCGCCGCTCGAATCGCCGTCGGGGTCCCCCACGCAGACGCACATCCAGGGGGCCGGTTCGCAGGAAGACTCGAGGCCCGAGCGCTTCCCTCCCGGCACGCTGCTCGCGGGACGCTACCGCATCGTCGGACTGCTCGGCCGCGGCGGAATGGGGGAGGTCTATCGCGCCGACGATCTGAAGCTGGGGCATCCGGTGGCGCTGAAGTTCCTGCCGCAGGAGCTCGAGGCGGATCCCGCCCGGCGCGGGCGCTTCCTGAACGAGGTGCGGCTGGCGCTGCGGGTGACCCACAGGAACGTCTGCCGCGTCCACGACATCGGCGAGGCGGACGGCCAGCAGTTCCTGTCGATGGAGTACGTCGACGGCGAGAACCTCGCCTCGCTCCTGCGCCGGATTGGACGGTTTCCCGAGGATCGGGCGACCCGCCTCGCCCGCCAGCTCTGCGGCGGGCTGGCGGCGGCGCACGAGCAGGGGATCCTGCACCGCGATCTGAAGCCGGCCAACGTCATGATCGACGGCCGCGGGCAGGTGAAGGTGACCGACTTCGGCCTGGCCGGGATCGCGGCGGAGATTCACGGGCCGCAGGTGCGGGTCGGGACCCCGGCCTACATGGCGCCGGAGCAGCACGAGGGGCGGGAGGTGACCGTCCGGAGCGACGTCTACGCCCTGGGGCTGGTGCTGTACGAGCTGTTCACCGGCAAGCCCGCGTTCGAGGCGCGCACCCCGGCGGAGCTGTTGCGCCAGCAGTGCGAGTCGGCGCCGGCGAGCCCGGCCAGCCTGGTCGACGGTCTCGACCCGGCGGTCGAGCGGGTGATCCTGCGCTGCCTGGAGAGGGATCCGGGGCTCCGCCCCGCTTCGGCCCTCGCGGTGGCGGCGGCCCTGCCGGGCGGCGACCCGATCGGCGCCGCGCTCGCGGCCGGCGAGACCCCCTCGCCGGAGCTTCTGGCGGAGGCGGGGCAGAGCGGCGGGCTGAGCCCCGCGATCGCGTGGGCCGGGCTCGCGACCGTCGTGCTCGGCACGGCCCTCGTCGTGCTGCTCGGCGGCCAGAAGAATCTCCTGTCGCTGGTGCCGGCAGGGAAGCCCCCGGAGGCGCTCGTCGACCGCGCGCGGGAGATCGTCCGCGTGGCCGGCTACACGGACGCGCCGGCCGACAGCCTGGGAGCGTTCGAGCCCAACGAACCCTACCTGGAGCACCTGGAGAAAACCGGATCGCGCTTCGACACCTGGGCGCCGCTCCGGCGCGACCGGCCCGCGGGCCTGCTCTTCCGGTACCGGCAGAGCCCCCGTCCCCTCTCCAGGTATTCCAAGGCGAGCATCGGGGAATGGTTCGCCGATCCGCCGAACAACCGGCCGGGGATGGTGCAGGTCGCCCTCGATCCCGAGGGGAGGCTGAACACCTTCACGGCCGTCCCGCCGGAGCGCGAGGCGGCCGGAGAGGCGCCCTCAGCCCCCGACTGGGGGCCGATCCTGGCGGCCGCGGGGCTGGGGACGGCGGCGCTTCGAGAGTCCGTCCCCTCCTGGTCTCCGCCCGTCTACGCCGACCGCAGGACCGCCTGGGAGGGGGTCTATCCCGATGCGCCGGACGTCCCGATCCACGTCGAGGCGGGCTCGTTCCAGGGCCGTCCGGTGTGGTTCCGGATCGGCGAGCCATGGACCGTATCGTCCGCCTCCGAGGATTCTCCGGACCCCATCGGCGAGCGTGTCTCCGAAATCCTCGAGGCGGCGGCGTTCCTGGTCGTGATCATCGGCGCGTCCGTCATCGCCCTGCGGAACGTCCGATCGGGGCGGGGGGATCGGCGGACGGCCCTGCGCTTCGCCCTCTACATGGGCGGGATCCGGATGCTCTGGCTCCTCGGTGCGCACCACGTGCCCGCCGAGTCGGAGGTGCCTCTGCTCACAGGCCACCTGTCGTACGCCATGTATCGAGTCGGCTTCGTGTGGATCTTCTATATGGCGCTCGAGCCGTATGCCCGGCGCCTCTGGCCCTGGATGCTCGTGTCCTGGGTCCGGCTCTTCGGGGGGCGCGCGCGGGACCCGCTCGTGGGGCGCGACCTCCTGGCGGGGGCCGTGTTCGGCGTCGCGCTCGCCCTGAACATCCGCATGCTTCAGTGGCTTCCCGGCTGGCTCGGCGTGGCGCCGATTCAGCCGTTCTCCAACGTCTGGAGCCTCGAGTCGGTCCGCGGACTGCGCCACGCCGTCACGGCGACCCTGGGGATCCACACGACGAGCCTGCTGGAAGTCCTGTTCCCTGTCACGCTGTTCCTGGTGTTCCGGCTTCTGCTCCGCAGGACCTGGGCGGCCGTGGGCATCGTCTCGCTGATCGGCACGGTCGTCACCTATTCCGGCAGGGGGAGCCTCGCGGCGTACGCGGGGTTCATGGTCGTCACTCTGCTGATTATCTGGGTCGCGCTGCTCCGCTTCGGCCTGCTCTCGGTGGCGATCTGCACCTCCGTCGCCGACCTGCTGACGCAGCTGCCGATCACGTTCGATGTCTCGGCCTGGTACGCGGGCGCGTCCCTGCCCGCGCTGGTCCTGATTCTCGGGGTGACCGTCTGGGCGTTCCGGATCGCTCTGGCCGGGCGCCCCCTCTTCCGCGACACCATCCTCGAGGCGGAGGCCCCCGCCTCCCGCTGATCGGCGTCGGGGATTCCCGGCGATTCAGTTCCGCGTCGCGATCGCGATCGCCTTGGCGATGTCTTCGAGCTTGAACGGCTTGAAGAGGATTTCGTTTCCGGCTTCGTCCAGGAACCTCTTGATCTCCGCGCTCGCGCCGTCGCCGGTCGTGAACACGATGCGCTTGGCCATCCGGGCATTCTTCTGCAGGACCGCCCGGTAGATGTCCCGGCCGGTGCCGTGCGGCATCTTCATGTCGGAGATGATGAGATCGTGGCCGTTCGCCGCGATCTTCTGCAGCGCTTCGGGGACGTCGGAGGCGGTGTCGACCTGGTGCCCCTGCGTCCTCAGGAGCTCGACCAGGAGATCCTGGATGCTCGTCTCGTCGTCTACCACCAGGATCCGCAGGGAGGTGGGTGCGGCGGGGACCGCGTCGGTCGTCTCGGGCCGTTCGGTCTCGGGATTGGCCAGCACCGGCAGGTCGATCACGAACGTGGCCCCCTGTCCGGGCTGCCCCTCCACCCGGATGCTGCCGCCGTGCTCCTGGATGATGCCGTAGCAGAGCGACAGGCCCAGCCCGGTCCCTTTCCCTTCCGTCTTGGTGGTGAAGAACGGCTCGAAGATGCGCTGCTGGTTCGCCAGGGGAACTCCCGGCCCGTCGTCCGAGATCCGGCACTCGATCCGGTCGCCCATCTGGCGGGTGGTCAGCCGGATGGTCCCGCCCTTCTTCACCTCGACGATGGCCTGCTCGGCATTGTTGAGCAGGTTCAGGACGACCTGCTGGATCTGATGGAAGTCCAGCATGGTGGCCGGGAGATCGGCGGGCAGGTCCTTCTCCACGAGGATCTGGCTGGCGCGGAAGTGATACGCCTTGAGCTCCAGGGTCTTCTCGATGATCCCGTTCAATCCGAGGTGCTTCTTTTCGGGAGGATGCTTGCGCGCGAACGTGAGCAGGTTCCGCACGATCTTCGCGAGCCGGTTGCCTTCCGAGTGCATGATGTCCAGCCGTCTCTGGATCTCGGCGGGGAGGCCCTTCGCGAGCAGGAGCTGCGTGTACCCCATGATGGTCGACAGGGGGTTGTTGATCTCGTGCGCCACCCCTGCGACCAGCTCGCCCAGGGCGGTCATCTTCTCGGCCTGCATGAGCTGGCTCATGGCGACGTCGAGACGGCCCTGGGTCTGGGTCAGGAGCTCCTTCGACTGGGAGTGCTCCCGCCGCAGCTCCGCCTCGCGCACCTCCCGCGTCACGGCGGCGGAGAGCTTGGTCAGGCGCCCCTTCAGGATGTAGTCCTTCGCCCCCAGCTTCATGGCCTGCACGGCCTGCTCCTCTCCGATGCTCCCGGAGACGATGATGAAGGGGACGTCCTGGCCGGTCGTGCGCAGGAGCGCGAGCGCGGCCGGGGCGCTGAACACGGGCATGCTGTGATCGGAGATGATGACGTCCCAGTCCTGGCGCTCCAGCGCGGCCGTCATCCCCTCGGAGGTGTCGACCCGCTCCCATTGCGGATCGTAGCCGTCCTTCCGGAGCGCGCGCAGGAGGAGGTCCGCGTCGTCTTCCGAGTCCTCGATGATCAGGAGCCGCAGAGGCTTGCGCATCATGCCCTCGTTAGGAGTGTGTCCGAGTATTGGGCCGGGTCGCGTTCCGGACGCCGTGGGGCCGGATGCGAGGCGCCGCGACGACGTCCGATGCCCAGGCATCGAGGAGGCGCGGCAACGAAGGAGACGGCCCCACGCCGCCGGAACCCGGAGGGCGCATGGGGATTGCGGCCGCATACTGCGTCGCTCGTCGTCGATGATGGACCCGCATCATTCTCCTCCTCGCTCCTTGTCTGCAATCCGCAAGCCCCATGCGCGCGACCCGGCCGAATACTCGGACACACTCCTAGTAAGGTGAGGCCACGTTGAGGACGAGCCAGTAGAGATCCAGCTGCCGGATCGCCTGCGAGAATTCGATGAAATCGACCGGCTTGCGCACGTAGCTGTTCGCCCCCAGGTCGTAGCTGGCGAGCCGATCCGTCTCCTCGACGGACGAGGTCAGCATGACGACCGGCAGCCTGCGGGTCTGGGGGTTCTGGCGCAGCCGGCGCAGCACCTCGAGGCCGTCGATGCCGGGCAGCTTGATGTCCAGGAGGACCAGCTCGGGAAGGATCGCGGTCTCTCCCGGTTTCCCCTCCGCCGCGCGGAACAGATAGTCCAGGGCCTGCGCGCCGTCCCGCGCCACGATGACGTCGTTGGCGAGGTTGTGGCTCTTCAGGGCGCGGAGCGTGAGCGCTTCGTCATCCGGGTTGTCCTCGACGAGAAGAATCGTGCGCGTGCGCATCGTGTCAGCCCTTTCGTGAAGCCTCACAGCGTGAAGTAGAACGTCGCCCCCTTGTCCACCGCCCCCTCGGCCCAGACCCGCCCGCCGTGGCGGCGCACCACGCGTTGAACCGTCGCGAGCCCGATGCCCGTCCCTTCGAACTCCGCGGCGGAGTGCAGCCGCTGGAACGCCCCGAAGAGCTTGCCGGCGTACCGCATGTCGAACCCGGCGCCGTTGTCCCGGACGAAAAAGGCCGGCGTGCCGTTCTCCTGGTTGGATCCGACCTCGATGCGCGCGCCGCTCCTCTTGGCCGTGAACTTCCACGCGTTGCGCAGCAGGTTGTCCAGCGCCACCCGGAGGAGCCGGGGGTCCGCCTCGGCCACCAGCCCGTCCTGGATGGACAGCTCGACCGCCCGCCCCGGCTGGCTCCTGCCGATGTCCTCGGCGACGCGCCTCGCCAGGTCGCTGAGATTGATCCGCTCGACTCTGATCTCGGCCCGGGTCAGCCTCGACAATCCGAGCAGGTCGTCGATCAGCTGCCCCATGCGCTGCGACGCGGCGCGGACGCGCTCCAGGTTCTTGCGTCCCTGGTCGTCCAGGCTCGGCCCGCAGTCCTCGAGCACGGCCTGGCTGAAGCCGTCGATGCTCCGGAGCGGCGCGCGCAGGTCGTGGGACACCGAGTAGCTGAAGGCTTCGAGCTCCTTGTTCATCGCCTCGGTCCGCGCGGAGTGCTCCAGGATCTCCCGGTTGAGGCGACGGACCGCCTCCTCGGCGCGGCGGTGCTCTTCGATCTCCTTCTCCAGCCGGGCCCGCGTCCGCGTCATGAGGACGAGGTTCCCCACCCGGGCGAGGAGCTCCTGGGGGGAGAACGGCTTGACCAGGTAGTCCTGCGCCCCTTCGCGCAGCAGGGTGACGCGGGCCTCCTCGTCCGCCCGGGCGGTGAGCAGGACCACCGGGATGGCGCAGAGGTCCTTCCTGCCGCGGAGCTCCTTGAGCATCTGGGCGCCGCTCGTTCCGGGCATCATCAGGTCGCTGACGATGACGTCCGGCCGCAGGGCCTCCGCCCTGGCGAGGCCCTCGGCGCCGTCGGCGGCCCCCTCGGTGCGGTACTCGGCCGAGAGCGTCTGACGGATGAAGCGGCTCAGATCGAGGTTGTCCTCGACGACCAGGATCAGCGGCCGGTCCTGTCCGGCATCTCCCTGCGGTTCCGGCGTCCCGTTCGAGGGGGCACGCCTCGGCTCGGCCTGGACCGTTGCCCGGGACGACGCGTCCGCCTCCCATCCCCCCGGGCGCACCTCCATCCCCTGGGGGGCCTTCATGGGCAGCTCCACCACGAAGCGCGCCCCCCCCTGGGGGGCCGCATCGACCCGGATCGAGCCGCCGTGCAGGTCAACGAAGTCCTTGACGATCGCCAGGCCGAGGCCGGTCCCGCCCATGCTGCGCGTGGAGGACTCCTCCGCCTGGAAGAAGCGCTCGAAGATGGCCCCGCGCAGGTGCTCGGGAATTCCCGGACCGCTGTCCGAGACGGTCAGGGTCGCGACCGCCGGGGCCTGCGGCTGTCCGGGTACGGGCCCGTGGCCGACCGCGCAGCAGATGGTTCCGTTCGCGGGGGTGAACTTGAATGCGTTCGACAGCAGGTTCATGAGGATCCGCTGCACCTTGTCGGGATCCACCTGCACCGGAAGCGATTCGGGAATCTCGACGGAAAAGCGGATGCCGTGGTCGTGGGCGAGGCTCTCGAAGAGGGCGGCCGTCCGGCTCGCCAGCCGGGCAAGGTCCACCTCGGCGTAGCTCGGGGCCACCTTCCCGGCGTCCAGCCTCGAGATGTCGAGCAGGTCGTTGACGTGCTTGAGCAGCGCGCGGGCGTTCTGCTCCACGACCTGAAGATCCCGCAGGTGGGCCTGGGGGAGATCCCCGGCGGCGAGCATCTTCCCGACCGGCGCGAGGATCAGGGTCAGCGGGGTCCGGAGCTCGTGGCTGACGTTGGCGAAGAACTGGCTCTTGAGCTCGTCCAGCCGGTGCAGCCTGCCGTACACCTCCGTCAGCTCCTTCTCCTGCGTCTCCAGCTCCTCGTTCGCGACGCGCAGCCGCCGGTTCGCCTCCTGCAGCTCCTGGGCGCGCTGGAACACCTCGGCCTCCACGCGGCCCGCCTTGGTGCGCAGATCGTCCGCGATCTTGTCCTGCTCGACGCCGCGCTGCTTCAGCCGGATGAACTCCGTCACGTCCTCCACGCGGTGGATGATGTAGGCGATGGCGCCGTCCGCCTGGAGCACCGGCGAGTTCATGGGGCTCCAGAACCGCTCCTCGAACCCGCCCCCCTCGGACTCCGGCCGGCGGATGTCGTACTTCTGCACCGCCATCGCATCCGCGGCGCGGGTCTCCAGGACCCGCTGCAGCGAAGCCTTCAGGTTACTGACCCCGGAGGCCGCCGGGTCGTCGGGGTTGTCGGGGAAGACCTCGAACAGGTGCCGCCCGAGGATGTCCTCCCTGCGGGTCATGGTGGCGCGCAGGTAGGGCTCGCTCACCGCCACGATGGTCAGCCCGGTGGTCAGGACGAGGTAGAGACCCGGGGCGGACTCGAACAGAGCCTTGAAATCAGGAGAGGTGACGGATTCCGAGGACGCCTTCGTCAACCGATGCTCCGAGCAACTCAGACCCCCGGGTCTGGTGAGCCGTTCAACACCGTGCCTGATACACAAGATAGGCAGTCGCAGGGAGAAGTCCAGAATCCTCTGAAACCCTTGACGTGGGCCGGTCGCGGCCGCATGTTCTCACGCGCGGAGGTGGACCACGATGATTCCTGCGGGCGCGCGCGATCACAAGATTGAACCCGAGTACCTCGGCCCCCTGGCCGACCGGCCCCTGGCGGAGACGGCCAAATCCGGGGGCCCGTCCGATCTCTTCCCGGGGGCCTCGACCTTCCTGAGCGCCCGCGTGCAGCGCGGCAGGCTGGAGCAGTGGAGGGCGGCCCTGCCCCTGGTCGGACGCCTGCTGCGCCAGGACGAGCACGTCCTGTACGTGGCGCACGGCATGGAGGTCCCCCCCCTGCTGACCTGCGTGGCGCTCGGCTACATGGCCATGACCTATCATCAAGTGGTCCTGGTCCTCACCGATTCGCGGCTGATCGAGGTGCTCCTTGGGGTGCGCGGCAAGAAGGCCGGGACGCGCGTGCGCTCCTATCCCTGGTCGAGCGTCCGCGAGCTCAAGATCCGCTTCGGCAGGCTGTCGCTCGTTCCCGTCGACGGCAAGAAGCAGAGCTGGAGCGTTCCGGTCCGCGGAGACAAGAAACTCCTCGATCTCCTGCTGAAGCGCCTGCACCCGCGCCTGATGCAGGAGGGAGCCACGGGAGCGCGGAAGGTGCCGATCTGGCATTGTCCCCAGTGCGGCGCGGGCGTCCCCGCCAATCCGAAGTCGTGCGACGCCTGCCGGACCGAGTTCCGCACCTCGCGGCTGGCGGCGGCCCTGTCGCTCGCCTTTCCGGGCGCCGGCCTGCTGTATGCCGGCCATCCCTTCCTGGCCTTCGCCGACTTCTTCGGCGAGGTGGTGCTGTACGGCGTCTTCCTGCTGATGCTCCTGCAGACCGAGCCGGACGGCATCGCCGCGGTGTTCGCGGTCGGCGGGATCCTGTTCTTCCTGACCAAGCTGGAGAGCGTGCACCTGAGCCAGATCCTGGTGTCGCGCAGCAAGCCGGTGACCGCCTCGGCCCGCACCGGATACGGCCGTCTCGCGATGATCGGCGGCCTGATGTCGGCGCTTCTGGTGGTCGGCGTCCTGCCCCTGGCCGGATCGGCGCGGCCCGTGGTGGATCGCGACCTGGACATCGGCGGCGTGGAATCCGCCTGGCACGGCAGCCGCAAGACGGGGGACTGGGAAGTCTTCAGCGACGACAAGACCGCCCGGTCGCAGTGGTGGCACTCGAGCGGGCATCGCGTCACGGTCTTCGCCTACCCGCAGGGCCTCCTCGAGGAGCCGGGGGAGTTCCGGTCCGAGTTCCGCAAGGCGCTCGGCGGCCAGGGACTGACGGTGGCCAAGGATGACGCCGACATTCCGGCCCCCTTCCAGGGGTTCCGCTTCGTCGGGCTCGGCACCAACAAGAGCGGCGTGCCGGTCTCCATCATCCACTACTTCGTCGTGGACGGGGAGAACCACGATCTGCACCACATCCTCGCGGCGGTGGCCCAGGAAGAAGGGGAGGACGCCGAGAAGGTCGTGCGGGATTTCATCGGGCACGCGCACTGGATCGGCGCCGCGCCTCCCGAAAAAACCGCGCCGGACCCCGCGGCCGCGCAGTAGGTCCGATCCGGACGCGCCCCTTCAGGCCCCGGCGCCGGTCCGGGCCCGGTCGTCCGCCGGAGCGGCGGGCGCGGCAGTGGACCCCGCGGCGGAGCGGACGGCCCGCACGAACAGGAGCGCAGCGCCGGTCGCCAGGGCGGCGGCGCAGAGAAACGCGGCCCCCGGAAAGTGCCAGGGGGGACTCGCGGCCGAGAACGCGCCGAACACCTGCGTCATGAGCAGCGGGCCGACGATGGCGCTGATGCTGAACAGGCTGGCGACGCCCCCCTGCAGCTCCCCCTGGGCGTTGGCCGCGACCAGCCGGGACATGATCGCGTTCATGGACGGGTGGACGAGGCCGGCGAAGAGCCACGCCACCATCCAGGCGTACATCATCCAGCCCCGGGTCGCGAACGCATACCCCAGGAAAGC
>Ga0075421_100005536_pt1 | contig 15299 bp, 9 predicted proteins | sample SoiMetdeltSBSDD5_FD_75292 | JGI IMG/M metagenome (GOLD analysis project Ga0075421, IMG submission 75292) | Bulk soil microbial communities from a Populus tree surrounding site in Tennessee, USA - Soil MetaG P. deltoides SBSDD5 | ecosystem: Environmental > Terrestrial > Soil > Tree plantation...
GGTGGCCCTGTCGAGCTTCGCCAGCTTGTGCGTGTACTGGGCGTTGGGGCTCTTGTAGAGCAGCCCGGACCAGCCCGTCTCCTGCCGGTGGAAGTCCTCGTATTGCGAGGTCACCGTGACGGCGTCGTGCATGATGGCGTCGAGCGTGCCGCCGGCGTTGGCGCCGAGCGCGATGCGCTGGATCATGGCGGGCCGGTAGCCGAGCGCGTACATCTGGTGGCGGGTCAGAACGACGCGCACGGAGCGATTGAGCGCGCGCGCCGCCAGGGCGGCCAGCAGCACCTGAAACTGCGGGCGCAGACCGGAGCCGAAACCGCCGCCCATGTAGGGCGACGCGACGCGCACGTCGTCGGCGGGCATCTCGAGCGCGCTGCAGATATAGCGCTGCACGTTCTGCACACCCTGCGTCTTGTCGAAGATGACGAGCTTGCCGCCGGGCTCGACGAAGGCCGTCGCGGCGAACGGCTCCATCGGGTTGTGATACTCGATCGGAACGTAATACTCGCCCTCGTGGCGCACTGCGGCCGCCGCGAAGGCGGCCTCGGCCGAGCCGCGCGGTTTCGGCGGGCCGAACGCAGCGTCCGCCGGGTTTGCCGGCGCGCCGATCGCGACGGCCCGGTCGCGCTGGCTGTGGAGATCCGTGACGTGCGCCTCCGCCTCGTAGCCGACGCGGACCAGCGAGGCGGCAAAGCGCGCGGTCTCCCAGTCGTCCGCCACCACCAGTGCGATCGGCTGGCCGCTGAACCGGATCCTGTCGTCATAGAGCGGCCGGAACGGCGACCCCTCCGAAGGGGCCACGTCGTCCTTGTAGGCGTTGTCCGTCTCGGCCATGCGCGGCCGGTTGCGATGGGAGAGAACATCGATGACGCCGGGAACGCGCAGCGCCTCGTGCGCATCGATGCGGGCAATGCGCCCCTTGGCGATGTCGGACGTGACGACGAAGCCGTGGGCGAGTTCGGGACCGAAGGCGAGGCCCGGCCGGGTGTGCTCGGCGGCATACCTGGCCGCTCCCGTGACCTTGGCGCGGCCGTCGACGCGGGAGGTGGGCGTGCCGATGTGAGGTGTCATGGGTGTGCTCGCACGGTTGGCCTGGGCTGCGGCCGTTACGGGGCGTCTAGGGTCCTGCGGGTCGACGAGACCGCCCAGGCCCGCGACTCCGGCTGCGGCTGCACCCCCCAGAACGCCGCGGCGGCTGATCTCGTTCACCATGCCCGCTCACACGATGCTCTTGCTGGACTGCGACTGCGGCGTGCCGTTCGCCGCCTGCGTCAGCGCCCGGACGATGGCGCGCCGCGCCAAGTCGATCTTGAAGGCGTTGTGCGCGTAGCCCTTGGCGCCGCTCAGAGCCGTGTCCGCGGCTTGCGCGAAGGCCGCCTCGCCCGCCGGCCGCCCGCGCAGCGCCGCCTCGGCGGCGGCGTCGCGCCAGGGCTTGTGCGCCACCCCGCCGAGACCGAGGCGCGCCTCCTTGATGGTGCGGCCATCGAGCTCCAGGGCTGCGGCCACCGACACCAGGGCGAAGGCATAGGAGAGACGATCGCGGATCTTGAGGTAGGTATAGTTGGCCGCAAACCCCCGCGCCGGCAGCTCCACCGCCGTGACGATCTCGTCAGGCCCCAGAGTGGTGTCGTGCTGCGGCTCGTTTCCCGGCAGCCGATGGAAATCGGCGAAGGCGATGACGCGCTCCGCCTTCGGTCCGGCCACGTGCACCTTCGCGTCCAGCACCGCCAGGGCCACGCACATGTCGGAGGGGTGCGTGGCGATGCAGGCCTCGCTGGTGCCAAGGATGGCGTGCATGCGGTTGAGCCCGTCAATCGCGGAGCAGCCGCTGCCGGGCTGGCGCTTGTTGCAGGGGGTGGCCGTGTCATAGAAGTAGTAGCAGCGCGTGCGCTGCAGGAGATTGCCGCCGGTCGAGGCCATGTTGCGCAGCTGCTGCGAGGCCCCGGCCAGGATGGCGCTCGCCAGGATAGGATAGCGCTGCTCCACCACCGGGTGCCAGGCGAGGTCGCTGTTGGGCACCAGTGCGCCGATGCGCAGGCCGCCATCGGGTGTCTCTCTCACCTCCTTCAGCGGCAGCCGCGTGATGTCGATCAGCCGTATCGGCCGCTCCACGTCCTCCTTCATCAGGTCGAGCAGGTTGGTGCCGCCGGCGATGAATTTCGCGCCCGGATTGGCCGCCTTCTGGCGCACCGCATCCGCGACATCGGCCGCGCGTGCGTACTGGAAGCTGATCATGACCGCTCCATCGTCTGCTGGATGGCCGCGACGATGTTGGGATAGGCCCCGCAGCGGCAGATGTTGCCGCTCATCAGTTCGCGAATCTCATCGCCGGTCCTGGCTTTCCCCTCGGCGATCAACCCGACCCCGGAGCAGATCTGCCCCGGCGTGCAGTAGCCGCACTGGAAGGCGTCGTGGTCGATGAAGGCCTGCTGCAGCGGGTGCAGGTTGCCGCCTTGCGCGAGGCCCTCGACGGTGGTGACGGTAGCGCCCTCCTGCATGACCGCCAGCGTCAGGCAGGAGTTGATGCGCCGGCCATTCACCAGAACGGTGCAGGCGCCACACTGGCCATGGTCGCAGCCCTTTTTGGTGCCCGTCAGGTCGAGGTGGTCGCGGAGCGCATCGAGCAGCGTCGTCCATGGTGCCACCTCGAGCCGTGTGGCGATGCCGTTGACGGTGAGGGTGATGGGCATCTTGGCCGGCGCCTGAATGGCCGCGCCGTTCGGTGCCTTGCCGTTCCGCTTCCGCGCCATGTGCGTCTCCGTGAGGCGTGATGTAGCAATCTCGTGCAGAGAAGCTCAGTCTCTGCACTCTAGGGGGCGCCTCGTCGCTGACGGCGCGCACAGAGCAGAACGGCGCCGCGGGCTCGTGGTTCGCCCCGTATCGATCACCAGCGATCACCAGTATGTGCGGTGCAACCAACCCGGGACCATCGGGGACAACCCTGAAAACCCCATCCCAATCGCTGCTGACCTACGGATGGGTCAGACCCGCCGTGTCTGACCCCGATCCCGCGCGAGGCCGAACAGGCGCGTGTCGTGGGGTGTCGCGCCGTGCATGGCGAGGTCGGCCAGGATCTCGCCGATGCCGGAGCAGAACTTGTAGCCGTGACCCGAGAAGCCGGCGGCGACGGTCACGTTGCGGTGGCCAGGCAGGGCGTCGACGATGAAGTGCTCGTCCGGGGAATTCACGAACATGCAGGTCTTGAAGCCGACCGGCGCGCCGATCGGCTCCGCGAGATAGCGCCCGATCCCCGTCAGCACGGCCTCGTCCTCCGGCAGGACGCGGCGGTCGATGGTATCGGGATCGACCGTTTCCTCGCGGTGGTGGAACCGGCCGACCTTGAAGCCTTCACCGGCGCCGCGCTCGGGCAGGCCGTAGTATTTTCGCTTGTCCGGGCACTCGAGAATGAACACGGGAAATACCTCGGGCGCGAAGCGTCCGCCGCCCGTCTCGAACCAGCCGACGACCTGGCGCTCGGGCACCGCCAGGTCCTGGAAGCCGTATTTGCCGAGCACCCGGCCCGACCACGCTCCTGCCGCCACGATGAGCGCGCCGGCCTCGTAGCGGCCCTGGTCGGTCTCCACCTCCACGCGGTCGCCCACCGCCTTCCAGACGCGCACCGGCTCGTTCTCGCGCACCTCGGCGCCGAGCCGGCGGGCAAGCGTCACGTGCGCCAGGATCGCCCGGTCGGCGGGCAGAAGGCCTGCCTCCGGCTGGTACACGGCCACGAGCTCCGGCGGCAGGCGCCAGGCCGGATGGCGCCGGGCGACCTCGTGCGCGCGGAGCACCTCGTGCGCCAGGCCGTGCTCTCGGCATGCGGCCTTGGCCCCGCGCACCACGCGGCCCTCGGGCAGGCCGATGTCGAGGCCCCCAGTCACGGTGAGCAGGCGCTCGCCGAAGTCGCGCTCCAGCGCCTGCCAGCGCGCGAACGACAGCCGCATGAGCGGCACGTAACTCGGATGCTCGAAGTAGGCGAAGCGGAAGATGCGGGTGGCGCCGGCCGACGAGCCCAGCTCGTGCGGCACCGTGAATTGCTCCAGCCCCAGCACGCGCTGCCCGCGCCTGGCCAACTCGTAGATGGCCGCCGAGCCCATGCCGCCGGCGCCGATGACGATCTGATCGAAGACCTGCTTGCCCATACGCGACATTGTTCGGCGCGCTGGCGGGATCGTCAACCGTACGATCGGGGTCAGACCCCTCGCCACCCAGATAGAGAGACTACTCAAACGCCGAACGCGAGGGGTCTGACCCCTATTGACGCGAGGGGTCTGGCCCCGCTCGCCCTGCAACGCTCTTCCGAGCCGTCATCGCCGCCTTTCGTTTGACAAAGGGAGAGGCATGGTATGGTCCGCTCATCCACGCCAACCCCGACCGATCGGCCATCGCCATGCTCTCCGCCCCGATATCCATCGCGACGCGCATGCTCGCCATCTGGGGCTGCCTCCTTGGTGCCGCGGCCGGCGCCGCGGGCCAGTCCGACTGGGGTCATTGGGCCGAGGATGCTCGCAAGCAGCACCCATTGGTCGGCAGCATATTCGTCCCGCAGCAACCGTCGTTTCAGCCCAACGTCACGATGTTCGGTGGCAGCTGGAAGTTCCAGGGGTGGGCTGAGGGCGAGCTTCTTCGCCCGCTTCCACCCGATGGCCGCGGGTTGGTTCTACCGTCAGAATTGGTCTTGCTCGGTGAGGTTCATGACAATCCGATGCATCATCGGGTGCGCCGATGGTTGATTGAGAGTTCCCGCGCGGCTCATCGCGACTGGCAGCCCGGGGCGGTATTCGAGCACATCCGCACCGACCAGCAGTCGGCGCTGGAACAGTTCAAGGCGCTCGGCGACGCGGGTCGGGCGGACGACCTGCTCGGGCTTCTGGAGTGGGACAAGTCGGGCTGGCCGCCGGCGTCGATCTATAGGCCGCTCTTTGAAGCCGTCGTCGCGACGAGGCTGCCGATCCTTGCAGGCAATACGCCGCGCGACCGGATCAAGGCCGTCGCGCGGCAGGGCCTGCCGGCGCTCACGCCCGAGGAGCGTACCCGGCTGAGGCTCGACACGCCGTTCCCCCAGCCGCTGTCCGGTGCGCTGAGCCAGGAGCTGGCAGACAGCCACTGCGGCGCCTTGCCGCTGCAGGCCATGGACGGCATGGCCGCCGCCCAGCGCTACCGCGACGCCCACATGGCCGATGCCCTGCTCGCGGCCGAGCAGAGCCACGGTTCAGCCATCCTGATCGCCGGCAATGGGCATGTGCGCAGCGACCGCGGCGTGCCCTGGCACATCCGCCAGCGCAAGCCGGACGCGCGCGTGATGAGCGTGGTTCTGGTCGAGGTTGAGGACGGCAAGACCGAGCCTGCGGCCTATCTGCCCCGCGACCCGGACGGGAAACCTGCCGCCGACCTGTTGATCTTCACCCCCAGGGCGGAGCGGGCAGATCCCTGCGAGAGTTTCCGTAAGAAGGGGTCAGACCCCTCGCGTCAATAGGGGTCGGACCCCTCGCGTCGATGTTTGAGCAGTCTCTCTAGCGTGGTGGCGAGGGGTCTGACCCCTTTCGCGTCCTCCCTAGCCTTTCGCGCTGCTCTGCAATAAGAAGCGGCCTCATGCCCAAGCGCACCGATATCCAATCCATCCTCATCATCGGAGCAGGCCCGATCGTCATCGGCCAGGCCTGCGAGTTCGACTATTCCGGCACCCAGGCCTGCAAGGCGCTGAAGGACGAGGGCTACCGCATCGTCCTGGTCAACTCCAATCCGGCCACCATCATGACCGACCCGGAGCTGGCCGACGCCACCTACATCGAGCCCATCACCCCGGAGATCGTCGCCAGGATCATCGAGAAGGAGCGCCCCGACGCCCTTCTGCCAACCATGGGCGGGCAGACCGCGCTCAACACCGCGCTCGCGCTCGACAAGCAGGGCGTACTGCGCCGGTTCGGGGTGGAGATGATCGGCGCCAATGCCGAGGCCATCGCCAAGGCCGAGGACCGCGAGCTGTTCCGCGAGGCCATGACCCGCATCGGCCTCGCCACCCCCAAGTCCCGCCTCGCCCATAACCGCGAGGAGGCCATGACGGCGCTGGAGTACGTCGGCCTGCCCGCCATCATCCGGCCCTCCTTCACCCTGGGCGGCACCGGCGGCGGCATCGCCTACAACCGCCAGGAGTTCATCGACATCGTCGAGGGCGGCCTCGATGCCTCGTTCGCGCGCCAGGTGCTGATCGAGGAGAGCGTGCTCGGCTGGAAGGAGTTCGAGATGGAGGTGGTCCGCGACAAGGCGGACAACTGCATCATCGTCTGCTCCATCGAGAACGTCGACCCGATGGGCGTGCACACCGGCGACTCGATCACGGTGGCGCCGGCGCTGACGCTGACCGACAAGGAATACCAGATCATGCGCAACGCCTCGATCGCGGTGCTGCGCGAGATCGGGGTGGAGACCGGCGGCTCCAACGTGCAGTTTGCCGTCAACCCCGACGACGGCCGCCTCGTCGTCATCGAGATGAATCCGCGCGTGTCGCGGTCGTCGGCGCTCGCCTCCAAGGCCACCGGCTTCCCGATCGCCAAGGTCGCCGCCAAGCTGGCCGTCGGCTACACGCTGGACGAGATCGAGAACGATATCACCGGCGGCGCCACGCCGGCCTCGTTCGAGCCCACCATCGACTACGTCGTCACCAAGATCCCGCGTTTTGCCTTCGAGAAGTTCCCCGGCGCCGAGCCGATGCTAACCACGTCGATGAAGTCGGTGGGCGAGGCGATGGCCATCGGCCGCACTTTTGCCGAGAGCCTGCAGAAGGCGCTGCGCAGCCTGGAGACGGGCCTCACCGGCCTCGACGACATGGCTTTCGACGGCCTCGGCGGTGGCGACGACAAGAACATCGTGCGCGCCGCCCTCGGCCTGCCGACGCCGGACCGGCTGCTCAAGGTGGCCCAGGCCATGCGGCTCGGCGTGGACCACGAGGAGATCTACGCCTCCTGCCGTATCGACCGCTGGTTCCTGGAGCGCCTCCAGGAGATCGTCGACACCGAGGCGCGCGTGCGCGCCCACGGCCTGCCGGAGACGGCCTCGCAGCTGCGCGGCCTCAAGGCCATGGGCTTCTCGGATGCCCGTCTCGCCAAGCTCGCGGGCCGGACGGAGCAGGACGTACGCGCCCGGCGCCACGCCCTCGGCGTGCGCCCGGTCTACAAGCGCATCGATACGTGCGCGGCGGAGTTCGCCTCGCCCACGGCCTACATGTACTCGACCTACGAGAGCGGCCTCGACGGCCGGCCCGCCTGCGAGGCGGCGCCCTCGGACCGCGACAAGGCCATCATCCTGGGCGGCGGGCCGAACCGCATCGGCCAGGGCATCGAGTTCGACTACTGCTGCTGCCACGCCTGCTTCTCGCTCAGCGACGCCGGCGTCGAGACCATCATGATCAACTGCAACCCGGAGACGGTCTCGACCGACTACGACACCTCCGATCGCCTCTATTTCGAGCCGCTGACCGCGGAGGACGTGCTGGAGATCATCGCCGTCGAGCAATCCAGGGGGCGGCTCAAGGGCGTGATCGTCCAGTTCGGCGGACAGACTCCCCTCAAGCTGGCCAAGCCGCTGGAGGCGGCCGGCGTGCCGATCCTCGGCACGTCGCCCGAGGCCATCGACCTCGCCGAGGACCGCGACCGCTTCAAGGCGCTCCTCACCCGGCTCGGCATCAAGCAACCCGACAGCGGCATTGCCCGCTCCTTCGCCGAGGCGCGGGAGACGGCTCGCGACCTGGGCTATCCGCTGCTTATCCGGCCCTCGTACGTGCTGGGTGGGCGCGGAATGGAGATCCTGGCCGAGCCGGGAGACCTCGATCGCTATCTCACCAAGCTGGCGGCCATCCTCAACCGCCCCTCCGAGCTTGTCGTCTCCGAGGACCGCCCGCTGCTGATCGACCGCTATCTGAGCGACGCCGTCGAGGTGGACGTGGACTGCCTGTGCGATGGGAAGGACACCTTCATCGCCGGCATCATGGAGCACATCGAGGAGGCCGGCATCCACTCCGGCGACAGCGCCTGCTCGCTGCCTACGCATTCGCTGCCGCCCGAGACGATCACCCAGATCGAGCGCGAGACCCGCGACCTGGCGCTGGCCCTCGACGTGGTCGGCCTGATGAACGTGCAGTACGCGGTCAAGGACGGCCAGGTCCACGTTCTCGAGGTCAATCCGCGTGCCTCGCGCACCGTGCCGTTCGTGGCCAAGGTCATCGGCCGGCCCATCGCCGGCATCGCCGCCCGCATCATGAACGGCGAGCCCCTCGCCTCGTTCGGCCTGAAGCCGGTGAAGCTCGGCCATGTCGCCGTCAAGGAGGCCGTGTTCCCCTTCGCCCGCTTCCCCGGCGTGGATACCGTCCTCGGACCCGAGATGCGCTCCACCGGCGAGGTGATGGGCATCGACCGCGACTATGCACTGGCCTTCGCCAAGAGCCAGATCGGAGCGGGCAACCAGCTGCCCCTGAACGGGACGGTATTCGTCTCGGTACGGGACGCCGACAAGGCCGGCGTGGTGGCGCCGATCCGGGAGCTTGCGCACGCCGGCTTCCGCATCGTGGCGACGCGCGGCACCAAGCGGGCGCTCGACGCCCACGGCATCCCCTGCGAGCAGGTCAACAAGGTCCTGGAAGGGCGCCCGCACATCGTCGATCTGATGAAGAACGGCGAGGTGAGTCTCGTCTTCAACACGACGGAAGGCGCCAAAGCGTTAGCAGATTCCAAGGATATCCGGCGCACCGCCCTCTTGCATCACATCCCATACTATACCACATTGGCCGGAGCCCTGGCGGCGACTCACGCCATCAAGGCGCTCGCCGCGGGCACCCTGAATGTCGCCCCCCTGCAGTCCTACATCAAGCGGCCTTCCTGAAGGACGTTGCGCTACTGCCGTCCGAAGGGCTGGCCAAAGCCGAAATTTTGGGTGACACTGACGGGATCTGCATGCCGTTTGGGAACCACCCGGAGCACATACGAGTGACGATCATGGAAAAGGTGCCGATGACCATGGAGGGTTATCGCAAGCTCGAGGCCGAGCTGCACCGCCTCAAGGTGGAGGAGCGTCCGCGCATTATCCAGCAGATCGCCGAGGCCCGCGATCACGGCGATCTGTCGGAGAATGCGGAGTATCATGCGGCGAAGGACGCGCAGGGCATGAACGAGGCCAGGGTCGCCGATCTCGAGGACAAGCTCGCGCGTGCCGAGATCATCGACCCGTCCAAGCTGTCGGGCACGACAGTGAAGTTCGGCGCCACCGTGACGCTGGAGGACGATGATTCCGGCGAGAAGGTGAAGTACAAGATCGTCGGCGAGGACGAGGCCGACCTCAAGGCCGGCAAGATCTCCATCAACTCGCCGATTGCCCGTGCCCTGATCGGCAAGTCCAAGGGCGAGAACGCCGAGGTGACGACGCCCAAGAGCGCGCGCAGCTTCCAGATCCTGAAGGTGGAGTACAAGTAGAGGTGTCAGACCCTCCGGGTCTGACACCGTAGCTCCAACCCGGCGCGCCACTCGACCAGACGCAACGGTGTCCCTATGGTGTCCGCCCGAAGGGCCGACACCCATGGAGCCGCCATGGACCGCAAGAAGCTCGATGACCTGCGCGCCAGGTATCCGGCCGACAAGCCCGATGCCTCGCACCATCCCGAGTTCAGGAAGGCCATCGAGGCGGTCTTCGCCGGCACCGACCGGCGGCCGAAGCCCTACGAGGGCGTGACGAGCTTCCTCGGTGCCCCGCTGCGCCTCGACGCGCTCCAGCGCGACGGCGGCCTGCGCGGGCTCGACGTGGCGCTTGTCGGCGTGCCGCTCGATCTCGGCGTCACCAACCGGCCCGGTGCGCGCTTCGGCCCGCGGGCTGTGCGCGCGGTGGAGCGCATCGGCCCCTACCATCATGTGCACCGGATGCTGCCCCTCAGCGTGGTGAAGGCGGCCGACACCGGCGATGTGCCGTTCCGCAGCCGCTACAGCCTCGACGCCAGCATCGACGACATCGAGGCGCATTTCGCCAGGATCGCCGCCGCCGGCGTGACGCCGCTGGCGGTGGGCGGTGACCACTCCATCACCTTCCCCATCCTGAAGGCGCTCGGCGCGACGCAGCCCCTGGGCCTCGTGCACATTGACGCCCATTGCGATACGGGGCCTCCCTTCGAGGGCGCCAAGTTCCACCACGGCGGCCCCTTCCGCAACGCGGTGCTGGCGGGTGCTCTGGACCCGGAGCGCACCATCCAGATCGGCATCCACGGCGGCGCCGAGTACCTGTGGGAGTTCTCCTACGTCAGCGGCATGACGGTGATCCACGTCGAGGAGCTCGCCCGGCTGGGCGCAGCCGAAGTGGTGAAGAAGATCCACGAGGTGGTCGGCGACGGCCCCGCCTACATCTCCTTCGACATCGACAGCCTCGACCCGGCCTTCGCGCCCGGCACCGGCACGCCGGAGATCGGCGGCCTCAGCACGCGCGAGGCCCTGGAGCTGGTGCGCGGCTGCGCCGGCCTCAACCTGATCGGCGGCGACGTGGTGGAGGTGGCTCCCCAGTACGACGCCACCACCAACACCGCCCAGGCGGCCGCGCAGATGCTGTTCGAGATCCTGGCCGTAGTGGCGCTGGCGCGCGGCAAGCGCGTATAGTGCGACCGGGGTCAGACCCTTGACCTCAACACTGATCCAGAACCACGAACGTCGAGGTCAGGGGTCTGACCCCGGTTGACGGAGCACCATGGCCAACATCAACGCCGGACCCTTCACGACACGGCCCGAGATCGACGGCACCTTCGGCGTTGTCGCCTCAACGCATTGGATCGGCACCGCAGTCGGCATGGGCGTGCTGGAGCGCGGCGGCAACGCTTTCGACGCCGGCGTGGCCACTGCCTTCACCCTCCAGGTCGTGGAGCCGCACCTATGCGGCCCCGGCGGCGACGTGCCGATCATGATCTGCGAGGCCGGCAGCGCGTCCCCCAAGGTGATCTGCGGCCAGGGGCCGGCGCCGGCGGGTGCCACAGTAGCCCACTACCGCGGCCACCTCGGCCTCGACATCGTGCCGGGCACGGGGCTGCTGCCCGCCTGCATCCCCGGCACCTTCGAGACCTTCATGATGGTGCTGCGCGACTACGGCACGCTGCGCCTGCGCGACGTGCTGGAGCCTGCCATTGCCTACGCCGAGAACGGCCATCCCCTGGTGGAGCGCGCCTGCGCCACCATCTCCACGGTGGCCGACCTGTTCCGCAAGCACTGGCCCACCTCGGCCGCGCTGTATCTGCCTGGTGGACACGTGCCGAAGCCCGGCATCCTCTTCACCAACCGGCGCCACGCCGAGACCTACCGGCGCATCCTGGAGGAGGCGGAAGCCGGCGGCGGTGGGCGCGAGGCCGAGATCGAGCGGGCGCGCCGCGCCTGGAGCCAGGGCTTCGTGGCCGAGGCCATCGACCGCTTCTGCCGCACGAACGAGATCATGGACGTGAGCGGCCGGCGCCACCGCGGCGTGCTCACAGCCCAGGACATGGCGACGTGGCTCCCGACGGTGGAGGACCCGGTTCATATCGACTACGGCAGCTACCGCGTGCTCAAGCCGCACACCTGGACGCAGGGCCCGGTGCTCCTGCAGATGCTGGCGCTGCTCAAGGGTTTCGACCTCGACCGGCTGGCGCCCACCGACCCCGATTTCATCCATACCTGGGTGGAGTGCGCCAAGCTCGCCTATGCCGACCGCGAGGCCTTCTACGGCGACCCCAAGTTCGTCGATGTGCCGATGGAGACGCTGCTGTCCGAGGCCTACAATGCCGAGCGCCGCAAGCTTGTCGGCGAGGCGGCCTCGCTTGAGCAGCGCCCCGGCCGCATCGACGGCTACGACGGCAAGGTCATCGTCAAGGGTGCCCGGGCGCTGGGCGCGGGAGCCGGCGAGCCCACCTTCGCCCGCATCTCCACCGGCCACGGCTCCGACGAGGTCTCGCGCGGCGGCCAGGTGCGCGGCGACACGGTCCACATCGACGTGATCGACAAGGCCGGCAACATGTTCACCGCCACGCCGTCGGGCGGCTGGCTGCAGTCCTCGCCGGTGATCCCGGATCTCGGCTGGCCGCTTGGCACCCGGGGGCAGATGTTCTGGCTGGAGGAAGGGCTGCCGGCCTCGCTGGCGCCGGGCAAGCGCCCGCGCTCCACCCTCTCGGTCGGCATGGCGCTGCGCGACGGCAAGCCGTACATGAGCTGGGGCACGCCCGGGGGCGATCAGCAGGACCAGTGGAGCTGCCAGATGTTCCTGCGCCACGCCAGCCTGGCCGGCTCCGACCCCAAGATGAACCTGCAGGAGGCCATCGACGCGCCGGCGTGGCACATCGAGCACTTTCCCCTGTCGTTCTGGCCGCGCACGGCCCGCCCCGGCGTGCTGGTGGCGGAAGGTCGTCTGCCCGAGGCCACCCTCCGGGAGCTGCAGCGCCGCGGCCACAAGCTGGAGGTCGGCCCGGACTGGTCCGAGGGGCGCGTCACCGCCGCCGCCCAGGACGGCCCCCGCCGCAAGGCTGCCGCCAACCCGCGCGGCATGCAGGGGTACGCCGCGGGGCGGTAGCCGTCGTCCCTGAGATCCGCAGTGCCGGCAGTTGTCCGCCGGGGCCGCCGAAAACGTCCCCAAAGGGGCTGCGTCCCAATCCAGTCATCAATTGTGCTGGCGCATTGGAATACGGTATGCCAAGCTACGGCGACATGCTGTGCCCGAATGCTCACGACGCGCCGCGTTCGCAGAGGGACGGGTGGGGGTGCAAAAGATTTGTGCTGCGCGGCCGCAACGGCCCAGCGCGGCCACCAGAGACTTGAGTTTCCTTTTTTTGGGACTTGGGTGTCGGGGGGAATGCCAGGACTTTCGCGGCTGCTCGGTCCGCACGTCGGGTGACTCTCCACGAGTCTTCCGGGCACGCCGCGCGCGGCATTGCTCCCCGCAACCGTAGGGTGCGGAAATGCAACATGCCTTGCCACCTGTGGTGTTAGCCACATCAACACCGAAGCCATCCAGTGCAAGCTCACCCTGGCTTCGCCGGACACTCTTCCGGCGCTTCGTTTTGCTCCTGGCCGTTGCATTGGCGTTGCTGCCAAGCCTCTCGCATGCACAGGCGCCGGAGCTTCCGACCATCCAGGTCGTCCAAGTTCTGCTCGTCGAGCCTGGCACCGATGCGCCGCTGTCGCTGCAGCTGAAGTCCTCGCGGCCCCTTCCCGCGCAGAGCTTCATCAGGATCAGGGGGCTGCCGTCGGCTGCCTCCCTGTCCGAGGGCTATTTTGTGCGGCCCGGCATGTGGGCCGTGCCGCTGTCATCGCTTGCGACCGCCAGGATCACCGTTCCCGCCGCCCAGGCGGGGCGCTCGGAGCTCACCGTCAGCCTGGTCGGTCTCGACAACATCGTCATCGCCGAGGCGAAGACCACCCTGGTGGTGGGGGCCGCCTCGCTGTTTCCGCCCGCCGGTCCAGGCGCCCCAGCCAAGGGCGCGACGGCGACCGCAGCGACCGCGGCGGCCGGCCCCGAGGTGACGCTCCGCATGAAGGGCGGCGCCTTCGAGTTGAAGGGCCGCCTCAAGGGCTTCGAAGGCGGCCGCTACATCCTCGACAACAAGGCGTTCGGCATCATGACGCTCGACGCCAGCAACATGGACTGCATCGGCGCCGCATGTCCCGGCCGCCAGCCGCCGGCCCCGGCGGTCGCGGCCGCCTCGCCGGGGCCCGGATCGCGTGCCGCCGCCGTCCGCTCCAAGGCCATCGGCATCCACGGCTCGACGGCGGTCGGCTGGGATCTCATGCCGGCCCTGATCCGCGCCTACGGCGAGTTCATCGGCGGCACCACGGCCACGCTCGCCGGCACCAATCCGCTGGAGGAGCAGTTCAAGGTCGTCGACGCGCGCGGTGCCGAGGCTGCCCTGTTCGACCTCAAGCGCTACGGCACGCCCACGGCCTTCTCGGCGCTGGAAAACGGCGCAGCCCAGATCGGCATGGCTTCGCGGCCCATCAATGACGAGGAGGCGGCCCGTCTCGTCCGCGCCGGCACCCCCAACATCCGCACCCCGCAGCACGAGCACGTACTGGGGCTGGACGGCCTCGTCATCATTGTCGCCCAGGACAATCCGGCGGTGTCGCTGTCGATCGACAGTATCGCCAAGGTCTTCGCCGGCCAGATCAGCGACTGGTCTGAGGTCGGCCTGCCGCCGGGCAGGATCAGACTCTACTCGGTGAGCCAGCAGTCGGGCACCTTCAGCAGCTTCGACTCGCAGGTCCTGCAGCCGCGCGGCCTGACCCTTGCAGGCTCGGCCAAGCTACTCCTCTCCACCGCCGAGGTTGCCGACGCGGTGGCGGCCGATGTGAACGGCATCGGTGTCACGTCCTTTGCCTTCATGCGCAACGCCAAGGGGCTCAACGTCGAGAGCCCGTGCGGGCTGATCACCCGGCCGTCCGTCTTCACGGTGAAGACCGAGGAGTACCCGCTCACGCGCCGGCTCTTCCTCTATACCGCGGCCAAGCCCGCCCATCCGCAGGTCAAGGGCTTTCTCGATTTCACCCTGTCGCAGCGGGCGCAGCCGGTCATCGCCAGCGCCCAATTCGTCGATCAGTCGCCCGTCTCGCTCGGCTTCGAGGACCAGGGCGGGCGCATCGCCTACGCCCTCAATGCGCCCGGCGAGGACTTCGACATCGCGCAGATGCGCCAGCTCATCGCCGACATGAACGGGGCCCGGCGCCTGTCGATCACCTACCGTTTCAAGACGGGCTCGGTCGAGCTCGACACCAAGGCCAGGGCCGATATCGACCGCCTCGTGGGGCTCGCCGCCACACCGGAGCTGCGCGGCAAGCAGCTTCTGCTGCTGGGCTTCGCCGACTCTATCGGCCCGTATCAGGCCAACGCTGCCCTGGCAGTGCGCCGGGCGACGCAGGTTCGCGATACCCTGGTGGCGGCCTCGCGGGGCGGTATCGACCCATCCCTGGTGGTTCACAAGGGCTACAGCGAGCTGGCCCCGGTGGCGTGCAACGACCAGCTGGAAGGCCGCAATCTCAACCGCCGCGTCGAGGTCTGGGTGCGCGAGTGACGCCGGCCGTGCCTCTCCTCTCGAAGCATACGCAACCTTCCGCAACCAAGCCGGGACCTCCGGGAATCGCGCTTATGTCATACCGTCCTGTGGAAATTCTGACTCACCGGAGCTTCCGGCAATCGGCCCTCGGGCTTCGGCAGTCGCAGCAGCAGAGACGCCCGACTGGCGCTTGCCGACTGCCGACTGCCGGGTTGGATCAGAACTCAAATCGGGCGGTATCATTCGTCCGTCTCTGCTCGCTCCTCCTGCTCGCGGC
>Ga0075421_100005537_pt1 | contig 15299 bp, 10 predicted proteins | sample SoiMetdeltSBSDD5_FD_75292 | JGI IMG/M metagenome (GOLD analysis project Ga0075421, IMG submission 75292) | Bulk soil microbial communities from a Populus tree surrounding site in Tennessee, USA - Soil MetaG P. deltoides SBSDD5 | ecosystem: Environmental > Terrestrial > Soil > Tree plantation...
CGCGCGAGAGCGATAGCAGGCTCGCGCAGCCGGTTTATCTTGCCTTCGGATTGGTTTTCGAGCCTGTAATATTGATCGATGGTCAGCGCATCTTTCGCGGCGGTGACGCCGACTTCGCGAAGCCATTTCACATCCAAATCCAGGCGCCGCGTGGCCTGACGCATTGTCTTGGCGTAAACCTCCTGCCCTTCGCGGCTCAAGAACCAATTGACGAAAACTTTCGTCGCACTCGGGTGGGGGGCGTTTTTCAAGACCACGAGATGGCCGCTGCCGCCGGCCACGTACACGCCTTCCTTCGGAGCCGGCAGCGGCGCCACCGGCAAGCCGGCCTTGACGAATGGCGCATAGGAATAGTAGGTGAGTCCGATAACCAGCGCGAGCTTGCCTTTGGCGAGGATCTCGGCGAGCACCCGTTGATCGCGGCTGAGCGCCAGCTTTTGTCCCACAAGTCTCTTCAGATAATCTTCGCCCTTGATTTCCCTGAGGTAGGACCACGTCGATGCACCGGAGCCCCCCGTGCGCGGATCGAGGAGGCCGATTCTGTCCTTGAGGCGCTCATTCAGCAAATCGTCGAAGGAGCGCACCTCATCGGCTTTCATCAATTGCGAGTTGATCCAGATATTCTCTGTTTGAAAGGCCTGGCTCGAATAGACAAACCTTTTGGCGGTATCGACCCAGACATGACCGCCGTACCACTGTTTGGGCTCTTTGACTTCCGGGAGCAGCATGAGCGGCTCCAAGGGCTCCAAAATCCCCTCCGGCAACATGCCGGTCACAATCGACTCGCTGCCGCCCATGTGCAAATCGACGTAGCGAACGCCGGCTTTGCTTTCGTCGATCATCTTGCGCACGATCGCCGATGCGCGGCCGACCACCGGCTCGACGTCGATGCCGTAGCGTTTCTCGAAGGAATTTTCGATCCCGGCGCGCAGTTCGGTGCTTGCCGGAATCGAGATCACAACCTTGCCCTCTTTCTTGGCGAGCTCGACGGTCTTTTCCCATTCGCCTGGTTTTGCGCTTTGCGCGACAACGGTGTGGGGCGCGAGCCCGATTGCCGCGATCAGCACAATCATCCATCGCCTGAAAGAGCCGACCATTCTTCGTCTCATAAGGCAGCGTAAACGAACTGCGGCATTTCCATCGGCACGCCGATTCTGTCGATCGCCGTTTCGAAGTCGAGGCGAATCTGCGGATCTTCGTCCTCGTATTCGATCATCGTGCCGCCCTCGCGCACGCTGGTACGGACGCCTTCTTTGTTGATCGCGCGCCAGCAACCGAGCAGATACTTGCCCGACTGCCCGCTGTAGCGAAACGCCAATTGTCGCGCCTTTTCCTCGCCGGTGTTGAAATGCTGATGGAACCAGCCGCTCGGCGGGCTAAAGACGCTGCCCTCGCGCCAATCGACTTTAACGACCTGATCGGCGTGACCCGACTGGTAGGGCCGAATGCCCGCTTCGGGAGGCCACATGAGCGTGTAGCCCTGCGAACGGAGAATAAGCAGGATCGCCCCGCCTTGATGAAAGTGCGCCTTGTGATAGCGCCCCACCGGCCACTCGGCGATATGGCCGACCAAAGTGCTGCCGCCCATGTCGAAAGAAGTGATCTTGACGCCGTATCCCTTGGCCTCGGACGGATCGACCAGCGCGCCGCGCGCATCGGCGATGAAATTGGTTTCCCAGTTGATAAAGCCGCCGACTTCCTTACGCGAATTGGTTGGAACGAAGTAATTTTTCTCGGCATCGAACCGGTCGGCGAATTTGTAGTCGCTGCCCATCACGAACGGCAGGTTGTGCAGCAGATCGATCATCAGCGGCGCGCTGGTGACGGCGAGAAAAAATGCCGGCTCATTGCTGCCGTTGATCATGCGATGGCGGGTATTGAGCGGCACGGCAAAGAGGCTTCCCTGCTGCCACTCGAAGTGCATCTTGCGTTTGTCATCGCCGGGCGACCAAAGTTCCATGGCGCCTACGCCTTTGATGATGTAGATCAATTCCTCATAAAGATGATTTTCCGGATTGAGCGCACCGCCCGGAGGAATCTCGCAGACATACATGCCGGTGAAACCTTCCATGCCTTTGAGATCGATATAGGCGCCGCTGCCGCCGGTCCGCTTCCAAGGTCTGCGCGGCAGCACGGTGACGTCTTCGACACCGTAACCGTCGACGACCGGAATGCCTTCTTCTTTCAACCACACCTCATAGCTGGTTTCTCGTTTCGCCACAGTCAGTGTCCTTTCGTTTGCTTCGATTGAAAATATTCGCCGCGCGCCACCAACTCGGCCAAGCGATCGTCTTCCTCATCCCAAAGGCCGAGCGGGTAGCCGTACCAAGGGGTTTTGAGACTGAGCTTGGGCAATTCTTCCTGCTGCCAGATCTTGAGCGCGCTCTCCATGTAGGATTTCTTCGGCAAGCCGACGGGCGGAAACGGTCCCTTGCGCGTGGCGTCGATGAGCAGGCCCGAACAACCCACCGCGCCGGGGAAACTGCGTTCCTCGCGCCCGCGCATCAGTGAATGCGCCGACGGGTCGAGCAGTGGAACACGGCCGGTGATGATCTCGGCGTCCTGATGCGGCTGCATGGCAAAGCTCATTGCCCACATCACCATGTCCGGGTCCTTGGGATCGATGTCCTCATCGACGGCGATGATCATTTTGCTCGTCGGGTCCATGCCGGCGGCGGCGTGAAGCGCCTGCTTCGGTTTGCTGGGATGGGTTTTCTTCATGCGAATCACCCACCAGTTCCAACCGCCGCCCATCTCCGGGCAACTCACTTCCAGCACTTCCGGAATCGCGCAACCATAACGCAGATGGTTGTAGAGCATCATCTCCCGACAGGTGCGCGAGATGCCGTTCGACTCACTCGGCGGCAAGCCGACGAGAATCGCGGTGAAAATCGCGTCCCGGCGCATGGTGATCGCTTTGATATCGATCACCGCGCGAAACTCGCGCTCCACCATCAGATAACCGGGATAGTCGCTGAACGGCTCGCCGCGCTCTTTGCGATCGATGGAAATTTCGCCTTCGATGATAATCTCCGCGTCGGCGGGAACTTCGAGCGGAATCGTTTTGCACGGAACAACGTCCACCGGCCGGCCGCGAATACCGCCGGCGACCGCGAGCTCATCGACACCGTAAGGAAGGTTCGCCGCGGAGACGAAGTTGATATCGGGCAGCGCGCCGAGCACGATGGCCACCGGCAACGGCTTTTGCCGGCTGATGGCGCCGCGATGATGATAGAGCATCGCGTGATGGGTCGGCGCAATGCCGGCAATTAATCGATCCTCGCCCCTGAAGTGGCCGCTGTACATGCCGACGTTGCGCACGCCGGTTTCACCATCCTGGGTGATAAACGGCGCCGTGGCGCGTATCCCGCCGCTGAAGCCCGGCTCCTCGACAGGCGCAGGCAAACTGGTGACGCCGAATTTCTTCAGCGTCTCTCCGGTGTAGACGATTTCCTGGACCGGCGAGCTGTTTACGCGCCGCGGCTCGAACGGCTTGGCCAATGCCAGCCGCCACTTTTCGAAAATTTCCGACGGCTCATCACACCCCAGTCCGAGAGCGGCGATCTCGCGCGAGGAGCCGTACATGCCGGTGGCAACGCGTATGTTGTGCCGGCGCCCGCGGCTGTCGACAACGTGCTCGAAGAGAAAAGCTGTTCTTTGGTCGTCCGGGATGCCGCGATACTGCAAGCGCATGAGCGGCATCAACTCGGTATCCTTGTTGACAGCCCGCTTCCAGCGGTGCAGCTTGCCGCGCTTTTCCAGCTCGTCGAGGTAAGAACGAAAATCTACAAAATAGGGATTGGCCATTCAAAATGCTTTCTTCACGGGAATCGCTGCATCCACGACCTCCCCCGGCTCCAAGCAGAGGGCTTAAAAACTCGCCGACTCGAAGTCGACTTTTTTTCCATTCCGTCATTCCCTCTTTTAGCGGGAATCCATCTTAACCCCGGTCATTCTTCCCAACCCCGCCTGGATGAGTCGATTGCGCTCTGGGTTGGAGCGGAAGCAACAGATTCGCGCAAGCGGCTGCGAGAGATAACATCCTGATCGCGACTTTCATCGGGAAGGAACTCCGGTCCATTAATGGCCCACGGATCGTGGCTGGAATATTTATTCTTTATAAACAAATATTTTATATGTCAAGCAATTTAGGTGTTAAATTTCAATGAGATCGGCTGAGGCTAAGAGCTTTTCAGACAAATTCGGCAGGCCGTTTCTTCGTGCGGTTACTTAGCAAACCTCGGCCCGGACCGACGACGTTGACCAAGCGGTCCAAGCACATGCCGTTTTTGCACTTGCGCATTTCCGACAAGGAATACTGGCGCGGCGAACGCGACCCGGCAATTTGCGGCGCTATTGGCACGACGTATGAGACGCCCTTCCGACCCAACTCATGTTATTCAACGGCCCCCGGCGCTTCACATTTGCTGCACTGATCCGCCATCATTTTTTTAGCGCTCCGTGGCGAAAACAAAAAAAGCCCTCGATTTCTCGAGGGCTTAAAGATGGAGCGGGTGATCGGGGTCGAACCGACGACCTTATGCTTGGCAAGCATACGCTCTAGCCAACTGAGCTACACCCGCAGTAAGTTTTTTAGTACCTGAAGCGATTCGCTTTGTCAATTTACCGAGAGTTAAGCACGACTCAGACGCGCTTGTCTGAGCCGGAAGAACTGCAGGTGGTAATTCACACCCGACCACAAAGCGATCGCCGACGAAAGCACGAGGAAATAAAGCCCCGCGGCGAAAAAATCGAAGCCCCAATATTCGTAATGCACGAGCAGACCCACGACCGCGAAAGACTGCAAAATAAATTTGTATTTTCCAAGACTCTCCGCGTGCATCACAATGCTCTCGCTGAGCGCGATACCGCGCAGCACTGTGACCGCCGTCTCACGCGCTAATACCACGACCACTAACCAAGCCGGCACGCTGGGTTCCTGCGGCCGGTCTATTGCGGCTAACATGATCAGCGCCGACGCGACCATTAACTTGTCGGCCAGCGGATCGAGAATCTTACCGACATCAGAAACAGTCTTGTTGCGCCGCGCAAGATAGCCGTCGAAGTAATCGGTCACGGACGCGACAAGAAAAAGCCCCGCGGCCAAAAGAGACGACGACCGATCCGGGAAGGTGAGCAAATACACCAGGACGGGAATAATGAGTATCCTGCACAAGCTCAGCAGGTTGGGGATGGTGCAAACCACTGGCGACTCACGTGAATGCCGAGAAGGTTATTGGCGAACTGAATTGACGGCTTGCAAGCCCTCGCCGCGGTAAGAATCGTAAAATCGTAGGACGCGGCGCACGTATTCTTTCGTTTCGGCAAAGGGTGGAATCCCCCGGTATTTTTCGACCGCGCCGCTGCCCGCATTGTAGGCGGCCAGAGAGAGTTCGAGATTGCCTTGATAGCGATCGAGCAACATCCGCAGATGCCGCACACCACCCTCCACGTTCTCGCCTGGATCGTAGGCATCCGCGACATTATGCAACCGCGCCGTATCCGGCATTAGCTGCATGAGTCCCATGGCTCCCTTGTTGGAACGGGCGGCAGTGTTGAAATCCGATTCGGTTTTGATGACCGCGCGGACCAGGTCGGCATCCACGCTGTGGCGTCCCGACGCCGTCAGAATAAGATGATCATAGGAGGCGTTCGCCTGCCCCGAAGCCGGCAGCGGGTTGTTGGCTGATCGAAGCACGCGTCTATACGCCGTATGGTTCGGTACATTGGTAAATGTGACCACGCCATTTTTATCTTTATACATGTAGATATCGGCTAAAGCCGAAGGCGCTAACGCAAGAACCGTCCAGGAAAGGACCATGAATCCGACTAATTTATGTATAAGCATCAGGCGATTATCCCAGGTCGGGACAGGATAGCCGCACGGCCGAGTGCTGTCAATTGCAAGCAATGTATTTGAGATCATTTTAAGGATACGACGCCGGACGGCGGCTCAGCTTTCAGTTGGCGCGCAATAGCGAATCCTTGTCTACAAGAAGCTTTTCAATCATCAGTCGATCACCTTCGAGGAAATCCATATCCTCAAGATCCGCGATCTCAACCCAGGATATCTTCTCGAAGACTACGTTTTGCGCCTCGCCGTCGAATTCACGAATAAAATAGAAAACCAGCGAAACCGTGGGCCCGTCCGGATAGCGATGAGTGTGTTGGTAAACCAATACCGCCTGGCGCATTTCAATGGTCAATTCTTCCCGCAACTCCCGGCGCAAGGCATCGATATCGCTCTCTCGTTTTTCGACCTTACCCCCGGGAAACTCCCATTTGAGCGGAAAGGCGCCGTCCGCCCGCCGCTGGCAAACAAGCAATTTGCCCTCTCGATAGATCATTCCGGCAACGACGTTGATCGCCTTATTGGAATTTTGGTTCATTGCCGGAGAATTTTCTCACGAAGCGTAATTGAGTATTGATCGACGCGCCCGGAAAGATTCGCCCCCAAACCCTGATCTGACGCAAATCCTGAACTGGATGGAAACGGCACACAACACTCTCCCGTATAACGAGTCCACCGGGTCTTCGTTCCTTCTCGATCCACATCCATTACGGGTGGGCGACGACTTTACAAAACTCCCGGTCAAATGTCACTCCAGGAAATAGCGTGGAAACGACTTCTTCAATGCCATTCGAAAAATCAATGCGTGACGACAAGCTAAACGCGGCTTAGCCCTAAAAAAAACCCGGCTATTTCTCTTTTGCCATTTGTTCCACGTCGGCAATCGTATATTTGTCCATCCGAAATGCGCGATGGGGGTTCCACTCGAGAACTTCCATGGCGCGAATTCCCCTTACATGATGCGAGTCTTGGGCTGCGATCGATTTTGCTTCCTCAAGACTCGCCGCCAACAGAATATAAATTCCATAAGCACCATCAGTCGTAGGTCCGGAAAACAAAAGGCGTCCCGCTTGGTGTTGATCCTCCAGCCATCGCCGATGTTCATCATAGTGGGTCTGTTTGCTTTCTTCCTTGTCCGGCAGGGAGCGCGAAAGCACGATGTACCACATGGTTTTTTCCTTTACTGGACTTTTGCGTCGTTGCGTCGCCTAAGCGGCTCAGGCAATCTGCTCAACGATTTTCTAATCGCCCACAAATCTCCGATCGACCGCTCGGTAGTAACGATCGTTATAACCCAGACCCCGCCCATTGATGCCCCCGGACTGCCGGGAAAATGCTATTCAGAGGACTCTTGCCGCTCCGCTGCGATGAATTTTGCTACTGTTGCAATGAGGAGCGCCGATGAAATTGGCTTTTGAAGATATTCGACCATTCCCACGGCCAACGCTTGCGGCCTCATTTCAGGTCCGAAAACAGCGGTGCACCCGACGATTGGGATATGCGCGCTCGCCGGATTTTGCCTTATCAATCGAGCGGCTTCTAAACCGGAGAAGTCCGGGAGCTGAATATCCATAAGGATCAAATGCGGTTGGGTCGAAAGTGCTCTTTCAATGCCCTGAGCAGCGGTCCCAGCTTCGAGGATTTCATAACCGCGGACCCTGAGAATTGACGCAAGAATACGCCTCAGGTGTTCATGGTCATCAACAATTAGAATTTTTTGAGCCACGGTTAGATACGACAGTTAGTGACCATCCGACGAGTTCGCCTTTCCTGTACCTGAGGCTTTTCCATCTCGTAGCGCTGTATCACGAATCCCGATGGAACGGCAATTGCGTCCCGGTGCGCAACTGCCGCGCCATGAAAGCAAGGAGATTTACGGATCTCAAAAACAAGATTGGAAACAAAAAGCGGAAACAATCGGAGACAACATCAGATTTGGCGGCGTAGAAAAGACTGGCGCGCCCGGAGGGATTCGAACCCCCAACCCTCAGATCCGAAGTCTGATGCTCTATCCAGTTGAGCTACGGGCGCGTTTCGTTTAGTTCAAATCGTTCAAGACGTTCTAGTAGTTCAAGACGTCGGACCCATCCGCATTATCAGATTGAGCGTCCGGGCGCCTATTGAAAATAGACGATCTCGAGCCCCTTTTCAAAAAAGAAGCGCTGCAAGGCCGGCGAGATTTGGCGGTCGGTAACGAACATGGGTTTTTTCGTGACGTTGAATCCCCACGCTCTCAACGTGAGCCTGTCCTGGGCCAAGCCTTCCGCGGCGGAGAAACGATGTTCGCGGTAAACCGCCTGATCTCCGAGCAAGCTCAGTACCTGGAAGATGACATCGCGCGGCAATAACGCATCCATCTCCAGCTCCAAGACCCTCATGCGGTGTTTCTCTTGTAAAGCTTGCCGGATAATTGGATCGGTGCGCCGAAACAAAACCGCCGTCCGCCTGCCGTCCAGCTCTAGGAGTCGATCGACGCGCGTTTCCACCCGTAACCCGTCTTGCAGCTCAACGGAGATGTTTTCGGCGACGCCGAACGGCACCTGGAAGGACAGCAATAGAGCATCGAGGATCTCTCGCTTATCTTTGGGCAATTCCTTCGCCGGACCTGCGCTTCGGAGTTGACTCTTCGCCGCAATCGGAACGATCGAAGGGGTTGTTTCCGGCAAGACGACATCGCGTAAATGCACGCCGCGTTTTGCCAGCTCGGCAGTGAGATATTCCGGAATTTCATTGGCGCGGCCGGTGAGATTGAGGACAATGACTTCCTGAGGCTTATTGCTAACCGCGGGCGCCAGAGCCATCCAGTGTCCTTTCGCTTCAAACGTGAGCCCGGCTTCCTGCACAACCACCGGCCGGTCTGTCGGCAAGAGTTGATATCCGATGCTGATAAGCAATTGACGGACAGCCTCGGCGACCGTCAGACCGTCCGCCATCGGTACGACCGGCGTGCCGATTCTCGGATCATTCAATTTTGCCTTGAGCGATGCGGGAATCTTGCCGTCCGGATCGATCACCACTTTCTGTCGAAGGACCGCGTTATAAATGACCGGATATTTGCCCTTGTCGAAACGCACCGTCCCGTCGGGCAACGTTACGCTCTCCTCACCGGTTAATTGCACCTCATTGCCGGTCGCTTCGGCGACTTTCATGAAGAGCGGCAGATTCTCGCGCGCCGGCGCGCGCATCGCTTCTGCGGAATCGACGCGTCTCGACATCGCTGGCTTCGATGGAAAGGCTGGCGGCGCTTCGGCCATAGCCGCCGGCGCCGGCAATGAAGCGCGCCCGCTTCCCTCGCTCTTGACGGCATCGGAACCTGCATCGAGCGCGGGCAATCGAATCACTTCGCCGCCGCGCAGAGTTTCCCAGTTCTGCCGCTCCGGGTTCAAATCTCTCACCAAAGCGAAATATTGCCCGATCTTGCGGTCGTCGGCATCCTTGTAACGCTCGCGCAAGATCCGAAAGAGATGCTCTCCGGCTTTGACCTGATAGTTGACGGTGCGTGCCGAATCGGGTTGGCTCGCGTCGATAGCGGTCGCCGCCCGCCGCGGCGGCGGTTCCTCGCTATCGCCCAGTTTCAACGGAATAAAAACTTTGTCGCCGGCGCGCAGCACATCCAGATTCTTGACTTGCGGATTCAGGCCGCGAATCACGACGAGATAGCTGCGGAATCTTTTCTCGGGTAGGCCTTTTTCCTCGATCAGAATGCGCCAAAGCGAGTCGCCCCGGCCGATCTGGCGTTCCTCACCACTGACCTGACGGCCTTGATATTCACGCGAAACGATCGACTTGCGCAGGTTTATTTCCGCGGCTTCGGTACGCGCAGGCGTTTCAGGTTGGCTTTGCGCGTGAGCCAAACCGATGAGGAGCATTGCGCCGAACAGCCAAGAACAAAGCCGAAAACTCCCGCTCATTTTACCTTCCACACCGTTCCCGCGGGCGTGTCTTCAATGACGATGCCCTTGCTTCGCAGCTCTTCCCGAATTCGGTCCGCCTCCACCCAGTTTTTTCGCTGGCGCGCCAGGTTGCGTTGCGAAATAATCGCTTCGATTTCGGAGGGCGTCAGTATCCCCTTTTTCAGCCAACGCGCTTTTTTGCGCTCGAAATAGCCTTCCTGAAACAAGCCGAGGGTATCACAAATCGCACGAAAAGCGGCGACTCTTTTTTCAAGTCCTTTTTGCTTGTTGCTGTCGAACAAACGATTTAATGCGCGCGCCTCATCGAAAATCAGCGCCAACGCCCGCGGCGTGTTGAAGTCGTCGTCCATCTCGCGGCGAAATGAATTCATGAGCTCGTCATCGGGAGCAACTGGAGCGGCCCCTTTGAGCAATTGCGCCGCGCGCTCCGCGGTTTCGAGAATCCTATCCACTGCCTTGCTCGCTTCTTCGAGCCCTTCTTTGGAGAAATCCATCGGACTGCGATAGTGACTCGCCAAAAAATAGTGGCGCAGCGCAGCGGCGTCGAAGTCGCTTAGAATTTCTCGAATGGTAAAGAAGTTGCCGAGCGACTTCGACATCTTTTCCTGATTGATGTTGAGAAAGCCGTTGTGGATCCAATAGCGCGCCAGCGCCTTGCCATAGGCGCCTTCGGATTGGGCGATTTCGTTTTCGTGGTGCGGGAAGATGAGATCCCGCCCGCCGCCGTGAATATCAAAAGGCTGATCGAGATATTTTGTGCTCATCGCCGAGCATTCGATATGCCAGCCCGGTCGGCCGGGACCCCAGGGACTCTCCCATGTCGGCTCGCCCGGCTTGCTCGATTTCCACAATGCGAAATCGAGCGGCGAGCGTTTGCGCTCGTCAACTTCGACGCGGGCGCCGGCCTCCAGTTCATCGATCTTCTTCCGCGCGAGCTTGCCGTAGCTCGGAAACCCCGCAACGGAATAGAAAACGTCGCCATCGACTCGATAGGCAAGTCCCCTGGCCTCGAGATCGTTGGTGATCCCGATGATCTCCCCGATATGCTCGGTTGCCCGCGGTTCGAGCGTCGGTCGGAGCAGGCCGAGAGCTTCGCTGTCTCTTTGAAATTCGGCAATGTAGCGATCCGTGATCGCGGCGCAGGTCGTTCGTTCGTCATTGGCCCGCTTGATGATCTTGTCGTCGACGTCGGTGAAATTGCGCGCATAAATAACGTCAAAACCGGAATACAGCAGATAGCGATAAATCACATCGAAGGTCAGCAAGAAGCGGCAATGGCCGAGATGGGCCGAGTCGTAAGCGGTCACGCCGCACACGTACATGCGCACTTTTCCGGGCGTCAGCGGAATAAACTCTTCTTTTTCGTTATGCAGTGTGTTGAAAATCTTCAGAGCCATACGAGGAGTTTTCAATCTTACGGATCACGGGCTGATTTGCAAGCCAAGTTGAGCGGCGACGCTTGCCAAAGAGGGCAAAAAAGCATAGACAAAAGTCCTATGAATTTTTCCAAACCTTATGCCGATTTACGCGAATTTATCGCGGTGCTCGATGCCAACGAAAAACTTTATCGGATCGATCGCGAGATCAACAAAGATACCGAACTCCAACCGTTAGTTCGGTGGCAGTTCCGCGGCGGCATTGCCGAAGCGGCACGGCGCGGTTTTTTATTCAATAATGTCACTGACGGCAAGAAAACCAAATACAACTGCGCCGTGCTGGTCGGCGGCCTCTCCAGTTCTGAAGCGATTTATTCATTGGGTCTCAACTGCCAACCCGAGGAAGTGCCGGACCGCTGGATTTATGCGTTGGATCATCTGGTTGCGCCCGTGATGGTGGATCACGGACCCGCACAGGAAGAAGTGCACATGGGCACCGAACTGCTCGCCCATGGAGGGATCAACGAATTCGCCATTCCGATCTCAACCCCCGGCTTCGACAACGGCCCCTACATCACTGCGGGCCATTGGATCACGAAAGATCCGGAAACCGGGCAGCGCAACGTCGGCAATTATCGCGGTCTCATCAAGGGTCCTGCTCGCAGCGGGCTCATGACCGGCACGCCGCAAGATCTTTCCAATCAATGGGAAAAATGTCGCCGGATGGGCAAACCTCTCGAGGTTGCGATTGTCGTTGGAACCATTCCCGTCGTTTCTTATGCGGCAACGCAAAAAGTCCCGCCCGACGTGGATGAACTCGCGTTGGCCGGCGGTCTCCAGGGCGCACCGGTGCAGCTAATCAAGTGCAAAACCGTCGACCTCGAAGTTCCGGCCACAGCGGAAATCGTTCTCGAAGGCATCATCCCGACAAAATATATGGAAGAGGAAGGCCCGTACGGCGAGTCGATGGGCTACATCGATCCGCGCACCTTGAGCTTGGTCTTCGAGCTGACCTGCGTGACCCATCGGAAGAATCCCATCTGGGTTTCTATCATCAGCCAGGTGACACCGAGTGAAAGCTCGAAAATCAAAGCGATGGGGATGGCCACCTTGATCAAGCGTTATTTAGTTAAAAAAGGCTTCGACTCGGTGCAAGAAGTACATCTCATCGAGCCGCTGGTGAATCTTCGCCCGTACGTGGCGATCAGCCTCAAGAAACGCAACGACCGGGAGCCGTGGGACGTCATGCAGGGCATTCTCGATTACGGCGATCGCGTCGGCAAAATGATCGTCGCCGTCGACGAAGACATCAACGTGAAAGATCCGATCGCAGTGACCTGGGCGATCACTCACCGCTCCCAGCCGCACAAGGATTTCAAGATTATCGGCGACCGCCCGTTCGGCGCAACGCCGATCGGCATGGTGGCGACCCATCCCTCGAGCCGCTACGACAATTGCGAGTCATCGGTCTTAATCGACGCGACGCGGAAAGCGGACTTTCCGCCGCTCTCGTTGCCCAAGAAAGAGTTCATGGTGCGCGCCAAGGAACTGTGGGAAGAGCTTGGCTTACCGAAGCTCGAACCGCAGGAACCCTGGCACGGCTACTTGATGGGATTCTGGCCGGACGATTTATCAAACGAAGCGGATCTCGCGGCCAGGAGCGAACATGAAAAAGTCTGGGAAGCGCTGCAAAAAACCCGCGTCGATGTCGGCGAAGGCGACACCATGAAAACCATGCGCGCCCGCTGGGGCAAGACCCATTCGGGCAGATCGGTTTAGGCTCCGGAAGTCTCAAACTAGCAAAGTTTTCGGCGACTTCCTTCGCGACAAACTCGTCGAAGCATTCTTTTTTTGTTAGATAATTCCCGATTTTTTGAGTTCGGCCAGCCGCTCTTTAGGTAACCCCAACTCGCCGCCGAGAATCTCCTCATTGTGCGCGCCCATATGCGGGCCGAGAAAATCCACCGAACCGGGGGTGGCGGAGAACTTCGGCACGACGTTTTGCACGATGGCCTCGCCGAGGTCGGAATCGGGCACGCGCACCATCGCTTCGCGCGCGCGATATTGCACGTCCCGGAAAACATCTTCCATGTCAAATACGGCAGAGTAGGCGACTTCGAATTTGTCGAAGTGCGCAATCACTTCATCGCGGCTGTGTTGCTCAATCCAGGCGCCGACGATGCCGTTACACTCCACGGAGTTTTCCACCCGCGCTGGATTATCGATAAATTTCGGATCGGTGGTCATATCTCTGCGCCCGATCGCTTCGGCCAAGCGCAGCCAGACATTTTGCGTGCTCGCCGCGAGAGTTAAATACTTGCCGTCTTTGGTTTTGAACATCGAGCTCGGCGCGACATAGGCAACGCGATTGCCGGTGCGGTGATGGACCGTTTTCATTTGATCGTACTGGATCGGATCGAAGTCCAAAAAACGAAAAACAGCTTCGAAAAGCGCGAGATCGATCACCTGCCCCTCGCCGTCGCGCAGATCGCGATGATAGAGCGCCATCATGATCGATAGCGAGCCGAAGATCCCAGCGATTAAATCCCCCAGCGGGTAACCCGGCGACATCGGTGGACCGTCCGGTTCGCCGATGAGATTCGTGAGCCCGCTCATCGCCTCGGCGACGCGGCCAAAGCCCGCGCGGTTCTTGTACGGCCCGGTCTGGCCGAAGCCTGAAATGCGCAGGAGAATGACGCGCGGGTCGATGCCGCGGATCACATCCGGCCCGATGCCCCATTTTTCGAACGTGCCGGGACGGTAATTTTCCACGATCACGTCTTGGCCTTTGATGAGCTGCTTGAAAATCGCCGCGCCTTCCGGTTTGCCGAGATCGAGCGTGATACAGCGTTTGTTGCGCGCCACCGATTTCCACCACAGCGGAATGCCGTCCATGATCGGCTCGAGCTTGCGCTGGCCATCGCCGTACTTCGGATGCTCGATCTTGATCACGTCAGCGCCGAAGTCGGCGAGTAAAACGGTGGCAAAAGGCGCCGCCACCATATTGCCGGCGTCGATCACCCGCACGCCCTTGAGCGGTTTATTCTCACTGATTTTCGTCAGCGGGAAATCGTAGTGTTCCTTTGTATAGTCGCCCATCGTTGCTCGCTTACCTCGCTCTCGCTTCGGCTGGTTTAGGAATCAACACAGCTAAAGCCCCCTTTAAACGACCCTTCCACGCTGAGCCGCCGGAATTCTCGCCGAAAAGGCGGCTGTTATGGTCCGTCATTCCCGCGCGTGGGCGGGAATCCAGGCTATTTAATGTTGAGCCGAAGAATTAACCTGGATGCCGGCGGTCGCCGGCAGGACGAACTCTCACCTTAGAGGGAGATTCAACTTGCTGAGTATTCTATGCTTAAAACCGCGAAAAATAAACCCGCCGTTGCGCCGCTCGTTTGACCATACGCGCGCGGCTGGCTTACTATCCACCAGCAAAAACTTTTTTACGGAGGAAGCACACATATGGCAGAACAGGCAAGGATCGTCACCGGCATCGGCAAAGCGGAGCTGCATCGAATACTCGTGCGCGGTTACGATTTGAACAAGGAACTCGTCGGCAAAATTACTTTTACCGATATGACTTCGCTCATCCTGCGCGGGCGGCTGCCGACGCCGAATGAAGCGAAAATGCTCGACTCTCTTCTGGTCATTCTCGTCGAGCACGGCATGATTTCTCACGTGGTCGCGGCGCGTCTGATTTATCACTGCGCTCCCGAAGCGATGCAAGGCGCGGTCGCGGCCGCGCTCTGCGGCGCCGGCAGCGTACATCTCGGATCTTCGGAATGGTCGGCAAAAATGCTGGTCGAAGCGCTTCCTGCCGACGCACAAAATCCTGATTTCAACGCGATCGCGGCTTCGATCATCGACGACTACGGCAAAAGAAAGCAGCGCATGCCCGGCATCGGCCACCGCACTCACGCCGAGGGCGATCCGCGCGCCGAGACGCTTTTTAACATCGCCAAAGAAACCGGCGTCTACGGCAAATATTGCGAGCTGCTTCAGGCCCTGTCGAAAATCGCCACCGAGCGGCGCAAGCGGCTGATTCCCGTAAACGTCACCGGCGCCATCGGCGCGATCGCCCTCGACATGGGTTACCCGTGGCAAATCACCAAAGCCTTTGCGCTGATCGGCCGCACTCTCGGCGCCATCGGTCACATC
>Ga0075421_100005538_pt1 | contig 15298 bp, 11 predicted proteins | sample SoiMetdeltSBSDD5_FD_75292 | JGI IMG/M metagenome (GOLD analysis project Ga0075421, IMG submission 75292) | Bulk soil microbial communities from a Populus tree surrounding site in Tennessee, USA - Soil MetaG P. deltoides SBSDD5 | ecosystem: Environmental > Terrestrial > Soil > Tree plantation...
TGAAACGCTGATTGGCTTAGTCTCGCGATATAGCCCGTCGGGGCAGGAGCGCGGCGCGGTGGAATGGCTGGTGGCGCGGATGAAGTCGCTAGGATATGACAACGCGTTCATTGATGATGCAGGGAACGCAGTTGGTGTGATGGGACAAGGATCGAAGCAAGTTGTTTTGTTAGGTCATATCGATACGGTGCCTGGTGAAATCAAAGTTGAGCGAGATAATATCTCGCTTTACGGCAGAGGAGCAGTGGATGCAAAGGGTCCGTTGACGTGTTTTGTTGACGCGGTGGCGAAGGTCGGAGTCAAAGATGGTTGGCAATTTATTGTGATTGGCGCCGTAGAGGAGGAACGCGACTCAGACGGTGCGCGCTTTGTGGTGGATCAATACAAGCCAGATTTTGCAATTATCGGCGAGCCGAATCAATGGGACAGAATCGCGCTGGGATATAAAGGAAGCGCATGGACGAATGTCACTGTCAAGCGCGGGCAGGCGCATACTGCCAGCGGTGAACAGACTGCAGCGGAAGCTGCGATTGAAGTATGGTTGAAGATAAAGGCTTATGTGGAATCGTTCAACGCAGATAAGCAAAAAGTCTTTAATAAGCTATTGATTACCTTGCGTGGTATGGAATCGGATTCGAATGGTTTTGAACAATGGGCACGGTTGAAGGTGGGAGTCCGTTTGCCGGTGGAAGTTTCCCCAGAGGATTGGTATACAAAGTTGAACGAAATTGTAAGTGATAGTCACTTTCAGGGTGACTGTCACTTGACCGTCGAGCGAACAGGATTCGCTGTTTCAGCATGGGAGTGTGAAAAAAACACAAAGCTTGTAAGAAGCTTCTTAAGTAGTATCAGGTCAAACGGAGGAGAGCCGCGTTTCGTTTATAAGACGGGAACGGCTGATTTGAATATTGTCGCGCCTGCCTGGAAATGTCCGGCAGTAGTGTATGGTCCAGGCGATTCAGCGTTGGATCATACGCCGAATGAGCATATTAATTTGGAAGACTTTCAGAAGGCGACAGATATTTTAAGTGATGTGCTAAACAGGTTGGTGAAACAATAGCACGTACATTTTCAAGGGTGGCTATTCACTAGCTGCCTGATGCTGTACAAGGTTAGAACCCTCGACAAATTTTTCTCTGGTGTGTTGAACTAATGTGTTCCAAATTGTTGCTCTTCCGTAGAGCCCTTCATTGCACTCGTGGAGACTTCGGCGCCAGTCACAGTGGTTTGCACGAGGTCGAAGTAGCCCGCACCTACAAAGGACTGATGCTTGACCGCGCGGAATCCCATTGTCTTTTCCATCTCGAATTCACGCTCCTGCACCTGGACAAAGGCGCTCATCCCTTCACGTACGTACCCATGCGCAAGTTCGAACATGCTGGCGTTGAGCGTATGGAAGCCCGCCAGCGTGATAAACTGAAATTTATAACCCATCGCACCCAGTTGTTCCTGGAATTCCGCGATCTCATTATCATTCAGCTTGCGCTTCCAGTTGAAGGAGGGGGAGCAGTTGTATGCCAGCATCTTGCCCGGAAATTTTTCGTGAATGCCCTTCGCAAAGTCGCGTGCCTCAACAATATCGGGAGTGGAAGTTTCACACCAAATTAGATCAACATACGGAGCGAATTCCAACGCGCGGGCGATTGCATATTCGAGTCCATTTTTAACAAGCCAGAAGCCATCGGCAGTGCGCTCGCCGGTGAGGTGTTCATGATCTACTCGGTCAATATCGCCGCGGATGAGGGTGGCGCCCAAGGCGTCGGTGCGACCAATGAATAGGGTGGGCACGCCCATCACATCTGCGGCGAGGCGAGCAGAGATAAGCTTCTGGATGAAGTCATGAATCGGCACGAGGACTTTGCCGCCCATATGTCCGCACTTCTTCAAAGAGGACAATTGATCTTCCAAATGAATACCAGCCACACCTGCCTCGATCATGGCTTTGATTAGTTCAAACGTGTTGAGTGAACCGCCAAACCCTGCCTCGGCATCTGCCACGATGGGTGCGAAGTATTGCACCTCACCATCCCGTCCTTCCATGTGCTGGATCTGATCGGCACGGATGAAGGCATTGTTAATCTTCCTTAACACAGTCGGCACACTGGTAACAGGATAGAGGCTTTGGTCAGGATACATGGTAAGCGCGTCATTGGCATCACCTGCCACCTGCCAGCCGCTGAGATAAATGGCTTTCAAGCCTGCCTGCACCATCTCAACTGCCTGATTACCTGTGAGTGCGCCCAACGCACGGATGTACTTCTCCGTATTGAGCAGGTCCCAGAGGCGTTCAGCGCCCATACGCGCAATCGTGTGATCGTGCTGGAATGTGCCGCGCAGTTGGTCAACTTGCTCGGCGGTGTAGGGACGATATACACCTTTCCAGCGGGCTTCTGTTTCCCATTCCTTTTTCAATTCATCAACAGACTTCGGTTGGTATTTCTGATACATGGGTTCCTCCGAAAATTTTGTACAAAACGTCTCGAAGGTTTCCTTCAATGACCTTATTGTGTCCATCAATCCTTCGAGACGGTGTATATCAGGCTTTACTCTAATTTCTCATATGCTGGGAGCGTCAGGAATTGCGCAAATTGCTTGGATATAACCAGCGCATCGAATAATTCAATTGCAGATTCCATTTTGCTTTCAGCATAGAACTGCAACCCATACAAAGTTTTGATCTTTTCGATCTCTTCCGTAAGAAACTGGCGGTAAAGATTTTCTGAAATTTTCCGTCCATCGGAGAGCGACGCGGAGGGATGGTGAAGCCATTGCCAAAGTTGTGAGCGACAGATTTCGGCGGTCGCCGCGTCTTCCATCAGGTTGTAGATCGCAACCGCGCCGAAGCCTCTCAGCCAGGCATCCAGATATTGAAGCGCCACATTGATGTTCAGGCGCATGCCCGCTTCGGTAATCTCTCCATTTGGGATATTGAAGTCCAGCAAATCATTGGCAGTGACGTTGACCTCTTCGCGCGTTTTTTCCTTTTGATGCGGCTTGTCCTTGAGCACATCGTCAAAGACTTCCTTTGCCACGGGCACTAGATCGGGATGTGCCACCCACGTTCCGTCGAAGCCGTCAGTTGATTCTCGTAATTTATCTTCTCTCACCCTGGAGAGTGCCGTCTCATTGACCTGCACATCCTTGCGGCTGGGAATAAACGCCGCCATGCCACCCATCGCATGCGCGCCGCGTCTGTGACAGGTTTTCACGAGCAATTCAGTATAAGCGCGCATAAAAGGCACGGCCATGGTAATCTGCGCGCGGTCCGGGAAAAGGAAGTCGGGATGTTTGCTGAATTTTTTGATGATGCTAAAGATGTAATCCCAACGACCTGCATTCAGGGCGACAATATGGTCGCGCAACTCGTATAGGATTTCATCCATTTCAAACGCGGCAAGGATGGTCTCGATGAGGACTGTCACTTTGATGGTGCCGCGTGGGATTCCAAGTTTGTCTTGAGAGAAGTTGAACACATCATTCCAGAGACGCGCTTCCTCGTGACTCTCCAACTTTGGCAGGTAAAAATAGGGACCAGTGCCGCGCTGGAGGAGGCGATCCGCATTGTGGAACAGGAACAAGCCAAAATCGAAGAGTGAAGCGGACATCGGTCTTTCATCCACGAGAGCGTGTTTTTCATCCAAATGCCAGCCGCGTGGACGGACGAACAGTACAGCCGTCTTCTCGTTGAGCATGTAATTTTTTTCAGGAGTGGTGAGGGAAATCGTGCGCTCGATGGCGTCGCGTAAGTTGATGTGACCCTGAATCAAATTTTCCCAGGTCGGTGAATTGGCATCTTCGAAATCTGCCATGAAAACATTTGCCCCCGAGTTCAACGCATTGATGGTCATCTTGCGTTCGGTTGGTCCAGTGATCTCCACGCGGCGATCCTGCAAATCTAACGGAATGGAACCGATGCTCCATTCCGAAGCGCGGATGCCGGCGGTTTCAGGCAGGAAGCCGGGCAGAGTCCCTGCATCGAACAATTTTTGGCGTTCGACGCGTTTTTGTAACAACTCGCGCCTCCGCTGACCGAATTCGTGCTCGAGTTGTTCAACAAACCCAAGCGCGTCTGGTTTGAGAATTTCCTCAAATTCGGGAACACTCTTGCTACTAATATTCATACGAGACACCTTTTGCTTTTAACCGTGACCGCCGTGCACCAAGGTAGCTATCACTGTTTTAGTCGTGGTGTCAGCTCAAGTTTATACCCAACTGCTCCCACTATTTTGTATAATAAGTAGGCGATCTGCAAAATTTCGAATGTATGGTGAAAATCATAACAGTTCAAAGGAGGCCTTATGTCTCAATTAAGTTTGCCAACGTCCTCCAAGCAGTATTCGTCGCTGGATGCAGTCCTGCGAGCGATACAGAATATGAAAGATGATCCGCTGGCAGATGCTGGTACAAACATCGTAATCAGCCGCGGCAACCCGGAGGCCAAACTGCTGCTGATCGGTGAAGCGCCAGGTCCGCAGGAAAATATCAAGGGTAAACCGTTTGTAGGACCCGCCGGTCAATTACTTGATAAGGTTCTGCTCTCAGCTGAGTTCGACCCCGAGAAGGATGTGTATATCACCAATTCCGTGTTCCGCATGCCACCAGGCGCGGATGGCAAGGCATTTCGCAAGCCGACCACTCAGGAAGTCGAGTATTACCGCCCGTTCGTGTTTGAGATCATTCGATTGATCGATCCGCTCGTCATTTTGTTGACCGGTAACATTGCGTGCCAATCTGTTTTGGATAAAACCGGCATCACCACCCTACGCGGTCAGTGGTTTCAAGCGGACGGCCGCTGGCTGATGCCAATCTTCCACCCTTCATATCTCTTGAGGAATCCAGCCCGTGGACCTGGCTCACCCAAGGCGCTGATGTGGGAGGAGATCAAAGAGGCCCGCCGGAAGTACGACGAGTTGATGGAAAAATAAAATGGGCATGAAGGGTCAACCCTTCATGCCCACTAGATTGTTCCTAGTTTATCTTCGTAAAAACTCTCGAATTGAAATGGATGCGGCTGCGCCTTCGCCCACCGCGGAAGCCACCTGCTTGGTACTGCCATAGCGCGCATCGCCCGCCGCAAAGATCCCTGGCACGCTGGTTTCAAACGGCAACGGCTTGTGAGAGGCATGATCGTCGTGAGTCAAATCATGCCCGGTCAGGATGAAGCCGTATTTATCCATCTCCACATAATTTTTCACAAATGTAGTATTGGGCATTTGACCAATGAAGATAAACGCGGCTGCGGGATGAACTTCCTCGACTTGGTCGTTGTCTTTGGTGTGATATTTAATTGCCTTTAGTTTCGAGTCCTGACCTTCGAACGCATCTACAATGACGTTGTATTTCACGTCCACGCGAGAGGTCGGTTCGTTGACTTTATCAATGGCGATCTGACTCGCGGTAAGTTTGTCGCCGCGTACTAGCAGGGTAACCTTATCGGTAAAGTTGGTGAGATGCAATCCCTCCTCCACAGCAGAGTTGCCACCGCCAACCACAACAATTTCCTGCGAGCCTTTATAAAAAGGACCATCACACGTGGCGCAGAAATGAATACCCGCGCCGATATAGTCGTCTTCTCCTGGAACTTCCAGGCGTCGATATGAAGCGCCCGTGGCCAGCAAAACTGCTTTGGAGTGATAATGTTTGCCGTCGGAGGTGTACACTTCGTGATAGCCTTCCTCCATTTCCATTTTCTCAACATCCACCGCCTGCAAAATCTCCACACCGAAACGCCTGGCTTGTTGCGTCACACGTTCGGCAAACTCCTGCCCGCTAATGCCTTCCGGGAAGCCGGGGAAGTTATCGAGCCCCACGGTGATGCCAGCCTGCCCACCCAGGCCCGAGCGTTCGATCAGCAGCGTATCTGCGCCTTCGCGCGCGGCGTAGATCGCAGCCGTCAAACCGGCCGGTCCGCCGCCGATGATGATCAGATCGTAATAGGTTTTCCTGGCTTCGGTTTTGAGGCCAAGTTTTTGGGCGAGTTCGGCATTTGTCGGCTCGACCAGAAAAGAGCCATCTTCGAAGACAATTGTAGGAATGATGCGTTTGCCCTCATTTTTCTCCAGGACAAAGATTTCGCCGTCTTTATTCTGTTCGATGTCCACCCATTTATAAGGAATGAATTGCTCGCCCAGGAATTTCTTTGCGCGGCGGCAATCCGGACACCAATACGCACCATAGACAGTCACTTTTGATTCAACCATTGAGTCCTCCAGTTTCTGTTGTGCGGTGGTTGAGTACATCCAAACGTAGATCGGGCCGTAATCCAACCAACTTAAGCAGGCTGATTTGTGCGCAACTCACGCAATAACTGCTGATTCATACTCATTCCGTGCGGCTGGTCGATCATGCTCAGACGCTCCAACATCGTCATATAAAACATCGTGCTCAAACCAGCATACTGCTGCTCCAGTTGCCGCATCACCCTGGATGGGATGACAAGAAATTCACTTTCCTCCTCCGTGATCACATTTGCCGAGCGTACCGTGCCCATGAGCGCCGCCGCCTCGCCGAAGAAATCGCCTTCTCTTAGAATATTCAAAATCACATATTCGTCATCTTTGCGATATCCCACGCCCACGCTGCCTTTCAGAATGAAATATGCCATGTCGCTCGTTTCACCGCGATATACCACCACCGTTCCAGGTGGTGCCTGCGCGATGAGAGTCTGCGCGGCAAGGTCGTCGCGTTCATTGGATGTCATGCCCTCCAACTCATTCAATCGTTGGATAAAGCGGTCAATTTCAGACCTCAAAGCTGCCCTGCCAACTCCAAGCCGTGGAGCTGCCTCGAGTCCTCGCAACAGGATCAGGGTCCGCTTCCATTCGGTGATCGTTTCACCCAGCGCAGGTAATCCCAACACCACCGCCCCGGCAATGACCAGCCCAAATGCGCTGATCATGAACAAGGTCCGCACGTTCATCACATCTGCCAACCCTGCCAGCGCCATGCCTGCCACATACATGACATCCCGCACCACAAAATAGGAACTGTTCACACGTCCGCGCATTTCGCGTGGTGTGGCGCGCTGAAGAACAAGTTGTTCCCCAATAAATGACGGCGCATTTAACAATCCCGAGATTCCCATCATCAGAATGGCAAGCCATACCGAATACGAGAACGAGTATGCGATCATCGCCGCCGCCATGCTCAGGTAACTGATTGCCAGCCACTGCCCCGCGCGGATGCGATCTGCAAGCCGCGCCATGCCAATGCTTCCCAGCGCGATTCCAATCGCCTCGGCCGCCTGCTGCAATCCGAAATGGAATTCTGTCCCGCCGAGTTCGCGCAGCGTGAAGGGCAGAAAGAGTGAGATTTCAAGACCGAAGATAAGATAGATGGGCGCGATCACAATAAACAACGATCGCAGAATCGGGGTTTTGCGGACAACATTTAGACCGGCGCGCAGATTTCTGCCAACGGCACGCACACTTGTCTCTTCTGTGACCGGCAGTGTGGGCACGCGCGTAAAAAGAATCAAGAGGGAGGACATCAAAAAAGATGCTCCGTCGAGATAAAATGCCCAATTGATATTGAAACTCGTGGCGATGAAACCCGCCGCCGCAAAACCGACCGTGGTCGAACCCAGCGAGGAAACCGCCATCAATGAGGTTGCGGCTGAAAGTTCCTTTTCTGAGATCACTTCGGGCAAAATGCTGGCATGGGCAGAATCAAAGAACTGGGTGATGGCGCTTGTCAACGCCACGACCACATACAACCAGTTGATATTCAACGGGATCAGGAATGGGATGAGAAAAATCAGGATCGCGCGAAGCAGGTCCGAGATCAGGATGATACGTTTGCGATCGAACCGGTCCACGAATACGCCCGCGATGAGTCCGATCACAAACGTGGGACCTGAGGTGGCGATCAACATCAATCCTACACTCTCTGCCAAGCCTGTCACGCGATATACCAGGATCGAAGCAGCAAGCGCCGTCAATGCACTGCCCATCGAGGAGATCAATTGCCCAATCCACAAATAGGTGAACGAACGATTTCTAAAAATATATAACATTGAAGTAGCGGTAACAGATTTCACGGCCACACTTTTTTCTCTTTTCAGTTTAGTCGAGCCTTTGTTATCGATACACCAGAATAGTGCGGCTTATCAGCCCGCGTACTTCTTCCTCAACTCCTCCGCCGCCAGGTTCAATTCCTCTGCGTTCACCTGAATCTTCTTAATCGCCGCAACCACATCGTCCACGCCCCTCGGTCCCGCACGGAAAATAGCTTCATCGAGCCAGACCGCTTCATGCTCGCAGGCGCGAATCGCTTTAGGGAGGTCTAATTTCTCGAAATCGAAATACTCAGGGAAGGCGTTCGGCACAGCCAGCCTGGATTTCTGCGGTTGGAACAGATCATAATTATTCATGGCGTGATAACCAGTATCGGCATCAATCCCTTCCGCATCCAGTGCACCGCAGAGCAGGTCATGCTCCATGCCGAATTCTTCCGGGTCAATGGCAAAGATATAGCGATAGAAAGAACGCGTCGTGTGACGTTCGTCACGCTTCAACACACGCACACCTTTGATCTCACTGAGGGCCTCATCCATGTAGGCTGCCATCTCTTCGCGCTGTTTCGCCTGTGCGGGGAATCGTTCAATACCGACGAGCGCCAGCGCGGCCTGCAATTCACTCAGGCGATAATTGCCACCTTGAATGGCCAGGCCGTTTGAGTCTTCATCGCCACCGCCCAGCGCGTGCGGCCGGCCACAATCAATAATCGACGCGGCCAACGCGGCATGTTCCGCTGATTTGCACAACAAAATTCCACCTTCGCCGGACGTGAGCGTTTTGGACGATTGCAAAGAGAACGAGCCGAAGTGACCAATCGTACCGGCGCCCATGCCGCGCCACTTCGCACCGTGCGCGTGCGCGCAATCTTCGATCACAATCAGATTGTATTTTTCAGCCAGTGCCATGATCGCATCCATGTCTGCCATGCTCGCGCCCAGATGTACGGGAAGGATTGCTTTCGTTTTGGATGTGATGGCGTTCTCCGCGGCCTTCGGGTCGAGACAATACGTGTTCGGGTCAATATCCACAATGACCGGAATCGCTCCCGCGCCCATTGGGGCCGAGGCGGTGGCCTGAAATGTATACGCTGGGACGATGACCTCGTCACCCCAACCAATTCCAGAGGCGCGCAACGCGACTTCCATCGTCACAGTTCCATTGATCATAGGCACGGTATACCCGCCGCCCTGTAGGTCCGCGAATTTCTTTGCAAGCTCGGCGGTCTTTGGCCCGGGATATGGATAGCCGCCCCAACGCCCAGATTTGACCACTTCCACCACTGCATCAATGTCGCGCTGATCCCATATAGGCCATTGAGGATAAGGCTCGGTGCGTATTTTCGGTCCGCCCAGGATTGCTAATTCAGACATGAGAAACTCCTTTACAATTTTCGATCTCGGATTGACGATGGATAATGGAGGACTGCCGACCACGGATCGCAGACCGTTGTCTGTCGTCTGCGGTCTATGATTCAAAAAAACTTGGCAGATAATCCCTATTCGCTTCAAGCAATTCTTTCAACATTTGTTTTGCATCTAGAATTTTCAAACGACTCGACAACGGATCATGCAACAAAACCTGCAACGCCAACTCCCTGCTTCCTTTCAGCGCGGCCTCAACTGTCATCTCCTGCTGGCGGATGTGATGCTCCAGCACATTCTGCACACCCGCAGGGACATTCCCATGCGTGATTGCGTGCGCGCCTGTTGAGTCAATCATTCCAAAAGTTTCAACCACGGCGCCTTGGGGCAAGTTGCCAATTTGCCCCATATTCGGCAGATTCATAATCCCAGTATATTTATCTCCACAGGTTACTGCCCGAATAATCTTATTCGCTGCTTCGCCAGAGACTTCCTCCATGAACGACTTTAAATCTGTTTCGCCCTTCAACACCGACTCAATCATCGTCTTCGCAAACATTTCCATACCGATGCGGTCTTCGACGCTAGTGAGTCGAATATCATAGTCTGCTCCCCAATTTGTGGACTCGTTGATGAAGTCCGGGAAAAACTCTGCAATGTGTCTATCGCCCGCCGCTGGCAATGCGCCGTACAACTTGAACAAAGTGGACTTGATCTTCGCATGGTCTACGTACACCGATGTGTCGTCTTCATTTACCTGGATCTCGTCGCTGAGGATTTTGTCTGCAATGGCAGGCAACTCCTCCCAGACGCGCTTCCCATCTGCATACAAATCGGTAACCCAAATGAGATGATTGACTCCCGCAATTTTGGCCTGGATATTCTCTGGTGTCGTATTAAATATCTTTGCCAGATGTGCCCGCACTACAATCCACTCATGACAGAGACCCACTACCCTCACGCCCTGCATAGCAAGCGTCCGCGTTAGAGTCGTCATGGGGTTGGTGTAATTCAGGAAGAGCGCGTTGGGGCAAATCTCCATCACCTTGCGCCCCATTTCTGCTACGATAGGAATATTCCGCAACGCCCGCGAGAGTCCGCCCGGGCCTGTCGTATCGCCCACCGATTGCTTAATGCCGTATTTTGCAGGAATCTCCAAATCAGGTCGCATAGATTCCAGCCTGCCTGTGGTAATTGTAAGAATGACAAAATCTGCACCTTGAAGTGCTTCATCAAGCGACAGCATTTTCTCCAGTTGGAAATCAAGGTAGAAATCTTGAATCATCTTTTGCCCAAGCGTGTGCACCAAATCCACACGATCTTGCGCAATATCTTGCAACACAATTTTCGAGCCTCTGAGTTCAGGCGTGCCAAACACATCCCGCATAAAAGTAGGACCCCACGTATATGACCCGCCGCCGATGATGACGATTTTCAATTGACAAGTTCCTTTGCAGTGCAAACTATATGATCGCGGACAGCGTATCCATCAAAGTTAACTTGCTCCATGCCAAGAATGACCGCTCCCACAACGGGTGGGCCATCGAGCCGAATCAATTTTGCCTTCGGGCAATGTTTGAGAACAAGATCGCGCATAGGATTCATGATAATATCTCCGGCTTCAAAGACGCTGCCCGATTGAATAATTTCCACTTCATCATTGTCCATTCCAATCTGGCGCGCCGCAGAAATCGCCAGCCAGCCAAGTTCTTTACCCGCCCACTGAACGACATCGTGCGCTGCTGCATCACCATCACGCGCAGCCTGCATGATCTTGATCGCAAGATAAGAAAACAGATGATATCGTCCACTTGACAAGCCCTCCATCAGATCCATCTCATCTTTTGCGTTTACAGCGTCCATGTAAATCTTTGTCAATGCCGTGGGTGGAATACGTTTTATCCAGGCATAGTTCACCATTTGCAGACCGCGTTCTACAATTTCCAGGGCTCCGCCAAATTCACCGAACCTTATGCCGTTGCCAACAATGCGGCCCACTTTTCCATATTTGTTTCGCCCGCGGCAATTATTGGATGATCCAGCTGTGACGTTGACACCAATTCCGCCCGTCGCGCCGGCGAGTAATCCATTCATGCCATCGTTGACTACCTCAACGGGACATGACAACCCCAATGTGCTGATGGCTTGCAAATGACCCTCTCTGTCAGATGGAAAATCGTATCCTGCCACACCGAAGCCTGCTGCCACGATCTGAGCATTTTCCACGCCAGACATCTCTCTGGCGCGCCCGAAAGATTCCTTCAGGACGTTTGTCAATCTTTCGTAGCCCGCCCCTTGATGATTCCCGCCGCCTGATTTGCCAAACCCTACACAACGACCGGTCTCATCTACAATGAGGGCATGAGTTTTGGAAGAACCAACGTCTATTCCCAAAAAATATTTCATGAATCTTCCACCTTTTCAATGAATTCTGGTGTCCATTCCCGTGGAGCGGGCTGGAGCAATCCAAATATCTTGAAGTCATCATCAATCATCATTTGCACTGCATCTTGCAATTCAATTTCGCCACGTGAAGATGGCCGTATCTTGGAAAGATATTCCCAAATCGCTGAGGGAAAGATAAACAGGACCGAAGCCGCATAGGGACTCATGATCTCTTCGCGCTTTGGCTTTTCAATAATTCGCCTCACACGCCAGTTTGAATCTACATCCACACTGGAGCGCGCAGATAATTCTTCGGCGGGGCATTCCTTCAAACTGACGATAATCTCCGCGTTGTTCTGCTTGTATGCTTTCACCAAATCGGATAAAACATTTCCTTCCAAAATGTAATCTGTTGCAACGATCATCACAGGCTCATCACGAATCCAATCGTGTGGTACAGACAGCAATGCATCGCCATTACCAAGCAATTCGTTTTGATGAGCAAATGTCATGGACAAGTTCCATTTTGAGCCATCACCGACAAAGTCAAAAATCTTTTCTTCCAGGTGGTGAGTGACGATGCAAACTCTATCAATCCCCGCACATCTAACAGCGGTCAAAACATAATCCAGTGTTGCCCGCCCATTGAACGGTAACAACGGCTTGGGTGTTTCATCTGTATATGGGCGTTGACGTTTGCCACGGCCTGCCGCGAGCAGAACAGCAGACTTAATCATGACCTCACCCATAGCCCCTCTCCTTTCAGGAGAGAGGCGAAGCCATCTCCTGTTTCCGCGACAAATACCTTGGACGGCAACTCAGGATGAAGCGCCGATAATTTCTCGGCGATTTCTGCACATGCGCTATCTGCCAAAGCTCGTTTGGCCAATGCGACCACACATCCACCATATCCGCCGCCGCTGAAACGACTTCCATATACGCCGTTTGTTTCACTGACGATTTCATGCAACTCAATCAAAATTTCACTTCCAGACTCGTAATTTTGAATAGAGGATTTGCAGGATTGGTTCATCAATTGCCCAAACAATTCCAGATTTGAATCTTCCCAGGCCTTTGCACCTTGATGGACTCTCTGCACTTCGCTAAAAAAGTGTTCAGCGCGGCGACGCAGGTTTTCAGGTATAGTCATTTTCTTCTCTTCAAACAATTCACATGGCACATCCGATAAAATCTGTGCTCCATCTTTCAGCAATGACGCGGCTTGTTTGGACTCCTCCACGCGGACATTGAATCCGCTTTTAGTGAGTTCACGTGAGACACCTGAATACGCGACAATCCACGCAGAGTCGCTTGAGGGTGAGTCAAAGATTGGAGTGGCAGTAGCAGCCATCGTGTCAATGAAAAGAAGCGCATTCTTTTTTCCGTAGAGAATCGTCAGCGGGTCGAGAAGTCCGATTTGCAGACTAAGAACATCGTGTTCCAGTTCAAATTCCAGTTGCATCAGTTGCTTGTTCGAGAGTTCGATATCATTCACATCCGCGAACGCCCTGATGTAAGCTAATCCCACTGATGCAGAAGAACTTACGCCTGCGCCAACAAGCGCACCACTAACATTTGCTTTCATGCCGCGCTTGAGATTCGGCAGAACACGCGCCGCGGCTTGTGCATAACGTGCCCAATGGGTTATATCAAGTTCACCGATAAAAAATGTTGCCTCACCGAATTGATTGCTCTGAATGTGACTCTCTTTTGATTCACTTGGCTCATATTTGAGTGTTGTCCCAAGATTGAGGGTGCGTCCCAAGGCAGGGCCGCCTTGATGGTCAAGGTGCGCGCCGATGGGGCAGATGCGATACGGCGAAAAGATGACTTGCCTCATCAACCCCTCATTGCGTCTTTCAGTGCCCGGTACCCAATCAACTTAATATCTTCGCTTTCAATAAACGTTTTCAGTTCGTCGCTCATGAACGCCTGGTAATTCGCAACCCTGGCGCGCCAGTCTGGTGCAATGGCGCGTAATTCAGTGGTATCAATAGACGGGTGCAAAATAAAATGTGTAATCCCAACGGGCACTTCGCTTAAGAGTTTCTTGGCCACACTGATATGGTTATCTCCATGTTCCAATGGCATGCTGAAAATCCCGTCCACCAGGGGGATCCCCATCTCCTCCAGTTGCTGCAGGATCGGTACTATTTTTTCCTGTTCGCTCGCACCCATCAGCCAGATGCCTTGGGAGATTGGGCGCTGCAACAGGTTTGGCAGTAACCGGCTCGCCGCGGCTTGAATATACGATTGAATAAATAACGGATTCATAATCGTGCCCATGTGTGAATCAACATGTGTGGCGTCAATCCCTGCCGCGAGCGCTTTTTCGATTTGTGCGTTGACTTCAACAGCAACGGCTTCGGGCTTGGCATTTTGATAGACAGCAGGATGCCATTGATGGAAATAACCGTCCGCATCTATCAAACCCGACGCCTGCTCCCGTGTCGAGACGGGTCCCCACCGATAGCTTTCCCACTCTGCATTCAACGTCGCGTGGACGCCCATGTCTATCTCGGGATTCTCGCGACACATCTGTGCCACGGCGGGGAACCACGGACACGGTACCATTGTCGCGCCGGATGTAATTGTGCCAAACGCCCACAAGTCCTTGAAAGCCTGAACGGACGCCTGGCACATGCCAATGTCATCGGTGTGAATAATGACAAGACGAGCAGTATCTGAATAGCCTAGCTTTTTGAGGAATGGGTTTGGAGTCATACTTTTGTCACTCTTCTCTGCCTCTCAATGATTTCATCTTCCCACTTCAAGTCATCGGAATTCGGAATCCTTCCTTCACGTTCCATCACTTCAAAGACCTGAGTCATCCCTTGCTCCAACGAAACCTGCGGATGAAACTCAGGCACATCGCGGAATAATTTTTCTGAGGAATAATAGTCGTTGTAGGCGAATTCATCTTCCAGGATGCCCATATCAGGGACGTTGAGTCTCTTCAAATCTTCAAATGGCACGCCGACGAGCTCGACCTCTTTACCCAGAATTTTCCCTGCGAGATGATGGTAATCTGCCCAGGTGATGTATCCGCGATTGACCGCGTTATAAGTCTGACCAATGGTATGTTCCTTGTCGATGACGCCAACGAAGGCCCTGGCAATGTCGTCAACATGCAGGTGTTGGTGCAGAGCAAATCCGTCGCCGCAGATGAGGATTGGCTTACCCTTCTTGACTCGGTCTATCCACGAGAAATCCCAGCAGATTTGACGCAGCATACCCTGCACGGGACCATACGTTGTAGATGGTTTGATGATTACGATGGGGAATCTCTCACGGTGATACGCTTCGAGATAGACATCGTCTGCTGCAACCTTGTTCCGTCCATACTCTGTGTTGGGGCGCAATGGATGAGTCTCATCCACGGGGAAGTAGTCGTACTGGATCCCATATGTGCAAGTCGTTGACGTTTGCACGCACCATCCGACCCCGCGAAAGGCACGGACGCTGGACGCAGCATCTTCTGCGTTGAAACAAATCATGTCAATGGCCGCGTCGAATTTCTCGGCTTGCATTTTG
>Ga0075421_100005540_pt1 | contig 15296 bp, 14 predicted proteins | sample SoiMetdeltSBSDD5_FD_75292 | JGI IMG/M metagenome (GOLD analysis project Ga0075421, IMG submission 75292) | Bulk soil microbial communities from a Populus tree surrounding site in Tennessee, USA - Soil MetaG P. deltoides SBSDD5 | ecosystem: Environmental > Terrestrial > Soil > Tree plantation...
CGTGCGGACATGCTCAGGTCGCCATGGATCATATGCTTCGACGCCCGGGTGAGATTCTCGCTGAACGCCCGTTGCGTCAGGTTCTGAGATCCAAAGCCTCGGCGTTGTGGACGATACGGCCAACAGACAGCGTCATGGCGGCAATGGGCCTGATGGCCGAGAAAAATATCGGCTTTCTCGTCGTCATGGACGGCAGCACTATGGTCGGTGTGTTGTCTGAGCGCGATTGTGTACGTCGCGTAGTGCTCGCCGGAAAATCTCCGGATGCGACGCCGGTTGCCGCGACCATGGTCAGTCCGGTCGTTACGGTCGATCCGGAACAGACTTTCGCCGATTGTCTGAAATTGATGCACCAGAACGGTATCCGTCATCTGCCGGTGGTCGAGAACGGCAGAGTAGTCACGGTTGTTTCAATTCGCGACCTGCTGGCTGAGGCGGTTGCACATCATGCAAAGGTCATTGCGGAGCTCGAACGTGAACGCTTGAGCATGCTCACCTCAATGGCCTGAGGTGGCGGAGAGTCACTTTTCGGGCTGGTTTTAACCAGGGCGGCTGCGATGAGTTTTCTGATTGTCGTGGGTGCGCTGACGTTTCTGATGTTGGTGGCCTATCGCGGCCACAGTGTTATTCTTTTCGCGCCTGTGGCGGCCATGGGCGCGGTATTGCTCACCGATCCGTCGCTTGTGCCGCCGCTGTTTTCCAGCGTGTTCATGGAGAAGATGGTCGGCTTCGTAAAAAACTATTTTCCCGTGTTTATGCTCGGGGCCGTCTTCGGCAAAGTCATCGAGCTGTCGGGATTTTCGAAGTCGATCGTAGCAGCGGTCATCGGGCTGCTCGGCAAGGAGCGGGCGATCCTTTCAATCGTCGTGGTCTGTGCACTCCTGACATATGGCGGCGTTTCGTTGTTTGTTGTCGTGTTTGCCGTTTATCCCTTCGCCGCCGAGATGTTCCGCCAGAGCGAAATACCCAAGCGGCTCATACCTTGCACGATTGCCCTCGGTGCATTCAGCTTCACGATGGATGCGCTTCCAGGCACGCCGCAGATCCAGAACATCATCCCGACCACGTTCTTTCAAACGACGACCTGGGCGGCGCCCTGGCTCGGCATCATCGGCAGCCTGTTCATTCTCGCTGCCGGTCTCGTCTATATCGAAGCCCGCCGTCGAGCAGCGCAGACAAAAGGCGAGGGTTATGGGACAGAATTAAGGAACGAGCCCGAGCCGTTTGAAGCCAGCCAGCTGCCCAGTCCCTGGATCGCCCTGTCGCCACTCGTCGTCGTAGGCGTGGCGAACTTTGTGCTGACCCACGCAATTTCGCGCGCCTATGGAGAGACACATACGATCAGTCTCGGAGACCACCCTATTGTCACCAAGATTGGTACCGTTGCGGCAATCTGGGCGGTCCAAGGGGCGCTCCTGCTGGGCATTCTGACGGTCTTCGTGTTTGCCTGGCGGCCGGTGGTTGCCAGATTTGCGGACGGTAGCAAGACGGCTGTGGCGGGAGCCTTGCTGGCGTCGCTCAACACGGCTTCCGAATACGGATTCGGCGGCGTAATCGCGCTGTTGCCGGGTTTTGGCATTATTTCCGATGCGCTCAAGGCCATCCCAAACCCCCTCATTAACGCCGCTGTTACGGTCACAGTGCTCGCGGGTATCACCGGATCCGCCTCCGGCGGCATGAGCATTGCGCTTGCGGCAATGTCCGACACCTTTATCGCCATGGCGAACGCGGCCAACATTCCGCTTGAGGTTCTGCATCGGGTGGCATCGATGGCCAGCGGCGGTATGGACACGCTGCCTCACAATGGCGCGGTCATCACGCTCCTGGCCGTCACCGGTCTTACGCATCGGGAGGCATACAAGGATATCTTCGTGATCACGCTAACCAAGACTACCGCCGTGTTCGTGGTTATCGGAGTGTATGCCTTGACCGGTCTTTACTGATTAAGGAGCGGGAACGCAGGCAAGAGCCGTGCCTTCTCGCACAGGCAACGAGGTTCGGCTGATGAACAGACACGAAAGGATAACGTCCGGCGAGAAGAAGAAGCGTCCGGCTGGCGCCATTGCCGGCAAAAAACCTGCCGCAAGCGCTGAGACAAAGCGTTCGGTGAACGCCGCTCAGGCAAAGCCTTCACTGAATGTCGCTGATGCTATCAACGATATCGCCCAGCGAAGTGGCAATCTTCTAAAAAAGCAGACGCAAAAGTTGAATGACGATGACTGCTATCAAGTCATCGATCCCCGTACCGTAGCGGCCGCAATGGGCGAATGCGCCCGAAGGGCCACGTTCGATCCAGCCGCGCTTTACAAGCAACAACTCGCGCTGTGGAACGACCTCGCAGAACTCTTCCAGCGGACAGCCGCGCGCATGGTGTCGAATAAGCCCACGGTGCCGGTCATCGAGCCGGACAAATCGGACAAGAGATTTAAGAGCGAACTCTGGGACGAGCCGATCTTCGATTATCTGAAGCAATACTATCTACTGATGTCGCGTTTCCTCGATGGCTCGGTCGCCAGCATCGGCGGCATGGATTCGCAGACTCGAAAGAAGCTGGAATTCTACACTCGCCAGTTTGTCAGTGCGTTATCGCCGGCAAATTTTGCGGCGACCAATCCTGTTGCAGTCAAGGCGACGATGGAAAGTGGAGGCGAGAATCTCATTCGCGGTCTTCGGAACTTTATCGAGGATCTCGAGCGCGGGGACGGCCGGCTGAATATCAAAATGTGCGATCTAGCCGCCTTCCGCGTGGGCGAGAACGTGGCTTGCACGCCCGGCAAAGTCATATTTCAGAACGAACTGATGCAGTTGATTCAGTATGCGCCGTCGACACCATCGGTGTATCGGCGGCCTCTGCTCATCGTTCCGCCGTGGATCAATAAATTCTACATTCTCGATCTCAATCCAAAGAAGTCGTTCATTAAATGGTGCGTAGACCAGGGTCACACGGTTTTTGTGATTTCCTGGGTCAATCCGGGCGCCGAGCTCACTGGCAAAGGGTTCTCCGATTATATGCTTGCAGGGCCAATAGCTGCTCTGCAAGCCATTGAGAGAGCGATAGGCGAGACTGAAATCAACGCAATCGGCTACTGCATTGGCGGCACGCTGACGACGAGCACATTGGCTTACCTTGCTGCGCAAGGCAAACGGCCAATAACCGCGGCGGCACTATTCACAACGCTGTTGGATTTCTCGGACGTGGGCGACATTTCGGTTTTCCTCGACGAAGGCCAGCTTGAGCTCGCCGACAAACACATGCAGCGGCTCGGCTACCTTGAAGGTCACCACATGGGAGAGGCTTTCAATCTCATGAGGGAAAACGACCTGATCTGGTTTTTCTTCGTGAATAACTATCTGCTCGGGCGCGATCCCGCAGCGTTCGACATCCTCTACTGGAACTCCGATACAACGAGGATGCCGGCCAAGATGCACTCTTTCTATTTGCGGAACATGTATCACCGGAATGTGCTGAAAAATCCAGGCGGCATCGAGCTTGCCGGGGTCCCGATCGATCTCGGGAAAGTTACGACTCCGGTCTACTTCCTCTCGACTCGGGAGGATCACATTGCTCCTTGGCGGACGACTTACGCGGGTACTCAGCTGGTGTCAGGGCCGGTTCGATTTGTTCTCGGCGCGTCCGGGCATGTTGCCGGCGTGATCAATCCTCCGTCCGCCAACAAATACGGATATTGGACCGGAGAAACCGCGTCAGATTCAGAAACCTGGCTCGCCCGAGCGTCGTTTCACGAAGGTTCCTGGTGGGACGATTGGGCGGGATGGATCGCTCGTCATGCAGGCGAGCGGGTTCCGGCGCGTCAGCCCGACACCAGCAAGCTTACCCCTATCGAAGACGCGCCCGGCTCTTATGTGAAGGTACGGATCAGCTAAGCACAGCGCCGGCTGTTGCCTTCGCAAACGATCTCGTGATACCGCCGCCTGCAAGGAGCGAAGGTGACAGCATCTTCAACCGGACAATCTTGCCATAAGGCCCTGCTGCGCGATGGGAAGCCAGTTTTCATCCGTTTGCTGCAACCGGCCGATGCTGCGCTCTATTCGGATTTTCGCGCAGAGGTCACTGCTGAAGACATGCGTTTACGCTTTCACGCTCCTGTCGAGGACCTGTCCGGCGAGCTGGTCACGCGACTGACAAATCTTGATCCGGCGCGTGCTGCCGCTTTTGTCGCTTTCGGCGAGGAGGGTAGGGCGCTGCTCGGGATCGCGCGCTTGCATTATGAGGACGGAATGGACGGCGAATATGCGGTGCTGATCCGCTCACGGTTGAAGGGCCGCGGCCTCGGTTCGTTATTAGTGCAGACGCTCATTGACTATGCCCGCGCAATCGGTTTGCGCTCGATCTACGGTCGTGTGTTGGCTGACAACCGAACAATGCTGAAGATGTGCGCCAACCTTGGCTTCGAGATTGGCCGGGAACGGGGGGAGCCCGGAGTGATGCGCGTGACACTGAAACTGCGCTGACCAAGGCGATTCAAGACGCCGCCGCTTCTGAGCTTCCATTCAACGTCGCGAGTGTATGGCGGGCGATCATCAGCTCTTCATCCGTCGGGATTACGTAAATTGCGATGCGGCTGCTCGGGCTCGAGATGACCGTGCGACCTGCTTCATTGGCCGCGGCATCGATTGATGCGCCCATCCATTCGAGCTTTTCCACGACCGCTTTGCGGATCGAAGCGGAGTTTTCGCCAATGCCGGCGGTGAAGACAAAGGCATCCAGCCCTCCAAGGGCCGCTGCGAGAAGGCCAGTTTGCAGGACAATCCTGTAGACAAAATAGTCCAATGCAAATTTCGCGCGCGGATCGCTCGATCCCTGCAGCTCGCGAACATCGTTGCTGATGCCTGAAAGAGCCTTCAGGCCGCAGTCTTTGTAGAGAAGGTCCTGCACCTGTCCAGCGGTCATTTTTTTTTGCTCGATCAGATAAAGGATGACGCCAGGGTCGAGCTGGCCCGGTCTTGTGCCCATGGGAAGCCCGTCGAGCGCGGTAAAGCCCATTGTGCTCTCACAGCTCCTAAGCTGTTTCAGGCCGCACATCGAAGCGCCGCTGCCGAGATGCGCGACGATGACGCGACCATCGGCAACGGAGGGCGCTATTTGGGGCAAGCGATCCGCAATATATTCGTAGGACAAGCCATGAAAGCCGTATCTTCGGACACCCTCCGCGTATAAATCGGCGGGAATGGCGTAATGGTCAGCAAGTTGGTCATGGCCGCGGTGAAATGCGGTATCGAAGCAGGCGACCTGCGTCAGGGAAGGCGAGCTTTTCAGGAGAGCGCGGATCGGTGCCAGATTATTGGGCTGGTGCAGCGGCGCTAGAGGCTCATAGCGCGTAAGATCGGCTAGGACTTTGGTGTCGACACGTATCGGTCGATCGTACTGCGGGCCACCGTGGACGACCCTGTGGCCGACTGCGCTCAACTCCACCTTCTGTGACTCGCGCAACCACTTGCCCGCGGTTTGAAGAGCGGAGGCAATGTCCGGTACTTTTTCGCGATCAAAGGTTTCATCGATCAAGGGCTTTTTTCCAGCGGTGTCCGCGCGTATCCGCGGCCGGCTGCCGATGCCATCGACCTGTCCTTTGATCAGGCGCGTGGGTTTGTTCCGCTCGGATATGTCGAACACTTGGAACTTCACGCTGGACGAACCGGCGTTCACCACAAGGATCGACTGCATTGGACTATGCCGAAGGCAAAGTTGCAGAACTGCGCCGGGCATGAGCGTAGAGCACCGCCAATGCGCAGGATGCCAGCCGCGCTCTAACGGAATCGGCTCTTGAGGTCAGGATCACTGGGACCCGCGCGCCTAGAACGATTCCGGCGGAATCTGCTTTTGCCAGAAAGCTCAGATTCTTAGCCAACATATTTCCGGCCTCGAGATCGGGTACGACGAGGATCTGTGCCTTTCCAGCAACCGGGGAATCGATGCCTTTGATTTCTGCGGCCTCGAGGCTAATGGCGTTATCAAAGGCAAGCGGGCCGTCCAAAAGGCCACCGACGATCTGACCTCGATCGGCCATCTTGCACAGCGCTGCCGCATCGATGGTTGAGGGAATTTTCGACGTCACTGTTTCCACCGCCGAAAGGATGGCAACCCGCGGCGTTCCCAGGCCGACTTGGGTGAACAGGTCGATGGCGTTCTGGACGATGTCGCGTTTGGCGTCGAGATCCGGAAAGATATTGATTGCTGCATCCGTAATGAAAATTGTCTCGGCATAAGTCGGCACGTCCATCACAAACACATGGCTCATCCGGCGCGCGGTGCGTAGGCCGGATGTTGAGGAAGTGACAGCCCGCAACAATTCGTCGGTATGCAAGCTGCCCTTCATCAACAACTCAGCTTTGGATTGGTGGATCAGCTTGACCGCTTCTGTCGCTGCCGTATCCGCGTCGTCGGCTTCAACGATCACAAAGTCGCGGATATTCAGCCCGTTTTCGCGTGCCACGTCTTTAATCTTTTCGGAAGGGCCAACCAGGATTGGATCTATGATCCCAATCTCAGCGGCATCTATCACGCCGCGAAGTGAACTCTCATCGCATGGATAAGCAACCGCGGTTGTGGCGGCCGGCACCTCCCTCGCCTTTGCGATAAGCCGTTCATATTTCGAAAGGTCGGTGTGCCCAAGGGAGTCGTTCGCGATAGCCGGTCGGGCACGGTTATCTTGAAGGGTAGACGTGCTCATCTTTCGTCTCCTCCTCTGTGCGCGCCCCGCTAAAGCTATGACGCTTTCGCCTGACCCCGGTGAGGATGTGATTTCAGCTGGTGCAGTTCGCCCTTGGCCGGAGGTTCCAAGCCGAAAAGTTTGGCTATTTCATTGACGCGCTTTATTTCTTCGTTGGACGGCGCGCCGGTAGCGGAGGCGACCTTGGTGATGAGGGTGAGAGCTGCCTTCCGAGTTCCCGCATCGGAGGGCAGCATTGACGGGATTGCGGCAAGGGCCGCCTGCGAGTCCACCAGCATCATGTAGAACTGCTCGCGGAACAGCTTTTTGAATTCTGCCAAGGGCAGATCGCCGTGGGCTTCGCGAATGCGCCGGACCATCTCAAAGCCGCGCTCGTCGACCGACGCTCGGTGTTGCGCCACATATATCAGGCCGCGAATGACGGCTTCCCTCACACCGCCGTGCGGGATGTGAGAGCGAAGCTCGGCGATTTTCTTTTCGACAAGCTCGCGATGTAGCGGATTCCTTGCGGCCTTTCGGTGGGGGCGGGTTCCGGCAGGATCCACCCCAACGGCAGCCTGTAGAGCCGGCGATCCATACACGGACATGAAGATTTGTTCCGCCCAGGCTTCGTTTATCTCGCGCCATTTATCGAGGGCATTTTCAATTTGCTCGGAGACTTTCTGTTGCACGGCGATGAATGGATTATCGTCTGCAACAGGTTGGCGATTCTTGCGCGCGTCCTCCGCCATCGACGCTATCGGCGCCATAGCCGGATTGGTGTCGGAGAATGCCTCATACTGTAGCCGAAGCGGATGCAGCTCCGTCATCCACGTCGCCGCTGCGTTGTTCGACACGGCGCGAACAAAGGGTTGGAAGAAGGTGCGATAGAGCGACAGGTTTATTTCGGAAACGCGGGCGGACGTCGCAAAACGGCGCTCGTCGGCATCGTCGTTGCCGCCAAGGGCGCGGATATCGTCTAATGTCCTTGCTTCGCAACGCATGATCCAGTTGCCGATTATCGCTTCGGGATTGGACGTGTCGTCCCCCTTGTTCTCGAATTTGGCTTCGTAAAGCCCGGGTGGCAGTGTGTCGATCAGATCGATGTTGCTTGAAAATTCACCGTGTTCTTTCTTCGCGACCGATCCTGAAACGAAAATGCCAAGGTGACCGACGGTGTCATGGATGGTGTACACGATCGTCTGTCCGTATGACCGGATCTCGTCAACATTCTCATAGAGATCGAGAATCCAATTCAGGGCCTGCTGCGGAGGCGTGATGTTGTCGCCCTTGGAGCAGAATACGACGATGGGAGAGCGGATATTGCGGAGATCGACTGCGATGCCATCAGACGTGTGAATGCGTCCGGCCGCAAGGTTATTGCCGATGAAAAGCTCATCGACGATGAACTGGATCTCCTCGGCATTCAGATTGACGTGGCCACCCCACCATTTTTCGAATCCAAGGTAGCGGGGGGCTTCGGTGTCGATCTTTGAATAGAGGTTATACTGCTTGGCCCACAGAGTATTCGCAGGATTCTGATTCTCGAAGTTCTGCACCAGCCAGCCGCCGTCAAACTTGCCGCCACCGAGATCGCTGAGCAGGGCAGTGAGCCAACTGCCGCCCAACAGGCCGCCGCTGTAACGCATCGGATAGCGGCCACGCACGCCGGCCCAATAGGAAAGTGGTGTGCCGGCGACAATGATTGGGCCAAACAGCTCGGGACGGATCGCCGCGAGCATCATCACGGCCCAACCGGCTTGGCAATTGCCAATCACGCAAGGTTTGCCGTCAGCCTCGGGGTGCAGAGACGCGACCTTCTCCAGGAAAATCGCTTCCGCGCGAGCGATATCCTCGATCGTCTGCGACGGCATCGGATCCGGCAGAAAGCCGATGAAATAACAGGGGTGTCCTGCCTTGAAGGCGACGCCGATTTCGCTGTCCGCCTTGAAACCGCCTATTCCGGGCCCGTGACCAGCGCGCGGATCGACAACCACGAAAGGCCTTCGATGCAGCTCGATTTTGACGCCCAAAGGCGGAATCACTTTGACCAGCAGGTAATTGACGGGACGTTCAAGGCTGCGCCCGTCGATGACGACCTCTGCTTCGTAGTCAAGAACGTGGGGCGCGGTTTTCGCAACGTGCTCACGATACTGGTTGCCGCGTTGCCGCAGCGTATCAAGAAAGAGCACGCCCCGCTGCGCCGCGTCGGTCAGATAATTGAAAGCATCGCCACCCAGGAAGTTTGCGTGGGCCGGCGTCGGAGCGCCCGATTGCGATGGTTCTTTTTTTGTCATGATTTCGACTCCAGGATACGCATTAAGAATCAGTCCAGTCCAGCGTCATGCGAACATCCCCTGGTTTTCCATCGGGGAAGTCGATGATCTGGGCTTTCAGTTTGAATCCGCGTGATTGGAAGTATTTCTGCCAGAGCGCGTAGATTTCTTTCGGGACACCCGTCAGCGTGGCTTCCCATCCCTTCTCGCCTTGATTGATGGCGCGGCCGCGGTCGGTGCAAAGCGAGTTTGGAAACCGGTAGACCTGAACTTCCGTAAGACCATTGCTGACGGCGCTTTCGATGATCTTGACGGCACGCCGGATCGCTTCTTCGTCAGAAACGCCGGACGGTTTCGTGAGTTGCTGAATAAGAGCGCGGCGTTCCGACTCAACCTTTTCCATCCTGTGCGCAAGCTTCGCCGCTTCTTGCGCCTGCGCCTTAGCCAGCTTTTCCATGAAATCCTGCGCTGTCGGTAGGATTTCGCTAAGATTGGCGACCATAGCAGCTCCCTCGCGCGTCGGCTCGAAAGCGTGATGACGGCGATCGATCCAGGATCGTCGCCGACCAGCATCATTGTCGTGCGAAGCGGAAGAAGAGTGAATTGTCCCAGGGACCAATATTGCGAAGTTTCACCGCGGTCTACGATCACGATGTCGATCCATCGCTGCGCGAAAAATAATCGGGCGGTGCTTCGGTAGGGTCGCTATGCAAACGATAACCCTGGAAAAATCGATTGCCTTGATACCGGATGGCGCAAGTCTGATGGTGGGCGGCTTCATGGGTGTCGGCACGCCCGAACGGCTCGTTGACGAGCTAGTGCGTCAGGGCAAGCGCGATCTCGCCTTGATTTGCAATGACACGGCCTGGCCCGGCCGCGGTGTCGGGAAGCTGGTCGGCGCCAAAGCTTTGCGCAAGCTGGTTGCCAGCCATATCGGGCTCAACCCGGATACGCAGAAGCAGATGATGGCGGGCGACCTGGAGGTTGAGCTTGTGCCGCAAGGCACATTGGTTGAGCGGATCCGCGCCGGCGGCTTTGGCCTCGGCGGCGTTCTGACGCCCACTGGTGTTGGGACGTCGGTCGAAGCGGGCAAGCAACAGGTTGAGGTCAATGGAAAGAAGTTTCTGGTCGAAACCCCGCTACGGGCCGATTTTGCATTGGTTCAGTCTTTTCTCGCCGACTACATGGGAAACCTGAGCTACGCGTTAACCGCGCGGAACTTCAATCCGGTCATGGCGATGGCGGCGGATACGGTGATCGTATGTGCCGAGAACATTGTTCCCGTCGGTGTTCTCGCGCCGGATCATGTGGTCACGCCAGCGCCGGTCGTCGATTATCTCGTGGCCAATCTGTGAGTGCGTCATGGAGCCGCAAACCATCATCGCGCGTCGTATTGCCCAGGAACTCAAGCCAGGGATGCTGGTGAACCTGGGCATAGGAATACCGACGCTGGTGGCTAAGTTTCTGGACCCGAATGCCCGGGTGTTTTTCCAATCGGAGAACGGGTTGATTGGAACGGGTGCGCCGCCGGAGGAGGGGATGGCCCACCCGACGCTCACAGATGCTGCCGGAAAGCCTGTAACCGCGCTGCCGGGTGCCGCCACGTTCGACAGCGCGGTATCGTTTGGACTCATCCGCGGAGGGCACGTTGACCTCACGGTCCTCGGCGGCCTGCAGGTCGATCAATCCGGGCTGCTCGCGAACTGGATGATCCCCAACAAGATGGTGCCGGGGATGGGCGGGGCCATGGATCTGGTGACCGGAGCCAAGCGGGTCATCGTGGCGATGCAGCACGCAGCCAAAGGGCAATCGAAAATTGTCGAAAAATGCACTTTGCCTGTCACGTCCACGCGGATCGTCGATCTGGTCGTCACCGAGCTTGCGGTCATTGCATTCCGCGATGGCTGCGCGATGCTTCTCGAAACCGGGCCTGGCGTGTCCGTCGAGCAGGTGTGTGCCGCGACTTCCGCTTGCCTGACCGTCGCAAATGACGTCTGCGAGATGAGGCTTTGATGGATCAGAAAACCGATACGCTTTCCGGCATGAAGGCGAAGCTTCTGGAAGGGAAGAAGGGGCTCGTCGTCGGTATCGCCAACGACCAATCTATTGCCTGGGGATGCGCCAAGGCGTTCCGGGCCCTCGGCGCCGAATTGGCGGTCACATATCTCAATGACAAGGCAAAGAAATACGTCGTGCCGCTCGCAGGCAAGCTGGACGCGCAGATCGTTATGCCTCTCGATGTGACAGCGTCCGGACAAATGGAAGCCGTGTTCGAACGGATCAAGAAGGACTGGGGGAAGCTGGATTTCGTGCTGCACTCAATTGCGTTTTCCCCGAAAGAGACCTTGCGGGGACGTGTTGTCGATGTGGATCGGGAAGGCTTTCTCACGACGATGGACGTCTCTTGCTGGACATTCATGCGAATGGCGCATCTCGCCGAGCCGCTGATGAAACAGGGCGGTGCGCTCTTCACAATGACGTACTATGGAAGCCAGAGAGTGGTGAAGAACTACAATATCATGGGGGTCGCAAAAGCGGCGCTCGAGTGCGCCGTCCGTTATATGGCTGCAGAGCTTGGCCCGAAGGGAATTCGGGTCCACGCTATTTCGCCGGGGCCGCTCGCGACCAGGGCGGCATCCGGAATTCCGGAATTCGATACCTTGCTTGACAAGGCCCAGGCCAAGGCACCGGCGAGGCGTCTGGTGAGCATCGACGACGTAGGGCTTGCAACCGCATTTTTGGCCCACGACGCGGCGCGCTTGATCACCGGCGAGACGTTATACGTTGATGGCGGCTATCACATCATCGATTGAAAAGTTCTGGTACAAAAAGGGACACGAGTTGCGAGACTAATGCGTTGTTGTTAGCTCAGGCTTGTGCCAATTTGTCGATCATGTTGTCGTCGCGGAGACGGCCAGTTCCCCCTGAAGGATAATGGTTCCGTCAGATGCTTGATGAACTCCGTGCCATCGGAATTTGATGTTCGGCAGCGAGTCCATCAATTCGCGTCGGATGATTGCGCCGCGCCGTCATCGATCTAAAGTTAACCATACTGAGACGCGCCTTTCCCGCCGAACTTCTAATTAGCCTATGATGTAAAAATTCTAAGATTTGTCGCGCGGCATGTGGGATGGACTATCGAAAAAGCTTTAGCGGTGTTGCCAGCATATTGGCCGTATCCAATCAACGTGCCGATGCATCGTTCGCGCAGCCGCTCGGTGAAATAAAAGTACCGCTGGCGCGCGATATCACCTCCGCTTCTCTGGCTGATCCGCTGCTGGAATTGATTGTCCGGACTCAGGGATCATTCACGGAACAGGCAGTCCGTTCCGCGCTCACTTCCATGTATGCTGATCCTGCCCAAACCGAGATCGACCGGATGCCCGCGTTGCTAAACAACGTCGCTTCGCTGGGCATGGCTCCGAAGGTGTTCCAAGTGTTCAAACAGACTTTAGTGGATATCGTTTCATCCGCCGCGCTGGACGGCGTTGCGAAAGAGCAGGTTGTCGCGCAACTCGAGCACGGCGCTAGTCTCATCCAATTGGTCCCATCCGCAAAATCCTGAGGCCAGCCCATGTTCACTGTGCTTATCCCCATCCAACTGATCTGCATCATCCTGCTCTCCATCCCGGCTTCGGCGGCAGAAGGATCGCTGGAAAAGGCGAAGCTCGGGCGAGTTTTATGGTCCTCATTTCAATGTGCCACCTGGGCGGACATGTCCGGAAACAAGAAAGAGCATGCTCCTTTATTTGTCGTAGGCATGAAAGCTGGCCGCGAATTTATAAACGCTGTGAGAAGCGGTCAGGTGACAGCCAAGTTGGCCAAGCAAGAGGCTCCGACAGGGGTAACAACGTTGCTCGAGGGGCCGAGCACCGATTTTTTACTCGGAAGAATATTCCAGAGCGCGGGGCTTGAGGCCTATGACAAGATTGTAAAAGAAGAGAACGGAATCCTTCTGGAACCTTCCAAATGGATCAATGATAAAGAGCTTATAAAGACGAAGGCCCAAACCATGTATATCAACGGGAATTGCGCCGCCCTGAAGGAGAAAGTCGACCGCGGGGGTAAGTCGAGAACTAAAAGGAACTGATGGCCAGAAAGCACTGCAAGTGCCGCTGACGTCTACGTTGTCCCTGCCTAAGGTTTGGAGCCGGCCGGCGCCGTAGCCAGCCTGGCCGGACAACAACACCGGTCAACGCCAGGGCAGTCACTTAGCTTTGCATCAGGCGGCACCGCGATCTCGCCGATCTTGCGTAGCGCGTCGGCCTCGCGCGGCGTTGAAATCCGACGTCAGGTGTCTGGCGATGCTGAGGAGGTTGTCGCCCTCGTCGAATGGGGCGTAGTCGAACTTCCGCGGACGGAGCGGTCCGCCGGATCGACGTCTTTCACAGCCAGCTTATAAGCCAAGTAATTCTTCGGGCGATAGAAGTGACGCCTTGGACCCAATCGCCGTCATCGCGACCAGCGCCCCCAGGAAATACAGCAGCAAACCCAATTCCAAGAGCTTCGGCATCTGCGGCCCCCATCATCAGGACCCGCGAAGGCTAACTCCGGACCGTCCTTCCCACCATTAAGCCAAAAGGTACTTCCACCGCACAAAAGTAGTGCGGGCGGGGTGCGCCTTAGGCTTGATGAGGATCGTATTTATCGGAGCCATCCAATGGGATAAGCTAAACTTGTCGGCGACTAGAGGGTCACGCCCATGCCTGTCACCGAGAGCGCCCCGAACCGTCTCGTATTACAATCTGGCTCCACTACGCTGACGCTGGATAAGGGTGCCGACAAAGCCGTCCTTCAGCGTAAGGTACTTTTCTGGTCCCCGAAACCTTCAGAAGTGAGTTTCTCTCAAATTGCAGATGTTAGCGCTGATATGGCTGTAGACCGCGCCTCGGGAGTAGAAATCTGGCACACGATGTTGGTTCTCCATACTGGAGCAGGTTGGGCGCTTCCGGCTGCAAACAAGCAGGAAGCTCATGACAACATCGCCGCCATCCGCAAATTCTTAAATTTGCCCTGAGCAGCATCGGCATCCTTCTGTCTTTCCTTTTCAGATGGAGCGATCTTTGCTCGATATTCCAATGGATTTCGTTCTCTTTGCTTTGACCCTGATCGGTATTGCGGTCTTTCATCGCCACACGCTTCCTATTGCGCTTAGCGGTCTGGCGACGATTACAATCTACAAGCTCGTCTTCACGGGCTTTAAGGACGGCCCCGGCTTGGTGGGGCTTGGCCTGCACTTGCATCATGAATGGGTGGTGCTGGCGAACCTGTTCCTCTTGCTCACCGGTTTCGCGCTGCTTTCCCGCCATTTTGAAGAAAGTCGCGTACCAGACGAGCTGCCGGCTATTTTGCCTGATAACTGGACGGGGGGCTTTGCCCTGCTCGGGATTGTCTTCGTGCTCTCTGGATTTCTCGACAATATCGCAGCTGCGCTTATCGGCGGAACGATGGCGCGGCACGTCTTCAAGGGAAAAGTTCATATCGGTTATTTGGCAGCGTTGGTCGGGGCGTCAAACGGCGGCGGCGCTGGCAGCGTGCTCGGCGACACCACCACCACCATGATGTGGATCGCTGGTATATCTCCCCTTAAGGTGCTGGACGCCTACATACCGGCGGCCGTTGCGCTAGTTGTTTTTGGCATCCCGGCATCGCGCCTCCAGCAACGCTATTCTGCAATCGTCAAACAACCTCCGCGTCGTTTGCGAATTGAATGGATACGGCTGTTAATCGTGGGCGCCATCCTCCTAGCGGCCGTGCTGGCGAATGTGGTCACCAACATCAAATTTCCCGCAGTGCTCGACAAAGCTCCGGTGCTTGGACTCGCGGTTTGGGCCGTCATTCTCGCTACCAGTCCACTGCGGCGTCCCGATTGGCGCGTCATGCCGGAGACGGCGAAGGGGACGCTATTCCTGCTCGCTTTGGTGCTCTGCGCCTCGATGATGCCAGTGGACAAGCTACCCACACCCTCATGGCAAACGTCTCTCGGTCTCGGTTTTGTTTCGGCGGTTTTCGATAATATTCCACTGACGGCGCTTGCACTGAAACAGGGCGGATATGATTGGGGAATGCTCGCTTATGCCGTTGGGTTTGGCGGCACCATGACCTGGTTCGGGTCATCGGCCGGGGTTGCGCTCGCGAACATGTATCCGGAAGCGAAATCGGTTGGCCTATGGCTACGCCACGGCTGGTTTGTTGTGCTGGCTTATGTGCTCGGCTTTTTAGTCATGCTTGTGATTTTCGGCTGGAAACCCGACGCGCCTTATTGATCGTTCGCGCGAGCTCACTGCCCGCTATCCGGATTGGGGTCTGAGCCGGTCATACTCATTAGCTATGGAAATCCCTCGTCCTCCAG
>Ga0075421_100005541_pt1 | contig 15295 bp, 13 predicted proteins | sample SoiMetdeltSBSDD5_FD_75292 | JGI IMG/M metagenome (GOLD analysis project Ga0075421, IMG submission 75292) | Bulk soil microbial communities from a Populus tree surrounding site in Tennessee, USA - Soil MetaG P. deltoides SBSDD5 | ecosystem: Environmental > Terrestrial > Soil > Tree plantation...
CGATCCCGAGATCCTCGGGGCCGATTTCGGGGCGATTGAGGCGCAAGGCACGCGTCCGGTTATAGGCCACGCGAAGCGAGTTGACCGTGTTGTTGCCGAACACGCTCGTATCGCCGAACACGACCGCCTGCGACAGATTGTCCATGCCTATCGTTGCCGGATTCATCTTTGAGAGCACATTGTCGAAATCCGGTATGTCCTGGTCGATCGTCGTGGCCATGTATCGGCCGAAGATCAAATCGTCGGCGGTTCGTTGAAAATCGACCCTGGCCACCGTCTGGGCCTGAATATTCTCGCCGCCCCCGAATGGAAATTTGACTTCTCCACAGGAGTCGGTCGTGGTTGGCAGCGATCGCACGAGCCTCAGCGCCGCTGGACTGAAGAGTGCCGGATTGACACGGTTGGCTGCGAACGGCGCTCCCAACGTGATCTGTCTTCCGCTGTTGCAAGCCGGCGAGGCGAAGGCGGTGAAGTCGCCGGCCAGCATCGCGGGCGTCGGTATATATCCGATGTTGGCGTTCGGCTGCTGACGGAGCTGCGTACGTTGATGGCCGCCGAAGAAAAAGAGCCTGTTCGGGACAATCGGCCCGCCAAGCGTCCCGCCGAACTGATTCCGGTGCAGGCCATCGTCCAGCCGCCTGCCATCCGGTCCGATCGGCGCAAAGACATTGGTCGCGTTGAACCGTCTGTCCCGGTAGAACTCGAACAGATTGCCATGAAAACGATTGGTTCCCGATTTCGTCACCGCATTCACCGACGCGCCCGAGTGAATTCCGTTCTCCGCGGACAGGCCGCTCGTCGCGAGCTTGAACTCCTGCAACGCATCCGGAAAAGGCAGCGGCAGGCCGGCCGCGGTCGAGGGATCGTTGTGCATCGCGCCGTCCAGCAGGTACGCGACGCCAAACCCCTGCCCGCCGGCCACCGCGATGTTCACGCCGCCCTGAAAGCTGCGCGTGTTCGGCTGGCCGGTCTGGACGGCCGCGCCGGCGAGGAGGATGAGGTCGGTGACCTGGCGGCCCTGCAGCGGGAGCTCGAGAATCCGCTCGTTCTCGACCACCGTGCCAATGCCGGCGCTCTTCACATCCACGAGCGGCGCGTCTGCAGCTACCGTCACCGTTTCCTCGACATTCCCGAGCGCCAGCGCGACATTGATCACGGGTGCGGCGGCGACTTGAAGCACGATGCCGGTCTGCACGTAGGCGCGAAACCCCTGCAGCATGGCCTCCAACCGGTACGGCCCCGTTGGCAGGCTCGGCAGCACGTACGAACCGTTCTCACCGGTGACCACCGTTCGCGCGGCCCCGGTGTCGGTCTGCGTTGCCGTGACGGTGACACCCGGCAGCACGGCGCCACTCTCGTCGGTGACCTGACCGCTCATCTGAGCCGTCGAGAGCTGCGCCCGGGCACTTCCGGTGGTGAGGATCAGCATCAATGCCGCAAACGTGAAACGCCGTAACGACTGCTTCATGGGCGTCCTCCTGATGCCGATGCTGTCCGAAGATTGTGCTGGGCGCGTTGGAATTGCGCCGACCATACGCCCGGGGCTGGTGGGCCGTCAACACCTAATCAGGGGCGCGTGTTACTATCCCGCCACCAGCGGCGACGACCTGTCGCGACGAGCGGAGAGGTCTATGAATTCACGGTCGACGACAAGGAGGCTGTTGTTCGCGGCGCTCGCGCTGATCGTGGGGACGATGCCCGCGGCAGCCCAGTGGCTGGACCGTCCCTGGCCTGGTATTCCCCGCACCGCCGACGGGAAGCCGAATCTCACGGCACCCGCGCCGCGTGGGCCAGATGGCAAGCCGGATTTGACGGGTATCTGGAGCGGGCCGAATCCCGAAGCTATCCTCGACCCGGCCAATGAAAAGCCATGGGTCAACGCACTCGTCCGTCAGCGCCAGCAGGAGTACCACAAGGGGCGTCCCTCGTATCAGTGCCTGCCGAGCGGTCCCGAGGTTGACACGTTCCTGGGCTGGAAGCGCATTCTGCAGACGCCGACAACGATCGCCATGCTGAACGACGATCTCTCCTATCGCGTGATCTTCATGGACGGCCGCGAGCTGGAGGCCAACCCCGCGCCAAGCTGGATGGGATACTCGGTGGGACGCTGGGAGGGGGATGCGTTGATCGTCGAGAGCGCCGGATACAACACCAAGACGTGGCTGAGCCGCTACGGGCAGGCGCATACGGAGGCGCTGCGTGTGAGAGAGGTGTACCGGCGCCGTGATTTTGGCCACATCGACGTGGAAGTGACCTTCACCGATCCGGCTGCGTACGTAAAGCCGTGGGGTTTCAAGTCGAGGATGGAGCTCGAGGCGGATACGGAAATGCTCGAGTCGATCTGCGAACGCAGCAGTGAGCACTGGGTCAGCAGTGCGGCGGATGCCGCACGGGAGGCGGTGAAGGTGGCGCCCGAGGTGCTGGCGCGGTACGTCGGCGTCTACAACGGCGTCTACCTGAACACCAAGCGAACCATCGACGTGACGCTTTCGGGCGGCCAGTTGATCGCCAGGGTCGTGGGCGCCGCTGCCATCGACGGAGGCGAGATGCGGCCGCTGGTGCCGCGATCCGACACACTGTTTGAAGGCGTAGGATTGGGTTACCAGTTCATCGTCGATGAGAAGGGTGTCGCAACCGCCGTCGTCGAGATCAAAGTCAATGGCCCGATCACGTACACGCGCCTGAAGTGAGCAGGCTGGCAACGTCTTTATGAAGACCACCGTAGCGGTCCTGATCTTCACGGCGTCAGCCGTGTGCGCGGCGGCCCAGGCGCCGACGACCGCTACCGCCGCCGGGTGCCCGCTCGAGCCGGTGAAGTTTCACGCGTGCGCGCTTCCTAAGACGAAGACGTTCAATCCACCGCGGACGGCGGATGGACGGCCGGACTTGCAGGGATACTGGGAGCGGGCGTTTACCTCCCAGGACATCGAAGAACACACGGCGGGTTTTGGCATTCAAGCCGGCCCCAGCCTCGTCATCGATACGCCGGACCGGAAAATCCCGTACCAGCCATGGGCGCTGGAGCTCAAAAAGGACATCGTCGACCGGTTCATCTCTCCGCTGGCGAGCTGTTTTCCGCCCGGCATGCCCCGGCACGTGATTGCCCCTGCAGCCCATCAGATCATTCAAACGCCTGGCTACGTGGTACACCTGCTCGAGTACTCACACTCCTATAGGATCATTCCCACGGCTGCTGGATCGCATGTGCCCGGCCCGGTCAAGCTCTGGCAGGGCGACTCGCGCGGACGGTGGGAAGGCAATACGCTGGTGGTGGATGTCACCAACGCGAATGGCCTGACGTGGTTCGACAACGCCGGCAATTTCTTCAGCGATGCGGTGCACATGGTCGAACGCTTCACGCTCGTCGACGCCGACACGATCCATTACGAGGCGCGTATCGAGGACCCGAAGGTGTATACACGCCCCTGGACGATGGTGTCGGCGCTCACGCGCAACAAGGAACCGGGCTTCGAGCTGTTCGAGCAGGCGTGTCACGAAGGGAATCGCGCGGTCGAGGGCGGGCAGAGCGTGGGTCTGACGCCGTTTCCGGGAGTCACGAACATACGTGGAGGTGGTCGATGAAGAGGCTATTTGGAGCCGTTGCAGGCATCGCGCTCCTCTGGGCAGCGCCGCTGGTGGCGCATCATTCGTTTTCGGCGGAATTCGACGCGACCAAGCCGATCACGCTGAAGGGCAAGCTGACGAAGATGGACTGGGTCAATCCTCACGGATGGCTCTACATCGATGTCATGCAGGACGGCAAGGTGGTCAACTGGGCGATTGAGGCGGGCAGTCCGAACGCGCTCCTGCGGCGCGGTCTTCGGCAGACCGATTTCCCGATCGGCAGCGAGCTGATCATCGACGGGTATCGCGCCAAGAATGGAAGCCCCACGGCGAACGGCACGACCGTGAAATTTGCCGACGGGCGCAACTTCTTTCTCGGTGCGGCGTCCGAAGGCACAACTCCGAAGTAAGGAGACTGCGTCGAGCTCGGCGTAGAGGCCTGCACGATGAGGACCCGACCGATCGGGGCGATCGTGGCGACGCTCGCGGTCCTGGCGCTCACGCCGGCGCCAGCAGCCGGCCAGACGCTGCCGCGCACGGCCGACGGCAAACCCAACCTGTCAGGGATCTGGCAGGCCATGAACTCGGCGGCGTGGAACATCCTGCCGCATGCAGCCGAGGCGGGCGTGCCGGCCGGCCTTGGTGTCGTCGAGGGCCACGACCTTCCGTACAGACCGGAGGCGGCGGCAAAACAGCGGGAGAACTACGCCAACCGGGCGACGCTCGATCCCGACGTGAAGTGCTGGCTCCCAGGCGTGCCCCGCGCCACCTACATGGGCTTTCCATTTCAGATTGTCCAGACGCCGAGCCAGACCTCCATCCTTTACGAGTACGCTCACACCGTGCGAAACATCTTCATGAATTCCCCGCATCCGAGGGGGCCGATCGAGTGGTGGATGGGCGATTCACGGGGGACGTGGGAGGGCGATACGCTGGTGGTCGACGTCGTGCACTTCAACGACCAGACCTGGTTCGACAAAGCCGGCAATCATCACAGCGAGGAGCTGCACGTCGTCGAGCGCTATACCCTCATGAGTGCCAACCACATCAATTACGAGGCGACCGTCGAAGATCCGAAGGTATTCACGCGACCCTGGAAGATGAGCATGCCGTTGTACCGGCGCCTCGACCCGAACATGCAGCTCCTGGAGTACGAGTGCTATCAGGATGCAGTCCGGGGCGATCTCAGCCGATAATCGCCGGTATGCCTCCGAGACCGACCTGGAAAGGTTTCCTCAAGGTGAGCCTGGTGAACATCCCCGTGAAGGTGTTCCCGGCCACTGAATCGGCCGCCACCCTCTCGTTCAACCAGCTCCACGCCGAGTGCCAGACGCGCATCCAGCAGAAGCGGTGGTGCCCCCACTGCGAGCGCGAGGTCTCAAACGCGGAATTGGCCAAGGGCTACGAGTTCGAGAAGGGCCGCTACGTCATTGTCAGCGAGGAGGACATCCAGAAGGTCCGCGTCGAGTCGACGCGCGTGATCAACCTGGTGCAGTTTGCCAACGCCGCCGACATCGATCCGATCTACGTCGATCGCGCCTACTATCTTGCGCCGGACGGCCCGATGGCGGCCGAGGCGTTCGCGGTGATGCGCGAGGGGATGGCGGGGAAGGCGGGCATCGGCAAGGTGGCGCTCTACGGGCGCGAGTATCTCGTCGCCATCAAGCCGCAGAAGAAGGGACTCGTGATGTACACGCTGCATCACGATGCCGAGATCCGCAGCATCGATCAGATTGAAGAATTGAGTTCGGTGCCGGCCAAGGTCAAGCCGGAGGAGATGAAGCTCGCCAAGCAGGTGATTGCGACCTTTGACGCCGAGCTGAATCTCAAGGACTACAAGGACGAGTACACCGAAGGGCTGCGCGGGATCATCGATGCCAAGATTGCCGGCGAAGAAGTGGTCGCGCCGGAGGTGCAGGAGCCGCCGAAGGTCGTCAACCTGATGGAGGCGCTGCGCAAGAGTCTGGATTCGGTCAGCACCACGAAGAAGAAGCCGGCCAAGGCGGCGATGACCGCCGCGCCTCGCAAGGCGAAGGCCAAGAATGGCAGGAGCGCCGGCGCACGGAAGGTGGCCGCCGGCTAGCGTTTCAGCCGGCGGCGCTCCGCAAGGATGAGGGTGTACTCGGCGCCTCGCTTCCAGACGCGATTGGCCATCTCCGTCAGCTGCACAGCCTTGAGGCCGTAATAGAGGAACGCCGCACCCAGCCCGCCCACAAGCGTGTAGCGCAGCGCAGTCACGTCCGCCTCGACCAGTATCGACGTCAGCCCTCCGAGCAGCAGGAACAGGATCACCGCCGCCGCCGTCAGGATCGGGCCGGTCACCGTCCGGATGCCCCATGACGCCACGCGCGACTGCTTTTCCATCAGCGATCCGATGATCTGCAGGCGCTCGATGTCCGCCTGCACCGCCTCGATGTTGTCGTTCAACAGCACTTTCCGCAGCGACACCTGCGCCCGGCACACCTCGGCGACGCGCCGCTCGCCTCGCCACCACGACGGACCGGACACGGCAATCTGATGGCCCGGAAATGCGCTCTGGAGAAACGCGCGAAGCCGGTTGTGCGACTCTGGTGAGCATTCGCCCCAGGTGGACGTCGTATCAATCTGGATTCGTCTCGCGGCCGGGTAAAACGTCACCTCGTGCAGTTCGCCGGAGGCCTGTTCCTGGAGATACGCGGCCGCATGCGGCGGGACGTTCTGGTGCAGCATCGCCTCGTGGTCGAGGCAAGGGATTACCGGCACCGGCGGGGGCGGGTCGAGATGGACGCGATACAGCTTGATGGAAAGCGTCGAGCCGAACGGCTGGAGCGCGTCGAGCGCGCGCTGCACGTCCGCTGCCGGGCCGTCCGCCTTCGCCGCGTCGCGGCTACGGCGAGACGGCCCCGGCCCGTCTGGAGCTACCACCATTCCCAGATGCCCAGTCCGGACGCCGTCGGGTCCCGTAGCCAGTCTGGCGGGGTCAGCCAGATGAACGCGAGGATCGCCACGACCCACGCGTCGTACGGAATTGTCGCCCGCTCGTCCCGCCAGAAGAACGCGCGCCAGAACACGGCGCTCACCGGGTTCGACCCGGTGGGCATGGGACGGTTGTTCAGCGCAAGATAGGTGTAGTGAATCCGGTTGGCGACGGTGACGATGGCGAGGATCAGGATCACCCAGAGGACGGCGGCCATGCGGTCGGTGAAGGCGCCGATCATGAACAGGACGATGCGCTCGGGCCGTTCCATGAAGCCGACCTTGCACTTGTCGATCAGCGATTCGGCGCGGGCCCGCGCGTAGCTCGTCATGATCGAGAACATCATCGCCAGCGCCGCCACCATCACGTAGTCCGTCCGCCGCAGGTCGGCGTAGAGATAGATCAGTCCGAGGAAGAGCGCAATATCGGAAAACCGATCGAGCGTCGAGTCCCAGAAGGCGCCGAACCGCGACACGGTGTTCGTCAGGTGCGCGACCTTGCCGTCGATGAAGTCGAAGATGTTGGCGACGATCATGATGACCCCCGCCAGCAGGAAATGGTCGCGGCCGAGCGCCCACGCGGCGGCGACGTTGATGAGGACGCCGATGAGCGTGAGCGTATTCGGATGAATCCGCAGCGCGATGCTGGCGGCGATGATGGCCCGCAGCGGGAACATGCAGACGGTCCCCACAAGCCCTGTAAACGTCATGTCTTGTTATAATTAGGGGTTTCGGTCGGACAGATCAGACCGCACATAGTAGCCCATGGCGATTCACGACCTCAAGGAGCAGATTGCGCGGCTGCCGGAGCAGCCGGGCGTGTATCTGTGGCGCAATGCGGCCGGCGACACGATTTACGTCGGCAAGGCGCGTGCGCTGAGGGATCGTGTGCGCAGCTACCTCGGGGCGGCCGGCCTCAGCCCGCGGCACGACGCGCTGCTCGACGAGATCGCCGCGGTGGAAGTCGTCGTCACCGATTCGGTGATGGAGGCGCTGGCGCTCGAGAACAACCTGATCAAGCAGCGGTCGCCGAAATACAACATCCTGCTGCGCGACGACAAGAACTATCCGTACCTGCAGCTCACGACCAGCGAGGCGTTTCCGCGCGTCCTGGTGGCGCGCCGCGTCGACAAGGGGGGCGACTTCTACGCCGGTCCGTTCCTGCCCGCCAAGCTGGCGCGGCGGACCATGGGGCTGTCGCACCGGTTGTTCGGCATCCGGTCGTGCAACGAAGTGATTACCGGCACCCGGGCGCGGCCGTGCCTCGAGTACGACATCAAGCGGTGCATTGCGCCGTGCGTGGCCGAGATCTGTTCGGAGGAACGGTACGGCGTCGCGGTGGCCAACACCAGACTGCTCCTCGAGGGACGGAACGACGAGCTGATCGCGACCCTGCGCGATCGTATGGCGGAGGCGGCCGGAGCCGAGCGCTTCGAGGAAGCCGCGCAGATGCGCGACGCGCTGCGCACGGTCCAGGTGCTGCGCGACCGGCAGCAGAAAGTGGCGACCCCTGAGCTCGGCGATCGAGACGTCTTCGGGCTGAAAGTCGGGCCGAGCGGCAGCGCTCTCCAGGTGTTCGCGATGCGCGGCGGGCGCGTCGTCGAACGCGTGGAGCTTGCCGCCGACCCCGGCGGCGTGGCGCGGAAGGACGCCGACGTCCTCGAGGCGGCAGTCCAGCAGTTCTACGAGGATCGTGTGGCTCCGGCAGAGATCGACCTGCCGCTCGAGATCGATGATGCCGAAGCGATCGAGGCATGGCTGTCGGCGCGCGCCGGGCGTCGAGTGCATGTCCTGGTGCCGCGGAGGGGCGACAAGCGCGCGCTGGTCGAACTGGCCACCCGCAACGCCGAGCTGTCGTACCGCACGAAGTTCAACGAAATCACCGCCGCCCATTTCGACGCACTGGAGACGCTCCGCGCCACCCTCGGCCTGCCGGCGATTCCGCGCCGCATCGAATGCTTCGACATCTCTACCATCCAGGGAAGCGAGACGGTGGCGTCGATGGTCGTCTGCGAAGACGGGCGGATGAAGAAGAGCGAGTACCGGAAGTTCCGAGTGAAAGGGGTCGGGAGTCATTTGTTGAGGACACCTGCGGTGATGCGAGAGCAGGTGTCCTCAACAAATGACTCCCGACCCCGTAACGACGACTTCGCGGCGATGCGGGAGGTCGTGCAACGCCGCTATCGCAAGGTGATCGAAGATGGCGGGCCGTTTCCGGACTTGATTCTCATCGACGGCGGCAAGGGGCAGCTCTCGGCAGCCTACGAAGCGCTCGAGACGATCGGGCTGGGCAACCTGGTCGCGGTCGGCATTGCCAAGAAAGAGGAAGTGCTCTTCACCCGCGACCGCCAGGATCCCGTCGCGCTGCTGGAAAACGACCCGGCACTGCTGCTCGTGCAGCGGATTCGCGACGAGGCACATCGCTTTGCCGTGACGTTCCACCGCAAGGCGCGCTCGATGCGCGATCTGCGTTCCGAGCTCGATGGCGTGCCCGGCATCGGTCCCCGCCGACGGCGCACGCTGCTCACGGCGTTCGGCAGCCTCGCCGGCGTGCGGCGCGCCACGCGCGAAGAGCTCGCCACGCACGTCGGCGCGAAGACCGCGGCCGCGGTGATCGACTACTTCAGCCGCAAATAGGCCGTTACCCGTTAACCACGACGACACGAAGGAAACGAAGAACACGAAACAGAATAAGGTTTCGCGTCCTTCGATATCTTCGTACCTTCGCGGTTTCTGAGACTCATTCTGAGATTCAGTATCCGGTTTTAGACCCGCGCCACCCTCGTGCTAGTGTGCCGGCACGATGCGATCGATGCGATCTGCGGATGCAACGACCTCGATCGCCGTTGCGCTGCTGCTGTGGGCCGCGGCCGCGTCCCTTCACGCGCAGGCGGTCGATCCGCCAGCCACTGCCACCGCATTTCCATCGGACTACACCGGTAAAGACATCTACGAGCTCGCGTGCTCGACATGTCACGGGCTCGATGGTCGCGGCTCGCCCCGCAGCGTCGTCGGCTTCGACCTCGATCTGCCGGACTTCACCGACTGTACTTTCGCGACGCCGGAGCCGCTGGGGGACTGGTTTGCCGTGATTCACGAAGGCGGGCCGGTCCGCGGGCTCGATCGCCATATGCCGGCCTTCGGCGATGCCCTGTCGGCCGCCGACATCGAGGCTGTGATTCAGCATCTCTGGACGTTCTGCGACAACCCGGCGTGGCCGCGCGGCGATCTGAACCTGCCGCGGTCGTTCTTCGTCGAGAAGGCGTTTCCGGAAAACGAGGCGATTTTCACCACCGCCTTCACCACGTCCGGAGAGAAGACGGTCGGCAGCGAGATCATCTACGAAAAGCGGCTCGGCGTCCGCAACCAGTTCGAGCTGGCCGTTCCAGTTGATGTGCTGCAGAACGCGGATGCCGGCTGGAGCCGCGGCCTCGGGGACGTGGCGATCGCGTTCAAGCGCACGCTGTACGCAAGCTTCGACAGCGGACGCATTCTCAGCGTCGCCGGCGAGCTCGTCCTGCCGACCGGCAAGGAAAGCGCAGGCTTCGGTCACGGGTTCACCATCTTCGAGCCGTCGGCGATCTTCGGCCAGATCCTGCCGCGGGGGATGTTCGTGCAGGCGCAGGCCGGGATCGAAGTGCCGTCGGATCACAGCCGCGGCAACAACGAAACATTCTGGCGCACCGCCTTCGGCGGCACGCTGGCGCAGGACCGCGGCTTTGGACGGGCCTGGTCGCCGATGCTGGAAGTGGTGGCGGCGCGCCAAACCGATGGAGAGGCTGAGTGGGACGTGGTGCCGCAGCTCCAGGTGACGCTCAGCAAGCTGCAGCACGTCATGGTCGCAGGCGGGGTGCGGATCCCGATCAACGAACGGGAAGACCGTCATCCGCAGGTGCTGACCTACCTGCTGTGGGACTGGTTCGACGGCAGTTTTTTTGATTTCTGGAAATGACCCGCCTGCTTCCCGCCGCCTGCGTACTCTGGCTCCTCGCGCTCCTGGTCGCGGCGCCCCGTGCCGCGCAGACGTCTGCGGCTGCGGCTCCTGTGGTCGCGGGCCACACCGGCGCACTGTTTGCGACCTCCGACAACTGCATGGCGTGCCACAACAATCTGGTGACGCCGCTCGGCGAGGACGTCTCGATCGGGTCGACCTGGCGGTCATCGATGATGGCGAACTCGGGACGGGATCCCTATTTTCAGGCGGGGCTCCGCCGCGAAGTGATCGACCACCCGACGGCCGCCGCCGGCATCCAGGACGAATGTGCGGCGTGCCACATGCCGATGCTGCAGCGGACGGCGCATGCGGCTAACGGGCGGGCCGACGTCTTCGCCCAGCTTCCGATCGGGAGTCACGATTCCGACGAGCAGGCGATGGCCGCGGATGGCGTGTCCTGCACCGTGTGCCATCAGATTTCGAGCGAGAAACTCGGGACGCGCGAGACCTTCAACGGCGGCTTCGTGATGCAGCCGACCCCCGCGTCGGGCACGCGTCCGATCTTCGGCCCCTTCAAGATCGACCGCGCCCGCACGACCATCATGCGGTCCGTCTCGGGCTTCGAGCAGTCCGAGTCGGCACACATCCGTGAGTCGACGGTCTGTTCGACCTGCCATACGCTCTACACCCAGGCGCGCGGCCCCGATGGCCGCGTCATCGGCGAGCTTCCCGAGCAGATGACTTTTTACGAATGGGAACACAGCGCGGTCAGTAGCGAAAAGAGCTGTCAGACCTGTCACATGCCGCCGGTGAATGGATCGACGCGCATGGCGTCGGTCATGGGCGACCAGCGCGACGGGCTGGCACGCCACCTGTTCGTCGGCGGCAACGCGTTCATGCTGCGCATCCTGAACCGGTACCGGACCGAGCTCGGCATCGCCGCTGCCTCGTCCGAGCTCGAGGCGACCGCGCGCGCCACGCTGCGGCAGCTTGAAACCGAGACTGCCGCCGTGTCGATCGACCGGGCTGATCGGAATGGCGGTTCGATCGCGGTGGAGGTCGCCGTCAGGAATCTCACCGGCCACAAGCTGCCGACCGGTTACCCGTCACGCCGCGCCTGGTTGCACGTCTCGGTTATGGATCAGCAGGGCAGAATCGTGTTCGAGTCGGGCGCAATCGATCCAACGGGACAGATTCGGGGCAACGACAACGACGCCGACCCCGCGCGGTTCGAACGCCATTACGACGAGATCCGGTCGGCAGACGAAGTGCAGATTTACGAGTCGGTGATGCGGACTCCAGTCGGCGCGCCAACGACGGGCCTGCTGCAGGCGGTCGGTTACGCAAAAGACAACCGGCTGTTGCCGCGTGGCTTCGACAAGGCCACCGCTGCACCTGACATCGCGGTGCAGGGCGAGGCTGCCTCTGATGCCAGCTTCACGGAAGCTGGCGACCGACTCCGATATGTGATCGACACAGGCGGCGTCGCCGCAGGGCCGCTGCAGGTTGACGTCGAGCTCCGCTATCAGTCGATCGGCTTTCGCTGGGCGCAGAACCTGAGAAGCTATGACGCGCCTGAGCCGCGGAAGTTCGTCTCCTATTTCGACGCGCTGGCCGCGGTCTCGTCCACCGTGCTCGCGCACGCGTCAGCGACCGTGCGGTGAGCCATCAGCCCGAACGACGCCTGATCACGCGGCGCCGCGGAATCGACGCAGCAGCCACGCCAGCGCCTGGCGCACTCCGGCGTCCGCGCCCTCGGCGGCTTCCCGGGCGACTCCCGAGATACCTTTGACGTCGTCCAGGATCGCATTGACCCGCGACATCGCCGGCGCGATCTGACGCCCTTCAATGTCGGCGATCAGGTGCGTCAGCCGCCGGTAGATCAGGAAACCGCCTCCCAGGAGCGCGATCACCGCGGCCGCTTCGAGCAGGCTCACGGCGGCCATGATGCCGAGCAGCACGTTTGTCGTGGTCAGATCCATCGTCGCCTCGCAGTCGTTCGATGCCAGCCGTGGCAATCTCTTCCATATCTTGACGCAGTCCCCGCATACTGATTTGGGATGGGTCATAGTACGAGTCGAAGGCAGGCCCCATGAAGGTTGACGATCGCGGTGTCCTGGTATCGTGCCCCTCGTGCGGAAGCACCAACCGACTGACGTATCGCACACTCGAGCGACAGGCCCGCTGCGGCAAGTGTCATACGACGCTGGCGGCGCCGTCACAGCCCATCGAGGTACCCACCGGGTTCTTTGACGCCTTGATCTCTGCCTCCTCGGTCCCGGTGGTCGTGGACTTCTGGGCGCCGTGGTGCGGTCCGTGTCGCGCGATGGCGCCCGAGTTCGAAAAGGTGGCTCAGCGCCTGGCGGGGAAGGCGCTGGCGGTCAAAGTGAATACCGACGCGGAGTCCCAGCTGGGCGAGCGGTTCGGGATCCGTTCGATCCCCACCATCGCGGTCTTCCGCAATGGCCGCGAGGTCACGCGCGTGGCCGGCGCACGGCCCGCGGGGGACATCGAGAGGCTGGTCTCGGAAGCCGCCTGAGATTGCACCCTGGCCTGGCTCGCTGATTGGGGCGGACGCGCAACGTCGCCACGGTATCTGTTCTTCGGAGGCAAGGGCGGCACCGGGAAGACCACGTGTGCGGCGGCTGCGGCGGTCGCCCTGTCAGAGCGTGGTCGGCACCTGCTCGTCGTGTCGACCGATCCCGCCCATTCGCTTGGCGACGTCTTTCGGCGGAAATTGTCGGCACGCCCCTCGAACATTCCTGTCAGGCGCGGACGACTGAACGCCTGTGAGCTCGATGCCGATCGAGCGCTCCGCACGTGGCTCTCGGCCAGGCACTCCGCCCTTGCCACAATCTTCGAGCACGGCACGCCGCTCGATCGAGACGACGTCGAGACGTTTCTGAATATGTCGCTGCCCGGTGTGGACGAACTGGTCGGGCTCCTCGAGATCGAACGGCTCGCGGCCGGCCACGCTTACGACTATGTCGTGATCGACAGCGCGCCGACGGGGCACACACTACGGCTGCTCGCCACGCCCGCCCTCTTCAAGACGTTCGCGCGCGTACTTGACCTGATGCAGGAGAAGCACCGCGTGCTTGCCGATACTTTCGGGCACCATGTCGTGCACGACAGCTCGGACGCGATTATCGAGGAGCTGTACCGCGAGGCAGAGCGCCTTGGAGTCCTGCTGCGGGATCGAGCGCAGATGCGGCTCTGCTGGGTCACGCTGGCCGAGGAAATGTCGGTAGCGGAGTCGAGCCGCGCAGTGGCCGCCCTTCACGCGGAAGGCATTCACGTCAACGACGTGGTCGTGAATCGGCTTACGGCGCCTCCTCCTTCGACCTGCGCGTTGTGCGATCAGCGGCGTCGTGTCGAGGCGGAATGCCTGAATGCGATTGCGACTCGCGCTCGTGGCCAGGATGTCATCTTCTGGACCCTGCCGGCCAGGGAAGACCCGCCGCAGGGCCTCGAGGCGTTGCGCCGCGTCGCTCAAAGCGTGTCCCGGCTGAAGAGATCCGCGATCCGGCGGAAGGCAGAGCCGATGGCGGACCATGCGGAAGCCGCTGCGCCGCCGCATCAGGCGCTCCCCGCGCCGCTTCGCCCTTCGCCGGCGACGCGCCTGTTGATTGTTGGCGGCAAAGGGGGCGTCGGTAAGACCACCTGCGCAGCAGCGCTGGCTGCGGCGGTTGCCCGAAGCGCGCCGCAGCGTCGCGTGCTGCTGGTCTCGACGGATCCCGCACATTCACTCGGCGATGTCTTCGACCAGCCGATCGGAGCACGCGAACGCCGCATTCGCGGAGCCCCGGGAAATCTGGTCGCGCGCGAAATCGACGCGGCCAGGGAGTGGCGCGCGCGCCGCGAACTGTTCGAGGAGTCTGCCGCGCACCTTCTCGAGATCGGTTCTGCTCAATGGAGCGCGGCTCTGACCGTCGATCGCGCGATTATCGAGGAGCTGTTGGCGCTGGCTCCGCCAGGCATGGATGAAATCGTCGGGATCCTCACGATTCTTGACGCCCTGGTGCCCGGACCGCAGCTCGCCGCGGAGTCCGACGGAAAACAGAGTGACGAACGATTCGATCTTGTGATTGTCGACAGTGCACCCACCGGGCACACTCAGCGCCTCCTCGCGCTTCCGGCGCAGGCGCAGGCCTGGGTGCGGCAACTCATGGCGGTGGTGCTCAAATACCACGCCGTCGCCGCCCTTGAGCGGATCGCGAGTGAGCTGGTATGGGTGTCGCGAGGTCTCCGGCGACTGCAGGGTCTGCTGGGGAGCTCCCGTCAATGCGGCTTCATCGTCGTCACGCGGCCCGAGCAGCTGCCGACGCTCGAGACCATACGGCTCATCGAATGGCTGGCCGAGCACGGGATCGCACGACGCGCGCTGATTGTGAACGGGATCACGCCGCCGGGATGCGCTCGCTGCCGGCGGACGGCAGCACGGGAGCGGCGCCAGCTCGCGATGTTCGGCCGCTCCGCGATCTCGAAGCCGGCGCGCTGTCCCATCATGGTGACCGACGCGATCGCGCCCCCGCCGAAAGGCGTCGCGTCGCTAGGCAAGTGGCAGGGCTCGTGGCGGGCCGCCGCCAAAAACTGACAACTCTGGCTGACAGAAATTGTCAGATTGAAGCGCCATCACGTATCCGAGCGGTGGCGCCGCAAGGTTGCGTTTCATCTCACAAGTAAACGTCAACAAGTGAGTTAGGGCATATGTCGTTTTCGGCGGGCACGCCAGTTGCCTAAGGGACCTCGCGCCCCGCAGGAGCTGCCAGTGACTCATCGCGAATATGAATTGCACAGGGGCACCAGCGAGCACCACGTTCAATTGTTTGATGAGCCCGA
>Ga0075421_100005544_pt1 | contig 15288 bp, 14 predicted proteins | sample SoiMetdeltSBSDD5_FD_75292 | JGI IMG/M metagenome (GOLD analysis project Ga0075421, IMG submission 75292) | Bulk soil microbial communities from a Populus tree surrounding site in Tennessee, USA - Soil MetaG P. deltoides SBSDD5 | ecosystem: Environmental > Terrestrial > Soil > Tree plantation...
CAGATCGCACGCGTCCAGCCAGTTGAACGCGCGCTCGGCCAATCCGGGACGGATCCCCAACTCCCAGAGACTCACGACCAGCCGGCTCCCCCAACGCTCGGGAACGATGACCAACGCCTGGTGCTGGCTGCGGGCGGCCAGCTCCCGCTCCGGGTGCAACTTCAGTGTCGCGAGCCCGGTGCGAAACGCCGCGAATCTGGCCGGAAGCACACCCGCCCAACCCCAGATCAGCACGATGACGGCTGCCGACACCAACGCGACATCACCGCGCCACCACGAGCGGAATGAGCTCCGCGCGAGGCTAAATCCCCAGCGCCAGGCGCGCGCTGTCGCGATAACCAGGAACGGCGCAGCGGCGTAGTAGAACCGCGGGCCAGGATAGTAACCGGAGTGCCAGTAGAAAAAGTACAGGGCCGGGACCGCGAGTAGCCCGACGACGACGATCGCGTCCGCCAGGCGCCGCTGGCGTCCGGCGATGGCCCACAGCCCCAGCGGCAACAACGCCGGGATCGGCCACTCAAAGAGGAAGAGATGCAGGCGCCGCATCGCCACCGCGAGATTCGCGAGCGCGACCACCGGCGTGAACGGCCGGCCCCACGGGTCGATGCCGAAACCAAGATTCAGCTCGGACCCATACAGCGCGTTATAGCCGAGTGTCAGGGGACCACCGAAGAGCCGCCAGTTGAAGTAGCCAAAGGCGATAATCACCGGGAGGGTCCCCAGCGCCATCCACGGGATGACGGCCCACCGGCGCCGCGCGACGATCCACACGAGGACCGGGAGGCCGGCAGTGACCGCGTCGAGCGGACGCGTCGCCGCGACCCCGGCGAGGCACAACCCGGCTGCCACGACGTGCCACGGGCGGGGCAACGGTCGCGGCGCCCACACGAACGCCCAGCACGCTAAAGCAAGAGTCGTGGCCGTCACGTGATTCATGTAGCTCGCCGACATGAACATGACCCAGGCGGAGATCGCCCACAGCAACGCGGCGATACGCGCGGTCTTGGGGCCGTACAGCCCCTTGGCGACGAGATACACGAGGAAGACGCACACGCCGCCGAGCACCGGGTCGACGAGCCACTCGGCGCGGAGCACCATGCCGATGGCGAGCATGAGCGGATGTCCCGGCGGATAGAGCGAGACCCAACCCGCATCGGTGATCCAGGTGTGCTGAATCAAGAACGCTGCGGCAGGTTCGGGAGCCGGGGCCGCGACGCTTCCGGAGGCGAACACGCGCGCGTGGAACAGCTGCGCCATCTCGTCGATGAGAACGGGGTTCGAGGCAAACACGGACCGGACTGTGTAGACGCTCCACGCGGCGAGGCCGACGGCGAGGAGTGTCAGGAAGACTGGCGATGAAAGGCGCGGACCAATCCGGCTGCGCCGAGCCGGACGGCCCTTGGCGAGGCGACCGGCCGCGGCCGCCGCGACGAGTACAAGCAGGAGCCCGATGCCCCAGGCCGTGACGTTCGGCGCCCAGGGGGGACCCAAATCGGGAGGCGGCGCGCCGTTCGGGCGCGCCAGGGGCAGGAAGGGCAGACCGATGGCGATGGCGGCGAAGGCCAGCCACAGCCAGCGGGTGATCCGCCCTGTCATTTGGAGGGTTGCCAGCGCGCGAACATGTTGAAGCGGACGATGTACCACAGCGCCGCCACGCCGTCCCGCCAGGTGATCTTCTTCCCCTCGGCGTAGGTGCGGCCGCTGTAGGTGATCGGCAACTCCCAGATTCTGGCGCGGGACTGCGCCAACCGCGCCGTCAGCTCGACCTCAATTCCGAATCGATTGGTGACGAGCGAGAGTGACTTGAGCAGGTCGGCCCGGACCATCTTATAGCACGTCTCCATGTCGCTCAGGTTCAGGTTCGTGAACATGTTCGACAGGAGCGTCAGGAACCGGTTGCCGACGGCGTGCCAGAAGAACAAGACGCGACGCGGGCCGCCCTGAAAGCGCGAGCCGAAAACGGCGTCCGCCTGGCCGTTGCGGATCGGCTCGAGCAGCTTGGGGAGCTCGCGGGGGTCGTACTCCAGGTCGGCGTCCTGCGCGACGATGACCTGCCCCGTCGCCGCCGCGATGCCGGTCCGGAAGGCGGCGCCCTTGCCGCGATTCACCTGGTGGTGGATGACCCGGTCCACGAGCCCCGCGGCCAGCAGCTGGTCGAGAGTAGCACCGGTGCCATCGGTCGAGGCATCGTTGACCGCAATCACCTCGAGCTTCAAGGGCACCTGGCGCACCAGGCGCAGCAGAGACTCGATGGTCGCAGCCTCGTTGTAGGCCGGCACGATCACGGAGAGCACGAGATCTTTCATGCCGCCTCCCCAATTGCGATCAATGACTGCCCGATGCGCCAGGGCAGGAAGCGCTCCAGGCGAAAAAGGGGCACCAGCGCATCGTACAGTCTGAGCGACCCGGAGGGGATGAGCTTGCGGCGCAGCACCCGTCCGGTGAGCCACCAGCCCGGGATCCCGGCCAGGTTGAAGTACTCGAGGTGCCGGACGGTGAGACCAGCGGCGGCGAACTTGGCGGAGAGGTCGCGTCGGCCGTAACGCCGGTGATGGCCCAGGGCCACGTCCAAGGTGCCGTAGAGCGCGCTGAGTGCGGGCACGAGGAGCACGAGCCGGCCCCCCGGCTCGAGCAGGCTTCGCATCACGACCAGGGACCTGTGGTCGTCCGCGACGTGCTCGAGCACATTCAGGCAAATGATCGTGTCGAACCGCTCTCCGGCGAGCCCGGCGTGATCGTCAGGCAGGTACAGATGGGTGACGCCGACATTCGGGTGTCCCGCGAACCGCGCCCGCAGCCGCTCCAGGTAATCCAAGGCCGTGTCCGTCAGGACCAGCCGCTCCCGGTCCAGCAGGAACGCCGAGAGATTGCCGATCCCCGAGCCGATTTCGAGTACGCGCCGCCCCACCCAGGGGCGCAGCCGGTCGAACATCCAGCGGTTGTAGTTCGGCGCGTCCGCCAGTAGCTCGAGTGTCGCCGCGCCGACGGGGTCGGCCGCGTCAACTCGGGGTGGCATCGACGCCGTACCGGCCCAACTTCCGATAGAGGGTGGACGGGTCGATGCCGAGCACCTCAGCGGCGCGGGTCTTGTTGCCGCCCTCGGCCTGGAGCACCCACAGGATGTAGGCCTGCTCGATCACGTCGAGCGTCGGGGTGTGATGCTGGCGCTCGGCGACGAGGGGCTCGGACTTACGGTCCACGATCTTGTCGGGGATCGCGGAGCGCGGGATAGAGTCGCCTTTACAGAGGGTGACGGCACGCTCGAGCGCATTCTCGAGCTCACGCACGTTACCGGGCCAGTCGTAGGCCATGATGACTTCCAGGGCCTCGGGGGCGAGCTGCTTGGGCGTCTCGCTCCGCTCCTCGGCGATGTGATCGAGGAAGGCGCGCACGAAGATGGGAATGTCGTCGCGCCGGTCGCGCAGCGGCGGCAGGTGGATGTTGATGACGTTGAGCCGGTAGTACAGATCGCTGCGGAACCGGCCGCGCTTGATGTCGTCTTCCAGGTCCCGATTCGTGGCGGCTACAACCCGCACGTCCACCGGAATCGCCTCGGTGCCACCGACGGGAATCGCTTCGCGCTCCTGCAGTACACGCAGCAACTTGACCTGCGTCGCGGGCGACATTTCCCCGATCTCGTCCAAGAAGAACGTTCCGCCGCGCGCCGCGGCGAACAGCCCCTGCTTGTCCCGCACGGCGCCCGTGAACGATCCCTTGACGTGCCCGAACAACTCCGACTCGAGCAGGCTCTCCGGGAGCGCGCCGCAGTTGAGCGACAGAAATGGTCCCTCGGTGCGCACGGAAAGCTCATGGAGATAGCGGGCGATGACTTCTTTTCCGGTGCCCGACTCGCCCTGAATGAGGACGGTGCTTTCGGTCGGCGCCACCTGCTCCGCGAGGCGCAGCACGTCACTGAACAGCTTCGACTTGCCGAGGGGCTTCACCTGCCCCGAGCGCTCGCGGCGCCGGATCTCCTGCTTGAGCTGCTTGTTCTCGGCCCGGAGCCGGCGATGCTCGGCGGCGCGGCGGCAGATCGCCACCATGTCGTCGTTCGAGAACGGCTTCTGGATGTAGTAGAACGCCCCTTCGTTCACCGCCTGGATGGCGCTCTGGAGCGAGGCCTGGGCGGTCATCAGGATCACCGGCGTCTCGGGGTCCTGCGACCGCACCGCCGAGAGGATTTCGATCCCCGTGACGCCGGGCATCTTCACGTCGGTGAGGACGATGTCGGGCGCGGAGCCTTTGAGCGCCTCGAGACCCGCCTTGCCGCCCTGGGCGGTGGTGACGTCGAAACCCTCGTTCTTGAGCAGGATCCTCAGGGTCTCGAGGATACCTTGCTCGTCATCGATCACGAGAATCGACGGAGCCAGAGATTCAGTCATTTCAGGCGGCCTCCTCCTTACGACGGGCGGCGGGGAAATACACGGTGAAGGTCGTTCCCTGACCGGTCTTGCTGTCTACCAGAACCAAACCGCGATGGGCCTCGACGGCGCGCTGCACGATGGCGAGGCCGAGTCCCGTGCCTCCCACCCGCCCCGTCGAGAACGGCTCGAACAGCCGGGCCTTGATCTCGTCAGGGATCCCGGGGCCGTTGTCGCTGACGCGCAGCGACACGGGGTTGTCGATCCCCGCGCCCCCCGGCACTTCGTTCGGACCCGCCGGACCGGTGCGGACGGTGATCGTGGCGCCCTTCCCCGTCGCCTGAACGGCGTTCAGCACCAGGTTCGAGACCACGCGATGCAGCAGGTCTTCATCGCCTTCCATCGGCGTGGGCACGCCCTGAAGCACGATTTTCACGTCGGCACCGCACTCGGGGTGCTGGCGCACCAGCCGGATCGCGGCCTCGGCCACGTCGTGGAGGTCCATCGGCCGGCATTCGGTCACCCGCACGCGTGAGAAGTCGAGGAACTCGGAGAGGAGCCGCGACAGGCGGTCGCTCTCACGCACGATCAGGTTGGCGAGAAACTTCTCGTCGGGGTTGGAACGCGACGACCGCGCCAGCTGTTCGACGGAGCTGCGAATCGAGGCGAGGGGATTCTTGATCTCGTGCGCCAGGCTCGACGACAGCTCGGCAACGGCCTCCAGGCGCTCGGCGCGGAGGTGGAGCTCCTCCAGGCGCTTCGAATCCGAGATGTCGGTGAAGATCGCCGAGACGCGCGGTGGAGCGCCCACCGGACCGTCGAGGGTCGTGGTCGTGACACCAATCGGGAAGGTGCGATCGGGTCGATGCACCGTCGCCTCTACCCGCATCAGCCGCACGCCGCGTCGCGCGGTGGAGGTCACGGCGGCCCAGAACTCGGGCGCCAGGCGCGCGAACTCGGGCATCACCGACCGTCCGAGCCAGTCCCGGCCGCGGAAGCCCAAGATCTCCTCTGCAGCCGGATTGGCGTAGAGCAGGCGCCCGTCGGCGTCCACTGTGATGACCCCCGTGCGGATATTGCGCAACACGTCGTCGGCTTCGAGCTGGACCTGCCGCACCTCGGCGGCCAGAGCCTCGCGCTCCGCGCCCATCACGGTGACGCGGCTGGCCACGTACGCCGTCACGGCCGCTACCAGCACGAAGACCCCCAGCTGGATCCACAATCCCAGCGACCCGGAGGTGTGATGGCCCCAGAAGACGTCGGCGAAATACACGAGCCCCGCGAACGTGGTCACGAGGGCCGCGCGCAGCGGCGACATGAGCAGCGCCGTCACGGCGATCACCACGACGTACAGGCCGGCAAAGTCGCTGTCGGGGCCGCCGGTGATGTGTACGACCGCCGTGATCAGCGCGACGTCGAACACCGCCTGGAGATAGAGGAACGTCGGCCCGGGATAGCGGCGCCGCACGTGGGTGTGCCAATACGAGGCCAGGGTCACTCCCGCCGCCGATACGAGCATCAGCGAGGTGGCCAGAATATCGAGGGGAGCCGCGACGCGGATCTTGAGGGCGGCACTCAGGTAGATGGCGGCCGCCAGGCACATCCGCCCCACGTACACGAGGCGGAGGAGCTTCTTGGCAGATGGGATCGCGGAGCCTTGAGTGGTGCTTAGCCAGCGCATGTCCCGGAGTATTGGGAGCGCTCTGGCAAAATGCAAGAGCTTCAGCCTGCCAAATGCACGGGAATGCCGCGTCCCGCCGCCTGGGCGCGCTCGTAGACGGCCGCGGCGGCGGCGACATCCTGGAGTGCCATGCCGGTCGAGTCGAACACGTTGACGCCGTTGCCCCCCTTAGGGGCGGCGACGCGACCAGCCACGATCTGCCCCAGCTCGGTGACGTCCCCCGTGGTCATGACACCGGCCGCGATCGCATGGTGCAAGTCCCCCAGCGTCGCGGCCTGCTCGATCACGTCCACGACGACGCGGCTCGCGGCGAGCAGCGCGGGGGCGATCTCCTGCTTTTCGGGGAAGTCGGCGCCGACGGCGGCCACGAAGGCTCCCGGCGACACGTCTCCGAGGTCGAGAACGGGTTGATGGGAGGAGGTGCAGGTTACCACGATGTCGTTGTTCCGCGCGGCCGACGCGGGATCGTTTGCGACCTCGATCGTCATGCCCAGCTCGGACGCCAGACCTCGGGCCAGCGCTTCGGCGCGCCCCCGGTCGCGATCGTAAACCCGCGCCGTGGTGAGGGGTCGCACCCGCCGCACCGCTCGCAGCTGTACCCATCCCTGATTCCCGCACCCGATGAGACCCACGGTGCGGGCACTCTCAGGCGCCAGATACTTCGCGGCCACGGCCGTGGCGGCACCGGTCCGCAGGGTCGTGATCTCCATGGAGTCCATGATGGCGAGGGGAGTCCCGACGACGGCGTCAGCCAGGAAGAGCACGCCCTGGATGGTGGGAAGCCCCCGGGACGGGTTGTTCGGGAAGTTGGCGTTCGTTTTGGCGGCGAAATAGTGCCGGGCGAGTTGCAGCGTGCCGGCCTTGATGTGGAACCCTCCCCCCGGGACATGCACACCGAGGACGCCGGTGTGGGCTTCACCGGTGCCGTGGAGGCGGAAAGCCGCCTCCACGGCGTTGATGCATGTATCGAGATCGAGCAGGTCGGCGACGTCGCTGCGGGTGAGCAGCAGGGTAGCGGCAGGCGTCATGATACGAGTATAGCCGCCCCCTAGCCGCTCGTCACACGCGTCACTTCCTCCAGGGTGGTCACGCCCGCTTGCACCAGCCTCATACCGTCGTCGCGCAACGTGCGCAAACCCGCTTGGATTGCGAGGGCGCGAAGCTCTGCGGCACCCCGTTGCTCGGGCAGTGCGTCGCGTAGCTCGTCGGTCATCACGAGCAGCTCGTAGATGCCGGTGCGCCCGCGATAGCCCGTGCCTCGACAGTTGGGGCAGTTCGACGCCTCGCCTCGGCAGGTGGGACACACCTTGCGGACGAGGCGTTGGCCGAGCACCGCCTCGACCGTGCTGGCGACGAGGTAGGGCGCCACGCCGAGATCGAGGAGACGCACCAGGGCGCTGGGCGCGTCGTTGGTATGCAAGGTCGACAACACCAGGTGGCCGGTGAGCGCCGCGTGAGTTGCGATTTCGGCCGTCTCTTCGTCGCGAATCTCGCCGACGAGGAGCACATCAGGGTCCTGCCGCAGCAACGACCGCAGGGCGGTGGCGAAGGTGAGGCCCACCTTTTCGTGGACCGGCACCTGAGGCACACCGGGCAGCTCGTATTCGACCGGATCCTCGACTGTGAGGATCTTCTCGCGCCCAGTGCGGAGCCAGTCTACGGCCGCATACAGGGTGGTCGTCTTGCCCGAGCCGGTGGGGCCGGTGGCGAGCACGATGCCGTGGGGGCGGCCGAGCACGCCGGCCAGGCGCTGCGCCGCAGCCTTCTCCATCCCCAGGTCGTCGAAGGCGATTCGCCCTCGCTCTTTGTCGAGCAGGCGGAGAACGATGCTCTCCCCGTGGAGGGTGGGCACCGTGGAGACGCGGACATCGACCTGGCGGTTCTGAAGCGGCAGGCGAATGCGGCCGTCCTGTGGCACGCGTCGTTCCGCGATGTCCAGGTCGGCCATGATCTTGAGCCGGCTCACGATCGCGGCCTTGAGATGCGCGGGCGGGGCCGGGCCGTCTTGGAGGACTCCGTCGATCCGGTAGCGCACGCGCAGCGTGTCGGCGTAGCCTTCCACGTGCACGTCCGACGCGCGAGCCTCGAGCGCCTCGAGCAATAGCAGGTTGACCAGTTTGACGACGGGCGCCTCGTTCGCGAGGTGGACCAGATCGTCGAGCGCCGTCTGGACGGGGGCGAGGGGCGCATCGTGATCCCCGCCCATACCGGCGATCACGCCCTCGGCGGTGACCCCCTCGCCGCCATACACGCGCCGAATTGCTGCCCGCAGCTCCGCTTCGGGACCCTCGATGACCTCCGGTTCTGCATTGAAGACGAACCGCAAATCGTCCAACACCTGGGGGTCTACCTCGGGCATCCAGGTGGCGATCTCGACGCGGACGCCGTCCACGCGCAGCGGGAGGACGGCGTTGAACTCGAGGTAGTCGGGCGTGAGCCGGTCGGAGAGCGGCTCGAGCCTGGTCAGATCGAACACCGAAGTCGCCGTCACGGCAGCGTATCGCGACGCTGATGTGTCGAGTCGATCAGGGAGCTCGGCACGAGGGCGGGGCGCAGGAGCTGCGTACCCCGCTGGAGTTCATCGCGGACGCGATCCACGTCGTCGTCACTCACTACGATGTGGGGCGTGAGGAAGAGGAACAACTCGCTGCGCACGTCGCTGCGAGTGGTCGAGCGGAAAAGGCCGCCCAAGAGCGGGAGGTCCTTGAGGAAGGGAATGCCCGAGCGGGAGCGGTCTTCGGCCTGGTCCACGAGGCCTCCGATCACCGCGGTCTGGCCGTTGCGCACAAAGAGGTGGGTCGAGGTCTCGCGCGTGCTGATTACGGGAGCGCCGAATTGCACTTCCGTGGTGGCGCTGCTGACCTGTTGTGAGAGCTGGAGATTGACGTACCCATCGTCGTTGATCGTCGGCGTGAGCGTGAGCTGTGTTCCGACGTCGCGATACTGGACGACCTGATCGCGCACCGCCGCGTCGGTGGGAAGGGAGCGGAACACCTGCACGAAGGGGCGCTCGGACCCGATAAGGATGCGCGCCTCCTGGTTGTTCTGCGCCAGCAGCACCGGCCGCGAAACGATGCGGACCTCGCCCGAGGAGGACAGCGCCGACAGGGCTACGTCGACGTTGATCCGACCGACGCGCATGATCCGCATGGCGAAGTCGCCCGCCGACGTGCCGCGCAGGGTGGCGCTCGCGGTGTTCCCGACCGCTGTCGAGTCGTCTCCCACCTGAGCTGACACTCCCAGCTGGAAATCCTTCGAGTGCCGTACCTCTGCGATCACCACTTCGATCAAGACCTGAAGCGGCCGCAGGTCGAGGGCTTCGATCGACTGACGCAGGATCTCCCAATCTTCGGGCTGGGCACGGACGAGGAGCGCGTTGGTGGCCTCGTCGGGGACGATGTGCATCTCGCCGCGCAGCCGCCCCGGGAGACTTGGCGTCCGCTGCGCGCCGAGCTGGACGGTCACCGCGGGCGCGCCGGGGGCGTCGGTGGGTTGGATCTGTTGCTGCTGTAGCTGCTGCGACAGCGTGGGCGCGCGGGCGGTCACATCGCTGACTAGGCTCCCCCCCCCCTGCCCTCCGAAGATCGACTGCAGGGTGGACGCGAGCTTGGCCGCGCGGGCATGCTTGAGCCGATAGACAAACAGGCGCACGTCGGGCGGAGCCGCTGTATCCGTGGCCTCGCCACGCGACGCGCGCATGTCCTGACCCGTGTCCTCGATTCGGATGAAGGAGCCATCCTCGATGACTTTGAGGCCGTTGGAGGCGGCGAGGCTCCTGAGCAGGGGAAGGATCTGCTCGGGAGGAACGGGTTGGTTGGTGCGCAGTGTGACGTGCCGCGAGGGCAGCTCGGAGTACACGAGGTTCAAGCGTCCCGCCTCGGCCAGTGCCGAGAGAACGAGCCGAAGGTCCGCGTCCTGAAAGTCGAAGACGAGTCCTTGCCCTCGGGCCGGCGCGGCCAGCGTGAGGAGCCCGATGAGTACCCCCGTAGTGATGCGCACTAGCCCCCCACTTTCGCGACTCGCACGACGACCGTCGTGCCGGTTGGTGCCCGAAACTCGGCGGCGCCGGGGGTCACCTTGCTCAAGGTCCAGTCGCCTACCCGTTCACCGATCCGCACGATGCGGGGCGGGCCGCCGGCCCAGGCGCACATCGCGAACCCCCCGCCTGCGGCGCTCGCCGCCGTGCCGACCACGCGGACTGGCGGCGCGCCTGGCACCGCCGCCGTCGCCATCCGTGCGTCGCTCGGGAGACGGAAGCGCACTGTGGGCCGGCGCCGGCCCGGGTGAAAGGGATCCTTGGCGACCGACGCGAAGACGCGGTCGGCGGAGTAGCCCTCCCGCGCCGGCGCGCCGGCCGCGGTGTCCACACCCGCGTCGGTCACGGCGACCGCCGGGCGGACTTCGTCGACACACACCGCGCGCCAGAGCGTCCAGCCCAGGAGCGCTAGGCTCGTACTCAAGGCGGTGAAGGCGAGGCGCACGCTCACGGCGTGCCACTCGCGAGGACGTAGCCGCGGATGACCGCTGCCAAGAGCAGCGTCTCGGTGTCGAGCGAATCGACTTCAGAACCGGCGTCGGAGCGTCCCACGGTGAGACCATCGATTCGGAGCAGCCGGCCTCCCGTTTCGAGCGATCGCAGCCAGCCGAGGAGCCCCTCGAGGTCGCTGCGCCCGCGCACCTCGATCCGGACCGCCGCCACTCCGCCACCGGCGCTCTCGGCGGCCCGGCTCTCGATCGACTCGAGCAGCACGCTGTGCCGGCGGGCCTCGTCACCCACGATGCTGACAAGCGCCGCCGTCGCGGCCAATGGATCGCGCCCCGGCAGGCACCGCGGTCGCAGGCCGGCGAGCGAGCGCGCGGCGTCCTTGAGGTCGCTGGGGAGACGATCGGCGGCGGCAACGAGCGCCAACTCGCGCGCCAAGAGGCCTTGTTGCTCCATGACGCGGTCACGCAGCTCGGCGCGGGCACGCCGATAGGGCTGGACGACAAGTGTAAAGGCCACCGCCGGTACGAGGACAAGTGCGCCGAAAGTGACTGCCCGGCGGTCGCGGGCGCCGAGCCGCGTCCAGGCGTTCATGGCGAGCCCCCCCTTCCCCCCCAGCGCGCGGACACCCCGAAGTGCTCGCGCACCACGCCGCTGGGAGCGACTTCCTGGCGGATCGGGCCGTCGGCCCGCACGCCGGCCAGGTTCGGCATGCGCGCGAGCCCTTCGAAGGCGCCGGCGGCCTCGCGCGCGATGCCCACAGCCGCGACGCTGTCCCCGACGGCTCGCAACGCCACGAGGTGCGCGTCGCGCGGGAGGTAGTCGGCGAGGTCCGTGAAGAACGTGGACCAGCGCGGCGCTCTGGCGTCGACGGCGCGCAGCGTCGCGACGAGCCCGGCGACGGAATTGAGGGAGTCGCGCGTCGCCATCGCGGTGGCGACTTCGCCCGCAATTGCAGCGCGACGGGCGCGCACGGCGGCCAACTCGCGCTGGAGCCCCCAGTAGTCGAGCGCCACGGCGAGCAGGACGCAGGCTGCGGCAGCAGCGGCGAAAGCAGTCGCCAGACGACGGGTACCGCGCCGGCGCGCCGCGTGCCGCGCCTCCGAACAGAGGTCCAGGGCGTGACGCGCGCTCGCGTGCTCGGCCGCGACGGAGTACGGATCGATCTCGACAGCCTGCGGGTCGGTCTCTCCAGGACGGTGGCGCTCGCGCTCCACGATGCGGCCCCGCTCGGCGCGCACCACTTCGGTGGCATGGGGGAGGCGCGCCGCAACGCGGCCGTCGCGAACCTCGGCCGCCCAGGCCGCGTGCGCCGGTACGACGACGCCCAGCGTCCAGCCCACACCGGCTACGGCGGCTTCGATGGCGTCGATCAAGCGAGCGGAGGCAGCGGCCGCGAACGCTCCATCGCTCCCGACGACCTGATGCTCACGCACGCCGATGAAGTAGCGCGCCACGTCGCGCCCCAGCACGCGCCGGCGCTCGTCGGCGCGGAGCGGCGGCAGCGTCACGCGCCGCAGCTCTACGAGCGGGGGGACGAGCGCGATGCTCACGCGAGCCCGCGCGAGCCCTGTCGTCGCCTTTAGTTCGGCCAGCGCCCGGGCGAAGTCTCCCACCTCAGTGGCCTCGAGGCGGCGGCCGCCGGCCAACACGGCTGCCAAGCGATCGGGGCCGAGGGCGATGCCGATGGTTTTCATTCGACCCTGCTCCAGACGTAGAACACGGCGCCACGCGACCGCACGAGCAGGCCGGTGGCGGTTACCCGAACCGGGCTCCCCGGCAGCCAGCCTTCGCTCCCGATTTCGATCTCGCGCGTTTCCGTCGTCGTTCGGGCGAGGAGCGCCGGCAGCTCGGCGGTCAGCTCACGCCGCACTCCCGGCGAGAGATCGCGCTCCAGATCGGTGATGCTCCCGATGGTGCGACGTTGGCGGCGGTAGCGGAGCAGCACCGCGACGGCCTCCTCGGTGATCCCCGGCAGCGCGAGCAGCACCGGGCGATCGGCGAGGTTGAGATTGACCTGACCACTGCCGAGCAGCGTGAGATGGGAGCGGACGCGCTCGTAGAGGGCGGGGGTCATCCCGCGAACCGAGAGCAGCTCGGCGATTGTCTGGAAGGGACCGTTGCGGGGCAACGCCGGCGCGCCCGCGGCGAGATAGGCATCGCGTTCGGCCCCCCGGGCCCGGTGCAGGTCGTCGGGATCCCGCCAGTCCGCGATTGCCTGCGCCAAGCGGTCCGCGTCTCCCGCGTCGACCCGGAGCGCAACCAGCAAGCGACGCAGGTCGTCTTCGGTAGCTCGGTTCAGGTGCAACGCGGTACCGACGTCATGTGCCCGCACGACCGCTCGGGCATCCGCCACGACGAGCGTGTCAACGATCAACGAATCCGCGCGGCGCCAAGGGTCGATCAGACTACTCTCGTCGAGCCGGCGCTCGAGCCGACCGCGCAGCTGTTCGACACCAGCGCGGGCCGCAGCCGCGGCGCGCACATGCTCACTGAGGTTCGCGGCGGCGAGCCGGCGCGTCCGCGTGGCGACGCCGAGCGCGAGGCTCGCGACTGAGAGCGCCACGAGCAGCCACAGGGCGGCGAGCAACGCGAATCCGGATCGGCGACTCATTGGCCGTTCCGGAAGGGCACGAGGATGGGCAGCCGTAGCAGCGGCGCCAACGTATCCGCCGGGCCCGGGATCAGACGCAATTCGACTCCGGCGGGGAGGAGCGTGGACGAGATCCAGCTCGGCAGCCAAGCGCGCCGTCCCAGCACACCGCTCAGGTAGCGGACGTCGAGGCCGGCGACGCTCGTATCGAGCTCGAGGCGCGCCAGGCCCAGCCCGCGCCATTCCGCGAACACGGCGGTGAGTCCTCGCTCGGCGGTGGTGCTGTCGCGGTCGACGTAGAGGCGGACGATCGTTTCGCCCGTCCCCAGTGGGGTGGGTGCCGTCGTGAGAAACGTGAGGTCATCGTCGGGGATGCGGTTGCGAGAGCCGTCGAGCCCGCGGAAGTTCGGTCCGCCCTCGTCGGCGACGAGGCGCGCGTCGCCCAGCCAGGCGGCGATGTCGGCGCGGAGGGTCGCGGCGCGCGCCACCGCGTTCATGGACGCCTCGAGCCGCGCCCGCCGGTCGCCGACGGTGCCGAGCGCGCCGAACCCCGCCGTGAGCGCGAGCCCGGTGACCGTGAGGCCGACGATGAGCTCGAGGAGTGTCATGCCGGGCCTCATCGCAGCACCCGGAACGGCACCGGCCGGTACATCCTCGTCGTGAGCGTATACGAAGGCCGATCGCCGCCGATCGAGACTGTCACCTCGTACAGCTCCCGCTCACCCACCACGGGCTCGGCCGTGGCGGTCCACCGATACCCGCCGAAGGGCGGGGCGAACGCGCCGCGCCGCAGCGAATCGGGGAGGTGCGCGAAGTCTCGAGCCGCGAGGAGACCCACCGCCGCCAGGCGGTCCTGCGCCAGCGCCGACGCCACGTATGCATCAGCGGCCCGTTCCGCGGCGCGCAGCTCGCCACCCACCGCCTCGAGCGCGCTCACACCCGCCAGTCCTACGATCGCGAGCGCGACGACCGCCTCGAGGATCGTGAACCCCCGCCTAACGCGGCTCAACACGGATGCCTCCCGTCCAGCGATCGAGCACGAGCGCCTGCGCGCCGCTGGCCCCGAGGATGACCAGCGAGTCGCCGTCGGCGGTGCCCAACGAGCCAAATCGAAAGCGAGGGCGCGGCACGGGGCTGCGCATCCGGGTCCCGTGTTCGAGCGCGATCGTCCCCGAGTCGATCGCAGTCCCGTCGACGAGACGCATCCAGTAGCGTCCCGACTCAGGGACCAGGCTTAGGTCCACGGCGATGGCGCGCTCGAGCGCGGTGGTCCGGGCGGCGACGGCGACCCGTTCGAAGCTGCGCGCCGCGCGCGTGACGTCGTCCTCGGACGTGGCCCGGGCGAGGGCCGGCACGACCGCGGCGGCCGTGATGCCGACGATGGCGATGACGACGAGGACCTCGACCAGGGTGAAGCCGCGGGTCACCGATACACCCCCGCGTTCACGCCGTAGATCGCCTGCAGCACGGAGAGAGCGACGAGGGCCACGACGCCGCCGAAGGTCACGATCATCGCCGGCTCGAGGAGCGTGACGAGCCGCTGCGCGCCCCGCTCCGTCCGCTCCTCGAAGATTTCCGCAGCCTTGACGAGGAACTCCTGCAGTCGTCCCGATTCCTCGCCCACGGCGACGAGCTGCGAGAGTAGCGGGTGAAAGAAGCCGCCCTCGGCGAAGGCGCGATGCAGGGCGCCGCCTTCGCGCACGCGCGTGCGGATGCGGGTGAGCTCGTCGCGGGCGAGCGGGTCGGGGAGGCATTCCACGGCTTCGTCCAACGCGGCGAGGAGCGGTGCCCCGCCGCCCAGGAGCACGCCGATGAGGCGCGCGACGCGGGCGCCGAGGGCCTGGCGGCGCAGGGTGCGGATGAGGGGCAGCTCGAGCAGCAGGCGGGCGGCGGCGCGGCGGCCTTCCTCGGTGCGGCGCGCCCACGAGAAGAGAAGCGGCACGGCCACGACGATGGCGAGCAAGACGGGCCATCCGCCTTTCAGAGTGCCGGCGGCCCAGAGCACGAACGCGGTCGAGCGTGGTAGGGTCGCGCCGGTGCCTTGCAGCAGCTCCGCGAAGCGCGGTAGCACGAAGAACGCGAGGACCGCCAGGGCGACGGATCCCGCCGCCGCGAGGATCAGGGGGTACACGGAGAGCGACAGCAACCGGGAGCGGAGCCGTTCGTCGCG
>Ga0075421_100005546_pt1 | contig 15284 bp, 16 predicted proteins | sample SoiMetdeltSBSDD5_FD_75292 | JGI IMG/M metagenome (GOLD analysis project Ga0075421, IMG submission 75292) | Bulk soil microbial communities from a Populus tree surrounding site in Tennessee, USA - Soil MetaG P. deltoides SBSDD5 | ecosystem: Environmental > Terrestrial > Soil > Tree plantation...
TGTCATTGGGGTCATTGATGTCGTTTTGTTCAATTACGGAATAGACTAAGATGTAACGATTGTTGTATTGGTTTCTGTATTTGTATCGGTATCTAATCAGAGACTTAAGACGAGGGCAAACACACGATAATCATGGGGATCGAAAACACCTAAATCTGCTACAAAGATTAAATAATTCGAGTTTACGTCATTATGTATTCTGATGTCACAAGGTGGAATGCCAGGAGATATTTCACTTAAAATTTCAAAACCTAGTCTTTTTGATTTTTTACTTAAATCAACTCATTCGCCATCTTATCCCTTCTTGCTTATGCAGGTAAAGCCTGATTCGAAGTTAGAGGATTTCTCTGTTGAAGTAAAGGTTAGTTCTAAATTGTATGAGTATATTAAAACTCTATTTTTTGAGGATCAATTATTATTGTATATATCATTTTCTGAGAGGGAGATAGGCTTTTGGTCTGCGGATATGCTGAAAGGGGTTAGGGTGCTTTCGGAATTGGGCATCATAGATAAATCCGCAAAATGGATAGAGAACTCGCATGCGGCCATGACATCCGCACTAACCGGGACTAAAACTGAATCACGAAGGTTCAATTCTCATGCTTTTCAACTTTCACGCGAAATGCTTGAATCTCTTGGGGTTCTAGAAGAAGTAAAGGAAATCCATTCGTTATCTCTAATCGTTAGTGACGTAATCGCAAGAGGAAATATGGATCCTGACACGATTGTCTATAGGCTAGCAATGTCTCTTTACCACAGCAAGTTTGCGACTGGAAAAACTGTGGTATCGGTGATAGAGGATCCTAGCAGCGCTTATCTAAAGTTATCAGAAACACAATTCTTTAAAAAACAGAAGGAAGCATTTGCTGTTCTATCTGACTTGCCCATTGAATTGAGAACAATGATATTCAAGGTTATTATTGTTTTCGTAATTGCGGCTTATGTATATCATAATGAGGTGCAAAAATAATGGAAGAAACTGAACAAGGTAGCGTGGAGTCCGAAATAGAGAGGTCAGAGAAGGACAAAAGAGATACACTCACCCTACATTTTAATAGGGACTTATTTATTAACAGGTATCTTTTATTAACTGGAGAATCTGAAGAAGGGAAGTCCACGCTTTTTTCAAGGCTGCGGGAAGTGCTCCAAAATGTTAATACAAGTTCTTCCAATACGAGTGGTGCAAAACCAAGTGATTATGTCCCGGTCGAATACCCGACATCTAAGACCAAGCCTTCGGGACAAGAGGATCGTGATATTTTGAACAGAATATTGAATACACTTAACGCATCTAATGACATTGCTTTGGCACAATACGGAGAGATGAGGAAGATAAGTGCTAATATAGAATCAGTTCGACAAAGCCTACAAGTCACAAATAATTTCGATAAACCTAGCCATTTCAAGACTGCATCAGTAGATACTCTCACAGAACTGGAGCGTGAAATAAAGAAAAGATTTGCAGGCTTACATTATCTTAATTTCGTAGTTTTGAACCCCATATCTAATGGGATTGCAGTTACCTTCGTTCACGAGTCAGAGGATAAAGTAAAGGCTCTTCATGAATTTATAGACATTCTGATGAATATAGAAGATGACTTCCCGGATATTAACTTCGAACCTGCAATTATGGGAATAACTGAATTTGAACAGCTGCATCTACAAGGAATAAAAATAATCTTTAAAGGCCAACAATAGTGCATGGGAACCGTAACGTGGCACAAATCTAGAGAAGCACACAATTATGCTACCTATAGTTTCCTTAATCAACAAACCCCTACATATCTTGATTGGGAAGTAGTAACAATTTTTTATTCCGCCCTTCACATTATTGATGCTTATTTTTCGAAGACATCATATTCGCCGCCCTCTGATCACTCAGATAGAAACCATAGGATCAAATCTGATCCCAAATTATCAGTTATACGTAAACCCTACTTGAGTCTATATACGTTAAGTAAGTCGGTAAGATACTGTCGTGATGCGGCACCCAGTGAGATAGGCTCTGCTTTAGCAGACTATAACAAGATCAAAGGTCACTTGTATTCCCAAATATAACGCCTTTTCCCGTTTGCTCCAAAGGTAGGAATTTTACTAAAATGGCGAGGGCTAATTCAAGGAAAAAGTCAGTCAATTACAAACTATCTAGAATATTTTTCTGAATCTTCTTCTGTATCTACTTTACAATTACATACACGCCATTTCCTTCTATCTCCCATTTACCTTCGTTAATCATTTTGTAAAAGTCTTCGCTTAGATCAATATGGTCTTCCTGGAAGTTCTCATCGTCGTCCAAATTGCTTTGCTCTTGCTAACTCCTTTGTCATTGGGGTCATTGATGTCGTTTTGTTCAATTACGGAATAGACTAAGATGTAACGATTGTTGTATTGGTTTCTGTATTTGTATCGGTATCTAATCAGAGACTTAAGACGAGGGTGTAGGTCAGGATTCGGGTCAAAGTCACGACGAGGCCTTATTGAAGGCGTTGACATACTTACGTATTCTAATCTTGTCTTACCTTTATCCTATTGTCTTGTCTTGTCTTAATATCAGATTTGGAACCGAAAGTTTCACGCTTTGTTAAATTATGAAATAGTGCCTTCCTCTTCTGCTACAGCCCTAAAGAGTGGGTCATTTTTCATCATGGCCTTGTATCTCCTTTCTTCTGCTTCCTCGTTCTTCATGTCACTTGCATATCTTAGGGCGTTCATCTCTGACGCTGGGCCTCCTACTGCTGCTTGAAGTCTGTCTTTCAGACATTGTTCAATTTGAGTCAATGCTTCTATCCTATCTCTTGTCTGACTGTTTTGATGAGGATCGGGAGCATGGTCGCTTTCTGCAATCTCCCATAATGCTTTTATGACTTGTTCGTTTCCTGCAAAGAATCTCTCATACTCAAAAGCAACATTTCGGTTGGCGTTCTTTATCCTTTCTCTTGACTCCTCACTTATCTGCTTCAAGTCTCTGCTTATAGTGGATTGGTCAACACCTAGTTGCTTGGCTATTTCCTCTTGTGACTTACATTTGCTAAGTAAGGATAACACCTTTTCCCTTCGGTTTTCTTGTTGGAGATCTAAATAGTTATGTTTCAATGAATTATTACCTTAAGTCTATTTACAGACACGTCCTTTTTTTTATTTCTGTCATTATGCTTATCTACGTTCATTTAATGCTTAATGCAGACCTTTGTTGGTCATCTCATCGATGTAGTGCTTGTCCCTATTAACTGTCATTCTTGTAATTCCCAACTCACTAGCGATATCACATTGATCGTAGCCCTTCGTCATTAATAACATAATTTTTTCCCTTCTTTCCCGAATTTGTTTAGGGGTATTACTGCCATTTTGATTATAATGTCATGAGCGATGTAACCTTTAGAATAAAAACTTGTGCAGAAGCATGTAACATTTAGTCATACGAAAGAAAAGTTTGTGAACCTAACATTAAAAAAAGGGCAAAAAAATGATTTAGATTGCCGATCTTTTTCCATCAGCGTCGTATCTGGCTGGCTTTGGTGCTTGTTTGAAGTTTAGACTTGCCCGCCAGAACAGTATTGTTCCTAGCACAAACAATATCAAAGCAAAGATCAACATTGGTGCCGCTATCAGCATGATTGTATTTGCTGCGAACATACCTAATACCAATGCTAGTGCAATGATGTATAGTATGATCCCACCGATAATCTCCGCCACTCCTAATCCTTTGCCCATTCTATCTCTTATTCACCCCCCTCGTGCATCTCTGAATTGAATTTCTCTATTATGCTACTACTTTCGATCCACTTACACCGTCCCACTTTGACAACTAGCCAGTATTATCAATTTCTGATCCATTGGGTCTTTTACCAGATGGGCTTCACATATTTTGATCTGGATCCGATATATGATAAGGTAATTCCCGTTGTGATTTATCATAACTCATCGTGAAAACCCGATCGTTGTCCCTATAGGAAATATCATTTAGGCGGTTACCACTCATTCTCAACTAGGCCTCCCTGCAGCAAACAAGGTATAGTGATCCACCGTGTCTTCTTCTGGTAGATATAAAGAGATTGAAAATGCCGAATTGTCCGCAGGCGGCAGTGGTGAAACATCTGCATAACCGCTTTCGACTGTAATTAACTGATCATTTTCATCGTATAGGGCAGCATAGACTGAAGGGACGGATATTTCCTGCGTAGAATTATTTACTACGTTTCCCGTAATCTGGTCTGAAAAATCTCCAGATCGATATCTATTTTCGCTTATTGTAAGATATTTGCTATTGATCACAGTGGCGGTTGGCTCGCTGTCAACTTGGGAGAGAACCGACTCCGGGGCAGAAATAGCAGCCATCACTATCATTACTAAAAAGGAGAGGATTTCTTTCACAATTAATCCTCCTCTTGAATTATTGGAGCATTCTCTGTAAATTGAAACGACTCCACCATGCTTTTAACTATTGGAACATATTTATCATAGTTCGACTGGTCTCCGTGGAATATAACGGCATAGAATTCATCTCTATCCTCGTTTAGTGCCCACACTTGATATGTTCTACTGGTGCTTGATTGGTATCCTAATGCTTCTTCGAATTGATTTACTGTGTTAAAATAACTCCCGGACGTAAAAATTGCAGGCAGCCCTCCAAGTTTGGTTGTGCTATTTCTGTAGTATTCACTGATTCTGAAATTAGGATCCTCTTTAAGGTCATTACCATAACTCCTTAACGTCTCACCTTCTCCTCTGGGAAAAACCCTAACGTCTGTCGCAGCGTCGTTTTCAGGAGGGGTGAAACTAACAACCGCATTATACGCATTATCTGATGTATCAGGCTTCCAATCTGAGGGGTGTCTTATGGTAAACCCAAATTCCTCATCCTCGTATGTCTGAAATTGGGCGGGCTCAACTCCGGCTTCTGTTTCGTTAATAGTTGTCTCATTACTAACGAGGGCGAGAACTGGTTGAATTGCAGTAACTGTGAGAGACAGAAAAGCCCCAACCGAAATGACAAGTAAGTAATGGCGAATCTGTAGATTCAATACAAGATAGTAATATAATATTCAAAGTATATCCTTTTTCTACGATGAAGTTAGAGAAATCTTATCAAAAACTTTTCAAAATGTTTGTTTCAAATCCAGAGACGGCTATACCGCAACCTGTCTTTCCGCAGAGTCACTAATTAGCCTGCCATTGTTATCCATTACGACTTTCCCTCTTTGATCTGGGATATTCAATTGTGATCGTACCTATTGGAAATAAAGTTGATGATGACATTCCACTGCTATATTATGAAGTATTGTGATAAATAAACAACATCTTACCTGTATACGTTGTCATCATTTTTGTTTTTTAGTTTCATTCTATTTTATTAACGCGGCCACTTAATAGATATTTATGTCAGATATAATCAATGATTTCATTTATGGCTTCTACCTGTCGCAGTTGTGCTTGTTACAATTGTCCAGGCTACAACAGCACATGAACAATAACACAGACTCTACGAAATTTGATCAAGGCCCCACTATTAGAGAGGTTAAGGTTTAGTTTTGCTTAGGTTAGCGTTTAAGTCTGTTGTATTAGGGGAGAGGATTGAACTGCACTTTCCGACCAACTTATCTATATCTATGTTCTATACAAATTCTTATGGACTCAGTTCGCTATGAGCACGGAATCCTTGCCTATGACTTATGGTCCTGAATTTCTAAAGCACTTAGAATACGACATCGAAGTTCTTGACAGTGATGATACTTCGCTATTATCTGCACGAAAGTTAGAAGTTAATCCTGAAGATAAGCAAAAGAGTCTTGAATTTAGGAAGAACAAGGATATTCTATTAACCATACCTATCTCAGATATCAAAGAACTAACCACCATATCAGGTATTCGCGGTAAATTTGGAAAAGAAAAGGAATCTGTAGTTGGTATCGTGTTACATAGTTCACCTGTTTTGCAAAATAAGAGGTTTATTAATTTCGATATAAAAAATAGAAAGCATGTAGATCTAATTCAGCAACAAATAGAGTTTTTGAAAGACGCTGAGACAAACAAGTCATCCCAGACATCTATAAAAATCACATTAAATCCAGAACTATGTCATACATGCCTTGAAAATACCTTTTCGGTTGAATTTAATTCCAAAGGTAAATTGTGTCATAACTGTTTCGAAAAAGAGTATGGAAAGATATTGTTGCAGACGCCTAGAGGAGAAACTATAGAGTATAATGGTGGACACAGAGACTATGTTTTGACTGGAATATTTGGCAAACGTGCAATTGGAGGCATAATGTATCTAACTGAAAATTATTTTGTTTTTGCTACAAATAACAAAGATCCATCCAAGAGATGGGAAATAACTATGCCACTAGCGTCTATTGTCCTATGTCAAAATCGTGAAATAGAACAGAGGAAAAAATATAGCAGGTGGGAAGCAACCAATCCAGATAGTTTTGGGTTTGGCAGCGGTTTCACAAGTCCAAAAAAGGGGTTTGATTCTCCGATGTTTCCAGATCGACTTTTAATTCCATACACCGACAAAGATAATCAAATCCAAGAACCTGAATTTAGCATACCTTCGCAATACATCCGAGAGTGGACGATAAACCTATTTCTAATGGTTATAAGGGCAAAAGTGGCATTACGACAACAAAAGGGCTCAGAGTATAATGACAGAATAACTGAAGAACTAAGGTTTGCTAATTGCTTTACCTGTAAGAGGAGATTTGAAGTTTACAATGTTACTATATGTGACCATTGTTATACCTCTTTTTGTGACTCATGCTGGAAGAACCATTCTATGAAGCCCGAATTAGATCTATATCCAATGTATTTAGGTGGACATAAAAGATATCCAAAACCTAGTAAGAATTTAATAAAACTTAATATTTTTTCTGACAGAATAGAAGTTGGAGGGTTTAGAATCCCATACACATCGATAAATGGTATTGAAAATGTGGAGAAAAGCAAAATATCCGCTTCCCGAGTCGTTGGTTTAAGTTTGGTCTCATTTGATCTTGCCACAGTTGGCGCCCTATGGAAGAAGGATCATATCTATACAATAATACAATATACCGATGGATTTAATGATGAACAAGTGTTGATCTTTGACTTTCGAGAAAGCCTAGAGAATGCACAAAGAGCAATTTATGACAGGATGATATCATTTCGTCATTTAAAAAATCAACTATCAGAAGTGGTAGAAAAACAAGGTGTTGAAAATTTAGGATCCACAAAATCTGAAAAAAATAACCCTCTTCATATTCTAAAGTTGAGACTTGCAAAAGGAGAAATCACAAAGGAGGAATATGAGGAAACACGTAAGTTGCTAGATTCATGATTTTGCAGCCCATTTGTAACTTTAAACCAGACGCAAAGTTTTGTTCTATTCGATATTCTTTTTCAAACTACTTTATTTTACTTTATTTTATAATTGAAAACTAAAAGTGTGAATATGAATTGTGAAGTCGATTTCGCCTCCTCAGGATTTCGGTAAGATTTTATCGAGACGTCCCAATACATAACTATTTTTATTGAATATTAGATTCCAACGCGATGAATAATTATAATGAATAATAGACCCCGTTTACCGCGATTAATATTTTATTACATAATAGATACCATTTAACGTGATGAATAGGATAGGATTGGATAGGATTGGATAGGATTGGATAGGATACTAACTAGGATGAAGTAATGTAACACTTTCCTTTTAAACTTAAGCGTGGACATGTAACATTCAATTTGGTAGACTTTACCAACATGTCCGATACATCTAGAGGATTGATCTATTGTCTGTCAAATAATTGCTATATGTGTTCCCATACCATCCTGCATTTCGAAATTTCTTCGCGACTTTCCGCGGCATTAGGACTCATACGAGGGGGAAAGTTAGGGTTTCCTTTTGTCTTCTGTTCTATAAACGCAAAATAATCATCCATATCTCCCAGCGCTGTCAGGACTCCTTTTTTGTAGTAGTTCAAGATACTCCTATCATCAATCTCCTTTTGCTCTACTAAATAAGTAAAATAGCGTAAATAGCCAAACGTAAAGCGTATGAGATTCCCAAAATTACTTAACCAGTCAGACCGGTGTTCAAGGGGGCTTTTGTCTGAGTATTCGTTTTTTCCCAAGAATTCGGCATAGTCTTTGGACGAAGTGTTGATTTTATCCTGTATCTCTCTTGCAATCTTAATCTGCTCCGATTTCCTGTTTCGACTAAAGGTTTTCAAAAAGATAACAGCAGTGAGCGCCGAACTCACTCCGGCAACACACACCGCCAAGATTGCTATGAAATCGCTTGCCTCTAGGCCAAATATTGCCAAATTAGATCGTTAATAGATCACATCGATTGGGCGCTAATAGAGCGTATCACGGAATGTAAGAGAGAATACTTAGAGAACAAACTGACAATCCATCTGCGGGATTTATAGGTGGACTAATACTGGCTTGTCCTTCTTGTTATTGTCAATATTTGAATCGCTGATTATCTTGCCATTGCTATTCACTACCTTCCTTTTTGATCGGATATTCAATTGTAGTTATTCCTATGGGAATAAAGTTGATGATGATGAAGATGAAGACATTATGACTTAGGATACAACCGACATCCTTTTAGCTCTCTTTTTCTACATTACCTGCAGTAATATGGCAAAATTAAGACCAGTTGGATTATCGAAGGAAGATCAGGAAGAGCCCCATACAAGGATTACCCCAGAAAGGGTTCAGAAACTAATTGATTTATACAAGAAAAATCATGTCGAATACCCTTGGACACAAACTGACAAGAATGAGCAGATATTTGAGTATAGGCGAAGTCTCAGGCCAAATACCTACAAGTATGATATAGAATCCGTTTACAGGGTAAGAGATACAAGAGACAAGTCAAAGGAGTATTACTTTTTCCAAAAGAAGGGAAGTGTAGTGAATGAAAATGGCGAAATTGAATATTCAAACTCCATGACATATGGGTATGCCGCAGAGATAGAGCATGAACTGAGATGGAATGACAGGATAAAGTCCAAGGAACCTGTAAGAGTCAGAGAGAATCCAACCTACTTTTACAAGTGGAATAAAGACGAAGTCAAAAAATTATTAGACGGGAGCGAAAGGCAGTGTTTGAATTTCTATATAGGATTTGCGGGAACTACCGGTCAAGGCGACAGTCCTGCCAGGGATGTCTTGATTGTCAAAGATGTAAATGACTTTCTAGACGGTGATTTTGAAGACCTTGTGATTCTAAATAAATCAGGCATGATGAATCAGTTTGAGTTTGGCCCGTCGCTGCATCTTGTAAAGAATGCAAGGAAGAAGATGCAGGAGAAAGCGATTGAAAAAATGGAGGAGTCAATAAAGTAAAGTGAAGCGGAATCAAATACAAATAAGCAGGAAATAGGAAAGGAAGTAGGAAGAGGTGAGAGAGAAAGCATGAAGAAAGAATATACTGATGGCAGCAGGCCTTTCAACTTGGCCGATTACATGAGACCAACTAATACAGATAGAGATAGGAACACAAATGCAAATGTAAACATGAATACCTACACTAATGCTGACACTGACACTAATACTAGCACTGACATTGACATTGACATTAACACTATTAACACTATTCCTGAGAGATTTAGAAAGAAAACAATGACAATGCAAGAGGCATCGGACTACATGAATTATCTAAATAGTCGGCCTAGGAATTATCAACAACAGCAGCAACAAGTTAGAACAATTACTAACACAAGAGGAAGTGGAGTAAGAGTTACTCTGGCTGATCTTATGAATATGAATGCACGTTTACGACGACAACAATATTTCCTCTAGTTTACTTCAATTTAATTAATAAAATAGAATATGATTGTAAAGCTTATTTTCTAGGGCTAGTCGCTGAGATCTGCATTGGCGGATTTGGTTCTTAATAAGTTTGCTGGTATGTGGCGGTGCCACCACAGACCACAAACAATATAAACAACGAACCAGCGCAACCTCAATCCAAAGAACTCGCTGACTATAAATAAATAAACAAAGTTAAAGGCGCAAAGACTCGGAAATCCAAAAGTAGTAATAATACTTTACCATCGGTGTTGCCTTCATCACCAACCACAAACAATTTAAACAACGAACCGCCACAGCCTCAATCGAAAGAGTCACCTGCATTTCAATCTTCAACCTCAACGGCAATGAGAACATCAAACAATAACGACAATCAATCAAATAATCTGAATCAGAATCAGACCTCAACCTACAAACAAGACGAAAGAGAATTTGGGGCACATTTACTTACTCCATCAACTGACACTGAGGCTCATTTACTTACTGTTGTTGTTGGTGTTGTAGCCGTTGCCGTTGCCGTTGGTGGTTAGTCATATTACTCTTCCCAAGGCTTGCCCTGCGGCTTTAGACCATATTTTTCAATCTCTGCTTTTGATGGATATAACAACGGGTTTTTAGGATGCTTTAACGCTCCGTGTCTTACGTATTCTTCGTTACTGTCAGTTTGAAAGTTACACAAATGTCTACAATTACAGCCGTCATGATAGCATTTGAATACCATGTGCTCATGGGAGACTCGGAAAGTGTCCTCACTCACCCCACTCACCTCACTCGCCCTATTTTGAGCACGATTTTCCTTCTTTTCTGGTGAGGAGTCAACATTATGGTGAGGGGTCGTGTCCTCACTCCTCATTGTGTCCTCACTACTTTTAGCCTCATTTCGTGCTTGATTTTGATCCGGTGAGGACAGCGAGGACAGATTCCGTATCTTTACCACGGAAGCACCTTTGTTATCGCCACTAGTAATTCTGGTTATGGTTATGTCATATCCTAAGCCTTCCCTGATACCTGTCATGATGATCTTGAGTTTCTTGGTCAGCGAACTAGCATTCTTGGGCCAATACTTACCAGTGTCTATATTATGTTCCGTTGCTGTAAAGTTCAATTCTCTCAAAAATTCTGAAGTGAGGCCATACCAACATGCTTCCCTCTTACCTACCTCATTAGTAGACCAGTGATTTAGATAAAGGGCTACTGCTTGGCCCAATGCACTACTTTCAAGAGTCTCTAAATTTTGTCTTCCTATGTTGTCATAATAGGCATTTATGAATTCAAATTTCCTGTAGCCTATTACTCTTGCTATAGCCTCACCCCATAACGCAAAGTCACCCATCCTGGGAAGCGATCCCAACCTGAGAGTAGGATGAATATGTAAGGCCTTCACTACGATATCAAATGTGTAACCAAGCAGTTGGGGTCTTAATTCATAGAATCTTGCCCACATCAATTCCTCTGGAATTCTATCTTCATCCTTAATTCTTTCAAGTTCTACGGCTATGCTACGGTCTAGTGCATCAGGTTCAGTCAAGACAAGATTTATACCATTAAAACCAAGGGGTCGCTTAAAGTCGTAGACATAATCCTCATCGTCTGTGTATAATACTCGTTTGCTGCCACCTGCGCCAGTCACAGCCCTACAGACTTCGTCAGATAGCCAATTTGGTATGTATTTCAGATTATCATAGAATGGAAGGTAATTGTGTGATATTTGCTGGATGAATTCCATTCTGTCTTTATGGATGCTAAGTAGTTTGACTCTGGCAGGGTCTACAAGTTCCTTTATGAAACCCTCAATCATCGATTTGGCGCTTCCTTTTTCACCGTGTAATTGAAGGACAACATGTTGAATTTCTGGGATAAATAAAGTTACAATATAGACTATTAACAAAATTTTATCCTCTTTCCTCTTCAGGTTCACTAGCCGCAAAAACCTGTTAAGAATATCTGGCTCACAATTTCTGGTAGGTTGAACCTGTGGCGTCTGATTAAATCTCATAAATCGGGGCAATGGCGTATCGTCAATTATCTGCCAACCTTTCTTTGAGATCTTTACGCATTGCCATCGTTCATTAGTTAGATCATAAAAGATATTACCATTATTCCAAGCAACTCTTAATGATAGTGGTATAGTCTCCCCTTCATATTCAGCCTTTGCCCGCAGCACTGAAATAGCGTTAACCAACGCCTCGGTATATGGAACTGTTCCTTCATAATCATAATACAGTTTACTGATATATCTCTTGAATCTGTCACCTGTCATTTTAATTAGTTCGTAGTGATCTCTGTTGTACACCCGAGCCCAAGGTATTTCATACTGATCTCTGAAGAGTTGATTTGAATTCTCAGTCATGAGATCGACTAGCACTTCTGCTACACTGCGCTTGTCTCTTTCTTCGTCATTATTTTTGTTCTTGTTCTTGTTCTTATTTCCGTTTTTATTATTCTCATTTTTATTATTATTATTATTATTTTTATTATCTTTCATAATTGTTATCTGAACCTCTTTATCGTTGGCCGCTGCAATATTGGCCTGACTTTAGGTTTCCCTAGAATACTATAGTGAATCTGAGGTCTAATTTTAGTCCTAGTAGTCCTAGTTCTAATGGGACCTAGCGCATAACCTTTGCCTAGTTGTTGTTGATTAGATTTGCCATAGATGACTTTTATCCTCACAAGTTTGTCAAGATCAAATATTTTTTGAGCCTCGCCTATTTCCTGTATCCTTTTAGTCTCTGCCACTGCAGCGTCAATTTTGGCCCACTCCTCTAGTTGCTCCGGACTAAGTTCATTGAAATGATTGTGCGGCTTTCGTGTCCCGTTATTCTCGTCGGTCATCTTAATTATTCGACTCTAATTGCTTTGATTGCTGCTTTCTTTTCAGCCGATATTGTAGTTGATATTCCCTGTTTTTCTCTGAGTTCCTGCGGTTGCGTTCTCGTTGATATTCCTTGAGCCGTTTGGCATTTTCTTCGCGGTATTGTTTGCGGTATGCTAAAAGTCGGTCATGGTTTTTCAGGTAGTAAAGGCGTTCTTTGTATTTGTATTCAGGGGTATGTCCGTGTTCGTCGTAATATTTCCTGTGATATTCTATATCATAACTGGTATTACTGCTACTACTGGTGTTAGTATTAGCAGCATTAGCGTTGGAAGTAGATGTAGTTGTAGTTGTAGTTGTAGATATAGTAGTGTCTTTCATCTGAATCGATCTCTGCTCCTTAAGGCCGGGCAATGATGAATGGTTCCAGATGCGTATTCGATGGGTTTACCGTTCAGCCAGTTAAGTAGAACCCCACAATACTTGCAGGGCCTGGTAGAACTTTTTCCATAATCACCAAGGCATAATTCGCAGTTCTGTAGTTCACCACGGCCGTAATCTTTGTTATTTCTTGCCGCCGAACTAGAAATTTTTATATCAAGGTCAGTTGGTTTATACATTAGAACGATAATACGCCTCCTTGGTTGCTCTGGGATCGTGTTGTTGGTTCTTGCTTGAATCAGTTGTTGGTGCTTCGGTAGGTTTGTTCCGTGCCGGAGCCATTTTTAATTTATTCTTAAAGCGTGCGCTGCATTGGGGACAATTCCTTATTATCTCAATGATCTCGCTATGTTGATTCAAAATCTCAAGAATTCTTGTGCTTGAGTTTGGAATTGAATGGTAATCCTTATCTTTCTGAGTTATTACATTCAACTATCCGTAAAACCTCCAATGGGTTTCGGGTGCTGTGGAAAGCCTCTGAGTCTTGCGAGGATGTCAAGGCTACCACGGTCTTTTTAATCATTAGTTAACTTTCTCCTTGGACGAATTTTTAGAGTATATCTGCAACGAGGACATGAAACATAGAAATTCTTGCTTGTCGTGTCCCAAGCATATCCGCAAGCCTTACATTTGACGGACATTACCTGTTTTTCAGTTATTGTCGTTGACATAACTACTACTATTTAGCGCGGATTTCACCCTTTTATAAGTTGCTATTTTTATTGCTATTTTTACAAGATTATCATATTTTTATACCAATTAAACTATAGTTGGCTATAAAAACCTATAGGTTCTATAAAGCCATAGACTCCATAGCAGTTGTGACGATTTATAGTCGTTAGACTGATAGGTCAGATTATTCTTTACTCTATTCTTGACTGATGCCAAGTTCAGTATAAAGCCTATCAATCTTTGATAATGCTCTTTGTATCTCCCTGTTCTCTTCTCGCAATGACTTGTTCTCATGTTGCAATCGCAAAGATGGATCAATTGTCAACAAAGGCTCGGCCTTCAGATACTCTTGGAGAACTTTATCTTCGGTAGGTCTAAAATAATACTGATCTAGTTGGGTGGCGTGGTCAACCAGTAATTCACGTATTTCATGATTTAACTCTGCCTCAATAAATGTGCTAATAACATGTTTACGAAATCCATTGGAAAGGCTAACTGGTTTTCTAATCCTGTTATTATTGTTGTTGTTATTATTACCTGATTCTGTCGGATGCTCGACTTGTCTTATTCCACTTCTATTAAGGTGTGCATCCAAGGCCTGAGCAAGACCTTTGAGTGTCATATGTCTGGGACTTCGGGCATGTAATAGATCGGTAGCATCAAATTGCAACCTTATAAGTGGAGTATCTTCGGGTTCCCATTTCTGTGTCTTGTCGTTAAATGTTATCTTCTCCCCGCATCTTTGTCGATAGAGAAGATAATTATCGATTCCTGAGAGTGCACATTCTCTGGTTGTAAAGGAATAATATTCGTTATTAGTGCTTTCATAAAATACTATCTTGTAAATTTCGTATTTGGGTTTCTTAGTTAAATCTCCTAATTTGAGAGATGGTAACGCTCCGATGCGGCAGCCCGTAGATGCCATTAAAAGTAGTATCATTCTCATGCGTGAATCAGCATTCTGTAATGCTATCTGAATTTGCTCAGTGGAATAGGCCATATCCTTTACAACTCGCTTGAATTCACCCAGATAGCGAGACACCTTTTTGCGGTTAAGTTGAACGTCATTTAAATTATAAAATGTAAAGACAGGGGCAACAAAGTATTGTATAGTTCCATAGGAAACATTATCGTTTCTTAGAGACATGATATAGTCAATGATCTGGCGCTCGATTAGTTTAGGATTAGATTGATCCTTAAGCAGGTCATCCGTGTTTGTAATCTTATGATAGTTCATGTATCTTTTCAGTGAGTTACGATATCCCTTTCTAGTTGCAGGGCTTCTTATGGCATTGATAAAGTTATGATAACTTATGCTGTCTGAAAATGTATTTTCCCCTAGATTATCAACCTTAGCCTTAGCATTGACTTTGACTTTGACGCTCAAATTACCGAATTATAACTAGGTCTAGCCTTATTTATCCCTGCGCAGGAAGGGACAAAGTAAAATATGTCCCTTTAATTCTTAACCTAGTAATGTCGTGGGTAGATAATAGAGAGCAAGAATCGATCCAGTCCATTGCGTCAGCCATAGAGGATTTAGTTTCAATGGGCATCC